>Ga0074193_1000485_pt1 | contig 65034 bp, 50 predicted proteins | sample EPASupsiteHSE605_FD_64523 | JGI IMG/M metagenome (GOLD analysis project Ga0074193, IMG submission 64523) | Bioremediated contaminated groundwater from EPA Superfund site, New Mexico - Sample HSE6-05 | ecosystem: Environmental > Aquatic > Deep subsurface > Groundwater > Contaminated ...
TACATCCAAAACAATTAATTGCACAATCAACCAGATTAGATTCAGACAATGTGAGTAATACACCTTGCTCTTTTGCCCACTGAGATTCTTGGGCTTGAACTGCCGAAAATGCCCAACATGAACCACACTGACCCTGGTTTTTAACAGGATTCACAATCCCTCTGGTTCTCCAATCGATAGATTCCAATGTTGTTTTTCCTGATGCAACAACATTCCTGGTCTTAATTGAGGGTTTAAAGCCAAGTAAAGACATATACTCAGACTGAGTGAAATGGGATAAATGGTTCATTGATAACCTGAAGTTATTGTTACCTGCATTATGTTGATTCACAATCCTATTATTTGTTAACCAAATTCCTAGTCTCAAATGGTACTCATCCCCAACAAATAAATTGTTGGTCTCTCTCATCCATCCAATGAAGCTCCTCTCCTCATGACAAAGGCATTTACTTATTGAAGCAACTATCAACAAAGACAACATTAAAAATGAAAGAAAAACTCACAAACCTTTCTCACAATTCATTTCTTCAATAAATAAAAATCGGATCCCCGCTAAAAATGGCAACAGTTCATGAAAGATAGAATAACATTTTGGAGACATTGATAAAATTAGCATGTATTTATCTGGGGCCAGTTTTTTTTCTCAACCGATCAGCAAAGATATAATTGCCTCGTTATCCTTAAAAAGTTTTGATGGTGGTATATCTGAGGATAGATTGGCTTCTTGGCTTTTATTGATGGATGTTTTGCCATATGACCAAAGTAAGTGGTTTCAAAAAATATCACAGATTAAGGAGAATTATATGAGGTGTATAAATGACTTTGGATTATATAAATGGCACAAAACACCCGATTCTGATGATTTCGATTTTAATTCGTATGGGATTGAAAAACCAAAGGTTATGAGCGCTATTCATGTAGATTTAATACGAACCGGAAGACAGATTTATTTTTTATCACCTCTTCAGATACAGGGTGATTTGCCAAAAAGCGATTCAGACACCCTATACATGTACAGGGAGCATATTCGAAGAATGGAGAGGATTCTCTATATATTTGGGGCTTTAAATCCATGGCTTAGTTATCGCCAGGGGTTCAACGAGATTATTCAACCATTATATTTTGTTGCAATGGCATCCAGAGAGTCTTTTCGCTGCGATTATGATATTATTGAATCTTTGGTATTTCAAATGTTTTTTAGTGTTTTGATTCGATCTAAGATACCAATGTTTCTATGCCTACAAGCAAATGCTCGATTAGTGGAAGAAGAAACTCATTTGATGAACAATGCAATATCACATTTTCTTCCTGATTTGGTTTTCAGGTTCGATCAACTGAATATACTACCAATTTGTTATGCATTCCGATGGTTATCTACTTTGTTTGCTCAGGAATTCGAAATGCCAGATTTAATATGTCTTTGGGATAGGCTGTTGATTCATTTTGATTATTTGTTTAATTACACATTTCTTGTCGGCATTGGCTTTTTAAATACAATGAAGGAGAAAATTATTAAAGGAAGCTTTAAGGAGATATTGAAGACACTTCAAAGACTCGATCCATCAAAAATTGGAGTTTCATTGGATTATGCAGAACACAATTGGGATGATTATGCAAGAGAATTGGACCTTATTGCTGATCAATAAGAGCTGTTTAATAAAGAATATAAGCGCATATGCATTAAAATTTTGAAGAATACTCAAGTTCACATTTTGCAGAGTCCTTTTGGGCTTTATCATTTAATTGTATCTCCATCTATCGATACAATGACATATGTTTTCACTATTGATGGAATTAATGGCGAAACTGTGTATCGGGGGATTCCAAATCGCGATTTATTCACTTCTCATCGAACAGCGATTCGGGTGGTTTCTAAATTATTTCAGTCCAAGTGTATTCATGTTGCATCTGGTTTAATTGGCCTTACATATGCAAACGCAAATTTACTTATTATTACCACCATCACATCTCAAAAAATTAAGGCTGTGATTGATTTTGAACATAATCTATTCGTTATTAAATCAATTCATCACTATCCTATTCCTCTAAGAGGAGAAACAGACATATCATCCAGTTTATCCGATTTTCCTGTCGAAAATTATCACTATTTCTGCGAGACAATGGATTTAACACATCCATATCCATCGAAATTTAAAATCAACGAATATGATCCATCCTTTTGCTGGAATAAAAAGTGGAGATCGCCTTTTGAGGCACTAGGTGTTCCAAATTGTTGCGTCGTTTTGGTGCAAGGGTCTGCAAAATCCAAATATACCAAAAAAGAAACCGATAATAATATAGTTTATCTTACAAGGCGGTGCGTTTTAAACCCTGGAACCCGGTTTTATGCAAGAGGGCTGAATGATAAAATAGCGCCCGGTAATGAGGTGGAATGCGATCTTATTGTAATCAGAAATGGATCAATAATGTCACACACATGGAGAAGAGGATCTGTTCCAATTCTTTGGAAGACTAAGCTAGGGGCTCTCTCAGGGGCACAACATATTGTAGGCACAAATAGTATTATTGAGACTGATTTGTATTTTAAAAACATTAGGAATCGCCTTGGTTATATACCTGTTACAATAATGAGTCTTTTAAATGATGAAGAATCCGACTTAGGAATTGCATATAGAAAAACTATTCAAGCAATTAATACTGATGGAAAATACCAGTTTGTAGAATTTGATGTCAATAGTTTTGTGCAAAAAATTGGGGAGAATTTGGTTTTAAATGAGTTGAAAATGTATCTTCATGAGATTGCTAAAGAGTCAGGATTTACCGAAATTGACAAGGAAGGGAATACTATTTGCTCACAGAAAACATTATTTCGGTTTAATTGTGCCGATTCTCTTGATAGAACAAACCTAGCTACTTTTTCTTTTGCAAGGGCATTATTAACTATATGTGGGCAACTTGATGATGATGTTGAATTTTTGGCAAAAGCTTTTGTCAAGAGTGGAGATGTATTATCTATGCTTTATACAAATACGCCTGCAATAAGATCATCACCAATTCGAGCACTTGTCCCAGGAATGGGAAAACCGAAATCTGATACCAAAATTTCAATCATTAGGTTTTTTAATAACTATTTTACCGACAAAGACCGTCAATCAATTATTGATTCGTGGGTTTCAGATACAGAGTTGAATCATAGACCACATTCTATTGATTCAATGCATTTATATACCTTCCCCTCCATCAAACAGTTCATAGATCGGAAATCTATTTTGCCTAGTCAATTGTTCATGGATTTTTCCCATTTCTCCCAATACTCATTTGAAACAGGTTCAAATGAAGTTTGCATTAGGCTATTTCAACCAACTGTTATTACTTCTATAAGGTTCATGATTGCTCCTCCAATAATTAAGTCTCCTGTCTTTTTTTCTCTTAGTTGTGGAATGGATCAAAGTTCAAGACATTATTGGATGAAGAATATACTACTGCCACAAGTTTTAGAACCACAATGGGCTCGTTTTTTTTTCCCAAATGCCAAAAAATGGAACAACCTTGCTCCATATGATATCCATGCTTCTTATCCGAGCCAATTTGTTTGGATTGAATTTGATACAGAAGGTTCTCTAATTGGTGTATCTAATATAAAACTAGAAGGCCTAATTAGCGCTAAACCCATCCCTTCGATTTCTATGATTGAGTCTGTAGGTTTATTTCCTAATTCCATAGATGATTCTTCTTATAGAATGCGAATTAAAAATGTTTTGAGCAAGGACCGCCCAATATTATCTTCTCTACTTGATTTAGAGATTGAGAGAATCACAAGTAAAATCAGTATTTCTCAAAGGAATCATATATGTATTGAATATGGTTTGAATCCTGCTCTCACAGAACCAAGGTATTATCTGAGAAAACAAGAGAAAAAAATATGCTCATTTTGTTTAAATAATGCGGAAAGTGGGTCATTTTATTTTTATCATTCAAATTTTCTTTCAATGCTTGACCCAGAGCCTTGTCAGTCTCATCCGGAGACATATTTATTATGCATGAAGTGTTCAAATGAGATTTCTATTAGGAAAGAGATTATAACTAAATTGGCTAACTCTTATCAAAATGAAGATACAGTTAGAACAAAAAGGATAAACAGGGCCTGCATAAAAGATTTTGGAGATAATGAACACCAGGTTCATATTTCGCCTCCCTCTTTTGCTTGTTTTGTGGAATACCCCGAATCAAACAACCAAGATATCGACTGCATTTTGGACCCTGAAAACCAGAATCCTTGGGAAATCCAGTCTGTTCCGAATAATGATTACTATTTCAATTTGTGCCTGCCAACTTATTGTGAAATATATTCAATCAGAGTGGTTTTTAATGAACAATTCCCAAAACATATCCATATATCTTCATATAACCAATCAGAGTATGTTTCCGAAGAAATTATTATAGATAGTCTTGATGTATTTCGCACACTTTCGAATCATCAAAACTCTCATTCAATTATTCTCACCATGAGAACACATGATAACCAAAGCAAGCTTTCAATTCAGAATATTCTTGTATATGGCACATATCTTGAAGAAGCATTTTTAAGTAATTCATGGTATGAGTTTCCCGCTTTTTCATTTCGGTTTTTGTCAGCATATTTAAAGGATGACACAGCACATCGCACATGTATATATCATTTTAAGGAATCTCTTAATATTCGGAAAGTACTTTTTGGAATCCCAAAGGATACACAACAATATCCAACCTCATTGATAATTGCTTTTTATTTAAATGAAAAATTCATCGATTCTCAGTCAGTGTTAATCCCAAGTATGAAAAAGAAAACACAAATCGGATACTATATTCGAACCAGACCATTATGTAACAAGGTAAAGGTTTTCTATCTTGACAGATCAGCTGATATTGTATTTTTGGAAACAAATTTCTCGTTATAGTATTTCTTTTTCTAATTCAGTAATCAATCTATCCAATTCAGCTTCTTCATGAGAGGGAGTTAATGGTTTGAACTGATCAATGGTTTCATTGATTTTATTAACAATTTTTGAGGAATCATAGACAAGTTGTGATATACATGAAGCATAAAACGTGAGAAATCCGATTAAAAACATGTTTGATTCATCATTGAATGAGCTGAAATGCTCAACAAATCTCATTAATGAATCTTTTTCTTTTTCTAAATTCTCTTTTGTTTCTTCTTTTCTGACATTTTTTATACATTCTTGATACTCGTCTAAAAACTCAGAAAGTTTAACTCTCATCTTGACTAAATCATTGGATCCAATCGAAATTGGTTCGAAACGATTCAAAAAAGTATAATAAGATTTAGAAATATCATTTCCAATATCAGATATCATCCTACAATACTCAGAAACATCCTCACTTCCTGATTTAGAAGCAAATTGATAAAACTCACTAAAGAACTTATTAAACTCATTAGCAAGGTCTTTTATATTCCCAAAATGATCATGAATAGATTTAACTCCTCTATTTAGGTATGAAGAATCTGGCAAAGGTGGTGTCACCGATTTAAACATGAGAAAAACTATTTTACACACTTTTATTATCTTTGGAGACACTCTAGGATTTAGGCTTGCCAAACTGAAACTGAGTTGGTGGATTAGCACCTGGGGGCTTATTAGTATTGATTGAAAATAGTTTAGGTGCTGTACCCATGGGTTTTGTGTTGAGAGTCAGGCCTGCCTTTGGAACTGGTTCTGGTTTAGCCTCTTCGGGTCCTTTTGGATTAGGGATAGCAGGAGCTTCTTTTTGGGCCAATGGTTTGATCGGCATTTTCCCAAATGGGCCAGGTTTTCCAAGAGCTGGCCCCGGTTTTGCTTCTGCTTCGGGCTTAACCGGTTCTGGCTTTTCTTCAATTCTTTCAACCTTAACTTTCGGTTGAACAGGAATAGCTTCAAGATTAGGTAGGTCCTTGGCAGAAGAAATCTGAATGTCAGTATAATACTTGGAATCTGATACTCTTTCAAGTTTTTCTACTGGCTTTTCTGTTTCTGGTTCTTTAATCATAGATCTAAATGTTTGCAGTAAGTATTTATCCTTAAAAACTCGATTATTCAAATTATTTGCAGGAAAAACATCAATGGAACTTGATTCCCTAATTACATCAGTAATATCAGATGATGAAAAACACACAAATTTGGAACCTGCATCAAAATTAACATCAGTAACTTTGTTGCTATCCGGTTTAATTCCAGTAGAAAAAGGAATCCTATTCTGTTGACCACTTCCTGAGCCAAATAACAATTTAAAAACAATCTGCCTTAATTCTCGTATAGGAAGCATTTCACTCAACAGAAAGAACAAAATAAAAGATATAACAACAACTAAAACAACAATTTTCATTAATGGAAGACCAAAAAACATAACCGATTTAATCGTTCCAGATTTCTCATTTCCCGGTGTATCTCTTGCTATCAGGGAGAATATCATATTAAGAGCCCAAATAAGCATTTATATGACTTTAATGTTTTTCCATATTCAATTTGACAACTGTGGTCGGTTCTCAACAAACCCAAAATGAAGCGAAATAATCGTGAAGAAGACGAAGAAATAGATTCGGATGAGATTCCAGATGTTGTATCCTCTGATCCCGAGGAGGAAAAGGAGGAGGATAATTTCTTTTCCGAAACTCCTGAGGAGAAAAGGCTTCGATTAGCAAAAGAATACTTGGAGAGGACAAAGAAAGCCAAAGATGATGACGATGAGTTGATCGAACAGCAACTTAATCAAGATTTCGAGGAAGAAAAGGGAACTCGTTTTGATTCGATTAATATATCGTTATCTAAGAAAGAGCCAGAACCAATAAGATACAGAGCACATAGAGGTCAAACAACTTCGATTGTTTTAGGTAATGGGTGTGTTTTTAGTGCATCAAAAGATGGATCCATTGTGAATATTCAACTTGAGCCTAGGAAGCATAAGCTTATTGGCCAACTTTCGTCATCTGTCAATTCAATAGACTATCACCGCTCTAGGAAGATCATTGCAGCAGGAGATTCGTCCCAAATGGTCTCCATTTTCGACGAAGAAGAGTGTACACTGCTCCATTCACTTAAAGGCCACAGGGGCGAAGTGACAGGTGTTGTTTTTAGTCAAAAAGGAACAGAACTTTTTTCATGCTCATATGATATGAATATCAGAGTGTGGGACATAGAAAATGGTAATTGTCTTACAACTCTCTTTGGACACCAAGAAATTGTTCTTGGAATAGACTATTGTGGAGTGTGTGTTTCGTGTGGAGCTGACAGATCATTACGTTTATGGAAATACATCGAAGAGAAGCAACTTTTGTTCCAGAGCAGTGCAATCCGGTCCGCAATAGATTCCATTTCTATGTTTAATAATACTTACTGTGTCACAGGATCACAGGATTCAAAGCTTTGCTTGTGGAGGCTAAATACAAAGAAACCAATTTGGGTCGTCAAAGATCCTCATGGACCTGGGAATTGGATTAGCTCAGTTGCAGCTCTTCGGTATAGAAATATATGTGCCTCTGGAAGTAATGATGGATTCGTTAGGTTTTGGGAAGTTAAAGGAGATAAACTTAATCCATTGTTCAGTGTTCCATTAATTGGCTACATTAATGACATGGAGTTTTCAGAAAATGGTGAATTCTTGGCAGTACAAGTATCAAATGAGCAAAAGCTCGGAAGATGGCTTCCATCAATTAAAGAAGCTAGACAAGGTGTTCATATTATTCGACTTGACCATAATTAGAATAAATATCTAGAGTATTTTTTGGTTAAGGACTGTAAATGCCTCCAACAACTAATTTTTCTCTACAGTCACTATCAATTAACAGAGCATTTGGTTCCCCTCTGTTTTCTTCTTCTTTATCGACTAGAGAAACCCGTTTTTATATGAAAAAATCGATTTTCAGTGATATTTTTACTAATGCGATTTATTCTATTCGAAATATGAATCTTAGGGAGTGCAACTTTAATAAATTTACTAGCTCTGTTGTTAGAGTAGATAATATGGATAGTGTTAAGATGTTTTTTTCCAGTTCTGTCTTATATGAAGCGAATGAGGAGTACTCTTTTTCCATGTGTGTGTTCCAAAAGACAAAAACATCTGATTCTGGTGGTGCTATATGCATATTATCTTCATCTGGTGTTTTTTCGGCAAAATCTTCAGGTTTCACCATTTGCTTATCTCAAAACAACGGTGGGGGTATTTCTTTTACTGGATCTAAATTTGATATCGAGAAATGTTGTTTCTTAGGTTGTCTGGCTATGCAACATGGCCAAGCTGTTGATATGTCCGGTGATGATGGCCTTCAAGGGAGAATTGAAGTTTCTTCAATAGAACAATGTTCTCCAATTAAAAGCCCAGGCCACTCGCAATCGGTTTTCATTCGCCATGGCACCAACTCATTAGTATCTCTTAATTCATCATTTAATCATGTTGTGGATATGGGATCATGCTTGTGTGTAGCTCACAACAAAGGTTTTAGTTTGAATTTTTGCACATATATTGGATGCACTGGTGCTAATGGGTTTTGGTTTCACCAGTTTTCTAATAATGATATGTTTACTTCTTGCAATATCATCAAATTATCATCAAACAAAGAGCTCGGAATGATGACTTTTGAAAATAGTTCAGTTAATTTTAACTCTTTTGTTTTCATTCAAAATGAATGCCCCGTTTATTTCATCTCCGGATCCCTCAGACTCATATTATGCTCATTCGATGTGAAGAAGTTTTCCAAGATTGCTGTTGGCTGTTCATTAGACATCATAGACACAGCTTTTGGTGTGAAGTATTTGCGGCCGAGGCCTTTACCCCCGTTTATTACATGGGAGTGCTGGGCTATGGGAATGCCATCTCCTACCCCATCAAAGTCACTAGTACCAATTGAAGAAAGATCAAATAGTTCAATCAATGGTATATATGTGTTTGCATTCTTATTATTTGCAGGATTTCTTTCTGGATATGGAGGGTTTTATTTCATGAATAAAACAAGCGATTTCCAGGCTGTTATTGATACTAGATTGTCCAATCTTGAAATAGAGCAATAAATGGCAATTGTTCATTTTTTTCTATGCAAACAAAAGAAACAACTTTGGATATTTTAGAAATGGAACTCAGGACAATTAAACATAATATAGATAGCTTGATTTCTGGATGTAATGAGGACTTTAATGAGTATAGGAAAAAACTTTTAGATATTTTTGATGATAGATTCAGAAATGCAGAAAACTGGTATCAAAATGAAACAAAATTGGCCCAAAAAACCAATGAAACTCAGGTAGTAGCTATTGAAAATGATTTTAATCAGCAGGCTGCAGAAATTAAAAAAGTGATTCACAATCAAATAATGAACAAGTTTTTGGAACTTGAAGAATGTCTTCCATATCATAATATGATGAAAATAACAGGCAGGAATGATTTTGTTTCCAATATTATAAAGGCTATTAATCAGAAAGAAAGTTGTATAAAAATCGAAGAAAACAGAGATCCTTTGATTCCCGAGCATGAATTGTTTATCGAAACAAATAATGCGTTAAATGTATATGTTAATGAAGGATCATTATGCATCAATAATCTAATTTTTAAAGAGAGCAACACATGCATTGTAAAAGTCTCTAATTACCCTCCATTTAAATGCATAATTAGCTCAATACAGCCAAAACTAATATTTCTCCAAACAGATGATATGACAACACTTAGAGTTCCAGTATCTGCAATTAGCATGAATGTGATTAGCTTAACAAAAACATGAAGATACATTATTCATTTATTGAATTCGGCCATCTTCTCCTCAGAGTGTCTTTAAGCTCCTTAAGGAAATGATTAGAATAAATAGAATCATTATGATTTTCCATATCATTAATAATATTCTTCACCTTATCATCTTGTCCCAAATATGCATAAAACATTGTAGATATCCCGAAATCAAACCACTGGCTTGCAGATGATTCATATTGTTCCATTTTAGACATAAACTCGATATCATCTATTGTGAACTCGGCTGCTTCTTCAGATATTGCTCCTCCAACCCATGAATGTGCATCTTGATCCCATAGCCAAGCTCTGCCTTTATAATTCGCTGTAATAATGATCGGATGAGAGGACACAAAACAAAAACTGGTAAACTCTGTTGGACACTTGAATGAATTAATAAGCTTCATTGACTCTATATCAAAAATATAGCATTTCTCACCAACAACAAGAATTGACTCGTTTGAGTGAGAGATATGTTTACATTTTGTCCCAATATAAAAAGGAGTCGAAAGTCTTCTCCCTGTTGATTTTGATAACTTGATAATATATACATCATATGCAGCATATAGATACTCATTGACATCGTAAGTCATATATACGCTTCCTGATAAAGCAGCTGGTTTCGGCCATTTTAAGTGCTTAGGCATATACTCAATGGGTGTTTTGCTAGAAGATTCCCCAGGCACTGAACACTGGAATGCTATAAGTTGTTTTTGTGTTGATGTCAGCAAAACTGGTTGAATTCTTTTCTGTCCATCTTCTATAATCTCTATTTGTCTTTCAAGAACTTCTTGAGTTGTCAGTTGAAGAACTTCGAGATCTATATCTTTTTCTTCGATATCTATTGATCTGAGTAAAGCAGCAGCATTTGAGGCCATTGACGATTTCAACCTAAAAGAATTTTCTCCTAATAGCCTCGATTTGATTTCTATCAAAGACTCATCATCAACAGGTTCATACTGGTTAAAATCTTCTAAGCTAATCATTAAAGCACCTCCTCTACTTTCCAATGGATCTGATTCTAATGCAAACGCAATCCATTTACCATCACTCGACCATGATATATCATTAATAATGGATTTAGATATACCACTTAAAATAAACAAGGGACCTGTTTCAGATCCAGCCATCCAGCAAGATACAACACCATTTTTATCAGCGCATGCAATTAAAGATGAATAAGAACCTTTCGAGTTTCTATAAAGAAGGGGAGATGCAGATATGCAACTAGTAGGCGCAACGTGTCCCTCTATCATAAAGGCGAAATTAAAAGATTCTCTTTGGAAAAAAGGCGATACAAACTTTTCTGACCAACCAGAAGTTGTACCAACAAAAGAACCATCGGGTGTCCAGCATATACGAGAAACCATTGCTTGCTCTGAACCAGAAAATTCTTCACCAATTTCTTTAATAAAACGCCCATGAGTATCAAAAACGGCAATCTTACCATTCATAAGCTGTACAGCAACAAACTTGGATAATGGATCAATAGATATTGATACTGCACCAATTGAAACACGATGAGACCAGAGTAATGAAGCATTCTTAATATCCCAAACACAAATTGTTCCGCTTATTGAGCATGATGCAATCTTTTGAGAGTCAGGATACCATGCAACACCAGTCACATCATCTGTATTACCGCTCAACGCCTTAGAAGACCATCTTTGAGTGGGAGAATTGGGCTCTAATGCATCTTTTGGAAGCCCAAATATGCTTGGTGGTCCAAATGATCGTATTCTCTGCCACAAAAACACAATTGAATCATCGCTGCATGTCGCCAAATACTTTCCATCAGGACTAAAACGCACACAGTTCACTGGTTTGCTGTGGTCGTGCAATATTGCAAGCAATTTGGATTTGCTTTTTGAATCTTCTTTTATGCTCGAAAAACTCCAAATCTTGCAATAATTGTCCCATCCACCAGTCGCAAAATAATCACCAGATGGATGTATATCAATTGTACATATCGGGCGCTTGCTGTGACGAACCCAGGGGGGGATAATCAACTGCGCTTGATACTCAGCAGACATTAAATAAATTTACGAGAAGTTTACTGTTCATTGAAGATGACTCTCCTAATAGTGGGGAGAGTTCCATCATAAGCAAGACGAAGTCTTTCGTTGAGGATGTTTGAAAGCCGGATTTTGCCCTTGTGACATGTGAGCACAACACCGCCTGCACAGTGAGGTTCAGCTGGTAAAAATCTCTCCTGTTCAACAATAATCTCGAAATCGATTCCCTCGATGTGCCTTTTTGCTATTGCTACGGCCTCTGGTACAGCCTCTTTACAGATATGGTAGTCACTTTTCCTCACTGTGAGTCTAACTTTTCTCTCCTTTAGCTGCACAAGTCCTTCTGCTATAAGTTTTGTGAGCAATTTAGGATACTCTGGTCCCTTTGAAAACTCGTTGAGCTGGTTCCTAGCAGCTTCAAGCGATTCGTTTAAAGCCTTCTTTTGATATTTCAACACTTCCAATTTAGCTGCATTTGATATCTTTGCTTTTTGAATCTGATCGTCTGATTCAATAGCCTTCATTTCGCGCTGATATTCTACTTCTAGCTTTTCTCGAATATTATTAATCTGATTTTCGAAATTTTGATTTGCTCTTTCTTCTGCATTCGAAATTATCTCACTGGCTTCCGATTGGGATACTTCGAGAAACTCTGAGCACATTTGCTGAACTATATCTGCACCTTGCTTATCCATATTTGACCACCGTTAAAAGTGACGATTTCATGAACCCCAAAAACAACCTAAAGAATTCGGATTTAGCCTGAGTGGAACGAGGTATGTACTCCGTCGTAGAAGAAGGTTCCATTGATTGGGGTTGCCTGTCTTATGATGATTTTGGTGATTTCTTGGGCAGCTATTCCGGAGAAAAATGCTGCTACACATGGGATTGTCTCACCTTCATAGGTACAGAATTCAGTGAGAAGGTCGGAATAGTTATCTTCGGCATCAAGAGATTTCATCAGGGCTGACATTACGTCTATATCGTTTCTTCCTGGGTTTCGGCCATACTGATCAATGAATTGCCTAGCGGCAATGAAAAGTATTTGGATAATTGAGCCATGTGTTGTGGCGTCGCTATAGATATTCTCTTTTGGTGTTTTGGCTTGTATAGATTCGCTGAGTTTTTGGTAATTCACGCCCCCGATTCTCCATATGCACTTTGAGATGTGGCTAATAATATCTTTAGGAACGTCTGGTATTTCTGCTGCTATTTCAGCCCAATCTTTAATTGATTTTGCTTTATAAAGCTCTTTCATTGCTTTATATAGATCAGGAGAGCATTCAATATCAGGCATTCCTCCATAATGCGGTATTACTCCATTCTTTTGGAAAAAGTTTTTGCAAGCACGAATTGTCTCCCAAAATGGGTGTTTCTCATCAAACTGATCAACAACATCAAATGCTTCCACGGTATTGATTGGCGGGAAAACATCATCATACGCAAATGATGCGTTATCAATAGCTAAAGAAATATTTTCTTGGGCTTCGTATCTCTTCATAGACAATATCTCAGATATCAACTCTTTTCTATTCTTTGATCCAATTTTTTCAAAGTTTTTCTTAATCTTAAGTCTTTTCCTGGCATGATACAAAATAACTAAGTAAGGAAGATTTCCAAGCTCGTTATCATCCATTGAATCGAACTTAAATGACTCGAAAAACTCGACAAGTTCGGGGAATGGCTTGGAAATTCGGAAATCATTTGGATCTTTGTTTTCAACACCTCCTTCAAAAAAATAATGTTTTCCTGCATCAATATACATTGATGAAAACAAGCCCGTGCTCTGGATATGAACCTGTCTCATTCTTTGGCTTCGAATCACATCAGATAGATCATTTAAAAACTGAGTTTGAATATTTCCTGTAGTCACAACAATGGCAGATTCACCAAAAGAATTCTCCTTGAACACATTTAAATCGAACGGAGATGAAATAATAGATTTGAAAACAGGATCTGGATTCATTTCTTTTAGTAATTTTGCCAAAACATCTGCTCTATACTGACCAATATACTGTTTTTCAACAAAAAAGTTAATACCAACATCTTCTTCGGTAACTATTGAATCATCAATGATAACAACTGTACCAACTGCATGAAGAACTAAGTTTTTCAAAAACTCTGCGGAAATAACACCAGATCCCAATGATACCAATACTGCATTCTGAATTTCCTTCTGACCATCAACGCCCCAAAGTCTTATCTGTCTATCATACTTATCTTTGTTGTCCATTTATTTATATGACATGTGATATAAAAATAAAACGATTAGTAAACTTGTTTTATAATCAATTTTTTGTGTTCTGGTATTTTGTTACTGTATCAATTATTTGTTGGCGAACATTATGAGTTGCATAATGAAGAGGTGTACAATCATCAATATCTCTAGATTCAAGATTTGATCCAGATTTAATAAGACATTTAACAACATTAACATGACCATTCTGAGATGCAATATGAAGAGGCGTCCAACTATCTTTTTGTTTCGCTTCAATGTTAGATCCTGATTTGATAAGACATTCAACAACATTAACATGACCATTTTGAGATGCAATATGAAGAGGTGTATTCTGGTTTTCATTTCTTGCTTCAATGTTTGATCCTGATTTGATAAGACATTCAACAACATTAACATGACCATTCTCAGATGCAATATGAAGAGGTGTATTCTGGTTTTCATTTCTTGCTTCAATGTTTGATCCTGATTTGATAAGACATTCAACAACATTAACATTACCTTTCCCAGATGCAATATAAAGGGGTGTTAAATCGTTTTTGTTTCTTGCTTCAATGTTAGATCCTGATTTGATAAGACATTCAACAACATTAACATGACCATTTTGAGATGCAATATGAAGAGCTGTCCAATCATCTATTTCTTTTGATTCGATGTTAGATCCTGATTTGATAAGACATTCAACAACATTAACATGACCATGAAATGATGCATAATAAAGGGGTGTATAATTTTTTTTGTTTCTTGCTTCAATGTTAGATCCTGATTTGATGAGACATTCAACAACATTAACATGACCATTTTGAGATGCAATGTGAAGAGGTGTCAAATCATCTATTTCTTTTGATTCGATGTTAGATCCTGATTTGATAAGACATTCAACAACATTAACATGACCATTCGATGATGCAATGTGAAGAGCTGTCCAATCATTTAGATTCTTTGCTTCAATGTTAGATCCTGATTTGATGAGACATTCAACAACATTAACATGACCATTTTGAGATGCAATGTGAAGAGGTGTCAAATCATCCATTTCTTTTGCTTCAATGTTAGATCCTGATTTGATAAGACATTCAACAACATTAACATGACCATTCTGAGATGCAATGTGAAAAGGGGTACAATTATCTTTGTTTCTTGCTTTAATTCTAGATCCTGATTTGATAAGACATTCAACAACATTAACATGACCATTTTGAGATGCAATAAAAAGAGGGGTACAATTATCTTTGTTTCTTGCTTTAATTTTAGATCCTGATTTGATAGGACATTCAACAACATTAACATGACCATTCCGATATGCAATATAAAGAGGTGTCCAATCATCTATTCCTTTTGCTTCAATGTTAGATCCTGATTTGATAAGACATTCAACAACATCAACATGACCATTTTGAGACGCAATATGAAGAGGTGTCAAATCTTCTTTTTGTTTTGCTTCAATGTTAGATCCTGATTTGATAAGACATTCAACAACATTAGCATGACCATTTTGAGATGCAATGTGAAGAGGTGTCAAATCATTTATTGCTTTTGCTTCTATGTTAGATCCTGATTTGATAAGACATTCAACAACATTAACATGACCATTTTGAGATGCAATGTGAAGAGGTGTCAAATCATTTATTGCTTTTGCTTCTATGTTAGATCCTGATTTGATAAGATATTCAACAACTTGAACATGACCATTTGATGATGCAAAATGAAGAGCTGTATGATTAATACTCATTCGTGAATTCTCCAATTATTAGAATGTATATCGGCTCCATGTTCAATCAAATATTTAACAACATAAAGATGACCACGTTGACATGCACAATGTAATGGTGTGTCTTTAAGAAAAATATCATTGCTCGATCATTCTTTGAATTGACTTCTGCTTGATTCAATAGAAGATGTTCAACTATCGATTGATGTCCATTGTATGATGCATAATGAAGAGCTGTGTTTCCTTTGCGATGCCATTCATGACTCAAATGATCTTTAGAATTAACAGATTTTTTCTTTTTGCACAACAACTCAACACTCTCAAAAACTCCAAAATTGGCTGAAAAAAAAATACTTGATACAAATCGTTGAATACATTTATCTTTGGTTTCTTTGAGTTCTTTCTGTGTTTTCTCGAGAATTTTGTTAGTATGATCAATGTTTTCAGAATACAGTGAGTGATAATTATTTGATTTCATGGAGAGAATTGTTTCAAAATCATCAATTTCTTCAGATTTCAAATTTTTCAACTTAACACAATCAAACACATATTGTGATGATGATCCATGATGTTTAATACATCCTTCAAAAAACAATCGAAGTTCAGAAAAACTAAAGGAGTCATCATGTTTTTGAAATATTCGAACCAATGTAGATATTGGAACTCTAGAAAACTCCTGATTATGAATCAATGATCTCAAATCACTTTCAATTATTCGTTCATATAATGAAAACATATGATCAAAACCATCTCGTTCGTGGATCAAATCTTCAATCAAAACAGTTGATGGATTAAACAAATTGATTAATGATGAACATACAAGCTCTTGACAAATAAGATAAACATCATGAATCTCTTCAATATTATGAACTCGTTTTCGTTCATGAATAACATCAAGAAACTCAAGAAATGATGTTTCACTACATTCATTTCTCAAACAAAAAACTTGTTCTGGATAACTATAATAAAAATTTTTAAAAACACTACTATACTTAATAAAACTTCCCAAATTCACATTATAAAGCTTCTGGTTAAACATAAAAACACCATCATATTCAAAAAATGCTGTTTGTTGTTGAAAGTAATTCATACAAAAATCATTACATTCCCATTCTTGCAATAAACAATATAAGTTCGTTTGATCATGACAATCAGCTGGAATTGTACGTTTTCCAATAAAGTCAACAAACTGCTTAAAGTGGTGAACTGAAACACAAGCCAATTGGATTCTGACATCATTAATATACTCTCTAATATATTTTTTCGAACAATAAAAAATGGTTTTATCCACAATGATTTCCCATCCATCAATCTCAAAACAAACATTCTCCATTTGAAAATTTGTCATACGATTATTTTTTCACTTTTAAGTTTACGAAAAGTGGACACAGTAATGTTAGCAAAGCTCTTGAGTATTGAAGATTCTAGTGGTTCTGTTGATATGAATCTTATTGTAGATTTCGCCAAACAAGGTGTTAAAAGTAATGACCCTAGAATACGGTTTTATTTATGGCAGTTGCTATTGTATTTGCTTCCTCAAGATAGATCAAGATGGAAGTTAATTGCAGAGAGCCAAAGAGATGATTATATGAAATGGATTGAATTATACATGAAAGGATCAGAAGATTGGGTTCTAAGAACGTTTCCTTTGGAAGGAATTGTTAAAGAATATGGTCTTGAACGGAATGATTTTATGTTTCAAATACATGGTGATATATGTAGAACACCAGAACACCTATTTTATGAATATAAATTGGTGTCTTCTCAAGAAGAAATCAATGGATTAACCAGAAGATTTGAAAGAGTGCTTTATTTGTTTTCATGTTTGAATCCTAGATATACATACACACAAGGCTTTAATGAGCTTTTGACTCCAATTTATCATGTTGTTAACGAAGCACATAAGATTTTGAAAAGAGATGATGATTTTACTGAAGCAATATCATTTTTTTTGTTGCAAAGTTTGATTACGTCCACAGGAATAGGGGAACTTTTTAATATGGATCGGGATTTTCAAGCTGTAGATCAACAATTTAATATCATTCAAACAATGCTGAAAATTTGTGATAAAGAAATCCATGATTTGTTTATTAAGAATGGGATCCTTCCTCTTCATTTTGCATTTTCTTGGGTATCTGTACTTTTTAATCAGATTTATGTTGGTGAGCCATTATTGATCCTTTGGGATAGGTTTCTATTAACCAGAGATTACATAGTTGAATATGCAATGGCAATGGCAACAGCCCATATCATCGATGTAAGAGATAGCTTGATTCACAAAGATTATACAGAGATTCTTGATTATCTTCATAGGCTGAAAGAATTAGATCCACCTACAATAATATCAAGATCTGAAGATATTTGGGCACAATATTTAGGGTACAGTTGATATTATGGTATGTGAAATTTTTGGATTGAATTCATCTTCTCATATTCTTTTGTTACCCATATAGGCTTATACTTTCCTAAATCATAGAATATATCATGATAACGTTCACTATAAATGGAATTTAATTCCGATGAAAAGGGGCTATAAAACAAAGACATTGGAGCAGAATAAGAAGGGAAAGAACAGAAGCATACAGATAAGTATCTCAAATCCCATCCCCTGATTTTCCCATCTGTAGACCCTGAAAACACCCGATATGTCTCTTGGCTACCAAATAATGATGTAACAATCCCATCATTCTTTGACATGATCAGCCCAGGAGTTGCATTTCTGATATCCCACAAGATAATAGTTTGGTCGGCGGATCCAGATAAAAAACAATTTTGATCATATTCTGATAAACACGAAATTCCCGATGTATGACCATAAAGCCGAGTTAAAAGGCTTCCATTTGTAGCAAAAACCATTGAGGAATGGTAGTCTCTTGAAGAAATTACCAAATTGCCTGCTATTGAGCATATTGAATCTATTCTTTCAAAGTAAGTGTTTATGCATTGTGTAAAATGTGTATTATTTGAACAATTACTATCCCAACAGAATAGAGAAGAACCAGTCGCAAGAGTTACATTATTATTCCAGAGAGTTATTGATGATCCATTTGTTTTACTTTGGCTATCCATCATAATCCATTCTTTATGATGGCTATTATAACAGTACAAATATCTAAAAGCATATACATAAGTATTGTTATCAATAACTTCAATTGATGATGCAGGTAAATCAAATGGCAATTCAATTATATCGTTGTTTAACAATAGATTATGTACTTGTGTGCAAGGGTCAAAAGTTATTAATCCATATGATCCATTATCGAACCAACATCCTGTTTCAATATATTCAAATAGTATTTCTGCTGTTTTTGGACTGATTATTGGGTCATTACTAGAAGTGATAATATGTTTTAAACCAATTTCTTCTGAATTTTTTATATCAAATAATTTTAACCTGTCATTATTGGTTGATATTAGTTTTTCTCCAACTTCCAGTTCCAATAATCGATATTTTTCAAATCCAAGATTATTTGAATCCATATGGTTTTGAATCTCTTCAATTTTCTGTTTATTTTCGTAATATTTCCCATCATAACTATTTGGAACCGAAATCGATCTCAGATTTATAGGATTAATGGAATCTGGTAAATTGTTCAAAAAGGATCCAATTGATTTTTCTTTGAAAAACATTTTTCTATTGTTATTGAACCACAATCTTACAGTTCGATTGTTCCAATGACTATTTATACTTCTCAAAGCATTCACCACACATTGAACAATTCTTGATCTTTGCAAAGATCTCTCTGGATGTGAAAAATATACTTGAAGATAACAAACCAAGACTTTTAATTCGTTATCACTTGGAAAATAGCGACATTCTCTAGCTACTTCATGTGTTTCATGAAGAATCGCCATTTTTAAAAATCTTTGTTTCAATCTAAAATCTGTAAATCATTCAATAATTGAATATTTTATTAATCGGCCTTTGTCTTTTTGTGGAAATAGTTCCAGGTTAAAAATGTGGCCAAAGGAACAAGGAAGCACATGACTGCCCATGCAATGGCCTCTGATGCAGAAATTGGTGATTTAGAATTTGGAGGAACAATATTTGGAATGTTTATGGTCTTTAAAAACTTAGCCAATGAATAGGCGGCAAGGGGGATTCTTTTCGATACAAGAGATTTGCATGAATCCACATACTCTGTTGGAAGCTCAGTGTTGGGAGAAATGGTGTTAGGATAGACATATTGAGACAGATGATATGATTCATTAATAATATCTTCAACAACAATACTTATTGGAGGGAAGCTACCTGATGGGTTTGCTTTAATAATGTTAGTAACTTCTGTATCAATTCTTCTCCAGTCAATTACTGAGAAGGGATACTTAGCAGAATATTGTCCACATCCGGTATCCCAAAAATCATGAAGAGACATTGTTTCTCCATTATATTTGATCATATATTTCCTTCCGCTGTCATCTCCATTAGGAAATGCATCGCCGAAATACTCGGAGTTGTGAATTGGAGAAAAAGCTTCCAAATATAAACAAAGTAACGTCTTAAAAGAAAAATGATAAGCCCAAGCCCCGCTAATAGTTCCTGCTGTTAGTCCTTTGGATAAAGATACAAGGGTGGACTTCAAATCGTCTTCATTTGAATGCATTTCAATGTATGGTCCGAATGGTTTTTGTGTATAGCGCCAATGCTTAAAACAATCTGTATTGAATGGAGGACGCTCTAAATATGACAACCATGAACCAGCCAAAGATGGCCTCTCGAGCTGTTCACCAACCATTTGAAGAACTCGGTTAACTAAACTTGGACCGGTATCACCAAGGTTCCTAAACATAATTTCCGTTGCTATGGTCAATATTTCGTCATTCCAACTCTTCCCAAAGAGAAAATATGAAAAGAACAATATCAGTCCAAACATTAAATGATAATCGGTTTTTATCGTTCTTACCCGACACATAAACAGTTACTCTTGCTGCTTACGGTTCTCGTCAATAGCTTCTCTCCTTAGTTTGTTGAATAGAGCTATCTGCTCTTCTTGTGAGAGGGTGCATTTTTTCTTCTTTAGGTTTTTTTCTTGGGATGCTGCTTTTTGATCCGACTCCAGTTTTGAAGCTACTTCTGTGAGTTTTGGAACCATATGACCATATCCCATTTCCTTAATAGCCTTGTTTACATGAGTGCATGTCATTAAATGTGTGTTATTCTCATCGCATACTTTCGCAGAAGCTGATGTGATTAATTGAGCAAATTTTAAACTGCATTCAGATAAAACTTCTAAAACTGGTTGTTTTATTCTAGTATTGGGATATTTCGCTTTAAGAGTGTTTTTTATTGAGCTAACAAACAGATTAGAGTCGATTTCGGTGTTTTGCATTTATGACACTTTTGGGGGAGAAAGAAGAATTTGTGTTAACTCTCATTATCATCAAAGGATAACAATCTTAGAATGGGCATTTACTCATGATATCATTGGGATTATTATTGGATATAAGAAAGAAAGTATCACACTGATCTCTCTCCAATTAGCTATTTGATGAGTGAATATGCGTTCAACATAAGTTCTTGGGATGGTCTCTTTTCGTGTTTCTCTGATTGTTTGATAAATTGTATTGATTGGAGATTCATTCAGTGTCTTGATTAGAGTTTCTTCTATTGTTTGATCGATTGTTCTCTCATATGTCATTCCGAATGTTTCTACATTTGTTCTTCTGATTGTTTGTTGTAATGATCTCTGTTCAATAGGAATATCAGCATTACAATGAAGCGAATTGAAGAATTGTAATTGATATGAGATACTATAAGTGAATGAATTATTGATATCTGTATATTCTGTTCACGAAGAAAAGAATGATCCCAAGTGAGATATGAATGAATGATAAACATGATGAAAACTCCATATTCACAGAATTAAGTGTTTTGATTATTCTTGAGTATGCATTACATCATCATTTTTGGAAATGCTCCATAGACATATACAACTCCATATTGAGATGGACTGTTGTTATGAACAATGTTAGAATATCACATTGATATGGTTCCTGACTCAGAATACAAGCTATTTCAACCCCACTCAGATACCTTGTGAGCTTGTGAATGAGGATGGATAAGAGATAAGAATACCAGAATACTGACAAGCATTGTTCATTGAACTATTATCAAATCTCTGGTTGCCTAACATTCACACTAAAAGTGGTTACTTTTAGTGTGAATGTTAGCACGAAGAATGAAGATTCTCCTTCTATATATCTATAAAACACTTGTTTTTTCTTTTTTTTTACTGAAACTCCCTAGATGACGATTAATAAACGTTAATCATAAATGTCAGTCGGAGCACCAAGAAAGTCTCAGAGAGCCGATCTTACTGAAGAACAGAAGCTCGAACTTCAAGAAGCGTTTAATATGTTCGATACTGATGGTTCTGGCAAAATTCAAGCTCATGAGCTCAGAGTGGCGCTTCGTGCCCTGGGTTTTGAGCCCTCCAAAGACGAACTCCGCCGAATGATCACAGATGTAGACAAAAAAGGTGGTGGCTATCTTGATTTCCCTCAATTCATGGAGGCAATAGTGAAAAAGATTAGTGAACCAGATCATGACGAAGAAATAGAGAAATCTTTTCGATTGTTCGACCAGAGTCAAGACGGATATTTAGACATCAATGATTTGAAGTATGTAGCTGATCTCATAGGTGAAACCATGAGTCAGGAAGAGCTCAACGAAATGATTAAAGAAGCTGACCAAGACAAAGATGGCCGAGTCACAATAGAAGACTTCAAGCGTGTTGTGAGACGCGCCACCCTATTCTAGAAATTATCCTCAGTAAATTAACCATAAGTTAATATAATCGGAGGTACCTTAATAAAGAATAAATCTTCAATTCATAATATTGAAATACCTTTAACAAAAATTGCTACTCCTCCTCAGAATTATTGACATTGATTTGTCGTCATAAGATAAAAATCAAAATGACTGAGGTGTTGTTAGGGAGAAGCCATCATATTCAGATTCCATCATTTTTTAGCGGATATAGTTTTGATCAAATCATTGGCCAGGGGTCTTTTTCAATTGTTATTTCTGTTATTAGAGTATCTGATAATCAGAGATTTGCTTGCAAAGTTCTTTCGCAAAAATTTTTAGTCGATCATAAAATTGTTGACAAATTTAAGAGGGAAGTTGAGATATTCCAATCTCTGAACCATTCCAATATTGTTAGATTGGTTGAAATGGTATCTGATGATAAACTTATATATTTGATAATGGAATACTGTGCAAAGGGGGATTTGTATCATTTTGTTGCATCTAAAGGAGGCCTTCCTGATACAACTGCACGATTAATGTTTCGGCAAATTGTGTCTGCTGTGAGGTACCTTCATAGCAAATCTATTGTTCATCGCGATTTGAAACTTGAGAACATATTATTGGACTCATCTTTATCAATCAGACTTGCAGATTTTGGATTTTGTAGAGAGGTTCCAGCAAACACTCTACTCACTACGAAATGCGGGTCACCAGCATATACAGCCCCAGAAGTCATATCTCAGTCATCATATAATGGACAGATGGCGGATATGTGGTCCCTTGGAGTTATTTTATTTGTGATACTAACAGGCCGTATTCCCTGGGATGCTCAGAATGATACACAGTTGTTTTTCCAAATACAGACTGCACACTTTCATATACCTGAATATATATGCGCTTCAGCAGCCAATTTAATAGGCGATCTGATGCATCCACAACCAGAAATGAGGCTCTCTGCAGAACAAGCTCTAAATCACCCATGGTTAGATGATACAGGTTTTAGATCTTATTCTACACCAGGTTCACTAATTCTCACAAGAACCATAATTCCAGAGCTTTTTCAGCATAGTGCTCTCCCAAAAACAAAGGGAAGCGCAATATCATTACAGAATAACCATAAACATAGATTGTCAATGAGAGAAAACCCCATATTGACAAGGAGGATTCTCCCTTTAACAGAGTATGTTCCAAAATAGCAGGATGATTAATTGACTACTTTACATTAAATGTTTGTTCTCATAATAATAGCTCTCTTCTTATTTTTATTATGGGTCATAGGATATACTGTAATTCGTCCTTTCTTAAAGAAGCGCATTGCACCTAGATTGAGTCAAAACCCACTCAAAGGGAATCCAGATACCCTTGATTTTGGGAGTGGTTTCAACTTCGGTGTTTCCACAGCTGCATGGCAAATTGAGAAAGATTTGCAACCAAGCAACTGGACTATGTTTGAAAAAATGCAGAAACCCAATGGTACAGCATGCTGTCCTCCTCATGGAAACGCTTGCGAAGCAATTGAACGATTTGATGGAGATTTAGAGATCATGAAGAGTATGTATCTAAAAAGATATCGATTTGGCGTTTCATGGTCCGCATTACATCCTGATCCTGATCGGTTTGATGCAGACTATATCAAGAAATATATTGAGATTTGCAGAAAACTTAGATCCGCTGGTATTGAGCCGATGATAACATTAATGCATTTTGAACATCCTTCGTGGTTGGAAGAGAGGGGAGGTATTCTATCAAGTGAGTTTGTTAGCCAGTTCGCAAAGTTCACAAGATTTGTTGTTGAAGCCCTCAAAGATGAGTGTAAATGGTGGTTTACAATCAATGAACCGTCAGTGATGTCACAAAATGGCTATTATAGAGGTGTTTTCCCACCGGGCCATAAAAATACCAAAGAATATTACAAAGCAGTCGCCCAACACATGGCTTCTCATGCTGCGGCTTATCACATCATCCATGAAATTATTCCTGATGCCAAGGTGTCTTTTGCAGAAAATGTCAATCCATTCTATCCAATGCATGAGTGGTCCATTATTGAGTCTGCTGTTGCATCATATCATAATAATTTCAATACATCAGTTCTTGATTCTTTGTTAACAGGAAAGGTCGAATTTACTTTTATGGGCTTTGTTTTGTTTTCTGAAACGATTGAAGGACTTAAAGATTCGTGGGATTTCATTGCAATCAACCATTATTTCTGTAATTGGGCATCAATTGACCCCCGTGATTGGGACCGAGGCTGTCCTGAGCCCTTGATTTCAATGAAGCTTAAAACATATAATTCAAACGACTTCGGATGGAGCATTGCACCTGATTCGATGGCAATTGTCCTAAGATGGGTAAATGATAATTGGAATCCAAACAAGCTTGAAATGATTGTGTCTGAGCATGGAATTGCAGATGCCTCTGACGAAAAAAGGCGATGGTTCATGGTTGATACATTAGCTAACCTCAAAGAAGCCCGAGACAAGTATAATGTTCCGTTAACAACTTATCTTCACTGGTCGCTTTTGGATAACTATGAATGGGCTATGGGGTATTCAATGAAGTTTGGACTTGTTAAGGTCGACTTTGAAAATCAAAATAGAACCCCCAGAGAGTCTGCAAAAGTGTTGGGTACCCTTGCTGAAAAGTCAAAATAACCGTTTTGTAAAAAGGACACTTTTTTATAGAAATCGTTATAAAATCAGAATGGATTCTATTCGTTTGGAGCCGTCTTCTGTTATCTTTCCACCCACTTATATATCAGCGACATCTAAATTTGCTATTAAAATTATTAATGAGACTGGACAAGCAATTCATTATGAATGGAGGAAATATTCGAGTGAAGAGGAAGAAAATCAAGTTTTAGGCCAGCTTGATTCTTCTGATCCGCTTAAAAGGGCTTCTATTCATACATCACTATTTTATAATTCGGAAATATTTGGTTTCGATCCACCAAATCATGAGATTTGGTCAAAAAGGTATGAACAAGCAATAGCGAGCTTTACTCCCGAACTAGCAACTAATTATACTGAAACATCATATTTATATATTATTGAGACAAAGCAGAGGATCCCTTTTACTCTTCATGGAATGGGATTAGCTCCTGAAGCTCATTTTACAATAACTTCAATTAATGTTGGGCACATATCTCTTGAAACTATTTTGGAATATCAAGTTGTTTTGGAGAATGTGGGTCAGGTTGGTGTTGATTTTTCTCTTCAGCCCAAGAAGCTTGAAGGATTAATAGTTGAATTTACCCCAGAAAAAGGACATATTCCGATTGGAAATAGCCAGAAAATTAATATTAAGTTTATTGCTAATATCGTCGGATCTTTTTCTGAAATCTTTCAGTTTAATGTGAGAGGTTGTACTCATGGGCATCCGACAATTACTCTTTATGGAAGAGTAATTGGACCAACATTTGCAATAAGTGCCAAGAGCTTGGTGTTCGGTGATGTTAGTTATGGTTTTTTGTATGAGAAAGTATTCGAGATAGAGAATAAATCTGATATCCCTTTTGATTACGCAATTTCGTTATCCCATGACACCTCATATTCACGCCGTGAGTTTTCAGTTGTACCATCATCTGGTACAGTCAACAAATTTGTGAAGCAACAAATCAAAATTGAGTTTATTCCGGTTTCTGTTCAAGAGTATCACCTTGAGTTATATATTGATATTCCAAAATTTGGTTCACACATTGTCACAATTCCGATATCAGCCCAATGTATTTTACCTATTGTATCAGTAATGAACACAAAAATTGACCTAGGTTCTCTATATATTGGATATGAGTATTCTAATAAAATTGAGTTGAAAGATGAGTCTGAATTACCTGCCAAGTTCGAGTTTATTTATGCCACCGATTCTTCTCAACTACAGGCAACAGTTAATGTTGCACGATCTAATGGGATAATTCCAGCCAATTCAATAACAGAGGTACCATTTACAATAATTCCACAACAATTGGGTCCTTTGATGCTCACACATTATGTCAAAATTATAGGAAATGACAGACCCCCAATTCCAATAACAATAATGGCAATTTGCACTGGACCAACAATACGTTTATCAAAGCCCTCAATCGAATTCGGAGCTGTTCCAGTTCTGAAGGATACATTTCAAACATTCCATTTGTACAATGATTCAAGGATTGATGCTGTTTTTCATGCAAAAATTGAAACCAAAGAAGAGATTTTTAGAATCGAACCTCAAGAAGGATTGATTTTTCCTGGAGGGGAAACTTCATTATCTATAACAGCTTTTCTTGATGACAATACGACTTTTAATTCGAATTTATTACTATCATTTGAAAATCTTAATGTAATATCTGTCCCAATTTCTGCAATAGGAACAGGAGTACCATTAGTTCCATCAGTATCAATGTCATCGATTGATTTAGGATGTGTATTCACGGAACAGCCATTATCTCAAGAGTTTACCCTTGAAAATAGGGGAAGGAGAACCCAGGATGTTAGATGGTCATCTCAAAAGCCGAAGTTTAGTATTCAAGAAGAACCATTTTTTTCATTTAAGATAACCCCTGAACAAACAATGATAGCACCTGGTTCACTTGAATCATTCCAAATAACGTTTCAATGTCAAAAGCCTACATCTTTTTCCTTAATGCTTCAATGCTTTGCAACTGTATCTAAGCAAAGAATAGAAGTTTTTAGCCCTATCATAAAAGGAGTTTTTATTCGTCCCCAACTCTCATTCTCAAAACAAGTTTTGGAATTTCGTCATGTCCATGACCCGTTTAAAGAAGAAGAATTGAGTCAAACACTTAGTAGCCCAAAGGACACTTCTCCATCTCCTTCTGTTCAATTATTGGAAATGATCCACCAACCACTTGAAGTAATTAACATGTCAAAATTGGCTTTGCAAATGGTAGCTGATATCCCTGAACCATTTTCTCTATCACTTAACTCATTTTCTTTAGAACCAATGGAAAAGAAAACAATTATTGTTACATTCGATCCTGCTTTTAAGTCAGATTTCTCGTGTGAAATCATACAAAAAAAGATTATATTTTCATTTATTGGCCATCCTCAGAAACATTCAGTTGGGCTTAAAGGAGTACTTGTTTTCCCAAATATCAATTTCTCTCCCTCTACTAATTTGAATTTTGGAAATTTATTAACAAATACTGAACAAACAAAAGATATCGTATTAGAGAATCCCACAGAATTGCCAATTGATTTTTATTGGGAAGTTCTTAATGAAAATGGAGGAATATCAATATCTCAAGTGTTTGATATTTATCCATTCCGTGGGCATATTGAACCATATGAAAAAGATGAAGTTCATATTAGTTTTTTCGCACAGAAAGACGATCTTGGGAGGAGTGCCCAATATAAAGGAAGAGCCATATGTCATGTTATTGGAGGACCAGATTATGTTATTAGTCTCAAAGGTGGGTCAGCTAACATTATGTATAGAATTGAACCAACTCAAATCAATTATGGACAAAAATCTTATCTTGATCAGCTGGATTCTACAATTACTTTAACCAATTTGAGTGATGTATCGATTTTATATTCAGTTAAAATTCCAAAAGGCAATAAATTTACATCATTTAGTGTTCAACCTAAAGATGGTACAATATCGGTGGGAGGTAATGTTAATTTGTCACTTCATTTAGTTCCCGGATTGCCTATTGAGTATAGAGAATCTTTTTTCATCCAAATTGGCCATTTTGATGAAGTAAGAATTGATTTGTGCGTTGATTGTTTCCTTCCTCAACTTAATATTTGTCTTCCTAGATCTGAACAAGACCCTGTAATTACTACATATAACCAAAAAATCTCAAGGAGTCAAATTGAAAACGAAGAAGAAGAGGAATTAATTGAACCATCTAGTGTGGTTCTTAGTGAAATTGAGAGACAAATCTTAATTAATAAATTATCATCAAAACCTGCTCAGCATGCTTTTGAATTGTCACCGCATCGGAGGAGATCTAAAAAAGAAGATAATCAATATGAAGGGTTAATTGCTTCAAAATATGCAATATCGATGGGGAAAATTGTTTTTGGGAAAATTGAAACAAAATCTTTTTCTTTTAGATCAATAACTCCTTTTCCAATATCTTTTGATATTGTTACCGATAATCTGATTGGATCAGGGTTTTCCATCGATCCTAAGTCTTTTAAGGATATTCCTCCAAATACTGATATTTCTGTTGCGATCACATTTGATACGAAGAACAAAACCACAGATTTTCTCGGAGATGTGGAATATGAAGTACCAATTATTACAAGTCAAGATTTTGCATATATAGTAGTTCTTTCTGCAAATTTATCAATGCCAAGCTTGACTTTCTCTCAAAAACATTTTGATTTTGGAATGACCATTGTTGGACAGGCATATATAATTACCTTACAGTTACAAAATATGAATAGCGTTCCTGTTGAGTTTCATTTTGGTGATGCTCAGTTTATAAATGTTCTCCAAAGGAGTATGTCACAGAGTAATATATCTAATCAAGTTTTTTCTGCTACTCCCTCTTCAGGGATATTACCTTCTGCATCATTCCTTAATGTTGAACTTGCATTTGCTCCCAAACAAGAAAAGTCATACTCTATGCAATTTCCAATAGAAGTTAAGCATAATACTCATACTTCTTTTATAACCCTTAAAGGAATTGGTGTTCAACTCCGAGTTACTTTTGATCCACCCGAGCTTTTAATGCCACCAATATTGCCTTTTAGTGATCCTTCACTTTTTGAAGTTAGAATGATGAATCCTGCTTCATATCCTATTGAAGTAATGGCACAACAATTCGATCTTCAACTATTCTTAGAACAGCAAATGGCAAAACAATCGAATCCTCAAGGAGAACAAGAAAAAGAAGCACAGCCTATTACGGAAGATAGCGATAACAGTGTAGCATTTTCTCATGCTTCACCAAATTCTATTTCAAAATTTTCTTTGTGTGTGATTGTACATGGAACATCAGGGAGTGGAAGAACAACAATAAGTCAAACAATTTCTGAATATCTCGGAGGTGTTCCAATAATTTGCCTAAAAAGCCTATGGAATGACTGTATTAATAGCACTCAAGCTATTGTTGATTGCACAACTAGATTTAGTGAAGAAATTAGGAAACCAAATTATCTTAATGGATTCGTTATTGATGGGCTTGATGCATTTCCAGAACATCCAGAGACAGAATCTTTTTTGGTCCATTGCTTAAAACAAAAGAATTCACAGGAAGAAGTCGTCAAGAATCCATTTTTATCATTTCCTCATACTCATTTGACAGCCTTTGAGCAATCTGTTTCGATTATTCTTCAATCATTAGATGGTCACTATGTTTTTCTTGTGGCAATAAGAGCGACAGAAGAGCTTTTAATGGAAAGAGAAGCAGCAAAAAAGTCGCTCGAAACTAAAAAGAGGAGAATTGAAAGAAATCAAGAGAAGGAGCATTTATTCAAAATGACAGAGGAACAATATTCCCAATTAAGTCCAGAAGACCAACAAAATGTTGATCAAAAAAGGAAAAGCCTTAGGAAACGGATATTTAGGGCTCTTACAGAATCAGAAGAAACCAAAGAAATTGTTGATACAAAATCATCACGATCAGGGAAATCTCATAAGAAAAAAACATCACACAGCTCAAAAGAATCTGAAAAAGACAAAAAGTCCTCTAATGACGCAAAATCCTCCGCAAAGCATACTCATTCTTCCTCATCTAAAGCAACCGAAGAAGCAAACAAGAAACCTAAGAGGAAAGCAAATTCTCTACCGAATGATCCAATACCTCTTTCTATAGTTAACTTCTCATATACTCTTGGTTCAATTTGTCAACTTCTCCGGGAGGGAAATGAAAAGTTCACTGTTGTTGATCCAGTTAGTATTCTTAAGGAATCTGCAAAAGCAAGTCCTCGTGATAATGAAGATCAAAAATCATCTGATCCACAATCTTGGGCTCCTGTGAATTCTGATTTGTCCCCAAGGAGTAATTCAAAGCCAACCTTGCAATTAGTACAAGAACCCATTATTATGACGCAAACAAATCTTAACACAATGCTTATTGATGCTAACAACCATATTAACGAAACAAACCAAGCTGTTTTATCATTTATCCCTCAGCTAAATTATCTCAAAGAGAAATCATTTACAAGGCTGATCCCACAACCAAAAATTGTTCTTCCAGACCCAATGTTATTACATAAGGCGACATTATTACCAATGCCTCAGCATTTTTCAATATTAATTGAAGAAAACGTTGAAGACCTTGTTAATCATATTGTAATGAGACCCGATTCGACAAAAAGTGGGAGAAAATCTCGAAATAAAAAGGACAGAGAGCCAACACCACTTCCAATTGATGACTTAGATTTATCTAAGAGAACTCCTCGATGGAAGATTGAGCCGAATACCTTCAAAGTTCTTACAATCAAATTTGAAGCTACAATGATTGGAGAATATCGAGATTATCTTAGTTTTTGCCTACTAAATGGAAAAAGTGATTTGTTCAAACTTAAGGTTAGTGGGGTTTGCTCGTATCCAAATATCGATAGGACATTGAAATCTATATTCCCAAAACGAGTCGCAAAGCTTGATTCAAAAACAGAGTTCTCATATGCGATTGATACTAATGAGTTTCATTTCGGGTCTCTTTTAATTGCCAAAGAGAAATCTGGCAAAAATTCTCAGTCTCAATATCGACAGGCAATTAAATTATATAATCCAACACCATTTAACGTTGAACTCTTTAGCAATCTCTATGATAATTCTCCAAAAGCTGTTTGGGCTATCGAGACTCCCAATATAGTGATAAGACCAGGAGAAACGACTGAATTTTGTTTTGGAGTTCATCCTCTAGTACCTGATTTGTTCAAAACAACCCTCACGATGTTTATCAAAGATCATCCTGAACCTTTTTCTTTTAACATAGTTGCTGAAGGATGTGCTCCATCAATTGATCTCTCATCAACAAATTTGGATTTTGATAGACTTCTCCTAAATCAACAAAAAACCATGAAAATTGATATTAGAAATTCTGGAAAGCTTCCTGCTTTTTGGAGGCTCAAAAATTTGCAAACTATTGGACCAAATTTCATTTTTAATTCGACTGAGGGAATGTTGAACCCAAAGACATCCTTTAATCTTTCTGTATTGTATTCCTCTAACAAACCTTTGGCAATCAAAAAACCAATTTTGTTTGAAGTTCTGGACAAAGATCAAGCAAGAGTTTTTCATTCCAAACAACTCATGGTTTCGGCCGAGTCATTCGATGTAAGTTTTGATTTCCAATATCCCAAAGGTCTTGATCATTTGAATTTTGGATCTCTTAAAGTATCGCAATCAAGAACAATAATTTGCACTCTCCGAAATAAAGGAAAATACCCATCTGCTTTCAAATTTATAATTGAGAATCAAAAGATTGCCCAGTTGTTTACAATTTCCCCGAATGAAGGGCAGCTTGTTCCTAACGATAAACCCTTGAATATTAGTATATCTTTCATGGCGCCAAAGTTAGTATCCTTTGACAATTCCAAAGGCATAGTTTTGAAAATACTGGATGTATTAACAAATACCACAACATCAACCTATGCAACACCTTTTTCAGCTGTGACATTATATAGTTCATTTAATATAGATCCAAAATTAGGGATAGATTTTGGTGCAATTCCCATTTCCACATCAGTATCAAAAACAATGACAATTGTTAATAGTGGAGCTTTTGCTTTTGAATTTGACATATCTCCCAAACCAGAAGCTGAGATTAACGACCCCAAGCTCAATGATCCGAAGAAAAAAAAGAATACTCCAAGAGCACAAACCGCAAACAAAGCTAAACCCAGAAAAGGAAATGAAAAATCTATATCTATTGGAGGGTTTACAATTTGTCCATGTGTCGGAACGATTCCTCCTGGAGGATCTTCATCAATAGATATCGAGTTTATTACATCAAATGAAGGGCTATCTGATTCCACTGCCTTGATTACAATAACAGACATGAATCCAGCGCAGTTTCCATCTCCAATTTCTTTTCGTCTTAAAGCAGAATCATTCATCCCTGGTATTGTTACTTCAGATTTTCCTGTCATATTTCCAGGCACACATCTTTGCCTTAGATATGATCTTGGTAGGACAACCCAGATTTCGTTTTTAGAAGATGAACAAATTTTGCATTATACTCCACTTATTCTACAACAAAGATCAACTGTACCTATTGTTTTGCTTAATACACTTCCAATTCCTTGTTCAGTAGATCTTGTTGTGAAGTCAAACAATAAAACGAAACAAACACCTGCTACCTTTCCATTTGAAATAAGTGACAAACTGGTATCTATTGAACCAAATTCATCAAAAACAGTTACATTATCCTTTATTCCTGTAACATGTGATAGTTTTAATGGTGTTTTTGAAGCAAATGTTAAAGGTGGAATTAATCCTTTGACAAAAACTTTGAAATTTGGAATCGAAGGGGTTGGAACACTTCCATCAATAAATCTCATCACAAGTTTGGAAAAACCATCAAAAAGCGGATTTTATACTGTGAACCTTGGACGTACTTTGGTTGGTTTTTCCAAAGAAAAAGCTATAGCATTATCAAATGATGGAATGATTGCAACTAAAGTTAATTTAGTAGCAAAACCTACGTTAGATTTCGAATTGCTTTCATTTGAACCATCTCAAGATTTGATTATTGAACCTGGACATAGATTGAACTTACAGATCCTCTATTCTCCTCAAAAAGTCAGGAAAGGCCAATTTGATATAATGGTGAATATTGTAGACAATCCTAAAGCAAATCTTGCATTCAGCTTTATTGGTGAAGGATTCAGCGAAGATATTATTTTTGAAGGATTGCCAGATGATGATAATGATTTAATTTTCAAAGATAATGTTGTAGGGAGACAACAGCAGAATTCGTTTATCATGAGGAATATATCCCAATCGGATATTCGATTTGTGTGGAATAATCACACAGATTTCTCATTCTCTCCAAGGGTAGGTCATTTAAGAGTTGGATCGTCAAAATCTATCATTGTGAGTTTCTTTTCTGATAAACCTATTAGACATAATGCGCTCAAAATCAACTGCCAATGGCAAAAAATAGAGTTGGATAATCCTAATTGCCAAGACTGGGATGATACTCAAAAAGTTGTTAAATATATTCCTAAAGTTGTGAATTTGCCTCCAGAAACACCCTCACCTCCCAGTGAAATGAAGAAACTGAGCAAAAAACTGGGATCATCAAGAAAGAGCGCAATAGGAACACCTAACAAAGCTGACGCTCCAATCAAAGTTCCGATCATCGAACCAGAAATGGTTCGTGTCACTGAGATTCGTCAAGAACCAACCTATCAAGCATCTCAAGGAAAATTCAAAGACCTAATGATTCGTGTTTTTGCTGTCTCTGATTTGATTAAGTACTCGATTGATACCACAGAAATATCATTTTCTCCAACAATGATGTACCAAAAACGGATCACTGAGTGCAAAATTACTAATACATGCCAAATTCGTTTTGATTATGTGTGGTCAGTGAAAAACTTCCATGCTCTTAGAACAGAATACGCATTGGTCAGGAAACCTCCTTTCTCAATTGAGCCATCAACGGGGTTCATTGAATCTGGTCAATCAACAACATTCAAAGTGATTTTTGAACCAGAAGAAGTTGATGATTTTACCGCTACTTTGGTGTGTGAAATTCCCTTTTTATCCCAAATTGATCCCCCATCTATTCCAGTCAGTGGATTCTCTCGGAGACCTCTATGCCATTTCAATCTTGAAATGTCAGATTATATCACAGCTTCAAGAAGACACCCCGATTTCACAGACCCCCTTCCAGACAATGTTAGAGTTATTGAGCTTTTCTCATCTGCTGTTGGGAAAGTAGCAACAAAGAAATTTGAAATTATTAACCCTACATCATCATCATACGAGATCAATTGGCACAGAGTATCAACAAGTGAGATGTCACAGTGTGTGAAATGTGATACTCCAAGTGCCCTCATATCATCAGGAAAGAGATACATCGTGGCATTTTCATACCTACCAACATCTGTAAGAACAATCGAATCACTTTGGGAATTCCAAATCCCAGAACATGGAATTAGAGTCTCACTACTTGTAGTGGGGCGAATAATGCCCAAATAAACTATTGTTGAGTTATTTTTTTTTGGCGCCAAATGTTGAGCAAGCTGAATTTGGTGAAAGCCCGAGTAATTGATCTAACCCAGTGGTTACCAGGTCCCTTTGCTGCACAAATCTTATCAGATCTTGGAGCAGATGTTGTTAAAGTCGAACCACCAGGTGGTGATCCAATGAAAACTCTTGGGCCAAAAGATTCGGATGGAGTTTCTGCTTGGTACAAGAGCTACAACAAAGGAAAAACCATTGTCACTGCTAATCTCAAGGATTCGCAAGATTCTCTGAAGATTCAACAGCTTATCAAAAAAGCGGATGTTATTCTCGAATCTTTCAGGCCAGGAACGTTGGATAAACTTGGTTTGAGCAACAAAAAGATCAGAGAACTGAATCCATCGATTGTTCATTGTGCACTATCAGGTTATGGACAAACAGGCTCAAAAAGGCTTGTTGGCGGCCATGACATTAACTACATGGCTATAGGAGGAGCATTAGCATACTCTGGGACATCGGAAACTCCTGTTAACGCGTATCCTCCAGAAGCCGACTTTTCAAGTGCTCTTCAATCAGTGATCTCCATATTAGCAGCTCTAAACAGGAGAGAGAGAACCAAACAACCTGCATACATTGATGTGAGCTTAATGGAAACTGTAATGGGTTGGCAATCTTTGGCTTTCACAGCTGCAATTCGAAAGGATAAAGAGTATACTGAAAGGGGACAGGGCGTATTAAATGGTGGTGCTGCCTATTACCAAATATACAAAACCAAAGATGGCAGATTTGTTTCTCTTGGTGCCATTGAACCGAAGTTCTGGGAAACATTTTGTGCAACAATTAGAAGGCCAGAATGGACAAAGAGACAAAACGAGACAGTTCCTCAAAAGAACCTAATCCAAGATGTACGGAATGTAATCGGATCGAAAACCCTTAAGGAGTGGGAATCATTATTCCAAGGCGTGGATTGTTGCTTCGCCCCAATTCTAGAAGTGGAAGAGGTTGTCAAAGATGATCATATTATGAAAAGGGGGATTCTGAAACAAATAGATGAGTTGACTATTGAATCATCATACCCTGCTCTCATTGATGGAAAAGTCCAAGGACAGCGAGATGATATTATCATTTCTTCACTTGATAAAGTCTTGAATGATTGGAATTAAAAACCTTGGTTTAAGCTCATTGTTCTAACAAAACATTTGATATCAAGAAAAAGGGAAATCTCTTGAATGTTTGCTTAACAGTTTGAACTTCTGTTCTTTCAAAACACAATATTGACAAAGGAATTGTCATTGTCGATTGTCCAATGTAGCACCCAACGCCGAATTCTGGAAGAGAATTTGTTATTGGGGTTGAATCAAAGCACGAATTCCGAAACATAACAGTACCTGAGCTTATTGTAACAAGCTTTTTGGAACACCCAACAAAAACCATCCAATCAAAAATGTAAGTATAATAATAATGATAAAACAAGGCACCTTGTCCAAATGTACCACTTGATGTAATATTGCTGAAGCAACAATGTGTGGAGATTTCTGTTCCATTATTTAATGTTGAACATAGAATTGCATCACTAAATATGTTTGAGAAAACCACAAAACCTAGATAATTCCTGGGGCATGCATGAGAGTGACTTATTCCAGATACTCTTGGTCCAGAAGATAAGGTGAAATTTGAATAGCTTGTATAAGCAGAACATCTTGAGTACATTATTGTTCCAGTACATGTTGTTTTGTTTGTCAAAGACTTTAAAAAATGGCAATTTGATGTTAATGATGAAGCTCCCTCTGGGCCATAGGAATTTATTGATGATCCTCTTCCATAAGCCTCACATTGAAGAAAACAGCACGAAATAACATTGGATTCCTTGGATCTAATATGAGCTCCGCCTCCTCCAATATAATATCCTGTTGAAATATCACTGTATATTGTTAAACAGTACGAAGAACATTGCCAAAAATCACACTTTGATATTGAAGAATATGAGTTATCATTTGAAATGCTGATTGCCCCTCCAGGATATTCATTGCTTGAACATTTCCAAAAAGCATTATCATTTATTTCCACAAAAGCCGAGAAATAATCTGTTCTAAAACTAATAATCTGTTTTTCTTCCTGAAAAACTATAGGAGGGCTCAAAAATTGTCGAAAACAAGAATTACCCACCTTAAGTGACATTGAATATGACCAAATAGTACAAGATATCATTTCGGAAAAACGAGAATTACCAATAAAACCCACTCTCTTTGAGCTGATCATCGGAGATAATGAAAAAATCCCTTTTAAAAAAAGAGAGTCAACTGATATGTTCATTTTGTATTAAATAATCCCAACGTTTTTCAGAAAAAAAATTTGAAAAAAGGGTATTTTAAACTCATCTAAACTGGAAGTAATAATGTGTCTCATCAATTATGTATCTAAAATGCGAATTTTTTTGATCAGATTTTTTAAAATAGAGAGATCTATCCTCTTCAGAAACCTTCTTTATCGTATTTGTTACTGCTTCTTGGCAGTTTTGTGACAAAAAATGATATGTTCTATCAGACATACATGAATACATTGAATATACCCACCTTAGTAAAGAATAATGTCCTATTATATCTACTTTAGTTTTATCAACAAATTCGGGGTTGGATTGGGCGATCAATTGAACACATGGGAATTCTGGAACGAATTCAAGAACAAATTTATTTGTTCCGTTTTCTAAAATCAAAAACTCATGATATAATAATAATGGCTCAATGTATGGAATATCTATCTTTCCTGTCTCACTGCGGATTTCCCTCTTGCATCTATACACATTTGTTATTTGAGAGGACAAAACAATATTTATATTCAATAAAGAAAATGCATTCATAAATAATGACATTTTGGCAAAAGTTTGACTTTTTTTCCAGTTGATTCTCCTTTTTTGAAGTGAATGACATTAATACATTGAACAAACTTTGTTCTCAATAACAATAAAATGCAGTAGATATTTACATTTAGAAGATTTGTATAGATTATTTACAATTTTTGCTAGAAGCGAATTCCATGAGATCATGAATCAGTTCTAAGAAAAAGAGGAAATATTTCATCATTAATTTCCAGCGAATAGAAATGTTTCTTTTAAATAAAAAAATGTGGTTCTTTATAAAACTACCATGGGTACCATATTGAGTTGAGAACATAGCTCTATTGTTAAAACTTCAACAGCTTCTGATTCTGATTGAGAGTATTCTTCTATTAAAATCTCAATCCATGGTTGTTCTTTTATGTAATTATACCATTCAATAATATTGTATCTTTTTGATAGATCGATAATACATAGTAATAATTCAAGAATCTGTTTTTGAACTTCGCTGTTATCAATTGAGTCACACTTTTCCATTCGAGATATGAAACCTGTATCGATGATCTTCATTATTAATTGAATGTCATTTAACATGAGAACAAGTCTTGATAACAAAAGTGTAGATTGAATCCATATTACAAAAACATCAGAAAATGATAGCTCAGCAATCCGATTGAATAATGAAGAATTCACAAAACTTGTGGATACACTTGAGCTAATACTAATTATTTCTTCAAGATTTCCCAAAATACAATTAACGTATTCGTTCTCCCTATCGAGGGAAAGAATCATAAAATTGAAGAAATCTGAGTTGAGCGATACTTCAGCATTGTCAGGATTTTGAATGAAATAAATTTTTATAAACCTTAGTGCCTTCAGAAACAATCTGGAATTAGAATCCATATCTTGAATGCATTTTATTGACTCTAATAATATACTATTCATCCGAAAACCAAAATCAGGTCGTTTGATAAGCAGTTTTCGATATCCTCCTAAAAGATTACCCCAACCTAGGGTGTCTTTTTCAATGATAGTAAAGGAAAAATTCATGTATTTGTCCAAATCACTCTCAGATTTGCAATTCAAAATCAATATTTTAAGAAACTTCTCAATGGTAATATCAAAATTAGATACACTTGACCAAGAAACAATTGGATCATTTGTTATATCATTGAGGTACTCTTTATATTCTTTTTGAGAATCAAAAGATTGAACACGTTCAATCAAATCACTTTGAATTGGGGAGAATATTTCCATAATTCTATTAATTTTCTCATTAAGCTGATTAATATCTATCACACGAAAATAATAAAAGTTAATAATACCGTATAAAACGACCTCAACTATTAAAGGATGAATATCTATGGAAATAACATCTAAAAGTTTCTCATGAAACCCTTTGCTTTGAAGAATTGCAACCCCTTCTTCGTTTTTCAAGTAAAAAGTGCAAAGAATCGATAAAATAATCAAAGTTGTCCGTATTGGAATGTTTTGATCCAAAAAAAACAAAAGTTGATCATGTAGCCCATAATCAATTAACAATTTCGTTGGAAATACTTTCTGCATAAGTGAAACTTCATAAATAAACTCAAAATAGTATGTAACACATGAAATTTGATTATACGAAACATCAAAATCATTGATAATTTGCTGAATTTGGTAAAATACAAGTGGAAACTGAGAAACCTCTTTGCTATTTTGGGTACTGCTTTCATTCACAGACTTCGATGTCTTATGGTGCTCGATTCTTTCCCTCCTAAGCGATTCTGCTGACCCACAGTTAGAAAAAAACATGGAGAAATGTGACAGATTACTTCATGCAAAATGAGCTCAAGGTACTGGTGTCTTAGTGATTTTGATATCAGTTCTCCTATTGGTAGTGGTAGATTTGGGAAGGTATATTTGGCGAGGGAAAAACGGAGCAAGTATATTTGTGCCATTAAAGTAGTAAGGAAAAAAACAATCATAAAGAAGAAACTTGAGAACCAGCTCTTTTACGAGATAAAATCGTACAAAAACCTCATTCATGATAATATATTGAGGTTTCACGGGTATTTTTTTGACGACGATTGTGTTTATATGGTTTTGCAATATGCTCCAAGAGGCAATCTTGGAGATTATATTGAGAAGTTTCGCAAACTGGATGAAAAGTTTGTTGTTAGATTCTTTTTTCAGATTGTTGAAGGTGTAAACTATATTCATAATAATGGGATCATTCATCGAGATTTGAAGCCTTCTAACATTATGATTTCGATATCTGAAACACCTCTTATAGGAGATTTCGGATTAGCGGCATCGTGCAATACTACCAAATTTGAATCAGTTGTCGGTACACTTGATTATCTTTCTCCTGAAGTTGTTTCCAGTTTGTGTTATGGTACCCATTCTGATATATGGTCTCTGGGTGTGATACTATACGAGATGCTGTTGGGAAATACTCCTTTTAGTGGAAAAACGAATTCAGAGATTCATGAATCATTAACTAAAGCAAATATTATTCTACCAGACTCAATCTCATCCATATCTAGAGATTTACTTGCGAGGCTTCTAGAGAAGGATTATCAAAAAAGAATATCAATGAAACAGCTACTATTTCATCCATATCGATATTCTCATGAAATTTGAATAAATTCTCACTCCGTTCTAAACCCATTTTTGTAAGGAAAATATTTGAAATTCCGATGACTCAATCCTCATACAGTTAGAATCGATAAGTTATTTTTTTAGCTTCATTCTGAAAATATGAGGAATAATCTTGTGAATCACGGTTGCAATTCAGAAAAATAAAAAAGTATTCGAATTTTATTAAGAAATTGTATAAAAATTGAAAAGCCTTATTGATCAAGATAAAATTGATAAAATTATTGTTTTTAATTCATTGAATTGTATTCGTATTTGAAAAGTCAGCTCAAAAATTGAGGTTTGTAGTTAATCAGTTATAAATTGTAGTATGTCCATGAATGTTGATGATCTCAAAAAGAACAAGCGCCCAAGGAAATATTTTACACGCTATGAGGATTTTGTAATCGAAGAATGCCAGAAGCTTAGCCCCCCACCTTCATGGGAAGCAGTCTCGCAATATTTACCACTTAGAACTCCCAGACAGTGCCGTGATAGATGGATTAATTACTTGTCTCCTGCAATAAACAGGAAACCATGGTCGATCGAAGAAGACAAGCTATTATTCGAAAAGGTCACAATATATGGGAAGAAATGGTCGGAAATAGCTAAGTATTTTCGGGATCGATCTAATAACCAACTTAAGAATAGGTGGTATTTTCACCTTAGTGGAGAGATATCGAAGAATAAGGACTGTTTGAATTCCACAAAAGAGACTGCTAAGGATTTGCAAATAAAAGAGTTTTGGGATGAAAAGGTATCCGAAGAATTTCACCATATTTTGGCTCAAGCCCAATATTGGGGAGAAGATAGATCCTCTGAACCTGTAATTGATGAAACACAAGCGAATTTTTAAAACATCTATTAAAACAATATTTATTAAAAACAAAACAGAGAAATGGAAACAAATGATAATAGGATAATTGAAGAAATTAAGACAATAAAAAGATAAAAAGTAGACATTGAATTTCTTAAATCATATGAATTGGATTTGTGAATTTGTTGAATCTGAAAATCATAAGGATTAGGAATAATAACATTGTATTTGCATTCGGATATCACTAGGTTAGAAGTAAATGACTGTTCTTCAACAATAATTGATGAATAATTATGATCAAAGAGACAAAAAGACAACCTAACTATGTCATTCCCTAATATCTTGATAGACGGATTAAAGATTGCACCCTTGTTCATCTTATTACTCCCAAATATGCATTCGCTAATTGAAAAAGGTCCAGAACTATTATCTATATATAATACTGATTGGGGGTCGTAAAAAATGCAAATATTCTGATGAAACACTACATTTCTAATTATCCCTGTGCATTTGGCAAATAATGCGCAAGAATTTCCCTTTATTGCAAGATTTGATACAAATCCTGATCCCCAAATTTTCACAGAAGAATTGTAGGAACCTAAAGCCCCTGTAATAGAATCTGATTCACAACTAATAGTTAAACAAGAAGACATCTGTAGAACGCAACTGCGAAAAAAAAAACAACCAGAATGATCATAGGCCCGATTAATACTATAATTACATTCAGAAATGATACTGTTAGAGCTTTCAACATACAAAGCCCCACCAATTCGTGACGAACATGAATCAAAACCAGAATTCTGAATTTTTAAACTAGAGTTAATGATGTGTAGCGCTCCACCATTATCAATATCATTTCCACACCCAAAAAAATAGCAATTTAACACATTAATATCACTATTCGCATACCGAGCACCGGAAGTATAACTCTTAGAACCAATAGTGATTACACTCGTGTAAATACTATGAAATCCGCTAAAATGAAGAGAATATGCACTATCAGCATTTCGATTGGCCAAAAAATGTCGAAATGTGAGCGCTTTCACCAAAATCATGTAAAATACTCCCATCATCTGATTTTACAAAATAATCGGTTTTCACTTTTTTAGGGAATTTTAAACTAATAACCTCATACTTTTTTAGAAGGGATTCATCACAAAAAATGATTGAAATAACCGGTGAACCCTCTCAAATTGTTCGATCGATATTTTCCGAGTATTTTATCATTATAAATGGCGTCTCGTCGATCAAGTGATGTTGACATACCATTAACTGGTGTGTTAGTACCATCTTATAGTCGAACACTTAAGATGTTGTTTAGGAAGCAGTTTCTCCTCAAAACCAGGAACATTGCCTCAATTGTTGAATTTGGTATTTCTTTAGTGATTTATCTTGTTTTATATCCAATATGGAGTTTATCTCGCACAGAAAAGGAGGGTGTGCCTTCGCCTGAAATTAAATATCCTTCTCAATACAAAGATATTATGGCATTTATGATGTCTGGTGGTGTCCCCAATATTATTGGTATTCCAGATGCACCCTTGGCCAGAACCATTATTAATGGAATTTTTAATCCTCTTTTTGCAATGCTGAACATATCAACGACTGTTAAATACGTAAATACAACGGCAGAAATGAGGACTGTTATTCAATCATCTGATGCAAATGGACTTGGTATTCGTTGGTCAAATGTGGACGATTGGAATGCACTTACAAACCCAAGATTTTATTTATACCGTCAAACCCTGTTTTCTACTCCTGATTCCAATGTTATTGATTTTCTCAAGGCAGGAGTTGCACAATATTATGCCTTAACTAATTTATCAGCTCCTGTAGATCAGAAACAAAAGATTAGTTTTATGTTGCAATCTAATATTAGTCAGCAAGTTTATCCCAATCCTCCATACGTAAGTGAGTTCGATCTATCTACAGCGCTTGCTCTTTTTGTTGTTATTCCAATTGTTCTATCGACGATGCCTGATATACAAACAGTTCTCGTCGAAAAGGACTCAAAAGTTGCTGCTTTGGGATTTTTAATGGGCTGCCCAGAATCTGCTTACTGGATTGTTTCATTTGTGACACCATTTGTTTTATCTTTGTTCCCCTATATTAGTCTTTCTTTAGTGCTTAGCTACTGGTTTTTATTCAAAGGATCATCATTCACACTTATTTTGACTGCTTCAATTCTATTTATCATATCTCATATGTTCTTCCAGCTTTGGTTAACAACACTCATGAAGAAAGGTACATCAGGAAGATCATTAACTGTTCTCTTTATTATCATTACCATGTTCTTTAGCTATTTGCACGTTTTCTTCACTCTTCAAGAATCTAACTCAAGTGAAATTTTGAAACATGTATTTTCTGCTGTTCCCATTTCGGCATATCAGCTGTTTATGATGTCAATTTATAAGAATCACAGGGAGAATCAAATAACTGCAAAATGGTCTACACTCTTTGAAGATAATGTATATCCTCTTTATTATGGAATAATGTGGTTACTTATTGATTGCCTCATATATTTCCTTTTCTTTGTTGTGGGTAATGCAACAATGCCAAGACAATTTGGTACACCTTTTATCAAGCTAAGTGAGATTTTTTCATGGAAAGCATGGAAAGAAGCGATGGCTAGAGATAGCTTTTCTCGAATTCAACCCACCAATGATGAGTTTTTATCAATTGAAGGGCTACATAAAACATATACTGAAGGAGAAAAGGAAGTTGAGGCAATTAAAGGTGTTGATTTCCATATTAAGAATGGAGAAGTTATTGTCATGATTGGTCCTAATGGTGCAGGAAAGTCCACTCTGATGAATATTTTGGCAGGAGCTATTGAACCATCAAGCGGTTCGGTTCGAGTGCATGGAGGAGCAACTTCTAATAGGTTTAAAGAGCTACAAAAGTATATCGGAGTGTGTTTCCAAGACAACGTAATTATTAATCTTTTAAGTATCAGAGAACATATTCAATTGTTTGGTGCATTTAGAGGTGTTCCTGAATTGGAGTTAGAGAATGCCATTGAGTTCTTTGGAGATATGCTTCAACTTACTGAAATGATGGATAATCGAGCTGGAGATCTTTCAGGTGGTCAAAAACGTAAGTTATGCATTTGTTTATCCCTTCTTGGCAACCCTCCATTTGTTATCTTGGATGAACCAACAGCAGGTGTTGATGTTCAAGCTAGGCAACTGATTTGGAAAATGATTTCTTCACTCAAAAATACTACATCATTAATTACTAGCCATGCTTTAGAAGAAGCCGAAGCTGTTAGTAGCCGATTATTTATTGCTGCAGGTGGAAAGCTTGCATTTTGTGGAACATCTACAGAATTGAGAAACCAACACAAATGTGGCTACCTTTTGAAAATTGATGCATCAATCGAAAGCATTAATTCTGTTCTCCAAATAGCTCAGTCGTTGATTCCTGATTCCAAACTTATTCCTGAAAGGAATAACTCCATTTCTTTGCCTGTTGATTCCCACATTCCTCAGTTCTTGAATGAATTAGCAAGCAAAAAAGATGAGCTTCAAATAGTTTCTTATTCATTCTCTGTTGAGCAGCTTGAAGACATGCTTATTCGACTTATCCAAACAGAAGAAGCCCAATTTCAGGGTCACCAATAAATATTAATATGATGAATTTTAAAGACATTAATACTAACACTCATGACTCTAATTTCGATTCTGTTGAAAGTCTAATTACCAATGTTTTTCCTTCACTGGTTGAAAAGCCTGTTTCAATGATAACTCTGAATGATATGGAGGATGCTGCAAGATCTCAACAATGGAATCTTTCAACTGATCAGGGATTTTTATTATATCTTAAGAGTTTTTCTGAAAGGATTATTGAGAAAACCCGTAAAACTGAAAGGGAAATGGATGGATTATTGGATTCAATCACATCAATGGAGGCAAAAATGGGAACTGCGAACTCATATTTAGATATATTGGGTATAAATCAATTTGTTGAACAAAGGATCGAGCCAAAAGATACATCTTCAATAAAAAAAGGCAATACCAAAAAACAGATATCTCAACAAGAAGCTTTATCTAGTATTGTTCTGCCTTCTTTTAAGAATTCATATGATATCGCGGCAGAAGTATTTGAAATATTTTATCAGAAGTCTCCAAAACCTCATCCTCTCTCGGTTGCTCAGTTTGAGCCTAATATTGCTGCACCAAAAGCCCCTACTGATAGTGTATTCAATTCTAAAATTGATGTTATGTCCAAATTACCTAGTGGGAAGAGCACATTGCCTCCAAATCCTTCTGAAATACAGTCATCAGTATCTACTGAACCAATTGATCCCATTTCGGTACCAGAAGAAAAGGAACCACAACCAATTTTTAACGAAGAAATATCCAAGAAATCTTTGTTATTCGATGATACAATACAGAGAGTTGAAATCGAATCCATTATTAGTCAATCCACACAATCAACGAATATACCCTCATTATTTAGTGATGATAGTTCTATAATTTCAAACAAGAAGAAGAATGAAAAATCGAATATTTTTGGAAGCATATTTGATGATGAAAAGCCAAAGAAGACAAAGAAGAATAGTATCAAATCAATATTTGGAGACGAATTTGAAGACCAACTTATATCGAGAAATGAAACCGAAAATTTATCAAAGGTGAGTATATTTGGAAGTGTTGATCATAAAGAAGATAAAAAGACTACATCTTTATTATCAAACTCAATACAAAACGACTCGGATAGTATTTCTGATGGATTATTTGCTCCCATTGTCAAATCGCGAAAGATAGACAACAGAGTGATCAAAAAAGACACCCTAGTTAACTGTGCCATTGATGAGGGGAATCAGAATCTAAAATTGAATTCTCAAAAATCACCTAAAACAACAAAGACAAAGAAAGGCAAACACACAGTCAGTTTATTTGGAGAAATCCCAGAATTTCTTACTAATGGAGAAACAAAACAGGCCATTTTTGAAGAAAAAACCATTCTCACCAAGAAAGAACAGACAAAGAAGAGTATCTTTGAAGAAGAGCCAATTCAAATCAAGAAGCCTAAATCAGAGGAAACCAAGAAGAGCCTCTTTGAAGAAGAACCACTTCAAATCAAGAAAGAAGAGACAAAGAAGCCTAAATCAGAGGAAAGCAAGAAGAATATATTTGAAGAAGAACCAATTGAAATCAAGAAAGAAGAGACCAAGAAGAGTATCTTTGAAGAAGAACCACTTCAAATCAAGAAAGAAGAGACCAAGAAGAGTATCTTTGAAGAAGAACCACTTCAAATCAAGAAAGAAGAGACCAAGAAGCCTAAATCAGAAGAGACCAAGAAGAGCATCTTTGAAGAACAACCAATTGAAATCAAGAAAGAAGAGACCAAGAAGAGTATCTTTGAAGTTGAACCAATTGAAATCCAGAATGTAGATATTAATGAAGTATTAATAGCAGAACATATGCTAGATAAACAAGAAATCAAAGAAACAATTGGTAACAAATCTTCTGTTTCTCTTAATCAGCACTCTACTTCCAGGCCATCAAAAGAAAGCAGAAACTCTAAGAATTCACGAAGGAAATCAAACAGTGAACAGTTTTTATCAAACACAGAAGATCCATTATTAGCTTTGCTTGGAAACAAAGAAAGCAGAACTAAAACCATATTGATCGATACCCTGGAAGAACTAATTGTATCAGAGAAAGAAATAGTCCCTCTTTCTCCGGGCTTTTTATTTGATGAAGATGTAGAGAAGATAAAGAAAGAAGAAAAGCAAAAAGAGAAGGAAAGGAAAGAGAAGGAAGAAAGAGAAATGATTGAAGAACTTGAGAGAAAGCGACAGAGAGAAATTGAAGAAGAAAAAAGGCGTGAAATTGAGCGATTAGCTGAACAGGAACGAAAAATGAAAGAACAAATTGCTGAAGAAGAATTGAAAAAGAAACCTATTAAAAAGAAGACAACAAAGAAATCCAGAATGCTTGATATTGATGATGATCCCATCCTTTCTATTTCACCAAAAATTAACAAAGTTGAAACAAATCAAATAGAAGTCGATGATGATCTACCAATTCCTATTGCAGGCCAAACAGTTCCTGATCCGAAACCAAAGACCATACAGCCCAAAAAGAATACCAAGCAAGTAGTTTCACAGCCTGGTGGTGTCAACCAGAATTTTGATGGATTCACTGCAAAAATTCAACCAACAATTGTTCAACCAAAGAAATTTACTGGAAAGAGTATGTTTGATGATGATTAGAATCAGTTAAAATCAGGGTATTGCAAATTAAAATCGGTTGAAACTTGCGCATTGGAAAGTACTGGAAACTGAATCTTGGGACATGGCATATCTGGCATTATCGGTGTATTTACGAATAGACGATCTGCAGCAGTAATAATATTCTGAGGCGCTTTGTTTTGGATCAGCATTCTTTTCACAAAACTAGGTATTTCTTTTTCTGGAATATCTTTGATTGGAGGGGCAGATGGAATGGTACCAACAGGTTTAATTTTCCCAAAAAGCTCATAAATCTCTTTAATCTTCAAAATATTATTAAGAGAAATCAAAGAGCAGTATTTTGACATCAAATACTCAGATGCTTTCCCGCTCCTAAAAACAGAAATATTGTCTTTGACATCTTGAAGAGAAATCAAAGCAATATCATATATCGAAATCTCTGATTCATAAAAATGAATTTGGTGACATAAATTTGATATCTCTGAAATTTGTCCATTTTCAACCAATTTCCATATTGAGCTTTTATAATTATCAACAATGGTGGATTTACTCGTTCTTGAACTCCGAAGTTGAGCAATTGCATTCTCTATCAGTGAAATGTCGCTGGACATTTTTATTATTAAATGACAATTTTACACCGGGAAGGTTTTTCAGCAACAACCTTTTTTCCTCTCTTGTTCTGGTGGTTCTAGGCTCTTTGGGAGCACCTTTGTAGCAGGAGCGACTGGATTTTCCTTGTAAAATTTTGCGACTGAAGTCTGAAATAGTCGATCGATTCCGAGCCCAGTGAGTGCGCTTGTTTCGATGAATATAGCATTGTTGTCTTTTGCGAAAATTTCTGCTGCTTGTGTAGAATTGAATTTATTTTCATCAGAATCCACCTTGTTCGCGCAAACAACAAGAACTGGGCGGCTTTCGGAGTTGTTTTTAATCTCATTGATCCAGTAGGATACCGAATCGTATGTTGATGGCCTCGAAACGTCAAACACAATAATCGCAATCGCTGCCGATCGATAGTACATTGGTGCTAGTCCGCGGTAAGCTTCTTGCCCAGCAGTGTCCCATATCAAAAGCTCAAAATCAATCCCGTCAATCTGAATCTCTTTGGTGACAAAGGCCGCACCAACAGTAGGTTTGATCGTTGAAGGAACAACACCGGTACTATATCGGGTAACAATGCTGGTTTTACCAACGCCTCCATCCCCCAACAATACGATCTTTACAGGCTCCATGTGTGGTCAAGCTATCGGACAGAATAATCTGGAGCAGAAACATAAATCAGTTAAATCACGCGGTTAATGGAAGACTCCGTTCAATTACCAATTTTGATAGTAACTTTGAAGAACTCGTAAAGAATTGATAAAAGATTGTCAGTTTTTATATAGCTATATTGAAAGAAATATTCAATTTACTTTTTATGGAGACTTCTCTTTCTGACAGGCCCTTATTAAGGGTAGCAATGTCTTATTATATGGAATCGTGCATTGGTGGGGACTTTGGTTGCAAAGAACGTGTCAAATCACTGTTTAAACAGTTGATTGAGAAAGTGATTAATTTTGAAACATGCAAAAACGAGTTAAAAAAAATGAATGTATCTATTTTGGCACTAGAAAGGCTTGGTTTGATACTCAATACTCCTCTATCGCCTCCAAAAAAAACAGTTGAGATTGATTCATTGAAAATGGACTCTGAGAGGAAGAAACACCGCCACTGGGAAAATTACGAGGACTATAGGCTTATTCGTGCATTCGACATGTTCGGCGAGAATTGGTCCGAAATTGCTAAGTTTGTTGGCAATAATAGAACTAAGTATGAGTGTTCTCAGAGGTGGAAAAGAGTGTTGGATCCTGATATTTCCAAAGATCCTTGGACAGATGAAGAAGAAATGAGGCTAAGGGAACTTGTGAAAGAGTATGGTCCCAAAAAATGGAAAATAATTGCAAGCAAGATGGGAAATAGATGCGATGTGCAATGTAGATACAGGTTTCTTCATTCTCATAATGCCCAAAATATATAAAATATGTAAAACATAATTCTCTTTAGTTCTTCGGAATTTTTCGGAAAAAATGTCTATAAAGAATATTTTTACTCGGTTAGATGCTATGGAAACTATATCTCATCTAAATAAGGAAGACCACCAGTTGGTACAACTTTTGTCCATTCTGCTTTCAATTTTCTTAATAACTTTCAAAAATCATTAAGTTGGAAGTTTAACTTATCAAATTTGTTATAAATAATGCATAATAAATATGAAACATGGTATTCAATTGTTTTTGGATCGATAAAAAGTGACAATGCAGTTACGGATAATGAAAAGCTGACCACAATTCAACCCAACGGGATTCTCAATTTTCATAATAAAGGTTTAATTGAATTCTATTCAAAAATCTATCGAAATATTTCCGATTAAATAAAAAATCCTCTATTTTTTTAAAACTGTGGATCGTCTTGATCGTCGTCAATTGTCATTGATAGTGTTTCTTTCACTGGTTTGATCAATACAAACAGACTCACAATGAATCCGAATGCGAATGAATAAGAATATGCCCATTGTAATCTTGTAGCATTGTGCTTATCAGTATAATAAAGTAGGCATGCGAATCCTATTAGAGAACCCATCTGTGTGAACATGGATAGAATAGTTGCTGTACGTCCTTTTTGCATTGATTGTAGCATTGATTGAGCATTGTTTTTGCACCAAGAAATGAAATTAAGGGCGTGGCCGTTACGAAGCATTGGTGCTGCCCATGATACAAAGTACTCATCTTTCGAGAACAATCGTGAAATCTGCTTTGGTATTGTCCATGCAAGTAGGCATGTAAATGAGCACCATGCAAAGTTTATCCAAATGCTATGAATTGACAACCACTTCCATCTCTCGGGTTGCTTTGCTGCATATGCATATGAAGCAGGTGGGAGAAACCCATTATTAACTCCAATAACAATACACATCGTAAACATGGCAAATCTGAAAGTTATGCCACAACCAGCTAAAGCACCATTGTATTCCTCTGGTGTAGATGTTGATCTTCCCACAAACAAGGTAATAAAAACCCCAGGAATTGAAAGTGAAAGGATAGCTATCAATGCAGAAAACCCTACTCTTAAAGCTGGAAATGTGTGTGGACTGAATGGTTTAAAGAACTGGTTAAATTCAGGTTTAATAGAGAATTTTCCTTTAAAATACATTGTAAGAAGAATAACAGTTGGAATAAAGTCTGCAAGAACAGTGGCAATAGCGGCTCCTTTTATTCCTAAGCCAGTATAAAAGAGGAAGAATGGATCTAGTACTAACATATTCAGCAGACATGATCCCATATTACATAATCCGAAAAACAACGTCCTCCCTTCCCCTTGAAGAAAGCCTCCTAATGATAAAAAGAAAAGACTTACAAATGAACATGAGAAGAAAACCGAAATATACTGATAACCTAAACTAACAATGTCTTCAGAAGCTCCAAACCACCTAGCTGCTGATTTTACAATAGGTAAGAATATAGCTGGCAAAATACACCCAAGAATCATGGCTAAACGTAAGATATCGCAAACGATCTGTGAAGCTTCCGATCCACGACCAGAACCAAATAAAGCACTGATTTTTGAACTCCCAGCAACAGATAAAAAGAAGCCAAACGCTCTTCCCATGTTTTCAAACACCGAATACGTTGATGTAGCTGCAACTGCATGAGTGCCGATTGCCTTTGATACCCACATTGTATCAACAATCCCAAAAAGGGCAGTGGAAACTTGTGCTAAAACTGGCCCAATAGATAAACTCACTAGAGTTTTAAGAGGTGGACGTCCTGCAAGCAAATAGTGCTCATTCTTCTCTTCAGCTAAGCTATTCCGCCTTTGGGTTTCTGGTGTATCTTTTGATTCAGGATGTGTCTCTGTGTCAACATGCATTTAATGTATTGAGTATTGAAGCCCAATTGACTGCTCAAATTTCTGAAAAAAATCGTACTCAAATAATAAAAATAATTTAATATGGTATCAGAATTTATTAATAACCCAACCTTTGGAACTTACGTAGTGGGCCAAAACATGAAACATAAAACTGGCCAACAGGGCGAGAGATTTGAAAAGCACTTTTTTCTCTGATGGAACTGTACATATCACATCAAACCATACGAAACCCAAAGTTTTCATAAGTGTGGAGAAGAATTTGTTCTTTCCGCCGGGTTTATCCTCTTTGTATGTCCATTTCCCAATTAAGTATCTGCTAACGAAGAACATGCTAAGTGCGAATGCTGTTGCTTTATAATACTTGGGGAATAGTGTGTACATAATGTACAACAGAACCCCAAATGCAAAACTGATGATGGCTTGAAGAAGTGTGTTTTGTTCATCAAAAACATAAACAATAATGGATAAAATGGCAATAATGAGGGCTATATATGGGTATTGAGAAAAAAACTTCATACTCACTATTGCAAATATCCCCAAAACGCGATTTGGGAAATTAAACTCAGTAATCAGATGCATCTCTCTTGAAACCGGCTTGAATTTAATGATTTTTGACATATATGGATTGATAACTATAAAAATTATCATCACTGTCGAGAATAATGAATGGAATTCAATTAAATATGACTCGTATTCATCAAATTCCGATATTTGGGCCATTCCAAATACTGACAACATAACCTCGATAATCAAAAGGAAATATTCAGGGTGGAATGATGCCTCAAGATACCGCAAACATGTGATAAAGAAACGTTTATTCATCAATAATGATTCCAAATAGCTCAAGCCTTTGCAAGTACATCCAGTTGTACCCACTATGTGTAACACCTTTCATTATTAGCCTAATATTCTTGAAAGGCTGAGATAATTCGCATTGATATGTAAAAAACTTGTTTGGTCCATTGAGTTCGGTGGTATTCCTTTTAGAATCAATGATTACCCAATTAATCTTATCATTTGATCCTTCAATATCCCAGTTCTTTAAGTGACCATCATTGGATGAATGATTGTAGCTCTTGATAGTGTATGCATCAATTTGGACATTGTGATTTGGAAACTCCAAACATACCCATGAACCATCAGAATTCTCTGATGTATACCAATCCTCGGATGATTCGAATATAATATTCATATTGCTAGAATTAGAGGATGCAGTCAATTTAATAATCCCTTTAGCTGCAGGATTTCCATTAAAAGCATCTCGAAGATGTTGAACAATGCCTTGAAACTCTTTTCCAGATTCATACGACAAATGGTTTCCAATTGGAGCTTGGTATTGTAATAAAGAACATTTAAATGTATTTGGTATGAAATCAGGGTGAACAATTTGGATAATAGATATCTTTTCGGGTATTTTCATCGAAGAGAAGTCAATATACTCGAAGAACTTCGACCATTTCGAGTTGTCTTTTCGTATCAAAGAAATAACTATTTCATTTAATGAGGGCTCCGATTTATTCTTCAATATTGGGAACAATATTTCTGCAATATTAACATTATTGATAGCTATTTTGGCAATATTCTGAACAATAAACTCAATCTCACAATCAAGATTCAATTTGTATTTAATTTTTTCTTCTGCGATCCTAGAAACTGTTGATGTTTGGGTTATTGAACGAATAAAATTTTGTGCAATATTAATAAGATCAATATTATTTAAAACAGTGGCATAAGCAAGAATTACCACACAATTATCATTATTCAGGATGATTTCATTACCATCCTTCAAATTAACAAGAATTTGAAAGCAATTTTGCGGATCATCAATGTTAAATATAAACCTTTCAGCATTAATAAATTCTTGGTTTGATAATATCACAGGAGCGAAAAACTTAGCAAATGACAAAGGAACTACATAAGTTTTTCCATTGGAAATAAAGTCAAATGACCTCGGATCTTCTAAGAAAAGAGGGATAAAACTTTTTGGATATGAAAAGGAAAAGTCTTCCATCAAAATAATAAAAAGAAACATGATAAAGCATATATCATTTGTACCTATTTCTTTCTCGAAGACGTTAAGAAACAAAAATGGAAAAGGAACCATCTCAATCTGCCATTGCAGCTATAGCAGCGCTCCAAAACCGCGTTAGAGAGCTTGAGACTGAAGAGCAATTACTGAATGAAGAGAAACAAAGATGTGAAAAGAAGATTATGATGCATGATAAAGGAATGGAAGAACGCTGTTTCGCTCTTGATAATGCTTCTGAGAAAGTTAAAATTATGTTATCGTATATTAACACTACCATGCAAGATTTACAGGTCGCCAGAGAAGCCAACCAAGAATTGAAACGAAATCTTGAAGATTATTCTTCTAATCCTTTGTCAAAAGATGAGAAACTGAAGAAAGCATCCCAAAAAAGGGAAATGAAAACAGAAGTAACATATTTATTAGAGATCGTAAGGCAATATGAAGATTTGCTGTCTCAAGTGCTTTCTCCATCTAATGTAAGCAGTAATTTTGGTAAACCTGACGGAGTGGATGACCTAATGAAAGAGATAATCAATCTTCCTCAGTCAATATCAGATAATATTGTAGAATTGAAGAGCCTTCCCAAAGTATTTCTATCCCAGAAAATATCCATCAAAAGACGAATTGTTCAAGCTCTCTGCCAAGCGAAATCTTTGCTAACTAATCTTGAGTTTAAAGTGAAAAAAATTGAAGAAGAAAAGGTATCATCTGCTTCACCTCAGAGGCTAGAAACAGAAATAATTCATTTGAAAACATATCATACACTGATACTTGAAGAAATCAAAAAATTTCAATTCTCTAAAGAAATGTGAAGGCAGCAAATCCAATTCCCAGTATTATGAAAGATAAGATTCCAATCCAATTGGCTTTGGAAGCATCTTTCATATTAAAAATCAATAAAATACCAGGAGCAACGAACATCATCATCATCGAAAAAGCATTTTGCAGCTTTGTAATAAACCCAATGTATTCACCAGTCATATTGGACAAATACATTGCTAAAATAACCACCAATACTCCAATAGTCCACCAAATAAAATTGGGATATCTATCCATGTGAATAACAATTGCCAAAGCAGATCTCCTTGAAGGATCAATCAATGTTGGGATGGTGAATGAAAGCATTAGTATAAAGACAATATATTGTATTCGAGTTATAATATGGTTTCTTGGCAGGATTGATAGGATATACTTTGTTCCTTGGTTATTAAAAAATATACAATACCCAATTAAGCCAGATATTGAATTAAAAAATGCAAATGATAGTATAGATGTTTTGACCAAAGACTTGGCTCTTTCGAAAGTAAGACTCTCTAGCTCATTGACAATAAAAAATAGTAGCATGTAACCTGTATATGTTCCTATGTGATATGATAAACAAGAAATCACTGGCTTTGACATGTCTGCCATCACTAATTCTCCTCTTGGATCGAATCCATAAAGCTTTGCATTGTGTATCACCCAATATACATTTAAAAATACATATATCAATGCTAATGCTAAACTGAAAAAAGAATAAACCTCTAAGAGCTTCAAACCTTGTTGGAATATGATTGGGAAAAAGAGAAATACAATCACAAACAAAGATACAACATATAAATCATCAATAATCCTTGGAGCATCAGGCCAAATATTCCTTATGAATTCGCTCCAAAACTGTTTGATACTCACCAAATAATACGATATAAACCCAACACTAGGAATAATTATCCCAACACTGATTATTACGCTTCCAATAATCCCACTTTTTGTCCAAGATTGTTCAAATGATAAAGCTCTCCGATTCCTCATTACATGTAACAAAATCCAACTTGAATAATAGCTAACAAATGCAACAAAAAAGTTTATTAGGACAGTAACGACAATACCGCATTGATAATGAATTGGCAATACCTGTTGGCCCATTCCAATAAAACAATTCAAATATATAATAAAACAACCCCTAAAAGATAGAAACATCTTACTATTATGTTTGAGCAATTTCCCTTCGACAAGAGCATTCTCATTAAATACCTCTGCCATTGTTGTTCCACTTTTGATTACATTATTTTATCAGTTTGTTTGTTTAACGTTGGCACTACCGTATCAAATTTTATAAGAAAATGTACACACAAAAAATGGACCCAATTGTTATAAAGAGAACAATCCCAACGAAATGTATTTTGGATAATCCGTTGCTGACTTTTGCTAAAAGAATGCCAGGCAATATGAATTGCAGAGCAATAACCATGGCCTTTTCGATGTTTTCAAATAATATTAGATATTTGCCTGTGAGGGATGAGAGGGAGAGGGAGAGAAGCATGACAAGAAATCCAGTTGTCCACCATATGAAGTGAGGGTATTGTTCTAAAGATAAAACAATTGATAATGCAGATCGTCTTGCGGGGTCTATTAGTGTTGGAATTGTAAAAGCCAGCATCAATATAAATAGAACGTATTGAACTCGGGTTACAATGTGAGATCTAGGTAAAATTGAGAGTAAGTAATTTGATCCTTGGTTGTTAAAATACACAAAGTAAGAAGAAATTCCAGAAATAGAATTGAAAATAGCAAATATTATGAGAGAATTGCGGAAAAGCTTCTTACATCGTTCATGAGTATAGTTTTCTAGGTCGTTCAGAACAAAAAACAAGAATATGTAGGTAGTGTATGCTCCTATATGATAAGAAACACAAGAAACAACAGGTTTTGATAAGTCGTATAATTTAAGCTCCTTCCTTGGATCAAACCCAAATTGTTTGGCGTTGTTGATTGCCCAATAAATATTGCCTCCCACATATATGACAATAAGAATAAGGCTAATATAAGAGTAAACAATAAGCAAATTCAGCTTCTGTTGTATAATTATTGGAAACGAAACTGTTCCTATTAGGAAAAGGGAAACAACATATAGATTGTCAACAAAATATGGTGTTTGAGGATACAAATTCCGGATAAATTCTCCCCAAAACTGGCGAATATACATGAAATAATAAGAAATAAATCCAATGCATGGGATAATAACACCAAAACTAATCAAAGGGCTGAATGGCAATCCACATTTAACCCAACAATCCTCTAAAGTAAAGGCTCTTTTCTCTTTCATAACGTGTAAAAACATCCATCCTGAGTAGTAAGACACCAATGCAAGGAAATAGTTGATAAAAGTAGTGAAACCTATACCACACTGATATTGTATTGGTAAAACCTGCTGGCCCATACCAATATAGCAATTAAGCAATAAAACATATCCACTTAACATCGTTATTGATCTTTTGCTCCTAGGTTTTAGCCTTTCCTTCTCATTAACTTGGTTGTTATTACCAGAAAAAAACATTAATGTGCCTCTCACAAACTTCACAAAAAATACTCGCAATTTTATACATTTTTGAGAGAAGAAGTTTAGCACTTTTGCGAAACAACAAAGTTAAACGGACACATTGCTGATGGAGTTTATGAACTATGAAATCAGGGACTTGCAGCGCCGGTTTAATGGATCATTCACCGATGGCCAGCATCTTTTGCACTATTTACCAAATGGGCTTGTTGTTATCACTCTTCATCCCAGTTATTCGAAACAGATTAGCTACTTTAGCCTTTCTCCACTTGAAATTGAAGGATCCCTTGCCAATCTCAGCGAATATGCAAAAACAGATATGCACACTCTAAAATGTCCATTTAATTGTCATATTGTTGATATTAATACTGAAATAAGCCTTAGCAAAATGAGACAGGGTCCTACTGCTACCTTTATCATGGTTGTGAGACCTGATGGAAAGGGCAAACCAACACTGTCTGATAATTACAGACCTGTATTCTAAAGAAAATGTTGTAAAGAGTATTTTTAACGATGTCTCTGACTGAGATGATACTGGAATTCAACAATCTTCTCACTGCGCCAATGGTTGTTGGTACAGCACCTGGGAGAGTCAATTTGATTGGGGAACACATTGATTATTCTGGGTTTTCTGTTTTTCCAATGGCGCTTGATGGTAAAATTACTACATGTCTTATGTCTTTAACCAAAAGTGGGCTTCTTAGAATGAGAAACATGGATCAATCTAAGTTTAATCCCATTGATATACCGTTAAATGACAATAATTCTTTAATCAGTTCTGGTTGGGGTAAATACGTTGAATCCAGCGTCAAAACATTTATGAGAACATTCGATTTTCAATGTGGTGGCATTGATTTAATGATCAGTGGATCTGTTCCCCATGCTTCTGGCTTGTCATCCTCGGCATCCCTTATTTGCAGCATTATGGTAGCTTTAGACAAGATATCTGGAAAAAATATTCCGAAGTCTGATTTAGTCGCTTCATCAATTGAAGCAGAGCATCGAGTTGGAGTTATGTGTGGAGGTATGGATCAAGCCGTTTCTGTTTTTGGAGAAAAGGGATATGCTTGTATGATATCTTTCTTGCCCACATTGCAAGTTAAGAATGTCAAGCTACCTGAGGCATATTTCATTGTTGCCCACTCCCATCAAAGCAGTGCAAAAGTAGAGACAGCTGACAACTGTTATAATCGAAGGGTTGTTGAGGTTTCCAGATGTGCTGAATTGATGCAACCTGGATGCAAATCAATTGGTGAAGTCGTGGCTAAGCATGGTTTTCAAAAGAGTCTTGAAATTGCTAATTCATTGCCTGAAAAAGAGGGTGTATTGGTTTTGAGGAATAGGGCTATTCATGTAATAACTGAGGCGCAAAGGGTGCTTCAAATGGAAGGGTCAAGCATTCAAGAATGGGGTAAATTAATGAGTGAATCTCACATAAGTTGCAAAGATTTATACAATTGCTCTTGTGAATCCCTAGATGCTCTCGTTGAGGCAGGCTTGAAATGTGGGGCTCTTGGAGGTAGATTGACAGGAGCTGGATGGGGAGGATGCACAGTCTTCATGATTTCCAAAGAAATGAATCCTGATAGTTTCATTACTAATTTAAAGAAAGAGTTTTATGAACCAAGGGGAATAGAAAACCCAATAGTTTTTGCTACTGAACCTGGACAAGGAGCACAAGCAAGAATTCTTTAAAAAATACCGATCATGCAATTTTCTTAAAATGTTGGATGATAAAGAGCTGATTGAAGATGCAATAGATGTTAATGAAGAATCAAAAAGACTTGGAGGATTGTCTCCATTCATGACCATTTTTGTTCTTTCTCTTGGTCCATTGATTTCTCAATTGTCATCATCATATTATTCAATTATGGATACAAAAATGGTGAGTGAAGCTCTTGGAACTAAAGCTTTATCTGCAATAGGCTTGGCCTTCATTCCACAGTATATTGTTCATGGTTTTGGATTATTTATATATGTATCAATCACTGTCAAGATCAGTTATCTTCATGGAAAAAAAGCAAGCGGAAGTATTTTTGAAGTGGTAATAGATGTGTTTAAGCTTTGTTTATGTCTAGCTATTTTAGTGCCGATTCTTATTCTCCCTCTATCCTTTCCAATAATTAAATGGTTAGGAGCATCAACAGAAACAACATGGAGAAGTTTATCATATTTGTACCCAATTACTTTTGGGTTTATATTTACTGCTCTATTTAATCTTCTTTTGGGTGTTCTTCAAGCAAATGGGCTCTCGGTTCAATTTGGAATAGTCAATCTCATCACTAATCTGATTAAAATTTGTGTGTGCAATCCAATTTTCTTGAACCGGTTGAAATTTGATGTCTATGGATCATCATTATCTGTTATTGTTGCGGAAATGCTCGTCATTCCATTCATTTTTTTGTATTCACGAAAAAAGGGCATTATTCCACAAAACTTCAATTACTTTGGCAATTTGCTATCCTTTAGCTCCGAATCAAAATCTGCAATTAGGACAGGTTTTTCAGCATTGATTATACAAGTAGCTCTGACAATACCATCTGGGATAATCCAAAAATTACTGAGTCTATCATCCCATTCGATTGGAGTTTCAACAGAGGTTATGGGTGTATGGCATATAATGGCTAGAGTTTATCACATTGTAACCAGTGTTACAAGTGCTTTTGTTTCTGGCTTTTTGCCGGCAGCATCGTTTGCATTTGGATCCGAAGACTACTCTAGACTTGGGACTTTGTTTTTAATAACAAATGTACTAGGTATAATATGGTCAGGAACAACAGGTGCAATATTCGCTTTTGCCCCCGAGAAAGCATGTGCTCTTTGGACAAAAGATCATACTCTGTCAAATTGGATTATAAAAATGGTCCCGCCATCTGTTTATACAGCCTTTCTTACTCCTGTAAGGGCATGTGTATCTGGATTGTTGCAATCAATGAAACAACCAAACAAAGCTTCTTGGCTCAATTTAGTAGGACAACTTGTCCTTGTGCCCTTGATTGGAGCACTAATATATATTAGCAACTCAAAAAGCCCTGAAGCTATTACATGGAGTTACGTTTGGTCAGATTCTCTCACTTTTTTGCTTGCACTAGTGTTTCTTGTTGATCCACTGAGAAAAATATTATCATAGTTGTTTTTTTATAAAAAAATCATTTGGTTTTGTTTTCATCCTCCTCAGGTGGGAATGGATGCGATTTTCTATAGTATAATTGAATACTGCAATATAGAAGAAGAACAATATACATAATTACGACATTTAAACATGTTTGCGCATTCACAGTATTATCGTGTTCAACATGCCCCATATTACCAGCTTTTCCGCTTTTGAACAAAAGTGTAAGAACGCCAAAGAATATAATAGCCCAAATGCTAATAGCAATACAGCAAATAGAACATCCAACCCCTGTGCAACAGCGATGACAGCCACCCATTTATAAACTGTAATGATCGTCAGTGGGGTTCAAAAAACTAATCCATAGGTTTTCGCTAGTTCCCTCTGCTTTTTTCTGGTATCAAATAGCACTTTCTGTCTTTCTATTAGTCTCTTCTTCTCGTTATTGAGATAGTTTCTCATCTCATCAATTTTTTCCTCGACTGTCTCTTCTTCAATTTCCATTAAAACCTTTTTCTTAAGATTTTTGTAGTGCATATATGATGTAGAAACTAATTGATTCAACAGATCTGCTCCATAATCGCTGCTTCCCCAGTTCGCCATCATGTGCCCAATATCCAGAGAGAACTTGGATACTCTTCCATTTACAGAAACCGAAGTTACGGAATTTGTAGTGACAGATTCGTTTATCAGTATTCCAGTATCATATTTATCGTCTTCAACAGTTTGAAAGTGCATCATCATCACGCAAAAAGCACCAAATGTCCTATTAACATCTTCTGGGACTTTATCAGTTGTCATCAAGTACAAATGCCTCCTATTTGGGATTTTAATCAGTTCTTCACCAAATTTGTCCGAGTGTATGATGAGAATTGCTGAGCAGCAACAAAGGTAAAAAGCGAAAAGACACGTTATTTTTTAATGAATTCTCAGACAATTCCTGACCAGCTTTCGGCGATTGTAGATCTTCAAGACAATCTTTATGGAGGCGATTACGATAGCTTTGTTGGATGGTCTGCTACCCATCCGTTTTTTGAGCAAGTTGAAGGGATGAAATTATTGGCTTACGAGATAAGCATATTGAGCTGCATAAGGCATATGGACAGTGAAAAAATAGCATCTGTGTGTGAAAGAATACTAAACTATCCCAAATTTACTGGAGTTTTCAAAGAAGAATTGTTCAACCATCTGATGAGCAGGTCCCCACATATTGCATATCGCCTTCTCTTAAGCGGAAAATTTTCTACAATGGAAATAGAGAAATTTTTGGATTCTGCGAGAAACTACCCATTTTTATTCTATTTTGCCCCAGAGCTTTCGAAATTCGAAACATATGCAAAGAAGTTTTCTTCAAATCCAACATTTTCGAGAATTTATAGCAAAATAGATTTTTATCGTGAAAACAACTGGTCAAAACTTAAGGAGATTCGAGAAATGTCTTGGGATATGGATTCTTTAGGGTATGCACTTAAGTTTGATAAAGTCAATTTACTTGAAGCAATGTATGAACAAAATAATGTTGATGAGAATCTCGAAATTGAATGGTCATCTTTTGAAATGTTCCTTAAACCGAGGACAACAAAACCTCTTGGGGTTGCGGCTTCGTATGGGTCAGTAAGATGCTTTGAGTATTTAGTTGAAAAAAGTTTTAAGATTGATAATCATATTGGTTCATGTGCTTTTTCGGGTGGGCAATCGTTAATTATTGAAAAATGTCTAGAAAAATACCAAAATGATGAATCTCTTATTGCGTCATCAATCAGATATTCAGTGAGATTTTTCTGGAATAAAATCTTTGATAGTTATTATGATAAGCTTCCTTCAGAAGGCAAATATTCATGGGCTGAAAAATCTGATAATGAGGAGTTTTTGAATATTAGATTGTGTCTTTTTGTATTTGAGGGTGGTTATACAATTAATTCCAATTTCGGAAGAGTAATCTAAGTTTTTTTGATAAGAAAACAATTCTAATATCTGCATCAGAGAATGGGAATATTACTCTTGTGAGATTTTTGGTACAAAATGGTTGTGATGTTAATGCATGTGATAGTACTGGGAAGACTGCTCTTCATAGAGCAGCTGAGAATGGATATCTGAATATAGTTGAGTATCTACATCAAAATAAAGCAAGCGTAATGTCAAAAGATATTGACGAAAAAAATCCATTGCATGTTGCATGTGGTCAAGGGTTCTACCCTATAGTTGAGTATCTTGTTAATAACGGAGCAGATATAAACTCAATTAATACTGTCTAATTTTCCATATTTATGTGTTTATATTTTTTATGGTGAAACTCCATTGTTTTGGGCATGTGAAAGTGGAAATCTTGAATCTGTTCAACTATTAGTTGAAAAAGGTTCTGACATTAATATCAAAAACATGATCATTTATTTTTATATTGGGTATTTCTATTTCACTTTCGAAAACTCCATTGCATTATGCAGCAACTAATGGAAATATTAATGTTGTTAAGTATTTGCTGAGCAAAAACTGTTTACGTGAAGAGAAGGACGATGAAAACCATACTCCCAAAGATTTGGCTCAAGATAATGGTTATTTGGATATTGTAAGTTTATTATCATCTTCTCCTGTTGCACCTCAAAAAGAAAAAGTATCCAAATGCTGTGCTATCTTATAAACACACGAGATCATTTATTATTATTTACTATTCGCCTCTACAGGATCTATGAGGCCCAGAGTTAAGATACTTGAAGGGGTTAGATCTGATCCATTGAGATCTATTTCCATTTCTTCTGAAAAAGAAAACCCAACAAATATTCCTTTTGGTTCAAAAACTGGGGTACTAAGTGAATCAGTTGGGTTTTCCATGGTAAATTCATCATCAAAATGAAGAGGTTCGGAATCATTTCCTTGTCTTGGAGTGAAAAATGGTGCATACTTCTTTTGTAAAACCAAATCAAAATCCATTCCTCCCCAAAATGGATGATGTATCAAATCTTTTAATGTTGCTCTTTTCTCAGGATTCTTTTCGAGTAGTCTTCTAATAAAATCAATAGATATCGGATCAGCATTATCAGGAAAGTGGGGTTCTGAGTTAACAACCCCATTCAAAATGACAGACTTGTTCTCTGAAGAAAATGGTGTATCTCCGAACATTATTTCATATGTTAGTATCCCTAAAGACCACCAATCCACCATGTATGAATAAGGTTGACGCCTAATTACTTCGGGAGCCAGATACTCTGTTGTACCACAAAAAGTTGATGTTGTTGAATCATCTGATAACAATTCTTTGCTAAGCCCAAAATCGGTGAGTTTGACATGGCCATCATAAGCAATAAGAACATTCTCTAGTTTCAAATCACGGTATATAACACCAATTGAATGCAAATACTGAAGCGCAAGAGCAATTTCGGCAATGTAGAGTCGGGTATCCGAAACTGACAATGGGCCGGTTGCTTCAAGCAAATGAAATAATTCTCCTCCGGAAGCAAACTCAAGGACAAAATAAAACTTGGAATCAGTCTGGAAAGCATATCTAAGGCTGATAATAAACTCAAAGTGGCTCTTAATCAATATATCTCGTTCTGTCATAATGGTATGAACCTTGTTTGATTTTGTCAAATTACTTTTCCTAACACTCTTGATAGCAAATAGTTCTCCAGTATCTTTTTTCCTCACAAGCATGACTTTACCATAAAAACCACGACCAATAACAGATAAAATCTTGAAGTCATTAATTGACATCGAGTCGTTTCTAAATGTTTCTCCTCGTAAAATCTGTATCCAATTTAATGCATCTTCTGATGAATCGCACAAGAAGCTCAGTGATTCTTTCCCTGGTTCATCAATGGTAAATCTTGTGTTAGAACTATTTGGAACGATTTTTATCTCAATATCTGGTGTTATATGTATTATTCTTTCTACTTCCTGTCTACTTAATCCTCTAAAAATTTTCCTATTGTTAGAAATCAAACATACAATTCAGACTGTACAAATTCACAAAAGCAGCTCCTCCACATTCCTAAAAAGGTGGTTTTGCGTTTCAAAACACCAGAATAACTCGATGGATATTCCTGATTTTTTGTGTCCATGATGTCTTTCGTTTTATTCGCGTAAAGAGAAAGCGATTGATGCGTTATTTATCGTTTTTGCTTTAAAGTAATTTGAAAGAAAAACTTGTTTACGATCATTTGTATTTAAATCTAAAGAAGGCTTGCTAGGGTATTAATAAATATATACTTCTACCATCCCAGAATTATTTGGATTTATTCGAGCAAAATATCTCTTTTGATTACATATTTCGATAATATATGGACGTAGAACTGGTTCTTGATTTTCAGAATGAATACCCTTTCCTGTAATAAAATCGATTTTTTGAAGTCCATGATAACTTGCCTGAATTAACACCTTAAAAACATACTCCATAGCTTCTTTTTTTGTAAAACCATGTAAATCATGAACTTCAATCATTTCTTTTTTAATTCGCTCATCATTTATCCTTCTTTCTTCCCAAATTCCCATCTGGAAACCACTTACTTTGCCAGAATAAAAACCTTCATTATAACCAATTGCAAAACCATTTTTGTGTCCGCTATCATATCCATCCCTTTTTCCAAATTTATAACCCCTTTCATATATTGAGTATAAAACAACTATTACAATAATTATAACAATTATATGAATTAGATGTAGCACCATATGTTAAAACAATAAAAAGAATAAATTTACCTAACAAAAATCCCTGTTAATTATCCGTTATTGTCTATTTCGCACTTTGAATTTTTGTTAAAAAAATGATAATCAAAAAAACTCTACAGCTCATTTTTGAATGATTAAAACTCTATTCTGATCATTTATGAATAATAATACAAATCTACACCTATTAAATGATGTCAAACACTTTGGTATTATTCAATTTAGCTTTCAGCATGTACAACAACTCATAAATAATCATTAAAATCACATTTATTCCAAATACAGATCAGATTTTTGGTGAACTCCTCTTGAATGAACCGAAACATCTTGTGTGAATTTCATATTAATTGGATGATTTTCACATAGATTGTTTAGTGTAGTGATTTTTCTTAAAAATGGTTTCATGATTTATTCATAAATGAGATATTTCAAAGGAATCCAATGGAAATGTTTGAAATGATGATTTCTCTGCGAAAAATACATGATAAGTGTTAAGTGATTGAGGGAGGCTCCGCACAGTATATAATGATTGATGTGGTGTGATATTGATAGCCTGGTGATCAAATTACCAATAAGGTGTGGGAATCATAATTTGTTCCTGGGTATTTCTATTGGCATGTGTTACTGTTAATAATGGTGTAATACTAATGGTTTTAAATAAGGATATTCTAAAAGCTTGATTATTTATTTGTTGGAATTTCAATTTTTCTACCTAAAAAAAGTGGTGAGATATTCTAACAGCAGTTTTCTTATGGATCATCCATAATGGATGGTATATATATACGATTTCTAAGCTTGAAAAAACCTATTTATTGCTCCATATGATTTGAAGCCAGATCAATAAGAAAACCATCAGGAGCAAAATCCTTTCAATTTTTTCTCATACACTTTTTCACTAGCCATTTGCCAAGTTCACTTCATTATTATGGAAGAAGTTTGCATTGCTAACCCAACATATGATACCTCATTTAAGGGATTATTTGGACAACATGGAATATCTAAGAATGGTTGTGATTCAGGACAG
>Ga0074193_1000487_pt1 | contig 64922 bp, 45 predicted proteins | sample EPASupsiteHSE605_FD_64523 | JGI IMG/M metagenome (GOLD analysis project Ga0074193, IMG submission 64523) | Bioremediated contaminated groundwater from EPA Superfund site, New Mexico - Sample HSE6-05 | ecosystem: Environmental > Aquatic > Deep subsurface > Groundwater > Contaminated ...
AGTTAACTGTAATTTAATTAATCGAATTCTCTTCAATTATTTCTTAACTTCTTTGACCCCAAAACCCCAACCAATATGACCCCAAAAATTGAATAAATTGATAAATGGGGTCATTTTGACATCCCTAAAAAGAAGACATTATTCTATTTTTGAATTAAAAGAACTCTTAAATCATCCTCGCTTTTAAAGATGACTTAATGAAAAAGTATTCTAGAATTATTTGTTTTTCAATTGTTTTTATTGTGCAATTTGCTTGATACAAAACAAATTCAACCAAATTGGCAAAAGAATTCATATTTAACTTGTTGCTTCCAGTTAGTAATTCATGAAATGGACAACTTCCAACTATTTCATCATGAAAAGCATTGCTGATTGTGTGCGAATAATCACTTTTATCCTGTTATTTTTTCTGGTGGGCCATCTGCCCTATAACGAAGAGTCATTAATGAAATTTTTCCGATTCATTTAAGCCAAATACTGTTCAAATCTTAATCAATCATAATTGAAATCCAAAATTCTTAGACAAAAACTTGACATGTATTATAAAAGTGTTCTTTCATACCCGATTTGGTAGATTAATTCTCTATCTGAATATGAGAACATTCTCAGAAATGTGTTAATAAAAGAAAACTAATAATCTCTAATTGCACAACTTATGAAAGATAGTTTGATGATATGTAACTTCTCAACTTGATATCAGATAAGATATTATGGTTTATGGGTAATATATCATTAAGGATTTTTGTGATTTTGGTTAATATTGTTGAAATTCTAAATTCAGTTGATTCCCTTTTGTAAACATGTCATTTGTAATAAAGATGGAAGAGAAAATCTTATTTGAACGATTTCTATTTGAAGATGATAAAGAAATAACCATTAATGACATTGAGTTTTTTGTTGATCGAATTGTTATGTTACCAAAGATTCGTCCTCATAAATTAGATAAAGCTGTAAGTTTATCTGTTGAGTACTGCCACAAGAGTGGTTTCCATCAAAAGATCATTGATAATGCAGATATTTGTCCGGTTTTAATATATCGATTGTTCAAGCGTGGAGTTCTTTTATTTGAAGAAATCAAATCACAGAAAATGTGTTTTTCATACTTGTTAAGTTATTATTTTCATAGGGAAATTGAAGATTTTGACACATATATCAAAAGCAAGAGCTCTCCTAAAGGTTTTGACACATCCTTTATAAATAATGAATTTGATATTGATCAACTGATCGAATATGGTTTTTTGCCTTCAAGTATTGAGTACATTCTTAAGTATGATGTTATTGATGATTTAGTTGTTTTCGATAATTTAAATCAAAAAGCTAAATGGAGCCCATTTGAGTGGAGTATGAACCCCCAGTGTTTTAAGTGGAGTTTAATGCCAGAGTATCTTGATCTCTTATCTTTTGCTGGTTTTTTTGGCTCAATCAAGTGTTTTAAGCATTTGTTAATGAAAGGATTTGAGATTGATGATAATGTACTATCTATGGTTGTCTGTGGTGGTTGTTTTAATCTCTTCCGTATATGTACAGGCCAACTATCAGTAACACGCAATCTCATTTGTTATGCATCTGAATTTTTCCACCTATCATTATTAGTTTTCTTTAAAGAAAATGGAGCTGATATAAATGCAAATAATAATTGTGTTGAGTTTTTAGATTTGGTTGGACTCCCCTTCATTGGGCTGCTGAGAAAGGTCATCTTAGTGTTGTTGAGTATTTAGTTAATCAAAAAACTGATATAAATGCAAAAACCAAATACATCGTGTTTGGATTTTCAATAAGACTCCCCTTCATTGTTCTTCTGAGAATGGTCATCTTAGTGTCGTTGAATATCTAGTTAATCAAAAAGCTGATATAAATGCAAAAGACAATGATGATTGGACTCCTCTTCATTTAGCTGCTGAAAATGGCCATCTGAGAGTTGTTGAACATCTAGTCAATCAAAAAGCTGATATAAATGTAAAAACTCAAGGTGTTGAGTTTTAATATTTTTATGGACTCCTCTTCATTTAGCTGCTGATAATGGTCATCTTAGTGTTGTTGAATATCTAGTTAATCAAAAAGCTGATATAAATGCAAAAAATAGTAGGGTTGAGTTTGTATTTTCGATAAGAATCCCCTTCATTTAGCTGCTGAGAATGGTCATCTTGGTGTTGTTGAATATCTAGTTAATCGGAAAGCTGATATAAATGAGAATAATAATTGTGTTGAGTTTTTAGATTTGATTGGACTCCCCTTCATTATGCTGCTCAATATGGTCGTCTTAGTGTTGTTGAATATCTAGTTAATCAAAAAGCTGATATAAATGCAAAAACCAAATACATCGAGTTTGAAAATTCCATATGACTCCACTTCATTTAGCTGCTGAGAAAGGTCATTTAAGTGTTGTTGAATATCTAGTTAATCAGAAAGCTGATATAAATGCAAAAAATAATTGTGTTGAGTTTTAATATTTTTATGGACTCCTCTTCATTTTGCTGCTATTTATAGTCATCTTAGTGTTGTTGAGTATCTAGTTAATCAAAAAGCTGATATTAATGCAAAAGATAAAAGTATTGAGTTTTAATATTTTTATGGACTCCTCTTCATAGAGCGGCTTCTAATGGTCATCTGAGTGTTGTTGAGTATCTAGTTAATCAAAAAGCTGATATAAATGCAAAAAATAATAATGTTGAGTTTTTATATTTAATGAGACTCCTCTTCATTGGGCTGCTTATAAAGGTCATCTTAGTGTTGTTGAGTGTTTAGTTAATAAAAAAGCTGATATTCATTCAAGAAATAATATTGTTGAATTTTCATATTCAATTGGACTCCCCTTCATTGGGCTGCTCAACAAGGTCATCTTAGTGTTGTTGAATATCTAGTTAATCAAAAAGCAGATATAAATGCAAAAACAAAAGAGGTTGACTTTTATTATTTGATTGGACTCCTCTACATTTTGCTGCAAAAAATGGGAATCTAAGTGTTGTTGAATATCTAGTTAATCAAAAAGCTGATATAAATGCCCAAGCAATAAGAGATCCATGTGGAACTCCTCTTCATTTTGCTGCTATATATAGTCATTTTAGTGTTGTTGAATATCTAGTTAATCAAAAAGCTGATATAAATGCCCAGAATCAAAATCGAAAAACACCATTGGAAGTAGCTTGGGGGGGTGTTGTTGTTGAATACCTCAAGAGATCAAGGAAACCTTGTTTATAATCAATGATATGAAATATATACACAAATTCTTAATATTTCTGGTTATTTTTGACGTTTTTTGCCAATACTAAACTAAAAGCTCTTTTTCTATTGTCAACATCAGGAAAAATCGAGAAAATTCTATTCTTTATTGGTGGTACAGTTGAAATTGAAAAATCGGAAAAAATTGAATAGGATATTTATTTGAAATTCTTGATTGATGCTATTCGCCAGCTTGATAGGTTTGTATCATGATAGTCAGTGTATCAACAGTAGTATTCCATCAGGAAGGTCTTATGACAATTTTCAAGGTTCTCTTGTGATTGAAGGGTGTCTTTTCCAAAGATCTGAAGTTTTCTCTGGTCCAGGTGGCGTAATTTATTTTAACGGTGATAGTTCTAATATTACCATTAATGATAGCGTCTTTTATAATTGCCGTGTATATCGTGGAGAAGGAGCTGCAATTTATATACACCGTGGTTCGGGAATTCTTGACATGAATAGAGTTTGCGGATATGCTTGCTCAACTACATCGTATAATTATCTTCTTACAAGCTATGTTGGAGGGAAATTTGAGCAAATGCTATCTTTTATCTCTGTGAGTAACTGTTCAGGAGGTTCAGTTTCGATATCTTTAAATTCTGGAAACCAAACATTTAAATTTTTGAATTTCTCATACAACCATGGGGGGTTTGAATCAACAATACAAAACATTGCTTCATATACATCAATAAGTTCATTTTGTTCCTATTTCAATAATTCCCAAGAATATTCAATGTGCATGAGTTTTACCAACTGCTACAATAAGGCAGAATTTAGTTATTATAATGTAATTGGAAATAATGCTCCATCAAAAGCAGTTTTCACCACTCCATACACAGATGCATATTTGTCCTATGCGGTATTTTCGAAGAACAAAGACACCCTTTTTTGCGCAGGTGGGATTTTCGAATTAAGAGATTCATATATTGACCATCAATATAAGTTTTCAACATCATCATCAATATCAACAATCAATGTATCTTTCACAATAACTAATACCTACCAAATAATGTTTTATGCAACATATTTATGCGAAGCTGATATCCCTGTACCAACACCCACGATTAAACCAACACTTGAATACACTCCAATCCAATCACCTGATCCTACATCAACCCTCAACCCCACCAAACCAATCACCCCAGAACCAACAATCGGAGCAACCCTTATCAATACTCTTATTGAAACACCACTCATAACACCTCATCGAACCCCAATAATAACTCCAGGGGCTACAATTAAAATGACTGGCAAACCTACAGAGAATGAGACACCCCGTTTTACCAATAATCGCACTCCTGGGGGTACTTTGAGTGCCACAATTGAACCAACAATGCACGAAACACCTGATATGACTCCTAAATGCACTCATATACCAACACTCATTGAAACCCCATATGATACACTATTCCCAACACTATCTTTGACAAGCGTACCAACTGAGAATTCAAACACAAATAACAAGAAGGCTCTTGTCAGTGTAGCATTATCTGCTGGGTTAATATTAGCGATTATACTAGGCTTTTTGTGCATATCTAGGAGGGCAGAAGGTAGCAATGAACCAGAATACGAGACAATAAACTAAGTATTTATGCATAATGAGTGTTTCTTGCACCATAAGGAAAAAGAAAAGGAGTCATTTTGTCAATCTGATTATAGGCCAACCAGTGCATTTCGAAATTAAGGAGAAAAAAACTGTTTGTTGTAAGAAAAGCGAGCTCAAGTGTTTATTAGGTAATCATTGGTTAACCGATTATGTTATTGATGAATATCTGAAGTTTTTAAAAGATTTTGCAAAGGAAGCAATTATTGTTACCAATACCTTTTTCTTTAGGAAACTGATTACAAAAGATTATAATGGTGTTGATAATTGGGAGGGGATTAAAAGGTTTTTATCAAAAGAATGCTCTAAACTTTTGATTCCTTTTTCTGATTCTTTCCATTGGTCTTTATGCTTGGTTGATATGGAAAACAGTCTCATTATTGTTTATGATTCACTTGGAAAGCGGCATTTTCGCTTTCTTGGGATGCTAATCAAGTATCTTGAGCCAAAACTTGGATTGAGGTTTAATATTAAATTTCCAAAACTGATTAAACAAAAGAATTTTGATGATTGCGGTGTTTATTTATTGAAATATGCGGAATATATATTATTGGGGAAGAATCCTATCGATATTGAACAAAAAGAATTAAGTTTTTATAGAGAAGAAATATATAGCACACTGAAGAATAATAAAGTTAGTTTAACAAATTAGTCCCTTATAGGAAACAATGGCTGCTTAATAGGTGAGTTTTTTTGTTGCTTTTGTGATGCTGATCGATGCCTCTTTCTATGGGATCCAGGTTTATCATTGTGATTTTCGCTCGCTATATGATTGTTTGCATATGATCTATCAATTATACCAAATGTTAAACATCCTGCGATTTTCTGGATTCTTCTACTTAATAAACAAACTATCATTATAGATCTGAGACTATATTTTTGGTTCTGTTTGGATAATAATAGTCTTTTATCATGTTTTAGAAGTGCCTGTTTTTGAGATCTCAGTGACTCAATTCTAAAGAATATCGATCTGTGAGAAACTGACGAAAGCAATGCTTCTTCCAACGAGAGCCTTAATTCATCATTAGAAAGATTTACGGATTCTATTTCATGAATTACTCTATGTATTCTTCTCCCCCAACACTCCCATTGCTTAAGTTGGACAATCTGAGATTCAGTTCTTTTCATTTCTCTTCTAAGCCTTTCTGATTCCTCTTTGTTTTGTTGGAACAGTTTTTGGTTTTGAGCTACTTCTGATGCCTTTGTTTCGTTATTTACAAGTAATGACTTTAGTGAATCAAACACTCTCTCATTTGGTCCAATTCCCAATTCATTTTGGCAGAGGTTCACATCTTCTAACAGTTCTATATAGAGATACTGTATTTTTCTCAATTTCTGTACCTCCTCAACAACCTTGTTCGATATTGAACGAATATCCTCGTCATCATTGTCATTAATTAATTCCCTAAGGACTTGTATTGATTCTGAAATTGCTTTTTTAAGTTGATTAACCATATTACCTTGTTCCATTTGAGATGCTGCTATTTGAGTGGATATCTTCGTTTGAATTGTTTGTTGTTCAAGGTTGATTCTCTGATCAGTTGATTTCATTCTCATTTCAGCAGTTCTCTTTTCAACATTCAGCTTGGTATTCTCGGCAATGAGTTGTTGAACTTTGGCAGATAATTGCACAACCTGTGATCTGAATTCTTCAATATCGCATACTAATTTCTTGTTTTGGTCCCTTTCTTCTTGTAGTTTATTTGAAAACTGCTCAGTAATCTTTTCTTTTTGTGATTGGCTGATATCTTGAAGCTGCTTATTCTCTGTATTGAGTTTTTCTATTTTCTTTCCTAATACCTTTCTTTGTTTCTTAATAGTATTCATTATTTGCTCATTTTCAGATACTTTCACCTTCAATTCTTGGCATTGTGCCTCTAATTGTGTTAGTTTGGTATTCATTGATTCCTTTTCTTCCAAATGAATTCTTGTTAAACTATCAAATTTGTTATTCATCTCAATGATTTCATTAGTCTTTTTAACGATTTCATTTTGAGCAATTAATAAATCTTTTGTTTTTGATTCATTATCATTAAGTGACTTTTTGAGTTGTTCTTTTATATTCTCAATTTGCTCTTGGAAAGTTTTAATCTGATTCATGGCTTCATCATTCATTTTCTTTCTCATTCTCCTTTCTTTCTTAACTTGTAACTCGAGTTGTGCACTATCATTTCTTAATTTGCTGAGTTCATCTTTCGGGTTAATACTAATACGACCATTAGATGTCCTATCTTGAATCATTTCCAATGCCATTGCTACAAGATTAATCGTTGGAATTGTTTCATCAATAGGGATTATCTTAGACAAAAACTTCCTTAATCTGGAATCCCTTTTCTCCATTCTCCTCAAATCCTTAAATGTTGCTTCATGATTGAATGATTCATCAATTCCATTATTTTGACGAATAACTGAGATTTCATGATTGTAATGATTTATTCTTAAGTTAAGCTCAATAATATGGTTTTTAAGAATGCTATTAAGATATAATTCAGCGCAAAACATATCAAAAACTTGTCTAATATCGATATCAGAGGATGAGGACAATTGCTCCAGAATACTTGAAAAAAAATTATCCATATTATTTGGATTAATTAGATCAAAAATACCCAAGGTATTAACATTATCATAAGAGTTGAATGTTTCATCAAATTTTTCTTTTGAAATTACCCCAATTGTATCTTCAACAAACCTTCCAAGTTGTGCACATCTCCGGATTAAATCAGATTTTTGATCCTCTGAAAAATTAATTGATATTCCATTTTGTTCTTGGAACAGAACTGTTTTCTGCAAATCGATACTATGAGTCAACTTTTGAAGAAATGCAAGTTGGGATTCAAACATCGATAAAACATCTTTGCATTTCCTATAATATAGTTCTCTTTGTGATATAAGTTCTTTGTTTTCTCTCACATAACTATCATTTGAATTTGTTAAAGTTAAAACCTTTTTCGATAATGTCTTAACAATCTCACTGATTCTATCACTAACAGTTAAATGCGAATCATCTCGTATAGATTTCAACACGCTCGCTTCGTTTTTAATAATGTCTTCAGATGACATAACAATAGTGCACAAAAGTGAATAGTTTTCATCAATAGTTGAAGGTTCCATTTGCTTTTTAGGCTTCTCAACAATAACTTGAGGATTATTTATTTTGGGCTTTGACACTAACAAATGTTCATATGCTCCCATTACAGAAATCTGCTTATTGCATATCTGAATAAGAGAAGATCTTTGAGTTCCTAGTACAGAAATATCGTTAAGTTGAGATTCAAGTATTTCATGAGTCTGTGCAATAGCAATTTTCAGCTCTTTGGTTTCTTTTTCAAGACTTATAACTTGTTCATTTAATGATGTGTTCTTTGAAGTCAATGTTGAAATCTCATACTCATATTTTGTGACTTTGCTTTGATTATCTGTCAACTGAACTCTTAATTGATCATTTTCTTCTTTTAATTTCGAATTTTCATCTTTAATCTCTTCCATTATTCTTGGATTAACTAATCGAGATTTATCAACTCCACGCCTCTGCTTTAATAATTGTTCAAAAACTTCAAGTACTTCCGTTAATGAACGAGCATTTGAATTATATTTTTCATTGAAAATAATTATGAATGACTCTTTATCAGAATCATTATTTGTCATTGAATCATTTAAAATTCTACTCTCGATGGGAGAATACAAATCATCAACATTAAAATCATCTGATGAATTATAACTATGACCACTATTCTTTGATTTGCTAATATCAGGAGATGATATATCCGCAAGCAAGGATGATGTATTATCTGATTGTGGTGACATAGATACACTATATTCAAGTGTATTTTCAGCCCTCCTTACAAGAGCGCTTGTACTTGTTGATGATTCGGAATTCATATGAAAATTCTAAACGTATGAAATATTTTTTCCTCACTAAAAATCAAAATATGGATCTATATTAACTAAAATACAATATCATTACTCACATATCTTAAATGCTCCTTTTACCAAATAATTTTTAACGGTTTTTTATATATAAATGGATAAAATACCTCCAATTATACCGAGGGATGAGTTATTGGGAGAGTTTAATAACAGTTTAATTGATTTAGAAAATGCAAGTAACTTCTCAATTCATAGTATTTTCCAAGCTATCAAGAGATTTTTCGGGTGTGAGCATTCGTTTTACTTTAGATATCATGAATCATATAAATCTATATCATTAATTTCATCTGATATGGATAGCTTTGATGCTTCACAAATGGATTCTGGTTTAATAAGTAAGATTACTAAATCCAATTTTGACGGAGCGTTTCTTGAGAACTTTGGTAATATTAATGATTGTATATATATGACATCGAGGATTTTAAGCGATTCTATAATACCGAATAGTACATCTATTCTAGTTTTTTTGCATAAAGATTTGGTTCAGATCAATGAAACTTATTTGAACTCAATATATTGTTCAATAAAGAGTGCAATCAAGATGGAAAAACAAGATCCACATTTTATAATCTCTCATGTGGCTTGCTTTTTGGAGAAATATCAGAAGACTATTAAATCTCATTTGTTCGAGGTTGACTCATATGATGAAGATACTTTATTTAAGTTTTTAGTGAGCATATTTTTTACGGATTCTCTCTTAACAAATTTAGGAATTGATGTTTTTCATTTCATCAGATTTCTTATTAGGATTCAGAAGCATTATTTCTCTGTGCCATATCACAATTGGTACCATGTTATTGATGCTACACAGTACGTCTATTGTTTTGTTCATTCGAGAAAATTGGATGAAAAATTGAACAACATTGACATTTTCGCCCTCTATTTCTCTACTATTTGTCATGATATTGAGCATGATGGGAGAAATAATGCATTTCACATACAATCCAACTCTCCATATTTTCAACTATCTGGAAGTAATAACCCACCCCTTGAGCTACATCATGCAGACAAATCTCTTAATCTCTTAATCAGAGAGTATCCAGAAGTGCTTCAGAATCTATCTGAAGAGAATAGAAATGAATTTATACATTTTGTTATTCAGATAATCTTAGCTACAGATATGTCAAAACACAATCATTTTCTTTTAACATTTTCGGATATTTCCAAAACATATGATCCATCAAACGTTGATCACAGATTAATACTCTGCCAAATCTCAATGAAATCCGCTGATCTTTCTAATACAGTAAGACCTTTTAATGAAGCATCAATAATGGCCAAGAAACTGAGAAATGAATGGTTTTTGCAAGGTGACTCGGAAAAAGACTTGGGATTTGAAATAACAAAAGGCTTTGATCGATATAAATGTGATTCTTTAGCCCAATCACAGATTGGATTCTACAGATTTGTTGCTCTTCCACTTATGGAAAAAACTCATTTGGATTTTGTATCCTGTCCTAAATGTATATCAGAATTCAATCATAACCTCAAAAAATGGGAGGATCTTAATCAAAATGACAATGACTGACATTAAAACTATTTTTTAGTAAAATTCTTAAAGTAGAGATGATCATTAGTGATTAAGTATCCTGTACATGATTTGCTGAGAATAATGGATCTGGAAAATAAAAATATAGTAGAATATACCCCTCTGAATGCACCATGAAGAATAATGCTGAACATGGTATTTTCAATTTGTTCAACATGAAAGCTGGAAATATGAGATACAAACCCATTAGGGAATATCTGAGCATGGAATAAAGCAATACATGGTCCTCCAACAACCCTTGAAGATATATCTAATAAGAGATTTGAGGACACATTATAGTAGTGATTCAAATGACTGTCTTCTGATGATGTATCGATTGACAAACTGAAAGAAGCACTAGAAGTATAAAAAGTATCTATAAACTTTGGTCTTTTGGATATTACATCTAAAAACTCAGTAATAAAACAGTTAATAGGATTCAATCTTGGATTAATAAATACATGAGGAACATCATCAAGAGATATCGACCCTATTGATTGATTAAGCAGAGGGCGAATCAATGGTCTAGTATTGGGCTCAAAAGCAATTATTTTTTGTGTTTCTGCTTTAGCCGGCTTTTCTCTTTCAAATCTAGGTCTAAAATCTGTTTCTTTTGGAGATTCATGAAACTCTATTGGTTTATTCTCTCCCGATTCTCCATTTTTAACAAGACTCTTAATATGCTTGGGAATATCTTGAAAAGAAGCGGCCACAATCAGATTTTGAATCTTAGGAAACAATGATTTTATCGAATACAAAGAATTTCCAGACAACGTTTGGATTTGTGAAAGATCGAGTGTTTCAACATCGATTTTTTTAACGTATGTGTACATTCCGATGTGGAAAATAACAAACTTCCAATGTTTTTCTTCGAAATTCAAAACATTTGGATCCAATTTGATTGTTTTTTGATTTATCTGATTAGAAAAATCAATTGATTGCATTGAACTTAATAAAAATTTGTTGGCTTGAATTATTATCATATTTTGCTCACTAATTTCATTCCTAGTCGATAGTTTATTTAATTCACGATCGAATTCTGTCTCAAACAAAAAATATGGAAGGTTCGAATCTTGCTCATATTGTTTTATTGGATTAATGAAATTGTTTTTGGTAATAAAATCATAGGTTTCAGGATTGGGATCGGTTTTTGGTCCAATTGCATAGAGTGCCAACCTTGTCATTTACATCGTAAATATTTTACAAATTAATCGTAGAATCTTGAGAAAGAAACAACTGTCTTTATCAATTTATATGAATACAGGCTTGATTGAGGTAAACAAGATTTGTGTAATATCTAGCAACATTGAAAGTTTTGGGTATGATAAAGAATAGTCTTATTATATATGCATGAACAAACAAAAATACTACTTTTTCTATTTTGAAGGATAGCAAACTCACTCAAGGTTATGATGGATCATTACCTTCTGTCAGTGTTTTTTTTGTTCCTGAGCAAAACACCACCAATTACAAAGAAAGGCATTATTCTCTATTTTCTGACTTTTCTTAATCTTATTGTCCTCCCTTACTTTTGAGGAATTCAACAACACTAAACTTTTCATTTTCAATGGCGAATCTCAAAGGTGTTCTTCCAAATCTATCTAATGCATTTATGTCAGCTTTTTGATTAATTAGATACTCAACTATACGAAGATGACCATTATTGGCAGCATAATGAAGAGGAGTATATTTTTTAACTCACACGAAACATTATACCCAATAATATTTATATCAGCTTTTTGATTAATTAGATACTCAACAATTGGAAAATTATCATTATAAGAAGCAAAATGAAGAGGAGTCCAATTAAAATAAAAAGTTTAACAACATATCCCAATGCATTAATTTCGGCCTTTTTATTAATCAAAAATTCTACAATTTTAAGATGACCATTTTTTGCAGCATAATGAAGAGGAGTCCAATTATATCTTAAAACTCAAAATCTTTGTCTTTGGCATTTATATCAGCTTTTTGATTAACAAGAAATTCAACAACGCTGATATAACCCCTTGCAGAAGCAATATGTAGAGGGGTCCAATTAAAAATTTAAACTCAGTATTTGATATTTTTGCATTTATATCGGCTTTTTGATTAACAAGAAATTCAACAACACCAAGATAACCATTTGCCGTGGCCAAATGGAGAGGAGTTGAATTAGAAACATTTTCTCGGTACTATCAGTATTTTCATTGATTTCAGCTTTTTGAATAACCATATATTCAACAACACTTGGATGACCATTAATAGCAGCAAAATGATGAGGTGTCTGGTAAGGAAAAAAAATATGCCATTTCTAATTTGTGAATTTATATCAGCTCCTTGGTATACTAAATATTCAACAACGCCAAGATGTCCATTAAGAGCAGCAAAATGAAGAGGAGTATAATCATCTTTTGTTTTTGCATTTATATCAGCTCCTTGATTAATCAAATAATCAACAACACCAAGATGACCATTCTCTGCAGCATAATGAATTGGAGTGTTATAAAAGATTTCCTTTGAATTTAAGTCAACACCATTCTCATGTAAGTAACGTAACAAATCTAAATTATTATAACATGATGCCATGAATAACAGTTTTAAAGAGTATCCAGAAATATCTATCGTTTGTATACAAAGTCGGAATATCTCTATTGATCCACCACAAACAACACACTCGATGACTGATTGATCTATCGAAAACCGTTGTGTTTCTAAAAAGAACTTAAAACAATTGACTGACCCAAAAAAACCACAAAAACCAAGTAAGTCAAAGTTAAGATCCATGATATTCTCAGTTGGAATTATATTGGCCTGATCTTGGTAGAAGTTTGGATTTTGATAAAATCTACGAATTTCATCAATGTCATCATATTTAAGACAATACTCAATTGTACCAGGTGAATAACTTGTTTCAATCAATTTCGCAGATAGATCAGATATATTTTGACTTAAATATCCACTTTCGATTTCTGGGAAAACAATTGAAGCCATTTTTTTGGATAAATCAACAATATTTAGTGTTTCATTACCTTTGTTAAAGTGATGCTCAATATCCTCAGTTTTATAAATATTTTTTTTGATTAATATGTTAACAAAAGCACAATTATGTTTTAATACCCTTTCTAAGAACTTCTCTCTAAACCCTATCTTTGCGGAATAATTTTGATGGAGAATAAATATTATTTCATACTTGAGAGGTCTAAATTTACTCAAGCTGACTAATGTATTGATTATAAATTCAATATCATCGATTTCTTCGATATGATCTGGTGTTCCATCTCGGAAAAGCGAATATTCAAACAATATCCTCTTGTGTATCATTGAAAAAAATGGCAAAATTTGGTGACAAAAATTTGCTCATTTTGAAAACTTTTATGATTTAGACCAAATGCCAAATAAATAGAATCTACTCGAATAAAAAATAACAGAAACCTTCCCCATTTTTACTTTTAATTCACATATCTATAGTGGGATGTAACAAAATATTTGTTTTATGTATTTATTCGAAAACTACTGGTGATCGTGAAAGAATCACAATTAATACTCTGAATACCAATAGTAGGAGCAGATAATGTCTGAATACAATTGGAAACTGCTGTAACACCACTGTTTAAGCTAGAATACTTACAATTACAAAGTTGAATACTGTTCAATGTGACACAAAAGACTCGTCATGTGTTCCCAATCAAAATAGAATCATACATCTGACTCAACGATGATGTTCCTAGATAGCTTGCACCCGAAACAATCAAATTCGATAGAACATTGAGATATCTCATTGTCTCTTCACCACTATTGCCGATTATGTTGGAACAACTCAATTCAAGATTTTTTTAATTTTCATATATAAAATCCGGTTCCTTGTCCACCTCGGACAGTATTGTACGAAACATTGATTCGAGTCGATGCATCCATTATAACTTCCGTATACTCAAACGAATTAGTATCAATCGTTTCGCAATTGACAGCATTACAAAGGCTTTGGTTTTCTATGTCGACAGCAACACAATTTTTCTCATTTTTGATATGTGAACAATTTGAGTTAATATATTCTTGTTTTTTTGCATAAATAGATTAGGAACCTTAATATGTCTAAAATAATTCATTACCGAATGCAATTAATTATTAAGAATAATGGGATGTCCACAATCTCAAAATAGAAGATTTTTGGTAGTTTTTAGTAGGGTTGTCAATTAGGTGACTATTCTTGGTTTCAGGGGTTAATTTTTCAAACCAAGGGGACTAAACCAATTGCTCTAAGTGTCATTTTTGCTAAATAAAAAATAGGGAAATAATTTATTGCAGGTAACTGTTAACTGGACAGATCTCACTTTAAATGCTCTTCAAGTCGCAACAATTTTCTTTGCTTATCCTGTATCTTGCAGCATTCTTTCCAAGGAATACCCACCATTCAAAGATAACATTAAGAATCTAATGTTAGACAAGTAAATGGATTGAATACCTGGCGTATTACTGATATTCTCACAGAAATTAATCTACCAATCTCAAAGATGGCGGCTTCCCTTAAGACATACAGGATGGAACCATAAATAAAAAGAGTGCAACGAAATTATATTAAAATATGTTATGTTTTTTCTTTTGGAATGATTCTCTATCAAATAAATATCTGGGGTTCGTCATTTAAAATAATTCACAATGTAGATTCATTCATGAAGTTTCTGAGAGCTTCACACTATGAATCACATCGGAAATAAAGATTTAGACTCACATTTACCATCATTCTGATGAGTTTTTAGCCGAGATTTCCTTTTTCTTGATGTTGATGTTAATGAAAGAAACTAATAAAAATTAATTTGTGTAGATGCTACGGGTTCAATGTCTTCAATCATTAACCAAGTCAAGAATAAATGTGAGGAAATAGCTAGAAGAGTGAGAGAGAAACATACATATAGGTTTGGAGCAATATTCTATTGAGATCCAATTGATTCTCCAGGTGATAAAAACGAGCACTATGAATTATCAGAAGATATTTCAAAACAAAAGAATTCGATTTCAACACAAAGAGCATATGGAGGTGGAGATGAACCCGATGATTGGGTTGGATGATATCGGCTTTTGCACAATAATGTAGGAAACAAAGTCATAATAATCCATATTGTTGATGCACCTGATCATGGAAAATCATGGGGAGGAAATTGTAGTGGTCAGGACCAAGATAGTCTTCTTGGTCCATTAATCAACAAATGCGCTACTGAGGGTTATTATTTTCGGGGATTGAGCATTAATTCAACTCCACAGCAATCATTTCCAAAAATTGTGTCAATTATTGAAAAAACTAATCCCAAGGTTCGTGCTTCATTTTCTTAGTTTTCATCATCAGATGCAACAGAACATTTTCAAGACTTTGTCTTAGATTCAATTGATTTAGTTTCTATGGCATAAACAAATATTAAAGTTATCATTTTTCTTTGTTTTCTTAATCCAAGATATAATACATGTTAGGGATGCAAATATGGGGTCCTATTCCTAATTTGGGGGTTCAACAAGAATTATGGTTCTTTTCGTCAATGTTTTGGCTTAACAACGAAAGAAATATACTATGATGAGTAAATCATATTGTTCTGTTTTGTCACACCTCTAATATCAATGGATTGCAATCAATATTGATTTAAAATGGGAAAACATGAAGATGATTTACATTGAGAATCAATCATAGTACACCGTAAGCAATAGAGTTTAATTGCATCTCATAGTTTCGCGGATTTCTTAGAGGATAGAGATTTTTAGATCCATTCATACATCAAGAAGATACAATGGTGGTCAATTATTCTTAAAACAATGGAATTACAAATTAACCAAAATTATGTGAATAATATTTTCAACAATCTACCAAAAAATGTTGATCAAGATGGTGGGGTGATCATTAGATCGAATTCTTTTCTTGGTAGCTGTAAAGAACTTAAGTATCATTCAAAATTCTTGTTGGATTTATCAAACAGAAAACTAAATAATAAGCTCAAAATACTCCATTGGACCTACACGTACTTTAACCTGGAATGTAAAAGGCAGTTCAATCTCTGTGGCCAGAGAAATTTCAAAAAGCATCCTATTCACTCCGATCAAAGTGCTATAACTAATGAGTTGATGTTCCACAATCATATATATTATTAGAGTAATTGTGGAATGGATCTTTGTTGAGATTTTTTGAAATGCTTGAATACTTGAAAATGGTATATAGTATTATAGTTCTGTAACTACTGAGATTATCTAAGAAAACTAAACGTCCTGCTTTGCCAATCACTCAAATTTTTAATTGATTTTTAAATCATTTTTGTGGATGTCAACAAGCGATTCGACACTGAGCCCCAATGAAAAACTTGGAAAGGCCTGCAGCTATCTTCAGTATTCTGTAAAACATGGCAATGATACAAAACTGAACAAATCCCTAAATGCAGTTACCAATGGTTTTAAAGGTATAATGGAGTATATGACCTCAAATGATCAAAGGCTAAATGATATACAATATGATGTTGCTAAAATCAGGTCCGATGTTGATGAAATCAGGTCCGATGTTGATGAAATCAGGTCAGATGTTGCTAAACTCGATGCCCGTTTCACTAAAGTCGAGGCAGATGTTGCTAAAATCAGGTCCGATGTTGATGAAATCAGGTCCGATGTTGATGAAATCAGGTCAGATGTTGCTAAACTCGATGCCCGTTTCACTAAAGTCGAGACAGATGTTGCTGAGATAAAATCTTTGATAATAGATCAAAACAAATCATTGGATATGACTATCATAAAAACAGTAGAAGCAGTGTTCCAAAAAGCTATACAAAGCACGAATTAACAAGGGAGTAAAAATCCATAACAAAAAGACGATATATTTCATTGAAGGATGGGTACTCCCGGATAATATTAAAAAGTCTCATATTATCCGGGAGTACCGGAGGCAGTTTGTCTAACTGATCTATCTGTGAGGTAGCTCGCCATCCACTCGTGTCTCCAATCAACTTACAAAAATGTAACATCTAATTCTGATTAAATCATTTTTGTTCCATTATCACCAATTTTATGAAAAGTTAATTGCTTTTTTTACTAAATGAAGAATCAGACACGACAACCTTCCTTTGCACCTTTGTTCCTTAAAAATTCAACAACGTTTGTGTTTCTTTGTTGATTTGCGAGTTTTAAAGGAGTCTTCCCATCACAATCTTTGGAATTAATATCTGCACCGTGATTAACTAAACATTCAACAACACTAAGATGGCCCATAAAAGAAGCTTCATGAAGAGGTGTGGACTTGAGCTTGAAATAATAATATAATAATTTTTGGCATTAATTTCTGCATTTTGATTAATAAGGTATTCAACAACACTTAGGTGACCATTGCCAGCAGCATGATGAAGAGGGGTTCCGAGATTAATTTTATCGAACCCCTCAACATCTTGGGCATCAATACTTGCATTATGATTGACTAACATTTCCACAATATAAATATGGCCATTCTTAGCAGCTAAATGGAGAGGAGTTTCATCAAATATTCCCTCACAACAAAATAGTTCCTTTCATCAATTCCAGCTTTTTGTTTTATGAGGTACTCAACAATACTTAGATGACCATTTGATGCGGCTACATGAAGAGGAGTTCCTTTGAATACTATAACCTAAAATATTGCATTTTAGAGTTAATCATAGTTCCATTTTCTAACATGAAGACTAACAATGGAAGGTTGAAAAACTCAGAAGCATTGCATAAACTCTCTGGGGTAGAAAAGAAATGTCCTTGACATAAATGGAATAGTTCTACACAACCGCTGCACACAACCATAGATTCCACATGATCATTTATATTGAATCCATTCATTAACAAATGTTTAAAGCACTTAATTGAGCCAAAAAAACCTGAAAAAGACAAAAGATCAAAATAGTGTGGCATTATACTCCACTCAAATGAACTCCATTTAGCTTCTTCTTTTAAAGTGCTAAAACATACTAAATCATTGACAACATCATATTTGAGACAATACTCAATGCTTGAACGAAGAAAACCATACTCAAGCAGTTCATCAATGTGATCTGATTGAAAATCGAAAATAAATTTGTGGGGTTTTTCCAATGTTTTGATGAAACTATTAAAATCATTGATCTCTTTCCGAAAATAATAACTTAACAATAAAGAATCACTTCCAAATTTTCCGGATCTCAAAAATGGTTCAATTTCTTCAAAATTAATAACCCCTCTTTTGTGCAATTGATAAATCAAAACTGGGCATGTATTTGATCTCTGTATCAATATTTGCCGAAAATTATCAATCTGACAATATTCAAGAGATAACCTCACTGCTTTTTCGAGTTGATGAGGACGAATCTTTGGTAACATTAGAATTCGATCAGCACAAAACTCCATATCGCTTATAACAATTTCCTTTTCATCACCATATAGAAAATGCTCAAATGCAATCTTATCTTCCATTAAAAAATGCTCATTATCCGGACAATTTTGTCCAAAAAAATTATGTTTTTTCACAAAAATTTGAATTCCATTACATCATCATTTAAATTTTTCTCTCAATAAATTGAAAAATGAACATCCAACATTATCACAAATGTTAGCATAAATCAAGATAAATTGGTCAAAAATTATATTATGGACTATCTATGTGATACAATCCAGAATAATATGATGAATATTTGGGAAATTCTTTCAAATAACAAATTTCATACATTTATTTTAACCAGGAAAAGAAACCAGATTTTTTCTCGGGTTCAACATGTGTTTTGATAGTTTGTGATCTTGCTTTTCGTGCATTTAACATATGGACATTAGGATCAATATCGTTTCTTGCCGTCTCAAACATGGCCTTCTTTTGAGAAAACGAAGCATGTTCTGGGTTTTCAAGTGGCGGAGGTTTTCGACTTTTCTCAGTTTCTCTCCTTTGTCGTATTAGATCATCAATAGGAATAGTCCTAGTATTAAAACTAGATGCTATTCTAGAAATTTCATTCATAATACTAGAATTAACGCCTGTTGGAGCCACTGGATGAACAATTCTTACAGGCTTGATGATCCTGACAGATTTAGAATTCTTCGAAGGCCAATATTGTTCATAGACATCGCTTTCAATTCCTTGTTCAATTTCCCTCATTAATTGGAGGACTACTTGAGAAGCACATATTGCAAGAGGAAACTCGGGCAAATCTGTTTGTATTCTCAGTTTATTCCATTTCGAGAGCAAATCTGATGGTTTATCAGATTTAATACCCAAACCATATGAAATTGTATTGACGAATAGTTGTTTGGTTGAAGACTTTATAACATCAATGTCAAGTTGTGAATCTTTGATTTTTTTGGAGTATGTATTGATTAATTTGTGAATTTCTGGTGGAAGCTCAATAGTTCTCACTGTAGCAGCTAAAGGAGCATCAACGTTAAACATAATATGACTTTCCATATCTGTACTTTTAATATGCTGTATCAGTGATGAGTGAAGCCCTATAATGAATGGGAAAGGGGCTAATAGAGTGTCTTGGTGTCGAAATGGAAGCATAGGAATAAAAACACCAGGCCATGGTAGAGGATATATAAGAAAAAGCAAAGAAAAAGCAAAAAGAGATACTTTTTCCAGAGATGATGATAAAACTAGAAAGCGATTATCAAGACATATTGAAACAACAAGCACCCCAACCAAATAGGGATCTAGCAAAGTAAAAAGCTGTTGAATGTAATTTTTGATACAATCTTGTTCATATTGAATACAACTCTGACGAAAACCAAGAGATAGAGATCGATGTAAAAACGTTTGGGCAATTGACTTGCTAGACATCTTATATTTCTCAATAAACTGCTCAATAGTTTTAAAATGCTTATCAGGAACAAAAAAATCTGATATAATGCAAAAAGCAATTGGATCAGGTCCTGTACAATCCTGTTGAACAAAACCATAGGTAGGATTAGATTCCGAACCAGTTAAAAAGAAAATGAATCTCTCCGACTTAGAAAAGTTGGAGGTTATAGGGAAACAAAATTGTGCAATGGATGGATCAATAGGGTTGGCTAAGTCAGACGGTTCAGGATAAACGACTTCAAAATCAAAATAATTACGGGATACATCGTATTTCACCAATAGAAATGCATTGAAAGCTTGGTCATTGCCTGTTTCATAGAATCGTATCATATTGATCTGTTTCTAACAGTGTATTGTGTTAACCGTTACCAAATTACAAATTAATCGTATTAAAGCTGTGGTTCGATTTAATTACATACGTTTAGAATAATCCATGCGTTTAACATTATATTATTCATGAGTGTTGCCAAGGAAAACGCATGCCCCGAGAACGGTCATATGGGCAAAACATCAAGGAAAAACATACCAACAGGAAGATCTCAGACAAAAACATGGTCATTGGATGACTTTGAGATAGGTAGGCCATTAGGTACAGGGAAATTTGGTAGAGTTTATCTAGCCAGAGAAAAAAAGTCCAAGTTCATTGTTGGACTTAAGGTTTTGAACAAATCGCAATTACAAAAGGCTTCGATAGAGCATCAACTTCGAAGAGAAATCGAGATCCAGTCAAATCTTCGTCATCCTAACATCATTCGTCTTTATGGATACTTTTACGATGCAACAAGAATCTATTTGATAATTGAGTACGCGGCCAGGGGAGAATTATTCACAATTTTAAGGGATTCTGAGAAATTTGATGAGAAAACAGCAGCAGAATACATCGTTCAGATGTGCGATGCCATTAATTATTGCCACTCCAAGCATATCATTCACCGAGATATAAAACCCGAAAACATACTTGTGGGATTGAATGGAGAGCTTAAAATTGCAGATTTTGGTTGGTCAGTACATGCTCCTTCATCTAGAAGAAAGACCTTGTGTGGAACACTCGATTATTTGCCACCAGAAATGATTGAAGGCCAGGAGCACGATAACAGCGTTGATATATGGAGCCTTGGTGTTCTCCTTTACGAATTTCTTGTCGGATCTCCACCATTCGAAACTGATTCACAAAGAGGAACATGCAGAAGGATTATTAACGTAGATATTAAGTTCCCATCAAGTGTTTCTCCTTTAGCGCGTGATTTGATTCTCCGCTTATTGCAAAAGGATCCTTCTAAGAGAATGCCTCTCTCCGATGTCAGGTCTCACCCATGGATCTTGCAACAACTTGGTCCAGTTGTTGATAAATAAAAGGTTAATTCAGGTTTTTTTATATCACAAGTCATAAATATGAATGGTAAAGATGTAGAACAATTGGCTCTTAGTATTTTAGCTCAAATTATTTTGCCTAAAAATCAATATGAAAATGTATGTGGAATTATGAAGAAGTTGCAGAAAGAAAAAATATCGAGTGTTATTCTTAATAAAGAATTGGTTTCTTGCTTTTCGAATCATCCAATTTTGCTTGAGTGTTTTAATTTACTAAATGGAAAAAAGAAAGAAGATGAAACACCGTTTTTACTTCTGTTGTTTAAAATTATAAGATTATTTTTATCAAATAAGCAGCCAAAAATCGCTTTATTTAGTTTTATTAAACTGTTGATATCAGTTTCTAATGGTAAGAAATCTAAAATTGAGCTTTTTGCATGTCACGTTTCCATTCTTGATCAGGAATCATCGTTCTATTGTTCTTTACTTGATTTTTCTTTATCCTTTTTGAAAATTTGTCCAAAAATGTATCATTTAAACGAAGAATTTAATGAATATAGGCCATTTAACTTGTTTTTTGATAAAACTGAAATACCGAAATATGATTTGCCTTCATTAATACAAAAGAAAAAAGAAATATCTCCTGAATCCTCTATTGTTTCCAAGTATAGTAGCTCATATATTGTTTATCAAGTTCCAATCCCAAATGATGTTTCATGCATTTTTCTTAATGCAATTTCGAAAAGTATTCATAGTGGAAGAGAAGGACTTGTATCTACATACCTTACCCAAAGCGTGAAGCTAATTTCTGAGCTTCATTTTTATATGTCAAATTATTTTGAAGAATTGGTTGTCTCTGATCAAGAATTCTTATCATTTCTTAATACTGGAGAAGATGATGATATTTATAGAAAAGGAAGGATTCGATCAATATATGGAAATAGATCATATGAAGTATTAAGAGTTCCAATCTCAAATACTTCATCGATAGTTAATCAAAGGTCTCATCAACTGATATCTCAAGTATTTGAAAGGAGATATAAAGCTTCTGTAAGAGTACATGAAATGACTAATCATATCCCTCCTTTCAATTACAATTCATCGATTCACTTCAATGTCAATCATTCTGAAATAACATACATAATGCCAAAGAATACACCTGTTATTACTCGCTTTTTGAAAAATATTGCAAGGAAACAATCTGATGATTTATTCACCTTTTTGAACACTGTTTTGCCATTATTCATCTCGAATGATTCTCGGCTATCAATATCCATAATTGGCACTGATGCAATTTTTAATGCGCTCTTTTTAACATTGAAAACCATCGAGTGCCTGTATAATATATTTTATAATAGCAAATATGAAGAAACTGACATGATGGGAATCATTCGGTACGCCGAATGTGAAGCAGTATTGAAACACACTGGCAATATTGATAATACCACTGAAGACTTTCTTGAGGACTTCATCAAGTTGTTTTTCAGCGGATCTTTGAGTTTTAATGACATGCTTTTCGAAGCAGAGGTAACATTCGGAACAGCTTCTTATGAAGTCATCCAGCTTTTAGTATATCTTTCACAACTCATCCCACTTTGTATCCACATAGGCTCACAAAAAATAATTCCAAGTTTTGAATCAATATCAAGGATTTTCGGTTTCACCAAATCAAGCACCCCTGATAAAGTATTCAAATCAAGATTCCCAATGTACTTCCAATTTGTAAGATCAAGATTCTTGAAGCCTCTCGTAAATATCAGTATAAAAGGCCAAAAGTGTGTCGCTACCCCACTATAGTAAACCTGTTTGTGATTATTACGGTTTTGACAGTCGACCAGTAAAAAACCGCTGGTTTAAAACAAATAAATGAGCGAAATAGCAAGTACTTTTAAAGTAGTTGTTGTAGGTTCTTCTGGTGTTGGAAAAACCGCTGTAGTACGTCAATTAGTTGATGGAAAGTTCACTGAGGAAGGCCAGCCAACAATTGGAGTTGAATTCAAGACGTATTCTTTATTAGCCGATGGAGAGAATATTAAGCTTCAAATTTGGGATACAGCTGGTCAAGAGCGTTTCAGATCAGTTTCTAAAGCATATTTTAGAAATTCTACAGGAGCGATTCTTGTTTTTGACGTTACAAACAGGCAGAGCTTTGAAGATCTGAATCACTGGCATAATGACCTCACACAATTAGCACAACCTAATGCTTATATTGTTTTGGTGTGCAACAAGTGCGATTTGAAGGATGAAAGACAAATCTCAGAAGATGAGGCGGAGCAATTTGCCCAAAGGCATGGATTGGTGAGGATTGAGACTTCGGCCAAGGAAGGAACTAATATCAAAGAAGCTTTCGCAAGGCTTGGTGAAGGTATTATTCGCAAAGAGAAAGAAGGAAAACTGAAATCACCCAAGCCCGTTCCACAGACACCTGTTGCCAAGAAGGAAACAGACGGTGCTAAATCATGCTGCTAAAACTCCAATTTATCATTAAATTTATGGATTTTTCTCCTCAACTGAAGCAGATTATATTAAAATACCTTCCAGATGGATTCCCTTCTCAAAATAATATAAATTGCATGGATGAATCACAAAAAGAAGAGCTTTTTGGAAAACAGAATCGAATTATTGTTGAGTTTCAAAAAATAGCTCAGAATAATCTTGAAACCCTCGAAAAGAAACTGATAATTGGAGAAGATAATTTGAATAAATGCATGGAGAGTTCAAAAAGTCCTAAAATACCAAAACTAAAACAGATTCAGAATAGTTTCCCATGGAGTTGGATATTAATCATTGTTCTCGTTATTTTAGCGTTGTTATATGGGGTTTTTCATGCCCTAACTTATGACTTAGAGTAGTCTTTTAACATTTTTGCAAATTCTTAAATGAGTCAATTAAGGTCCATGAAAAAGTTTTAGGAAACAAAAATTAAACAAAATATTGCTCTTAGTCCGAATCATTTACTTAAAACATTTTTATTCTCAATGATTATGATTGATGGATCATTTTTGCATATATTCTTTAACAAAAGAGATGCTTTGACTTTAAAACCGAATTAAGAATATTAAAAAAATACAAATATACCCAAGATATGTAGAAAAACTTTAATTCATATTGTGAGAATGAATTATCCAAATAGATAAATTCATGATCAAATATTTCCCATTCTCACCCAAAACCAACCCCACAATCATTGAACTATAAAAAAATGAAAATATATCTTCTTTGATATCCCTAAATGTGTTTATTCAATTCAATGATCATTAGTATATCATGAGTTGAATGGAGTAATACAACAAAATATCGAATGTTCTCAAGTATTCTGTTCTAAAAGTTTCATTTTTTGTTCGAATAATCGTTTTTTCCAAAGTCCTCTGAGGAAGAGGATTATCTGCATTACAATGTCGAGAATTGAAGAATTGAATATTATTGGTGATTCGAATAGTCAAAGAATTATTTGTTGTTATTACAGCTCTTGAAGTAAAGAATGAAGTAGAAGAATGATCAATGAAAGAATGAAACACTGCAAGAGAACCTTGATTAACACAAAATAAATAATTATGATTTTCCTTGAAAATACAATACATCATATATCTTGTTCCATCTCCATTGACAAATATTACTCCGGTATTTGGACTGTTGTTATGTACAATGTTAGAATATGACATTGTTCCAGAGCAATGGAAAAATTGTACACATGTGCATAAAGATACATTGTTGTTTGAGAATGTGCAGTGTGAGCTTATGAATAAGGACGGACCACATATACAAATACCAGAAGATTGGCGAGCATTATTCATTGAACTATTTGTGTTGTCTACTCTCTGACTACCAATTTGTATGAAAATTGAATAATATCCAGATGTTGAATGAGAGCAATTTGATATTGATAAATACTGCACTAGATTATTTTGTGAAGCATAAAGATAAGCAAAATGACCAGAATAAGAATCTCCACAAGAGCAACTATTAGCACATATCATTCTGAGACATGAACTTGAAGAAGAGAAATATATTGCTCCTCCATTCTGAGAACAAGTACAGAAATAGAACATAGAGGAATTGAAAAGCATAGAGTAATCTCCGCTATTAACAAATATTACACCACCATCTCCAGAGAACATGTTAATTCTTGTGAAGAAACAGAGTGAAACATTAATGTTTTTGTTATAATAGGATCTTCCAAGAGCCAATTTCTCATTTTCGCACTCCATATTCACTCTCCAAATAGTAAAAACACATTTCAGCCACAAATGGGGCCAAATTTCCCAATTTTTTTGATTTTTCAAAATAGATATTTGTTCTCGAATTGTATAAATGAACCAGGCAATTAATAATGAAATAATATAATTAGATATAATTGATACAAAATAAACTGATTTTAATGGCATGGTACTTTTTCTTTCTATTCTGGTTGTTTTAAACACTTTTTTATTTTTATCAAGAGAAACAATTAAGAAATATACCATGTTTTTTGGAATAACCAAACTTAAGATGGGCCTGATAGCTTTTCTTAAGAGTTCAAATGGTATTATCATTATAAATTCTGGCCAAAGTGAATACTATAAATGTATTGAGTTTACATACAAATTGTGAGATTATTTTTGTCAGCCAAAAAACTCATATTGTATTGAATCATTTAATAATTTTTAAGGTATTTCTAAACTTCTGTTGACCCCAAAAAACAGTCAATATCACCCCTAATTTTGAATCATTCGATAAATGGGGTCATTTTGACGTCTATAGTATTTTGGTTTACTAATTTTAACGAATAATTATAACTACGAATGATGAAACATCGAATTTGGCTGACCTTCATTCTTTTAAGGAACGTGATGAGTAATTTGGTAATTTTGTTTGAAATAAAAACAAAAACATTCACTGGATTGATATAGAATATTACTTTTTTCGTCAACATTCATGATCATCATTAATAAAAGTGAGAAAGCCACATATCCACGGAAAATTCAAGACAATCCCCAAATAATTGCTTAAGAATTTCATTTAATTTTACATAGAACAAAGCTGACACTAAATGAATTCTGATTCCTTTTTGGAATTTGAAAAAATGATATATACTGAAAAAAACATGTTTAGCAAGCTAGACATTGATGATAGTGATTTCATAATTAATCATTTAGTTATTTATCCATCTCTAAGACCTTTGGAGCTTGATAAAATTGTGCATTTATCTAAGATGTATTGTGATGACCTATGTTTTCGTCAAAAACTTTTGAAAAAAGCCTCCAAATCTTGTTATATCATGGTTTATAGATTATTTATGGATGATATATATACTTTTAATGAGGTTTTTCATTATTTGGAATGTGAGAACAGCATCATATTTGGATGCTATTTCATGAACGAGTTTAATGATTTTTCTAATTATATATCTTCAAAAACTATTCCTGATGATTTTGATATGGATCTTTTGGATCGAGAAAATGATCTTAAAACTATCATTCAATATGGGTTCATGCCATCAACGATTGAGTTTTGTCTTAAATATGATGATTTTTTTAGCTTTAAAGATATTGTGTTAGACTTTTCCGATTTAAAAAGTCGAGAACTGAGATGGAGTTTGTTTGAATGGTCTCATATTCCAACATCACTTGATGCTTTATCGTTTGCAGGTTTTTTTGGTTCTACAAGAATATTCAAGTATTTACTAATGAATGGCTTTCCAATAAACGAAATCATTATGGAGAACATTGTTTGCTCAGGAAATTTTGATCTTTTTCATTGTTGTTATGACTCAATGAGTGATTTATCAAGGTTACTAATAAATGCAGTTGAGTTTTTTCAAGTTCCTCTTTTGCAGTTTTTACTTGAATACGGAGCTGATATAAATTATAATTCTGATGATCAGGGTTCTCCACTTCATGTTGCCAGCAAAAAAGGTTTTCTTACTATCACTCAGTTTTTAGTAGATTCTGGAGCAAATCTTGAAATAAGAAAAGGATCAAGAGTTTTTTGTAAAAACTATGGACTCCAATTCATTATGCTTGCGGGTATGGACATTTCTTAATTGTGAAATATCTTGTTGAACACAGTGCTAATGTAAATGCACTATCAGAGGACATGAAATTGTCAAATGTTATGCTCCCATTCATTTTGCAGCCGAAGCTGAAAACCAGAGAATTCTTGAATATCTAATTTCCCGTGGAGCAGATATTAATGCAGTACCAAGTGAGACAGTAGATAGACCATTGCTTTTCATAGCATGCGAAAATGGGAACACAAATTTAGTTGAGTATTTTCTTCAACTTGGTGTTGACATTAATTCCAAAAATAAAAATGTGAAGATTGATCAATCTCATTCTCCCCACTTCATATAGCCACATGCTATGGACATATTAATGTTGTCAAAATACTCGTTCAAAAAGGTGCAAATATCAAAGTAAAAGACAATATTGGACTGACTCCAATACAACATGCTTACAGGAAAGGTAAGTCCGATATAGTTGAATATTTGAACAGTATTAACAGTTTAGTGTCACCTTTAAAAATGTAGCCAAAATAATTTATTCACAATTTTTAAAAAATGTACAGAAAATTGTGTTAAATACAATAGTTATTTCAATTGATCGGATAACGTTTCAATATTGAAAAAAAAACTATTTTCATTGTTGTTCATTGAAATATTGAAGGGTTTATTGTGGGTACCCGGGTTGTGGAGTATATCCAGGTTGTGGAGCATATCCTTGCTGTTGAGAATAATCTGGTTGTGGAGCGTATCCTGGTTGTGGAGCGTAAGCTTGTGGTGGAGCGTATCCTGGCTGTGGAGCGTAAGCTTGTGGTGGAGCGTATCCTGGCTGTGGAGCGTAAGCTTGTGGTGGAGCAGTCACAATGATTGTTTGTTGTTGGCCGTTCTTATCCTTTTTATGTGTAAGATTCTTCTTTTGACCGATGCCGTTTCGATTAAGATATGAAGCTTCTCTGGCATCTTGGCAAATAACGCAAGGATAACAGAAGCAAAGGCATAAAACATCATTGAAGCAATCCTGATTCATACCATTACGATCGCGAAGCTGTTGCCTTGTCCAATACTCACAAACTGGGCAGCAAATATGTGGAAGTCCGCAACCTTCCTCTCTGGCTTCAGCCCAGTTCTTGCATTGCAAAAAGCATGGGAAGCAAATACCGCATAAGCAAGAGCTCATATCCTCAAAACATCCGAAAATACTACTGTGGAATTCACTCATAATAGTGATATGAGGGTTGGCTTGACAATTTGAGAGAAAACCTCCATAAATATGTCAGAACATCAACGTCATGTAGAATTCAGGTTTTTTTCAGAAATTTGAGTTAACTTATCTGCAATAAACGTCAGAGGGTTTACTCAAACTGAATTACTGAGGAGCGTAGCCCTGTGTTTGAGGAGCATATCCTGGTGGTGGTGGAGCATAACCCTGTGGGTAACTTGGTTGAGGAGCATAGGCTGGTGGTGGAGCCATGTAAACAGGTTGTTGTCCAGCGATAACGATTGTTTGTTGTTTGTCCTTCTTACTCTTTTTCTCCTTGAGATTCTTCTTCTGACCAATTCCGTTTCGATTAAGGTAAGCAGCTTCTCTGGCATCTTGGCAAACAACACATGGGTAACAAATACATAAGCAAAGAACATCAGTGAAACAATCCTGATTCATGCCATTACGATCACGAAGATGCTGTCTTGTCCAGTATTCACAAACTGGGCAGCAAATGTGTGGTAATCCACATGACTCTTCTCTGGCTTCTGCCCAGTTCTTGCATTGCAAAAGGCATGGGAAACAAATACCGCATAGGCATGAACTTATATCTTCAAAGCACCCGAATATACTACTATGGAATTCACTCATAGAAATGATGTCATCTGTGGCTTGAGAAATTTGTGAGAAAATAGTCTTGTCTTGACTTAAAAAAACGTGAGTCACTTTTAAAAAAAATGCCGAATTTAACTTGCCTTAGATTGATTTTATATCGGTTAGAAGATAGTGGGTGTGTTTTTTCTTATGGAATAAATCATCAGAAAATCTCATTTGAAGCACGAAAATCCAGGTTTTCTTGTTTTTCGCGCAGTTTTTTGCGGTTGTCTTCTATTTTGTCTTCTGTTGATTTTCACGGTGTTTTTTTCCATAGATTCTTGTCTAAACCGATTGAAATATCAAAAAATTGTTTTGAAATAAGATTTCAGAGATATTTGGGGGTTTCAATTGATAATGGAGAGGGGTGTTTGAATTCTGCTCATTCTAGCTGGGAAAACACCCCTACTACTGCTTTGAAATCTAGAGGGAGTGTAAATATTGTAAATTGCACCTTTTTAAGATGTTATGAGATAAATGGTAATGGTGGCGCCTTGTCAGTGGATTCTTTGGATACAAATGTTGCAATATTCATCAAAGAATCTATTTTTGAACTTTGTGGGGCGGCACAGAATGGAGGGGCAGTGTTTATTGACTGTAAAGGTATTGTTGAGATCAGTGTGGTTTGGTTTAAGAATTGCTCTTGCACATTGAAGGGTTCATCAGCATATATTATATCTTATAATACAACTATTCATCAGATGTTTTCATCTTTGGCCAATAATCAAAGTGTGTTTTTAGAATCTGATAATATTAGAATCACAAGATCCGTTTTTAATTGCAACAATGACCTGAATTACGATGTAGAATTGATCTGTTCAAAGTCAATATCGATAATTTATAGTGATTTTATTTCCGAATCATCATCCAGAGCCATGTCTCTATGTGTTTCCGGATCTGTTTCATCAATAGTCCTCTCTGAGATTAGTTTTCATGGGAATATAAGTGGCTTTCTTTTGCCATTTTTACCATCATATTCTGGAATATATGCCAATTCGAATATTGTTTTTATCCCCAACATATCCACAATAATCCTAAAAAGTCGAACACCTTCTCCTCAGGCTACTTTGAAACCTTTGCTAACACCAACCAGAGCATTTCCAACAATATCCGCTACTCCAGAGGAAACATCATTTTTTACTAGTTTTTCCTTGTTTTTCTATATTACTCTGGGAGTATTTATCTTGGGTTTTATCTCACTATTGATTTTCGGAACTCAAACATATTTCTATTCATATGAATCAGAAAAAACTATTAATCGACTTTCTTTATAAATAATGTTTGTATGTTATTTTGTTAATCTTTCGAGGTAATTTTTCAGGGTTGAAGAAATATCAGTATCAGGATATTTCTCAACAAAGTTTTTTGACATTAAAATGAGTGCTTCATTTGATATCAAAACAGATTTAATCCTCCTATCATCATTAAAAATCAAATATATGGCTAATGATATACATGGAATATTTGCTGATAAAAATGTGGAAGCAAGAAAGCGGAAGTCATCAATTAAATTGAATTTTTCCCACTTCTTTTTCTCACTGATCATTATAGAAACTGAATCACAAAATGAGTATGAGTAAGTTAATTCATTGGAAGTAAGCATTTCTTGAAGACTAACACCATAAGCAATTGAAAGTTTCAATGATCTCATGTATGAATGGACATTCATAAGATCTTTGATGATACTTTTTATCTTCTGAGATGTTTTAGTAAGAATATCCCGAGACAATGTTTCGATTATTGACAAAAATGTATCATTTGTTGTATGAATAAATAAATAAGGGAAATATCCAGAATCAATTTTAGAACAAAACATCCCCCATGGAATATCAAGCGATGTAATTTCAATAATTTGTTCATCCTTAAGCTGAGAAAAACAGAAATTGAAAACAGAAGATACAATATCAGATGACAATTGTACCAAAGAGTCAATAAAAAGAGACAACCTTTCATTAGTTAATGCAAGTAATAGAGCCTGAGAAAGAGACCAAGAAAACTGAGGAAAAGATGAAAATAAAAATGAAGCATCCATAAATTTCTCTTTGTTTTCAGAAAATGCCAATAAAACATATGGGAGATATGATGAGTGATTAAATCGAACATTTCCATATTCAAATATATTTGGTAGGTTGAATACCATAGAACCATCTGTAATAGCGAAAGTCCCTTTAAATTTGAAAACATTATTCATGAAAAGAACAGTGTAAGAATCAAAATTGTGCATTATTGCTAGTTTATTCTCAGGGAAATAAAAAGCTCTTTGTACTTTCTTCTCTATAACCTTTTGGGAATCTAATATTGTGATATTACCGTTCATTTGATGAATAATTGTTTTATGATTATCATAATAAAATGCTCCAAGTATTTGTTCAGATGACATAAATGATTTAATCTTAATATTAATTGAAGAGTCATCCATTATTATGGTTTTTGTTCCTATTTCGGATTTTGACTTTTTTAAGATTGAATACTTTGTATTAGATGAAAAAACAATTCTATCTCCACAGTTAACAACAAAGAGAGGAGCATGGCTTATAGAAAACCATCCTAACTCTTTCCCATTGGTATCGAAAAACGCAACAACATATCCATACCCTTCTGATGAATGAGAGAAAACAACAATCATACCACAAAAATAGCAAGCATTAAGTATATCAATCATCACATATCTACTTAAATTCCCCTGATTACCTAAAATAACAAATAATGATTTTGACCAAATTAAAAAGGATGACCCAGTACAAATAACACCATTAATTGGAAACATATCTGGCTTGAGTGTATCTCCTACAGAAGCTAAACATATGTTTTTGGAAATGTTAATGGCTTTGTGGGGAGTAAACCCAATAAAAGAGTCAAATGTGATGAAATCAATACATAATATATTTTCATTATTCGAAAAAAACAGTTGGTGATTGTTATTAGAAAAAGCAAATGTAATACCTTTCCCAATATCCGGAATTTTAACTTTGTGAACACTATTAGTCACAGATATCCAAAGTGATACAGTGCTATCACGTTGAATGATACACAAATCACTGCCATCCCTGTTCCATTCATTATAAATAATTTCGTTTGAATTATTATCATCTTTGTTAATAAGTATTATCGGGGCTGCATTTGGTGCCGAATCGTTTAACAATAAACAACTCCCGTCATTTGTTGATGATGATACCAAAGAACAATTGTTTGAAAATGATAATGTGTTACAATTATTAATGGGAAAATATGAATACTGTAAAGGATCATCTCCTTCAATGACACTTTGAGTAATCATTATCTTACAGGGACGATCCTCAATTATGCAAACCAATGTCGATGGTAAAACAAACTTGGCGTTTTTGAGAGGACTTTTAGCAAATAATACTGGTATTTTTGATACTATATTCCCTTTTGAATCAAGAAATACAATCTTTTTATCGCTGAAACATAAACCCAAATAACGAAATGCTATAAAAGTTGAAGTTACAAGAGAATTCAGTTTGATTGTCAATGGATCACATATCTTTCCATTTTTGATTGTTGAAATAAAGACTGTTCCTGAGCAAGTACCAAATGCAATAATATTGGAATCAACCCAATGAATCCAATGATTTCTTCCAAATTCATTGAAAGATTTTTCACTTCTCTCCAAAAAAGAAATGATTGGGAACCCCGAAAGTTTAGAATCGCGGATCTGAACACTTTTCTCAAGCAAACAAGCTACTAAACTATGTCCACTATAGCTTACCAAACTATATATCTGACTGCTTGATTCAATAATATATGTTTCATATGGTATGGAGATCATTTGAGCGATAATATAAACTTTGTAAAAATAATCGTATATTTATTTTAATATATACATACCATTATTCTTATTTGCATCTAACAATTGTGATTTGGGTCGAACAATAATGGTTAAAGTATGATCAATTTTAGGGAACAATACTGCTGAATCGGATAGCGCCTTCATCTGGGAATTCTCATCAATAATAAAGCAGTCTAAAGCTTTGCAATTCATGTAATGAAATATGCGAGTTTTGATAACATCAAAAGACTCCCCTTCAGTAATTTTGATGAAGAAAGGGACAAAAGGTTCTTGTTGGCTTTTCACAGCAACTATTCTTTCATTTTCCTGGATAAATCGCTGGTCTTCTGGGATCTGTTCAAAATAGATAAGAGAATCAATTGGGCCAATTGGATTATTAAGATTGTGGTGAATGCACTTATATTGTTCAAAGGAGTAGCATCTTATATTATCTTTGGGTATATCAATAGATTTAGATAGAGATAATGGAGTAACTTGACAATTTTCTCTGATACAATAGGGAATCAAAAGATTATTCTGCTTGATCATTACACTGAATACATGCATGCATTTAATAACTTTTTGCAAGCAAGGTGTATATACAATATCGAGGCTACTATGCTCAAAAGACTCAATTAAGCAAAGATTAGATTGGCCTTTTTTGTATAGTAAAAACCCATAATCTCTATCATTATAATGGAGTATTATATTCAAAGCACGTTTGATTTGTTGGATTGAAACACCTGGGAATACTTGAAGACTAAATACTTTTTCATTGGGATTCTCATAATAATAAAAACTATAAGTATAAAACAAATCATCAATAAATAATCGGATATTATAAGCATCAATATCTGGAAGAACCGATTGTATTTTGATTAGATTGTTAATCCCGAACTCGGATATATAAGTCGGAAAAATTGATTCATAATTTTTGTATGTGAGGATTAGTATAGTACCATTATCTAATCGATAATCATTAAAAGTTTTTTGAGTATCAATCTCATCTAATCTGTGATCCGTTTTTTCCAAATATACATTCACTAGATCAAGAGAAGGAATGGATATAGTCTTTGGTAATTGATTCAAAAAGTATTCTATCTTATTGCTTCGTTTTGATACACAAGAATGAATAAGTTTAAGATCAATTTCTGGTTCGTTATAAAGAAATTTCAGATATACTGCTATTAAGTCTGAAGATAATTCATAGTTTTCATTCGAGTCCTTAATTTGTAAAAATACAGAAACCTGCTGGGGCATTCCAGAAAAAACTTGATTAAGAGTTTTTTCGGAATATGGAATTACATATGTAGGAATATTGTAACTACCAACTTTCCAAATTCGGAAAAATCTAGAACTACAAGCAAAAAGTTTTTCTGCATTCTTATACATATCTTCACACTTTGTTTGAGGAGATAAATATATTTGTTTCATTTGATAGGGAGTAATAATACCACTTTTGCATGACACAGAATCATCAACTTGATTATAAAAAGTAACGAGATAATTTTCCTTTTTCAGTTTTTCGTCTTGTTTCATCAAGTCCATCGACATTGAGACTTTTAAGACATGATCAGGAATTTTAATTTCGGAAAATGAAGCAAAAATATCATCTTCTGATGAGCGATTAACATAAATTAACATATATGCGCAAGGATTATGTTCATGGTCAAGTGATTGATTGCAAGGAGAACCAAAGTTTATATCGAAAACTTCCCGATGAGAAGAAATTGAAACAAGTTGGTCGTCGAATTTATACCAGCATTTATCCATTTTGGGTCTGATGTATGATAAGAGATGACCTGTTTGTGAGTTTCCAATATGAGAAACCACTCCATATAGATCATATAATGTTTCTTGTGCGTTATTATTACTATAATGAATATACTTCGACATATCAATGGTTATCGGATATTCGAATCGATCAAAAACTTTGTTATGATTACCACATTCAATACTGTATCTTTCAAGAAGAAGAAATAATACTGGTGGTAATTTTAGAAAAGATTCTTTGACAACAGCTTCATGATTTCCAAAGTCATCGAAACAAATTTTATTTTCAGATCCTAAATACTTTTCCTCGATATATTTATCCAAAGCAACATTCAAACATGTATTACCAACAATTGGAAAAACCAGGGATGTAAACGTATCTTTTCGAGTGATGGATAATTTCTTATCAATTGAAGAAAACTCTTTTATAGTTTCACCTGTAAAAAGGGATTTAATACTATTAGAAATCAATTCATCTTTGATGGTGCACGATATTACATTTAGAAACATAAAAATGAACTCATGAGTATCTTGCTGATTAATCAAATGGTGATTTTTCCATCCAAGAGCATGAGTAAAGATTCTTGTTGAAGCAGCATTCCTCGATGATACTAAATCCCTAAAAACACATTGTAAACTCAGAGGTATTGACTCATTAATGTGTTCAGCTTCAGATGTTGGAATCTGAAATATTAAAGCCCTAAATTTGGGCAAATGAAATAATATTTGCAGGGATGCATTTAAATAGCAAGTCATTCCTTCATTTTCAAGGCCAACATATTTAGGTTCGGGAACTTGCTTTTTAACATCAATCAAAATTCGAAATTCTTTAATATTATCATTCTTGCTGATTATTTGCCATTTTTCAAATGGAATACTTGCTTCAATTCTTGGTTTTGCTGTCGATAATGTGTCTTCTATAGAAAAAACTGAAGAATTAAGTATAAAAAACTGAACTTTGAAATTAAAAACACTTTTTGGCTCATATTTTAAAGGGAAAGCAATCAAACTAGGGCCATTTGGAGAATCAAGCTTTTCGAGTCTTAATTTAATTCGACAAAAAAGAGCCTCATAAGTTTCATTAATGGATTTGCTCGTAAAAGGAAGAGAATAGTGAATTGTTTGGATAAAATGGGAACGACTTGACTTAGACATTAAGTGGTCACTTTTCAAGAAAGACGATTTTATTAAAGCCTCTTTTCCAGGACAGAGAGAGGAAAATATCCTCTTTTGCCGGTTCTAATGTTCCTTCCTGAGCACCTTTCTTTTATAACATAATCAACATAAACCAGGTCTCCTGAAAGAAGGGAAATTTCGCCACCACCTGCTGCCTCATAGTCTTTGACACAAAGAAACACTGCTCCAATTGGTTCATTTTTGGTAACTTCTTGTGTTGGTAATTTAACAAACGAGTTTGGAAATAGACCTTTTTTGTCTCCAATTTTCCCGTCCCACCATCCACTTTGATGCTGAGCAAGGACTAATATTTTGTCACCTCTAACAAATGAAAGATCCCCAGGATCTTCACTCTTATAATCCTCGATTGCAAATACATACAAATCAGTTTCATCATTAAGGCTCTTAACAGTTGGATCAAATGCTCTGGTGACAAACCTTTGTGATTTATCGGTGCCATCAAAGTTATTCATCTTTGTTAAAAGACTCTTCGAGTGCACACTTTTAGCTTCCAAAGCATAATTCAAAAGAGTATACATTTGGGTGATTCCTGCTTGCATTTTGAGTAGTCTTCCTGAATCAAACTCGGAGAAGTCTTTGTGGAGCATTGGAATGGCACCTTGGTGGAGCTTCATGACTTCTTTATTCAATTCATCTTGTTTAAGCTTCATTTGACCAACAATTTTTTGTATATATTGCTCTTGGCTTGGCTTTTTGTTAGGAGGAAGAGACTGAAGCTTTGCCATGTTAGAATCGATATCCTTCTTCATTTTGTCAAGATCTGTAATATATTTTCCAATATTAGACTGATGGTGCTTCAAAGAATTCTCAATTTTCTTTTGATTTTCCTTCAAAGTTGCCATATAGCGAGTGTTATGAACAATAAGCTTGTTCCTTATTTCTCCAGCAAAAGCAGTATGAATCGAAATCTCCTGTTTGATTTCTTCAACAACAGCAGACAATAGAGGATCATTAGGATCTGTTTTTTCAGGGATCAAAGATTTCAACAATTCTGCAATCTTGTCCTCAACTTCAGCTCTTCTAACAATTATTTTCGATAAAGAATTATAACTCTCGGTTCCTTCTTCAACACGAGAAGAAATTCGTTGGAAAATGGTCATTAACTCAGGTGCAGACGCCATTTGAAAATGAATCCGATATAAAGTCTTCAATTACACTTTGTAAATACATTCTATCGTTTACTCAATAAACAGACCCAAACCGTCCAGGATCGAGAACCAGGCAATGATGACCGGAACGGTGAGTATAGTGGTCCAGAAGATCATTGTTGAAGCCACGTTCTGGCCAATTCCTGCACTGCTTGAGAGGACATAAGTTGCAACAGCGGTTGGTTGTGCCCCAATTATGATACATTGACGGGAAAGCCTTGGGGGGAGCTTGAGGAGGTAGCAGAAAATGGCGGCAAATGTAGATCCAACGAAGAATCTTCCGATGGCGCATAAAGCAAACTGAAGCCAGTGGCATGACATGAGAGAATGCTGAGCCAAAAACACACCAACACCGAATAATGCAAGAGGGAGCGCAGTGTCGCCCATATACTGCATGAGCTTCTGAAGGAAAACCGGGACTTTAAGACCAGTCAATGAGTAAAGCATACCCAATATGTTTCCCAAAAGAATTGGGGATTTAATAACATTGAGTAGAATTTTCCCAAGCACAGAAAAAGAAAACTCTTCAGGTTCGAGTCCTTCTTCAATTCTTTTCTTGTTAAGCTGCTTAACATTGTAGAATCCCACAAGAATGAGGAAAATCGGAGCAGTTACAATATCATTTGATAGAGTCATCAGAGATACCATCACGTTCTCTTTTTCAGGCCAAAGAGAGTTGAAAATCGGGATACCTGATATTATATAGTTGATGTATGTGGCCGGTAGCACTGATGATATATACAAAGCAAACTTTTCCTTGAGTGGAAACGCGAAAATCAAAGTGAATACAATAAAAACACAAATACACATAAGACCAGCAATTAAAAACGGACGAAAATCAAGTTCACTTAGTTTTCTAGAAGCCAATGCCCTCGCAAGCAAAAAAAAGAAGCAAACTTTAAAAACAAATAGATTAACAGGCGCAGAGTCCTTTTGAATAAATATGCCTTTCTTACTCATAAAGAACCCAATCCCAATAATAATGATCATGCCAATGCCAACATTAATAACATTACCATAATCCACCATCCTAGAAATGAATGAACAACCTCAATCTCAATTATTTCTGAACGATCATTATAATTTGAATACCATGTTTCTGAAGGAAAGGCCTCATATCTATTGAAAATGTAGCAATCATCGTTTTGAAAGAAAAAACCGATAAAAATAATTCTATAAGTTAAACTTTACGCAAAAAGGTCCTTTTGTTACCCTGGTCCAGTCCGGGTATTCTCCCATTTTTCTCCATATTGTAGAATCCCAACATAATGTGCTCTGGTGTGAGTAGTTCTCCCTTTTCTCTAAAAGTCATTGCTTCGTAAACAAGTTCTGCAATAAAATACTTTGACATCAGAGACACAGTTTTTTTGGGAGCATCATTATTACTTGTTCCGCCAGAATATTTATCAATCATTTCCCCTATCACGCTGATTGGGGGGTTGCTATCAGATTCGTAAAGAATATCATATCGCTTTTTCATTTCCTCTGACAAATTCTTGTATACTTCTTTTTCTTTGATCGGATCTGTTTCCTCGGCAGCATCTGTGTCATCATTCATGATTGGTGTTTGCATTTTTTGCCTATTTTTTACCCTTTGGACTTAATAAACGTACATAATGATTGAAGTAACACTTGAGGAAAATACCCGGGAAATGAACCGATTAAAATTCGAAGTTGCTGATGCTATCAGTAGACGCGATTATCGAGCAGCGGAACTATTTCAACGGTCTCTTGAAGAGCGAATGGAGCTGAATAGACAAATGCTTGAAGCTGGAGGGCAAAGGGACAGGTCTATGGAATTAGAAAGATTGAACAGAGAAAGATTTAGCGAAGAGAAGGATTTATTGGAACAAATGAGAGAAAAATCTCAAAGTGTTTTAGTAATTCTAAAAGAAAGGCTTCGAATCATTCAAGAAACTCACAAAAACGAGCTTATTGAGCAGGATATTTATTTTTCAGGACAAAATTTTGCTTTACTCCGAAATTCTCCTGAGATTACTGCTGTTAAAAAAGCAGAATATTATTATTCACGAAAGCACGATTTTCATATGGCAACTGTGCTAAAAAACCAAATAGATGATAAGATTATGGATTATATTGAATCTTCTGATCGAAGTATTCAAGAATCTATCCGAACTCGAATAGAATCAACTATATATCGACAAGAAAAGGAGAAAAAAGCTTTTAAGATTTCGATTGAAAATGAGAAAAATAGGCTTAAAAAGAAAGCAATGAATGAATATGAAATTATTGCTAACAAGTATATGAAACTCTATCAAAGGGTTATCAAGCAGCCAAAATTAGTAAGTCTTACAAGCGCATCATTTTCTAACAAACTTATTCTTAGAGAGATAGATCATATTTTTGATGATTTTTCATCTACAATAACTTTAATATCACTTGACATTAAGAATATAAAGCCACCATCTATGCCAATGAGTGCAAGAGTACCTTTAAAAAGGCTTGTTCCGCCTGTTTGTGATACAGTTAAAATCAAGAACCCTAGGGTGGCGCATGCAATTGGAAGATCTTTAATGAAAAGGGATCCAATATATCAGATTTGATCAATGAAAGATATTTATTTTGGTAAAATGAATGATAAGATGAATGGAAATGAGATAGAATCTGAGTCAGATACATTCATATTCCTCCACCTAGATCCATCAATAGTTGATAGAATTTCATTAAACTCTCCCTTGTAGCTAACTTCAATATCTTCTTGTGATAAGCTACCGCATTTGTGAAAATCTGAAAACCTTGTGATATCATTGATCATTGGCATGAATTCATCAGGTTTTTGAGAAAAGAGAATTCTCATTATCAGGGACGGAGATAAATGTGGGCAAATCACAGATGCTTCTGATGGTTCAATGCATAATGTTTGACTCATTACTAAAGTTCTGGCAGCCTCTTTAAACTTGTCTAGTTGATATGAAGATAATGATTCAATTTGGGAAATTATAATACCCCATTTAAACCCATTCGACATTGTACATAAGTGATCGTTGTCGAGGAGTTTTTTCAATAATAAAGAATCAAAATATTCTATTGATGAGGAAACGAAAAACTTTTGAAAATCTTTTTGTTCTTCAATTTGTTTGATAATGGCGTTCATACTCTTAACAAATGTTGATGCAATTACATCAGGATCTGAATGAGATTGAAGTATAGGCATTACAAGTTTATCAAAAGGACTACATAGTTTTTTGAGAATCGAAGAAAAAGAGGCTCTTGCGCAGGAGAGAAATTGTGAAATTATCAATTCAATTCTTTCAGACTCAATTTTTAGATGTCTCAAAGATGATACAATACATAGTGTAGTATAAACTCTATCTAATTCAATAGAATTTTCGATGATTTTATACTTGGAAAAGTGTTCGAAAAACCTAGAGATTATTTCTTTGAAATCATTCTCATTGTTAAAATTCTGGAAAATTTGAATATGAAGCAATGAAGCAATAACTGCTGTTGCAGCCAATGGATACTCTTGATAGTTCAAAGGAGAAGATGACCAATGTTTTGACAATACAGAATCCAAAAATCCAATTGCAGATTGCGGATCATGTATACCAAATGTAAGGTTTGGTTTCTCATTATCATTCTCATTTTCATTCGAAATTGATTGCACTTGTTCATTAGGATCAAATTTCTTTCTTTCAAAAAACATTGAAGAGGGTGCCTTCTTCTTATCATTTCCAGGAGATAGTAAAAGAGAGTTCTTCACACTTAAAATCTGATCTTCAGAAAACACTTGACTCTTTGAAATCCTGTCCTTTTTGATTCTAGATCTACGAGCAGGTGTTGTTCCGATCATACTTGATAGTGAAACAGTGTTTTCATCAGTCATTGAATGTTTTTGGGCTAATAAATCAGCAAATTTCTCCTTGTCTTCAGTTGTATATGAAGCAGAAAAATCCCATTCACCCATATTTTCAGCCGAAGAAGCAGGTTTTTCACTAATTGAAACCATATCACTATCTGTTACTGATTGATCAGATCCTTCATGCTTTGGGTTTGGCGTCACCAATATTGACAACATAACTTCAGCTTCTTTCGAACGAGGACTATCGACAGAACACTTAATAATGCTTGCCGTACTTGCATTATAAAACTGACTGATATCGATCTTGAATTTTCCAAAGATTTTGGGTTTAGTTCCGTTTCCCCTCCGATAAACCGTAAACTTAATAGTTTTAGACTTCAATTTATCATTAGATTTGTCGATATACATTGTAACTGGGCATTTAAATGATTTTTCAAACACTATTTCCTTAGATTCAGTAATAAAACCTTCTTCAGTCAGTCCTTTATGACCACCCCTCTCCCATTCAATACAAAAGGCATCAACAGTGTCAATCCCTGGCTTAAGAATATGAACAGTAAATATTGCATTCGATGATCTCTTGTTCCAGCTAGAAAACATTTGTATACCCCTTTACGACGTAAATCTGACATGTTGATCAATACAATTTACGGGAATTTACGATATTAAACTGACACTTTTATTTACAGAAATGTGAATCAAAATTGTGAATCAAGTTGGCAGCAAATTTCTGAGAATTCTATAACACCTTGAATGAGTTTGATAAAATTATTTTAAATAATCTAACAATAAATAAATTAATGTATGCAAATAAGCGGATCGGTGAGTATATTTTGGAAGAGCAAATTGGAAAAGGGTCATTTGCCTCTGTGTGGAGAGCCAAGAGGTTCCATACTAATGAGACAGTTGCTGTGAAAGTTGTTATGAAAAATGATATGAATGATTTTTCTTATAGGATAAGGCTTCAGAGAGAGATTTCAATTCTAAGAAAGATTAATCACCCTAATATAGTTTCATTAATTAACCTTTATGAGGATAATACCAATTATTACATAGTTATGGAGCATATGGATATGGGAAATTTCCTCTCATATGTGAACAAGAACGGGCCGATATCCGAGGCTAATGCAAAAAAAGTTTTTTTACAGGTAATATCAGCACTTGATTACCTTCATGATGAGGCTCATGTTGTTCATCGAGACATCAAATGCGAAAACGTAATGCTAGACCATGATGGAAACGTTAAGCTTATAGATTTTGGCTTAAGCAATACCTTTATTTTCGAATCCGATTTATTTGAAACTACATGTGGATCATTAGCTTACTCAGCACCTGAAATGCTTAAGGGGAGACAGTATTCTAAAAAAGCAGACATTTGGTCAGCCGGTGTATTTTTATATGCTATTGTAGCAGGTTATCTTCCATATGATAATGATGATCCGGAATCGCTAAAAGATAGTATTATAGAAAGAAATATACTTTATCCATTTCATTTTTCGCCTGAATTGATGGATCTATTTGATCAGATCCTCAATAAAAACCCTGAAAAAAGAATTGGTATTCAGGAAATCAAAAAGCATCAATGGTTATCTGGAGTAAATGTGAAAATTCATAATGTACAAAGCAAAAAGGAGTTTGTTCCACTTCAATCTTTAGTTACTTCGCCAAATTCACTGAATAAAACACATATTAATCTTGCAGATCTCGCCAAAACAGGAATGAACCTGACAAGCCATTTGTTGCTCGCAAAACCCAGGAATAGAGAAATTCCTGCAAACTTAATTAGAACAAGGAAGAAGATCAGTTCGTTGGATATGAGTTTTGGATCAGGTCCTTAAATCAAATGACTGTTCAAATAAGAAATAAACTGTGATAATGTTGGTAGAGTATTTGTTTTGTCAATGTCAGATATGGGAGAGAACAATTGATTACTGTTATCCATCAGATTTTTAATAAAATCATCAGTATTTTTGGAACTAAGACCAAATATTAGTAAAAGGATTGACTTTTCAAAAGGAATCAATTCATTCGAAGTTACTACAGAGAGAGAATTAAATATTAATATCCCTATTTCTTCAGAAAAAACAGTCAATGGAAATGATTGAATCCATGCAAACAAAAAATAATATGCCAAATAAGCCACTTTGGCTTTGGGCTCTTGGTATTTCAAACAATTTTGAATTCGAACCCAAATCTTATTTAAGATACTATATGAGAAAGATGCTTTATGATTCATAGTTGGTTTTATACTTATCCCGACACAACCATTTCTCGAAAAGAATTTAATAGTATCGTTGATGTCAACTTGGAAAGAATCATTCAAAGATTCTATTGACAAAGAATCCCCTAAAGGAAGCATAAGGTTAATGCAACTAATAAATAATGATATATGCTGATAATATTCAGTCTTTTTGCCGTTTAAAACAAAAAATAATTCATATTTTGTTAATGACCTGATCCGAATGTTTGATATTGGCTGTGCTATTTTTAATAGCTTAACTATATCATTTATGATTGATATCAATGATAAATTATTTTGAATAAGTATTTTTTGAGCTAAATAGGAATGAAAAAAGCAGAAAACAATTCGAATTCTTTTGTTTGGAAAATAATTTGTTTGATGCTTAATAATTTGATCAAACAGATCTTCATTATGAGATACTATTGGGTTTTGAATTTGTATTAGGTTAGAACTCTGAAAAAACGACATTTTCATGATCTGGTTCGATGATATTTGAATTTCAGGCTTTATCAGGTATTCCTCAAAGTTATCTACTAAATATCTATAATCGTTTAAAGCTTCATAACATGAATGAGAGATACTTAAATGGTTGAAAATTATTTCAGAAAAGAAAAAACTTAAAAAACTCTTGATATCTTGATCTTCTTTGTCATCAACAATAAGGGAATCATAAAATTGAAAAGATTGTTGATATTCCCCAAGGGAAAATAATACTCTAGCGTGTATTAATGTGGAGTTATCACCTTTATTCTTTAACAAATCGTACAATAACTCTTGATTGCATTTCTTACATTCATCAAAAGAATCATAATATAGAGAATAGTAACCTTTTTTAAAATAAGGTTCGATAATAGTATCAAAAATCTGTTTATTTGATAACAAATCAACAATTTCGAAATCTGATGAGGAATTATTATAATCATGAATTTTATTATAAATATGATATCTCGCTTTGTAAAAACTCAAAATATCTTCAAACATATTATATTTCTCATTGATTGATGTAAGTTGTTCTAAAAATGAAGATTTCTGCTTTTTGAGCAATTTTTTGGGAAAATACTGCTCTGGAACAAGTTCATCTTTAAAGATTTGTTTAGAATCATTATAAAAGAGATTTTCAATATGAAAGTCAATTAAAGAATCTAATAATTCAATGTCTTTTATATCTTCAGCTTCATTTCTAATAAAAAGCAAATAAAAGATAATTTCACATGGTTTCAATGATAGGCATGGAAAAAAATCAGATATTATGTAGGAAGAATTCATAAGAGCCTAAAATACAATTTATTTATTTGATTTTCTTCTACTTGATCCTCCAGTCGAACCACTTCTCCTTGCAGATTTCTTAGAGTTATTAGACACTTCTGGGATGATCAAGGCATCAAAAATAGTGCTTGCGTTGGGGAGAAGTGGAATCTTACACGATATCAGTTCATTTTTGTTCTCATTCATCCTCTTAATTGAATCAATAAATGCTTCCAAATCTTCGATTTCTTTGTTCAATAACTCTTTCTCATGGTGCATATTATTTACAACTTTCTCACATTCAGATTCTACTATTTCAGAATTCCTGTCATATTTGTTTTTTTCTAATAAATCTCTTTCTGTGCTCTGATTAATCTCATTAATCCGATTCTCTGATTCTTCGATCATTTCTATTTCTTTCTGCTTTAAATCTTGGATTGTTCTTTCTTCTTCACCAATGATCTGCTCTAATTCATTAATTATTCGCTTTGCTGATGATATGCGTTCATTCGATTTGAATCGATACTCTTCAATATCAACTTCCAATGAAACAGAATCATTTCGTAAAGAATCAAGTGTATGATATTCTTCCTCAAGCAGTTTAGCAACCGAAGGAACCTGGGATTTTTTGATTGATAGTTGAATATATTCTTTTTTCAATGGAGCAATTCTCTGATCTTTTATTGATATTTTATTCCTATAACATAATTTATTAATAGCTTCAGTTGAAAACATGTCCAATTTATTTGAGCTACAATCTATCTTAAAAACGGTCTCATTTGATCTGAGTATCTCGACAATATCAAAACCAAAATCATTAGATAAAAAGTTATCTTTGAGAATAAGCCGTTTTAAAAATTTGTTTGAAGATAGCGCCACCATAAAAGGGATTGCCCCTTGATCCGATATCCTACATGATGATAGATTCAAATAGCTAATACTGATATTTTGAGAAAATGAACGTGACATGGTTTCTACTAATGAATCTCCAATGTTGTTACGAGACATATCAAGATTTCCCAGTGTATAGTTCATTTCTAAAAAAATAGATAATTCTGTGGATATTTCCGAATTAAACCCAGTATGAGATACATTCAAATCATAGAGATGAACATTCTCTGAGAGGCATTTAAAAAGGTATCCAATACCATTGGATCCAATAGGATTCTCAGATATATTAAGATAAATTAATCCCCATCCTTTTTTTAAGGCATCTGCAAGTATAATTATGGAATTATCTTGTAATAAACATGAACTAAGATCCAATGATTTCAATGAACTAACATGAACAATACCGGATACTAAAGATGTCCTTTTCGCAAAAGAATTTCCGCATAGTCTTAATACTCGTAGATGAGATGACATAGATAATCCATTACCTAAGTTGTCTTGATCACCTTCAGTGAATCCAAGATATGAAACATCAAGAGTTGAAAGGTTTTTGCACTTAGAAACCAATTGAGAAATGGAAACAGAGAGAATTTTTCTTTGAGAAGACTTTTTAGCTCGAATAATAACAGCTCCTGATAATCCAAAACATTCAATCCTATTTTTTTCTGGAATTGAATCTATTAATGAAGAAATGGAATCTACGGAGAATCTGTTAGCTTGCCATACCATTTCTTTTCTCCCTAATTGTATACGACGAAAAGTTGATATCCTTATTAACTCTGAAAGCGCCAGAATTGATCTATCTGAAATGTCATTGCAACCAATATCGAGTGTATTTAAATTTGTATGAATCTTAAACATGTTTAAAACTGATTGAAGGCCAGAATCTGTAACCATATTATCAAACAAATGTATCTTCCACACATTCGGAAGCAATCTCAATATTTTTGGTATTCCAATCAGGCTTCTAATACTAATGTGCATTTTCTCTAAATTCAGAATACCATATCTTATCCCGGATGTAATTCGCCGAAAAAAAACTATTTGATCATCATCAGATAATGCTTCTGACCTTCTATCTGATAAAGACATCATATAGAACTCATGCAACGCCTGTTCAAACACCTTTCTATTCTTCATATTCCTAAAAAACGACCAAAGGATGATTCGAACCGAGTTTCTAGCTCCAATCAGGGGATGGAAAAAGAACGGCCAATTTGGCTTTTGTATAGGAGCAGATATAGGTGCGTCTGGAATTCGTTTTCAGCTTTCAAATCCATCCAATATGGAAGATATTATTAATCATCCTCATATCAAAGCTTCTAGCGCCCAAAATGTATACCAGGCTCTAGAAAATCTTGAGTCATCCTTGAATCGTGTTGTTCCTGGTGCGAAATGTTTTGGATCAGCGTTTGCAATTGCAGGGTTAAGGATTGGTACTGATGTTTGTCCAAACAACTGGCCCGGCCCGGATTCAGCGAGAACAATCAAAACATCTTTATTTACCAAATCTCTTTATCCTCCAAACAGGAGCATATTACTTAATGATTTGGAAGCAGGTGCTTATGGTCTTGTGGCAGCATCAAATAATGGGAAAATAGGATCTTATTTCCAGCAATTATGGGGAAAGAAAGGTCCAGTGATCGCTGATTCTAGAACTGCAATAATGGCAATGGGTTGTGGTTTAGGTACAGCTATTATTGTGAATAACGAAAATATGAAAATTCCTGCTGTTTTGTCAACAGAAGCAGGGTATCTCCAGGCAAACTCTGTACTAAATAACCATCAAAATCAGAGTGTGGAAAAAAATCTTGTACAATTCATGTCTGATTACTATTATAATGGGTTTTTGATGCCAGGATATGAAGATTTTTCTAGTGGTAGAGGATTATGCGTTACCTATCAGTATCTTAGCGGAAATATAGCATCAAGTGTCTCAAAAAATTGCCAAGCAAACCATCCTAATGCTGCTGAGATCGCAGAAATGGCCAAAAATGGCGATAGGATTGCCATCGAATCCATGAAAACACACTATTTATTATTTACAAGATGTGCAAAAGCTATTGCAACCACTATGCAATGCGAATCTGTAGTCATGGCTTTATCGAATCAGGTTAGCAATAATTGGTTTGTGAATACTATCATTGAAGATATGAAAAAAGAATTTTTCGATACAACAAAGCCCGAATGGCTTAATAGAACTCGTGTGTATTCTCAAAAGAAAGATCTTAATTTTAACATGATTGGAACAACATACATGGCTCACTATTATTCAAATAGTATATAAAAAAAATTCTCTTTAACAACAATATCCTTGTTTTCATTCTGAGGATTGTTATACTTAAAATAGTCTTCATAAGTTAGATGCATTATGCATTTTTTGCGACCAATTTTTTCATGATTATTATGTGAAACAATTGAAGTTATTATTTCCGAGTCCTCATACTTAATCTGTACATGCCCGTCCCTAACTAAATGAGCAAAGTGGAATGCTTTGTGAATAACATGACTAAACCCATTCGATGATTCTATAACACGAGAGAGTGGCGTATGCCCGCTTTCTTCGATACTTTGATATAGCTTCAATGCTTCAGAGGCAAGCACTTGAGATCTTGATATTGGTTTTGATCTGATCGAAACGTTTTCTTTTGTGGATATTACACTCCTTTGAGTTTGGGAAACATTTCTCTTTGCCTTTTGCTTCACCATAAGAGAAAAATCGCCAAGACCAAATATAAATGGTGTTTTGGTGTGAGGTGCCGTTCTGGATCTGCGTAGACAAAACTCTCCTAACTTCTCAAAATCCACAGATAAACCATTGCAGCGCGATTCCTTTAATATGGAACGGTTGATAGATGGTAACGTGAGCCCTAATTCCGAGAAACTTATATTTTTACCTTGAATAATGGCAACTTCAAGCAGATTCTTCAGAGTTTTCAGATCATAGAACATGATATCAGCTTTCTTGACTCCAATTAAAAGCTTCATTTGTTTCAAAAGGATCTTTGAAAGCTCTGTGGGTGATTCGCTTAGCAAAATATCTTCCCTATTTTCAACAAGAGTCTGATTTAGCAAAAAATAGAGACCTTTTTTTTCTGATTCACTAATCTCATTCATATTATCATCACTCATCAAAAAAAATAGTAATGAAGATGGTTTAAATACCTAATGAACCTAGGAATTCATGAATATCATACTCGTAAGGTATTTCATCACTAGAGGAATCAATAATAAATTCACCCTCATCTGTTCCGATCACATTCGTTAATTCAACTTGAGTTTGAGGCAAATCTAGTTCCTGAAAACCTAGAGGATTCACATCATTCTCAGGATATTGATTGCTACCATCATGAGGCGATTCAAGGTTCTCTAAAGGTTCAGAATCATCATCGCTGGAATATTGGTCTTCAGAGCCTACTTTTTTCAATGGAGAATTTCCATTATCAACGCGCATCTGAACCCGACAAGGAGGAAAATCAAAACCCTGATCATTAACGATTTCAACAAAGTCTTCCCGAATCTCAGCCCATTTTCCTTTGATTTCGCAATATTCATCCTTGTCAATTAGGATTGTAATTTTAACTAGATCATCGTTCACGCTTTCGCCATACAAGGTTTCAGCAGTACATAACTCTCCGTTTTCAAATAATGTCAAGGCTTCATGTAATATAACTTTGTTGAAACTGTTAAGGTCCCAATGGAGAGTTTCATATCCCCAATCAATTAAAGCAGTTACAGGTAATTCTTTCAACTCGGAATATCGAATTGACAAGCAGACTTCGCCGAATACCATATAAAAATAGATTTTCAGAATAATTTGAGTGAAATAATAATTATATTATCAGAAATTTGAAGGATGTTCACTTTTTATTTAAAAATATTGATAAAGCTTAGAATTTTGTTAGCATGAATATTCTCACAAATATTGAATTGAATTCTATCGTTTTAATCGTCGATAAGAAACAGAGATGATCTTTCTCATGAAATGATCTATGGATTTGGTCCATATGTGGAATATCCTAATTTCGAGCATAAGATTTCGATGCAATTTGATTCAAATATGAGGTAAAAATGACATAACGATAAATAAATCTGTCAAACTACGATTATTCTAGAAGAAGTATTTCTCCTCCTTCTCCAGAACAAACGCAGTTATAGAATAATTGATGCTCATTGAGCAAGAACTAGAATTAACACAAAATAACATAGTCAACCTAACACAGGAAATATGTTTCCCTAAAAGAAAATCACTCTTCAATTTCCAAGAGACGCACTGGTGTTTGCTATGAACACCCCTTACAATCAACCTAGTTTTGTAATCTTCAAATGCCAATGGACTTAAAGACACCCTCTCATGCCCTGCTTGGCCTGATCCATTACCAGCCGTCTCCTTTTCCACCGCTGAAACCAGTTGAAACTTTATAAAAACATAAAAAAAAGGAGACATCATTAATTAGTTTCTACAAATTTTTAGGTTCCAATCGCATTTCCAATCCATATATTTATTTTAAATAGTATTCTTTCATGAATATTTGGCTAATTCATATGTATTTCGATGCCAATTTCATTCAACCTTTTCCATTTGATGATTATAATAAACGGTATAAAAATTGAATGTGTTCCGTTTTTTGGAAAGTTTTTAGTTTCAATATTCCTACATATGTAATTCCATATTCCGAAAAGACTCTTAATCAAGTTTTTTCTGGAATGCCCCAGCAGGTTTCTGTATTTTAACAAATTAAGGACTCGAATGAAAACTATGAATTATCTTCAGACTTAATAGCAGTTTATCTTAAGAAACGTTTTTTTGAACTTTTTTATTCAAATATTCACCATATCTTATCAAAAAGTCATTAAAACGAGGGATTTATCGTTGTAATTATCAATTTGTAGTGTGAAAATGATCCTATCATGTGTCTCATCATCAGTCGCAAAACTATTATTCGAAAAAAAACCTTTTCACATGATGATTATCATATATTTAAACAAAATAATCGAAAATATAATGATTTTATCTTCAAAAATGAATCTCTGTGTTTGCCTGATGTTAACTATTGTTTACGAATCATGCCAGTATACATCCTCAAAAAATCATATTATATTTTGGAATTATTCTTTTATTATTAGATATACAAGTCAACTCCAATATTTTGGATCTATTGGACACCAAATCAGTCGCTTTGTGGAATCTCCAAAAAAAATCTCATATTTGTGGAATATAACCCAATTATTCTTGAAAAAAGAATTTGAAAATACTATAAATATTAACAAAAATACAAAACATAAGACATTCACTAACAAAATTATTACTATTTCGATCTTTATTATTGGATTTTTACATATTATTAATATTGCATATTTTGAAAAACTATTTAAGAGAAAACAGCACTTATTACTATTAAATGAAGTAGGCAAGTTTTTGAAAAATTCTAAAATCTACCTGATTGTGCCTCTATTGTGGTTGAATGATAATGAGGCTATTTACAATGTTGGTTTTGGTTGTGAAAACGAAAGTATGAATCAAGGAAGGTCTTATATTAATAAGAATATCAATATTACTAATTGTTTCTTCTCAAGATATGTATCATACTCTGGAAATGGTGGTGCAATATATGTTAATGGTGGTTCTTATTCAATGAATGTCAATTACTCAATCTTCTATAATTGTGTATGTTCTAACAATGGTGGAGCAATTTATTTCTCTTCTTCTAATTCAGATCTCAGAATGATATGTGCTAATAGATGTTCATGTGGAGCTGATTATAGTGGTCATTTTGCTTATCTTATTGCTTTTCAGGTGAATCAAGTGGAGTATCTATCAGTATCAAATTGCTCTCATACTACATCTGGATATAATTCTATTCGCTTAGACTCAGGTAATCAGAGAGTTGACAACACAAACTGTTCATTGAACAATGCTGAGTATGGTTCTGGTATTCTTATCTATTATCCATCATCATCCATAAGTTCACATTGCACTTTCTCTAACAACAAGGTAACTAATAGCAGATGTATATTCTTCTATTCTGACACAGGATCAATATCAATGTCATATGCTAACATTGTTCATAACAACAGTCCATTTCAATATGGAGTGGTTCTTGTCGAAGGAGTAGCATTAAAAAATATGATATATTGCATATTCCAAAATAACCAAAACTATCTATTCTGCGTATTTGATGGTTCTCTTGAAGTTTCTCATTCGTTCATATCCCACTCTGCATCATTCTCTACTTCAACTTCAGTATCAAAATCAAATAATAATTCATTCACAATTAGAAATACTTATCAATTACAATTCTTCAATTCGATTCATTGTAATGCTGATATACCTCTGATAGAACTAAAACAAATGATTACATTTGATCAAACATATATAAAATCATTTGCTTTAGTAATTCCAATGATAATTCTAATGATATCATGAGCAAATGGCCATTCTATGAATGTTCTTGTTTTGTGTATGAATGATAATGATAATATATATCAAGGAAGGTCTTTCATTGATAAAATTTCAAAATTTCTATTTGTTGCTTCTTAAGATAAATATCATTCTCTAGAATTTCATAATATTTAGATAGAGTGTGGTCATTCAACTAGATGCTTTATCATCAGTTTCCAATAATTATAACCATGTTTGAATAAGATTAACATGGGTATATGTATTTGGTTAACATTTGTAACACCTCCATCATCAGACAAAACTGATGACCGGGTAAATTATCAGTCAATAGCAATAATATTAACATGTGGTTTGCTAAATGACTTTCCATCTGTTATTTTTTTTGGTTTTCACTTCATCACTCAACTTTTTTTTCATCAAAATCTTTGTATCTCTATTCATTTATTGCTTCAAAAAGTAAGCTCGGGCAAAAATGCTCGAGTGCCCAAGCCTATCGAAAAGATAATAAGAGAACAAAATTTGAAATTTCGTTTAATTACTCTATAAAACGGAGAAACTGAAAGTGACTCTAGTTTATAATGGCGTTAAACATGAAATCCTCAGGTGGACTATGATGAAAGCAGGATTCTTTGCTGATCATTATGAAAATGGAAAAGATTTTTGTAGAGAAGGACCATATTCACAAGAATGTTTCTCAGATTTCTTGAAATTGTTAGAACATTCTAGATATAGCGAAGAAAAAAGGAATCCTAATCTTATTAGACTTTTGGAAGACTGGGATTGCCCAGATATCATTGATGATCTGATTAGTCAAGTAAAATCCGAGTTTGATCATACCATTATTCACAATGGACATCAATATCCAGTGAATTTGAGGACGTTTTCTACTTTATCTCGGTATTTTTGCTCTCAAATTAAAAATTCACCAGATGACATGATTTCTGTCAGCGATGATTACTCTGAAGAAACATTCTCTATGTTTTTGGATTGCTTGCATGGAATTAAATCACTTCCTCAAGATGGGAAACTAGTGGAAATCTACCTTTTAAGCCAGAACTGGGAGTGTACCTCACTGGTAGGATTGATCAATACAAAATCAACCAGTTTCATTTTGTCGGCTTTAACTAAAGGTGATCTAATCGATCAAAAAATGGTTGAAGAAAATGCCGCTCAGCAGATCCTTCCTTTGATTCAAGATCCTCGCTTTTATAATTTGCCCCTCTCCACCTTGAGCAGAGTTGTTTCCAAATCCCGTATTCATGAGATAATCGACAATCTTCTGTTATTTATTGGAAATCTTTTGGAAGCACATGGAATCGAGGCATTCTTTTTGATCTTTTTTCTTGATTTCAGTTGTTGCACAGAAGAAACATTCCTTAAAATTCTCGAAACAATGTCAAAGTACTCTCATTCTTCTTTATTCCTTTTGCTGAAAAATAAATTCTTGCTTCAAGTCGAAAGAGAAAATGCAATGAGGGAAACTATAATCGATTTTCTCGAGATTTGGAAAACGACCCAACCACCAGATTTTGACATTATAAATGCTGCCCATAAAGGTAAACTATCAAGTGTGGTGTATTTGTTAGCACATGGAACTAGTGTCAATTCAAAGAATTTCTCTATTGAGTTTTAATATTTAATTGGACTCCTCTTCATATTGCTGCTTTTTGTGGTCATCTTAGTGTTGTTGAATATCTAGTTAATCAAAAAGCTGATATCAATGCAAAAGATAAGGATGATATAACTCCTCTTCATTATGCTGCTTTTTGTGGTCATCTTAGTGTTGTTGAATATCTTGTTAATCAAAAAGCTGATATCAATGCAAAAAATAAATATCAAGATACACCTCTTCATTGTGCTGCTCAAGAAGGTTATCTTAGTGTTGTTGAATATCTAGTTAATCAACAAGCTGATATCAATGCAAAAGCTAAAGATAATTGGACACCTCTTCATTGTGCTGCTCAAGAAGGTTATCTTAGTGTTGTTGAATATCTAGTTAATCAACAAGCTGATATCGATGCAAAAGCTAAAGATAATTGGACTCCTCTTCATATTGCTGCTTTTTGTGGTCATCTTAGTGTTGTTGAATTTCTAGTTAATCAACAAGCTGATATAAATGCAAATGCAAGGGGATTACTTTCAAGTGGTACTCCTCTTCATTTTGCTGCTCAAAATGGTCATCTTAGTGTGGTTGAATATATAGTTAATCGAAAAGCTGATATAAATGCAAATGTAATGGGATTACTTTCAAGTGGTACTCCTCTTCATTTTGCTGCTCAAAATGGTCATCTTAGTGTTGTTGAATATCTAGTTAATCAAAAGGCTAATATAAATGCAATTACTACAAGTGTTGAGTTTTTATATTTAATCAGACTCCTCTTCAATTAGCTGCCAAAAATGGTCATCTTAGTGTTGTTGATTATCTAGTTAATCAAAAAGCCGATATCAACTCAAAAGGAAAGGAGGACGAAAACGAAAACACTCAAGAATTCCAAAATGTGATTCCCATTCTCTCAACTGATTAATTACTCCATTCTGATCATTTCTATCACTAGGAATATGTTTTGAGATTAGAAAATCAATGAAATGACAAAAAACTTCGAAATCACACGAAACACTCAAAATAATTCGATCTTGACCAGGATATTCATCTAAATTTTTATTTAAGTACAACAAAAAATTGTTTTCAACATGTTTTGTTCTATCATATTGTAGAATCACATCTTTTGCCAACATCACTGCCATGTGAGTCATCGAATGGTAAGGTTGTTGGGTTAAAAAATCAAAGAAATCACCAGAAGATTCGAAGCCACAATCAACTTCAATTGGTATTATCATAGTTGTTCTTTCCATCATTTCTCTTTTATTTTTTTCCCTATATGGAATACGCACGTTTCTTAATAATAAAATGGAAAACAATGATTCATCAGAATCCCACAATAATGATCATAATGAAATCCTTATTGAGTATGCTTTTTAATATATGTACCTTTATTGAATTTTTCAAGTATTCTTAGCAAAGTGAAAATTGAAAATCTCTATTATTAATGAGATGCATTAACATATGAAAAAGTTTAGAAATTCCTCTTTGCAGGAGAATAAATAATAATTCAAAAAAATCAATTTTTTTTTGTTAATGGTGATATGTGTGTCATTATAAGCCTATTAGCTAATATGATATGGGAATAGGGATTCAATTCTTAACTTTATGAAAAAAAATCGTCATATTTATAATATGAATCGCTGTGTTTTTATTAAAGGATTTGGAGAGAAAAATAGTTTTTTGGCTTCGACTCTCAGTAAATACGGGATAATAGAGAAGATATATGATTATAATGGAGGGGTTATAGTTCAATTTGATCGAGAATCAGATGCAGTTAGTTCGATGGAGCTCAACAAATCTATTGTGAATGGAAGGCTTATTAACATGGAGATTCGTAGTATTGGAACTAGAAATACCAGTTTTTTGTTTTTAGAGCTGAAACAGTGGTTTTTTGTTTTATGTGTTATGATTATTTCTCTATGCACACATTTGCCAAGAATCGAGTATCCAAAATCTGTAGTTTTTGATGAAACCCATTTTGGGAATTTTATTTCTGATTATATCAAGGGAGTATCATTCTTCGATATTCATCCACCATTAGCGAAATTAATTCTTGCTGGATATGCCAAAGTTATTGGATATGATGGAAAATATAATTTTTCGACCCCTGATAGCAAGTATTCCAGCGATTTTTATATAAATTTGCGAAGGTTTCCTGCAATTTTTTCATCACTTGTTTCTCCATTGATCACAGCTTCATTATATTTAAGAGGGAATTCAAATGCGTTTTCAATAATGGGGGGACTTCTTTTTGCATTTGATTTTACCTCAATAACTCAAAGTAGGTTTATATTGACTGATGGTATCCTATACTTTTTTGTCGCATTGACTATATATGTTTCTTCGATGCTAAAGCACAAAGAGAATTGGACAATAATATTGCTGCAAGCATTAGCAGGATCATGCGCATTTTGCTGTAAGTTTACAGCAGGGGGAACACTTGTATTTATTGCATTCACACACATAACTTTGTTGCGCGGAAGAAAAGATTGGTTTTTGATATTGTTCATAAGGGGATCTGTGATTTTCTTTGTTTTATTATCTGTAATTTGGACAACAATGTATATTCATATTAAGATGCTTCCAAGAATTGGTTATGGAGATAAGTATATGAGACCTGATTTTAGGGAGATGAGTATTTATAATCAAATTCCTGAGCTTCTTTATCAGATGTATAGATATAATCGTGATCTTACAGCAACACATCCATACAGTTCTAAGTGGTACCAGTGGCCGTTTTCTATCTCAATACCTTTGTTGATTTGGATGAAATGGCCCAATCAGTTTATTTTCATCTTCAATAATCCTGTTTGTTCCATTGCTTCTTTGATTGGCGCAATAGCATCTTTGTTTTATCTTCAATTTGATTTGTTGTTCGGATACTTGGCATCATATGTTCCTTTCTTTTTCGTAACACGCTGTATGTGGAGTTATCACTATCAGATACCTTTGATTTTTGGAATAATGGCCTTTTCACATGTTTCTGATACCTTTTTCCATAAAAGAAAAGGATTATGGTCTTCAATAGTTCTTCTTCTATGTATTGCATCATATCTGTTTTGGTTTTCTTGGATATATGGAACATCAATGCCTTATGATAACCATAAAACCCGTGTAATATGGCCAGAACTCAAAAAGATGTTGAATATTAAATAGTTTTACTCATTTTTATTTGGATTGGTAAACAAAAATCTCAAATACTTGTCGAATTTGGAAGGAGGTATTAGAAAAGATGGAGTAGTTTTACAATAGTCAATGAATGTACTTCCATATCTATTTTTAAGTTCAGGCTCTTCAAGAAAATACACAAGATAACACAAACAACATATTGCACAAAAAGAAGAAAACAATGAATATATAGTAAAATGGAACAAAGAACCACCGATAGCCATTATCATGAAACCAAGATACATAGGATTCCTAATTACACCATATATCTCGTGCTCAATCATATTGGATTCTTCGGGGAAATAAATATATGTTCCCAAGGTATTATCTATTCCAAAAACTCTCAGACATTGTAACGATGTTCGAGCTCCAATGTATAATAGAAAAATACTCAAAATCCTGCGTATATAAAGCAGATTCGTAAATATTGGCACTGAGAATATATGTGTTAAATGGTTCAATGGGTCCTTTGCAAAAAAGCCAATGGATTGATTGGTGCTCTTTGGTATGAGAGTGCTGGTTATTAAAGATGCCACTGTTCCAATAGCCATCATGAATAAGAACAAACCGATTTGATATGATTTATGTCTGTATCGCTTTATAATACCCTTTCTATATAAATAACCAAAACTAGCAAAACTCATCCCAAATGAACTAGCCATAATCATCACTATCATGCTTAAATATGGTTCGATTTTCCCAAGAATTCTTAAATTTCTCGGAATAAATACTGACATTAAGAAGCTAAAATTCCATGATACAATAATTAATACCCAAAAAAAAGGAACAAGAAGAATCCTATTCCCTTTAAGATCAGGCAAATGGGCCTTCCACTGCTTAAGTCCCCTCATGAAATATGAACAGAGATGTTCAATCTTTATTAATGCAAAAGGGTTCCATATCAGTTGTAGCGAACACGATATATCGAGTATTAATGCCCCATGAGGGAGTTCTAAAAAGGATCCAAGACATATTGTTTTGGCACCACAAAGCATATTCAGTTATATTTTATTCAGTTATGGAGTCTATGTTTTTGGCTTCATATTTTCTTCCATATTCGAAAATAACGAATATAACACTAGCATTTGGAGTGTTTTTTCTTTTTAAATCTGTTTTCGAAGCCTTTCCCCGACAATTACAAAGATTGCTAAGTTTTGAAGTCGTAGCAGTTCCAGATGATGCAACAAATAGACTAAGATCCGTTGCTGAGGTGTCAGCATATCTTGCAACATGCATTTCATTTCCTTTAAAAGTTCTAATTGCTGTTTTCTCCTCTATAAGCAATTCATCACTATTTACTGCCTTCTTTTTGGGGATCTTGTTACTCCTCATATTCTCTGTTTTTTCTTTTATTGGTGATTTTTGGATTATTTGGTTGTTTTTCCACCTAATATTTGTCCTCCCAGGCATTGTTCTTCATCCTAGAACACAGAAGTGGATGTCTGAATCTCAACAATAAAAACTAATTTTTTTATGTCAAGGACAGAGAGATATTTATTCTCTCCTGGCCAAGTGATAAATGGGTACAGTGTTATAAGTTTAATAGGGCAAGGTGGGTATGGGGATATTTATTCTGTTGAATCCGATTCAACCGAGCAATATGCAATGAAAGTTGAATCAATCAACTCACCAAAAAAGGGAATGTGCTTAGAAATAGAAATAATGCAAAAAATTCAAGGCCATATGCATTTTCCTCGGCTTGTTTGTAGTGGTGTCACCGAGACTCATAGGTTTTTTGTAATGGAACTACTGGGTCCTTCAATTTCAAACATACGTCGATCAATGTATTCTAAGAAGTTTAGTTTATCAACAACTTTAAGATTGAGCATCTTTATGCTGAAGTGTTTGAGCCAATTTCATTTATGCGGAATGCTTCACCGTGATATTAAGCCAGGGAATTTTCTCTTCAAAAAAGGCAGTTCATTTCCACTTAAAATCATTGATTATGGATTGTCAAGGGTTTTTATTGATCCTAAAACAGGTGAGCCCTATCCCCAAAGGAGTAGGAGTGGTTTTAGAGGTACATCTAAATATGCATCATTGTCTGCCCATAGAAACATGGAATTATCATGGAAAGATGATATAATATCTTGGTTGTATTCTATTGTTGAACTGATTGATGGAAAGTTGCCATGGTTAACAGGTCAGAACATGGAAACAACTGAAGACGCGAAAAATCGAATTTCTCCTAGATCACTCTTTTCTTCTCTGCCTGGCGAGTTTATTGATATTTGGAGATATATCAATATGATTAACTATCATGAAAGGCCAGATTATTTATATATCGAGGACTTGATTCTTCGATCGATTGCAAAGAACTCAATCAATGCTTTGGAACCATTCGATTGGGAGATACCAAGGAACTATAGAACAAAAAATTCCCCATATATAGATATACTTCCAAAATCTGACGAATTCGCCATGTTTTTGAACATTCCATACTCATTTCACATTGCTATGGATGAATATGATAGAAGTAGATGCGGATTGTGTCGAATATAGGGAAAAATATGTAAAAATTAACTGCGGTTAGATTTTTCATGAATACAAAGTTAAAAAAGTCTGGAGAAACTAAGAAGTCTTCTTCAAAGAATCCTTCTAGCAAATCCTCAAGTTTAAAATCGCAGTCTGTGCCGAAATCGAATACAATTTCGAAAAAAAATACAACTGATGAGCCTAAAAACACAATTGAGAGATCTAGTACAGAAAAAAACTTGAAATTAGGGAATAATATTAAAAAATCGGAACAAAAAAACTTTGAAAAGCCACAAAACAAGACAATTGTATTTTATAGGAGTGTACTGAATAGTCTTACTGGGAAAACTGAAGAAATCCTCTGTGAAGAGCATCTTCCAGCCAAAATTCTTTCTAAAAAAGATTTTTTTGCTCTTGATACAGATATATATCGGAATTCAAAAGGGGTGCCTTATATGAAGGTTATAAAAAAGCGGAAGAATCCCACCAAAAATATAGAAGAGTTTTATGAGTGCATTGAGAATATACCCATGAGTATTGTAGAAGGAAAAGGTTTTGAGTTATCTCCCAGAAAGTTTTTAAAATCCAAATTAGGAAAACCTATTATTAAAGTAATGAAATCCGTATATGACCACGATACAGGAGAATCTATTGACATTGAAGAAGAAGAAGAATTACTTGAACATCCAATTATTGGGAATGATTTTATTGCTTTGAATAACAATATTATTTCTAATTCTGATGGATTACCTTGCATTGAGGTAATTAAGCAAAAAATCAACCCAAACAATGGAAAAGTTGAAAATTATATAACATACATGAATGTTGATCCTCCTAATAAGAAAGATATTCCGATGTATTTTTTAATGAACAGGAAAAATGGAGCAAACGGAAAAACAGAACAATATTTGGTAGAGTCGGATTTTCATCTATCCCAAAATTCTGATTCTTCTCCATCTTTTTTTAGAAAAATGATAAGAAAAGATCTTTCTGATACCAAAGGTTTTATTGAATTCGATGAAATGGTTTCATTTTCTGATTTACATGAATCTAGATCAGTTTTTATGAAAGTTATTAAGAATCGTCCTAATCCCAAAACAAAGAGAATAGAAAAAGTTGAAGTCGAGGAACAATATTCCCCAAATTCGATTGATAGTATTCCTACATATATTAAAAACAAGATTGTTATCTTGGCCCCTGCTTTCAATTCATCATCTTCATGTGTTTCCATTATTGAAGAAGAAGAAGATGTTTATTTGCAAAAGAATTCTGTTACATGCAATGATTTGAAGAAAACTACAATTAATTTGACCAAAAGAACATTTGATGAAAAATCCCTTTTATTTGTAACCAGAATCATACAATGTGATGTATATGACCCTTTTATTAAATTATACCCGAAAAAGAGTAGTTCAAAGACTTTGAACGAAGGGCAAATTCATATAGAAAATGGATTCAATGTTTCTAATAATGCCACTCTTTATGTATATGACCCGAATAACTTAAAACCCCAATCTGAAAATTTATGGGATTATCTAAAACTGAAACAAGTTGAGCTTACAAAACCAATATATGATTCTGAATCATCAGACAATGTTTTATCAAATAGAAAATCTTATAATACATTAGATGGAATTAGCACAAATCGAAATATTAAGAGTAAATCAGGAAAAAAGACTCTTGCATCATCCCAACTCAAAGTTTCCAATTCCAATCCTTCCATTCTTAAAGATAAGTTAAACGATCAAACCAATGCATCATCATTGTTGAGATCAAGTAGTAGTGAGGATAATATACCATCTTTTTTGGATTCTTCATCGTCTGATGTATATTTTGATATAGAGAGATTATCTTCACCAGATTCCCAAAAAAATAAGTCTGATACTATTACACAAGTTTTATCCCCGAAAAAGGTAGAATCGAAATCAAACAGAGATGACCCTAATGAAGAATGTAGTTATTCAATGATCAGGAAATATGCCAAACCAAACTCAAAAGGAATTCCAAGTATTAAGGTAATTAGTGAATTTGATAGTAATTTGTGTAAGTATTATGAATTAATAGCAAAACCTTATATTGGAAAAGGTTTCGTTTCTTTTGATACAATAATTCATCGAAAAACCGAATTTAAACCCTATATAATTGCCATTAGATCGAAATATAACGTTATTTCAAGTAGTATGGAATTTTTTGAGTACGAACATTACTTGGAAGATAAAGAATTGATAGATTCTAGCTTAAATCAAATAATAAAGAAGTTTTCCAACGGTAAAAGGGTTATTGTTGTGATCAAACAAAGAAAGAATAATAATTCATCAAAAATTATTGAATTTGAATCTGAGATTGAAATTACTAATTCATCAATTTTGGGCTTTGATTTTGTGGCTCCATCCCCAATTGTATATCAATCAAAAAAAACAGGTAAATCTTGTCTCCGAGTAATAATGCAGATGATCAACCCTGATAGTAATAGAGTTGAAAACCGAGAATATGAAATGGATTTAATTGATAGAAAAGAACCACAAAGTGAGTTTTATGTTTTTATTGGCCAAAGTTATCGGAAAGTTAAAAAGCAAATCTGGAATAGTAACAAATTAGAAAATGAAGAACAAGAAATTCTTGAAATTGTTCCAAAATATGAAAAACCCGTTGAACAAGAATCATGTTTAATTAAAGGGGTTACTTCAAAGCAGAAGAGATCAATTAAAGTTTTACGAAAACTTAAAAAGATAGATGGATCTATGGAAGAAAACGAAATTGAAGAAGATGTTCCAGATATCTCTTATGCCGGAAATGGTTTTTTGGCTGCAGATACAACAATTTATCGAAGAGAAGGATCAAATAAACCATATATGCGAGTAATTAGAAGGAAAAAAGACAAGAATAATACAATATTTAATTATGAATGTGAAGAAGAGCTTCATGAGGTTTCCATTGGTAATATATTTCTTGATTTTCAGAACAGTGTTTTATCTAATGAATTATCAAATTGTTTCTTAACAGTTGTTCCAAAATATGGTTATTTGTTTAAAGGTGAGATTAAAGAACAAATGATTGAAATCTCTCCACATTGTATCATTGGAAAAGATTTTGTTATACCAAATAATGCAATATATCGAAATCCAGATAACAGACCATATATCAAAATGATTCGACAAAGAAAAAATGGTTTGAACTCAAAAATTGAAAACTATATATTTGATTATGAAATTACTGAAGTTTCATCAGGAAGATTATATGATAGCTATTTTCCACCAAGGAAAGCAGAAAAATTTGTAATGAACCCAATAACAAACAAAATTGAGTGTGTTTTATGTGATGATAAACCTGATTCAGAAGCAATTCCAATTTTTTCCAAAATAATACGGAAAAGATTCAATAGCCAGAAAAACTGTGATGAATTCTATGAAATTTATGAAATTGTGTCCGATCGAATGAAAACAGCTTCGGGAAGGGTGTATATAAGAATAATTAATAATTATAAAAATCAGTCTAATCATAATATGGATAGAATTGAATCAAAATATGAAATAACTGCATCAAATCAAGGGATAGTTAATAATTCCAAAGAATTTAAGAGGAAACTTGTTCCTAAAAATATTGTTGTATGTGAACTTAGGTATATGGCAGATAATAATTTATTTATAATTACTGAAAAGAATGAAACTATTTATTCTCCAATATATTCGGAAGATATTGATTTGAATAGAAAACAGTATTCATCAAAAACTATCAATGTTATTAGGACACCAAAATCATCAAAGAAAAGAGCCGAAATTATTGAAGAAGAAGAAGTTTTTGAACCATTAGTAGATAAAATTGAAAACTACAAGAAAGAGAATCATTTTTTTACCCAATCCGAACCAAACACAAGAAATATATTTTCTGATTCAAAAATCCCCAATGAGACAAATCTTTCCATATCAAAAGAGGAAAAATTAATGGCTCAATTGACATCAGGAAAACTATTTGATGATGGATTATATACAATGCCAATTCAAGAGCGACCATCCCTTTTTAAACCCATTGCCCAAGAGGTTCAAAAATCAATGAAAATTTCTACAATCAACTCAAAGGTCTTTTCTGATATATATCCAAAAAAAAAGAATTTTATTAACAAAGGTTTTAATAGTAATGATAGTATTGTGATTAATGGTTTTTTTGATAAAGTTGAGAATAAACAACAAAAAGAGAGTATTGAAGGAACCGATTTTTTCGCAATTCTTGATACAAAAGAAAGTCTCCATGAGTATGAGCTCCCTTATGGGGCTGATAACAATGCTGAAGCTGTAAATAATTCCACTTACAATGAAGAGGAAGAAATGATGCTTGAAATTGGATCATTTTCTGATGAAGTTAGGAAATCCTCCAATGAACAGCTTCCTGCACCAAGCCTCAATCTTCCTGAGCTAAATTTGCAGAGTCCTCGGAAAAATATTATTCAATTAACTTACTCGCCATCATTTCATGCCACAACATTATCCAATGATTTTGATATATCTAATGGTTTAATTAATGAAGATTTAATTTCTAAAAAGATTGATTTCATCGATGAGCCTTTACATAATGAACAAAACACAATGGATACCGAAAACACAATTTCTCTTTTTGACAATAATGAAGAAGATATTATTGACACTGTTATCGATTCCCCAAATTGTAATTCAGCAGAATTTACTGAAAATGACAATGGTTTTAGTAGAAATTTCAAATTGGACGATGACACAATTCAAATTGCTGAATCATCGATATCAGATAAGTTTTATAATAATGAAGAGATTAAAACTTCAAGCAAAAAAGATAAATCTAAAAAAGTACCACAGAAGTCGAACAAAACTAATTCAATTGGATCTAAAAAAAAGGTTAACAAAAAGGCAATATCAAATGATAGTGATAATTCTATCTCAAATCCACTATCGTTAAATGTTTCCCCATTTTTGAATAGTGCTGTAACGAATGATTTTGGAGACAGTTTTCAACTGCCACCTGCCCCAAATGTATTTGGAGACAATCTTCAATTGCCACCTGCACCAACTGGATTTGGAGACAGTCTTCAACTTCCTTCAGCACCAACTGAATTTGGAGACAGTCTTCAACTGCCACCTGCCCCAACTGGATTTGGAGACAGTCTTCAACTGCCACCTGCCCCAACTGTATTTGGAGACAGTCTTCAGCTTCCTTCAGCACCAACTGTATTTGGAGACAGTCTTCAACTTCCACCTGCCCCAACTGGATTTGGAGACAGTTTTCAACCTTATTCCACAAATGATGGTTCAATAGATTCCTCACAACAGTCTTTGACAATGAGTGGAGACAGAGAAGAGCAACAATTTAATTATTCTTCACATGGTAGTTCAAGCCATCAGAATTATTCATCAAAAGGATCGAAAAATCAAAAAAAGAAAGTCATTAAGAGTGTATCCAAAGATAGTTTTGGTGCCTCCTCAAAACCTATTAACAAAAAGTTTATCATCTCCGAAGATAAAAGTGATTTACCATCTGAAATGAAAAAAAATATAAAAACCCCACCTGCACCAACTGGATTTGGAGACAGTCTTCAACTGCCACCTGCCCCAACTGGATTTGGAGACAGCCTTCAACTGCCACCTGCCCCAACTGGATTTGGAGATAGTCTTCAACTGCCACCTGCCCCAACTGGATTTGGAGACAGTCTTCAGCTTCCTTCAGCACCAACTGTATTTGGAGACAGTCTTCAACTGCCACCTGCACCAACTGTATTTGGAGACAGTCTTCAGCTTCCTTCAGCACCAACTGGATTTGGAGACAGTCTTCAACTGCCACCTGCCCCCACTGGATTTGGAGATAGTCTTCAACTGCCACCTGCCCCAACTGGATTTGGAGATAGTCTTCAACTTCCTTCAGCACCAACTGGATTTGGAGACAGTCTTCAACTGCCACCTGCCCCAACTGGATTTGGAGACAGACTTCAGCTT
>Ga0074193_1000488_pt1 | contig 64754 bp, 59 predicted proteins | sample EPASupsiteHSE605_FD_64523 | JGI IMG/M metagenome (GOLD analysis project Ga0074193, IMG submission 64523) | Bioremediated contaminated groundwater from EPA Superfund site, New Mexico - Sample HSE6-05 | ecosystem: Environmental > Aquatic > Deep subsurface > Groundwater > Contaminated ...
GTGTAACTTACGTTACCCAACTGTTTGTGTACTCAAAACGAGTACCGCACATCTGGCTTATTTTAACCTTACTTACATTGTTTAGTTTTCAAAGAACACCTTTGTGATTTCGCAACCACCGACAGTTATATATATTATCATGTCGTTATCAACTTGTCAATATATATTTTTGAAATTACCTATCTGCTTATGGTTTTCGGCACTTCTCTAGTGCGTTTATTATATTATCATATCAATATTTGATTGTCAACACCATATTACCATTTCCATCTATACTGCTCATTTTCTTTTTGTTAATAAAAAAAATACCAATATTTTTTCATAATAGAAGGGAGCTAACCGCTCCCTTCCTTGCAAATACTTTTTTACTCTTTATGCCGCATATGCGGAAACAAAAGGACATCTCGAATAGAAGAGCTATCAGTAAGTAACATCACTAGACGATCAATACCAATACCTAAACCACCTGTTGGTGGTAATCCATATTCTAATGCATTAATATAGTCATGATCCATCATATGGGCTTCAATATCACCAGACTCGCGCTGCTCAACTTGCGAATTAAAACGTCCTTCTTGGTCAATCGGATCATTTAGTTCAGAAAAACCATTCGCTAATTCGCGGCCAAAAACAAATACTTCAAATCGATCTGTAATATCAGGATTTTCTTTATTGCGTTTTGCTAATGGTGAAATTTCTGTAGGATGCCCAATAATGAAGGTAGGTTGAATTAAATGTTCCTCTACCTTTTCTTCAAAGATATTATTTAAAATACCACCAATGCCATTTTTCTTTTCATACTTAACATCCAGACGATCAGCAATGGCTCTTGCTTCTTCAATTGTTGTAACAGTATTAAAATTGACACCTGTATATTTTTCGACTGCCTCAGGCATAGTAATGCGATTCCATGGTGGTGCAAGATTGATTTCTTGTCCCTGATATGTAATTTGAGTAGTACCAAGGACTTCTAGTGCTATACCTGATACTATATCCTCAGTCAAACGCATAAGATCCTGATAATCCGAATAAGCTTGATACATTTCTACAATTGTAAACTCAGGATTATGACGAATAGAAAGCCCTTCATTTCTAAAGACACGTCCCACTTCATATACGCGTTCAAATCCACCAACAATCAATCTTTTCAAATATAACTCGGGGGCTATCCGCATATATAAATCCATGTCTAATGCATTATGATGGGTAGTAAAAGGACGCGCTGCAGCACCACCTGCGATCGGATGCATCATCGGTGTCTCAACTTCTAGATAATCACGTTCGTCTAAAATGCGTCGCAGTGATTTAATAATTCTACTACGCGACACAAATGTATTGCGAACTTCAGGATTTACAATCAAATCTAAGTACCGTTGACGGTAACGTGTTTCTACATCTTTTAAACCATGCCATTTTTCAGGAAGAGGTCTAAGAGATTTCGCCAATATTTCAAAACTACTTATTTTTACACTGATTTCACCACGTTGCGTTCTGAAAACGGTGCCTTCAATACCAACTACATCACCAATATCTAGAAGCTTGAAATTTTCATATTGGCTTTCACCAATCACATCCTGCCGGAAATACACTTGTATACGACCAGACATATCCATCAAATTAACAAAGCTAGTTTTACCATGACCACGCACTGCCATAATCCGCCCAGCTAATTGCACTGATTGACCTTCCAGTTTTTCAAAATTGGCAATTACGTCACTTGCATGATGAGTCACATGATATTTACGAGCAAAGGGTTCTATTCCTTTTGCTGCGATAGCCGTCATTTTCTCACGCCGCACACGCATCAGTTCATTTACATCTTCATGTTTCTGAGTTTCTTGCGTATTTACTTCTGTCATTTGTACATTCTCTCCTAACCCGTTGATTTTAACATTCTAAAAAATTACGAATTGATTTTAATCTCTAATACTTCATATTTTAATATCCCAGCTGGTACATTAACCTCAACAATACTACCTACTTTTTTGCCTAGGATCGCCTGTCCTACCGGTGATTCATTAGAAATTTTCATTTCAACTGGATCGGCTTCTGCAGAACCAACAATCGCATATTCCAGCTCATCACCAAACTCTAAGTCTTTCAAAACAACAGTCGCACCAATGGACACCACATCAGTTCCAATATCATCTTCATCAATTAATTTGCTATTTCTCAGCATTTTTTCTAAAGTGATAATCTCACCTTCAATGAATGCTTGTTCATTTTTTGCATCTTCATACTCCGAGTTTTCGCTAATATCACCAAATTCAATAGCTTGTTTAATTCTCTCGGCTACTTCTCTACGACGTACCGATTTTAAATGTTCAAATTTCTGCTCTATTTTTTTTAATCCTTCAGCAGTGAGGATAAATTGCTTTTCAGTCATGTGTTCTGTTCTCCTTTAAAATTGATTTCTAATTATCTGCATTATTGTATTCGATAACTTTTCTTTTGCCACAATCATAGAGCCCAGTTTCTATTGTATATCCATGAAGCTATATAATAATAATCCTTACTATAAAAAATACACTAAATATACTCATAAGGCAATATAAATAGTGCCAAGTGAATAACTTGACACTTTCGTCGCAGGCTAAACAACCCACTTAGTATGCAATTAATTATAGGGATAAAAGTATGCTTTGTCAATATTTTCTAACTTATTCCTCTCCTTTGTTTTTCGCTAGCAATATTCACATTCCCTTTAATTATTGCAATTTCTTCCGCTGTTATAGCCCTTTCGAAACTACGAAAACCAGCTAATTTGAAACCATGTTTTGTCGCTAGTTGTTCAATCGTCTCGACTTGTTTAACCGTTAAATCACGACCTAATGTAAAGTTTTCATATCGCTTTTCCAAAGATAAAATCATAGTTTCAGCCATACACGCATAGGCTGTACCTTTCGGAAAACCAAAATTGAGCCCAAAATCAACATCGCCCGGAATCTCAACTACGCCGCCTTCAATAACCAAGATATCATTACGCATCTCAGCTACACGCCGAGAAACATTACGCGGCCTTGCTACATCACAGACAATCGCCCCTGTTTTTAAATCTTCTGGTTCAATAATGCTATCCACGGCACTCGTTACAGCAATGATAATATCAGCAGATTTTAGTGCAGATTTAGTATTAGCAGTTACCTTAACTGCTAACCCATTTTTCCGTAAAATTTGTTCAGCAAGTTTTTCCAATTTATCTTCGCTACGTGCTGCTAATGTTAAATACCGTACTTCACGTGATAAAATTTGTGCACAAGCCGCACCAATAGAACCAGTAGCTCCTAATATTAGTACATTTGCTCTTTGCAAATCAATCCCCATAATTTTTGCAGCTTGACGGGTACCTTCAAGAGCAGTAGCAACTGTATAACTGTTACCAGTTGTTACCGCAATATTTAAGTTTTTGGCAATTGTTATGCCAGCATCCCCAACAATAGATGTAAATGCACCAAGCCCTACTATTTTTGCACCCAGTTTTTCTGCCACTTTACCTGCCTTGATAATTTTCTGCATCACATACGGTTCAGGCATATCAACCATTTGTTTCGATGTTAAAGGACAAGTAACAAACCATCCTTCGCCCTTTGATAGATTCGACTCTATGCCAGTAATATGAGAAGTCTTAAACGGGGGAATATGTTTTAGTACCCCCTCAACCAAACCATCTGGCCAGTTTTTAGTAAATGGAAACTTACGACTAACATCTTTGGCAATGAGTGGATGTAAAATGAAGGCAAATTTCTCCAAATAAATGCTCTCCTTTCACTAAGATAGGCGCTTGACACGCGGCACAATGTTTATGTTATCCAAAATACGTTCATAATCAAGCACTGTTAATTCCTCTTGACGTTTACCAGACAATACCACGAGTACTCCCTCTAAAATATTCGTACCAAATGAACGTTCACCAATCTCAGGTGTGGTTGTGACTAACGTCCTTATACCACGTTTCTGTAGTAACTTTTCATCTTCTTGTGTCACAGTATTCGTAATAATCAGTTTACCATCTAATGCATCTGGCATGTATCTACGAATAAAATGGAAATCACCAGCGATAATCTCTGCTCGCTGAAAGTACCGGCTAAAACGCGGTGTATTTTGGAATTGACTATCACCTGTAGGATAAAATAAACAAATAGGCAACTTCGTTATGATCGGCACAATGATCCTGGAAAGCATTGCCAAACTAGTTAGACTATGTAGAGGAATCGGTAGACCCAATCCGAATAACAAATCACCAAATACTATGTTACTTCCCGCTGCTACCAGTTCTTCTGCGAGTCCAAATCGGTCTATAGCGCAAACAACTAATACTGGTTTGTTTTTAAAATCGATTCCTTCAGCTTTTGTTAAATATTGAACAACTCGTCGCTCAAGCGTATTTTTGATTCCACTACCATCAACAATTGGTGTTTTTTTAGCCGCAGCAGCAATCTGCGCTGACTCTTTAAATGTATAGCGTTTGTTACCAGCATATACATATAAATCGGTCCCACCCATACCAAAGGCATCCACTTGACCATCCAATTCACGAATGAGCTGTATGGCTTTATTTTTATCACCATTTGTACCAATCCGCTCAATGAAAAATTCTTGCCCACCAAAATTCGCAGTTGCCTGGTGATCACGTTTTGATGATCCCAAACTTATACTTACGACACGCTTCATACCTTGTGTTGCCCCCTATTAACCCTACAATTGACGTACCATACTCCGTATACTTTCCGGATCAACATATTTATCCTCAGCGATTGGCGATGCGCCAATTTGTACACCAATTACCTCTTTATCCAAGATTGTTTCCATCAGCTTTATCCGCATATTAGAGCCCAAAATAATAACAATATCATAATTTCGCAATGTAGCAATAATCTCCATGATATTATTAAAAAAATCAACTCCTGTTTTACTTTGTACAAAAGCCCAACGTTCTTGTTCTGACATCAATAGCGAATAGTCAATCCCTTCTTGTCTTGCCATAAGCCTTAATTCTTCACAGTTTTTGATAGGAAATCCAACTAAAGCGACTCGCCCACCTTTACGAATTTCTCCCACTGTCTCTAGCTTTGAAATTACGGTTCGATCTACCCCCACTCGATTCGCTACCTCTTGTTGGGATAAACCTTGAGCACGCATCTCTAGCATTTCATCTATAATTTGATGAATTTTTTGTGGGTTGACTATTTTTTCACCAATCCGCAATAACATAAGTCATCCTCTCCCACATCGAATAGGCATAAGAAAAAAACACTCACCTTAACATATTATATGTGCACAAAGTTGTGTACATACAATATGTTAGCACTTTTTTTTCATTTTTACAAATATAATAAGCTCAATTATCTAAATTCTTCCAGAATATCGGTAAAATCCGTTTTACATGTTGCCTGATTAAATCGCAAACGTAATTCCGATGAGTGGTGCAATCCCTTCGTATACCATGCCCCATGACGACGCATTTCCCGAATACCAAGATACTCACCCTTACATTCTACTAGCATATCCAAATGCCGTATCATAACGGATAATCGTTCTAACGCTGTCGGAGCAGACAATAATTCTCCTGTAGCTAAGTACTGTACCACCTGGCGAAAAATCCAAGGATTCCCTTGTGCAGCCCGACCAATCATCAGCCCATCACAACCTGTTTCAGCCAACATTCTTTCTGCATCATAAGGAGATCGAATATCACCATTGCCAATCACAGGCATACTGATACTTTCCTTAACCTCTCGTATAATTTCCCAATCAGCCTCACCAGAATAAAATTGTTCTCTCGTACGTCCATGTATAGCAACAGCAGCTATACCTGCTTTTTCTGCAAGTTTTGCCATTTCTACTGCATTAACTGATCCATTATTCCAGCCTTTACGAATCTTTACAGTAACTGGGACCTTTACAGCCTCGACAACACTAACCATAATTTGATAAGCCAAATCAGGCCGACACATCAAAGCAGCCCCACTACCGTTTTTTATGATTTTAGGAGTTGGACACCCCATATTGATATCAATAATATCAGCACCCATCCGCTCAACAAATTGAGCAGCATTTGCTATACTGGCAGGGTCTGAGCCAAAAATTTGTATTGCTACTGGTCTTTCCCGTTCATCGATTGTCAACATATCTACAGTATGGCAATTTTTATATAGCAACCCCTTATCACTGACCATTTCAGAATATACTAAACCACAACCCATTTCTTTAGCTAACAGTCGAAAGGGTAAATCTGTCACACCAGCCATCGGTGCTAATATCACTTGATTTGCTAGTTTTATGTTACCAATCTGCATCACAGTTCTCCTTACTGACATACATATCTCCGAATAGAATTACACATTCATCTGATAAATAAGCTGCAATCCCTCTAAAGTTAGAAAATGTTCTACGGCATTAATGCTATCCGATTCTTGCGCAATCAAATTAGCCAGTCCACCTGTAGCAACAACAAAAGCATCCGATCCCATTTCCTCTTTCATACGCCTTACAATACCATCAACTTGCCCAACAAAGCCATAAATAATACCCGACTGCATACTCGTAACCGTATTACGACAAATCACATTCTTAGGTTTAACTAATTCGATTCTAGGCAATTTCGCGGCCCTTTGAAATAAAGCCTCTGTCGAAATACCAATACCAGGAGCAATAGCCCCGCCTAAATAATCACCATTTTCCGCAATGGCACAGAACGTAGTGGCTGTACCAAAATCAACAATAATCAGCGGCCCACCATACTTACGATGTGCAGCTACCGCATTCACAATACGATCAGCCCCTACCTCGCGAGGATTCTCATACTTTATAAAAATTCCAGTTTTGATACCAGGTCCAACTACTAATGGTTCGACATTGAAATACCGCTGACACATTTTAACTAGAGGCACAACAAGTGGCGGAACAACTGACGAAATAATAACGGCTTCAATATCTTTAATACTGATCCCACCATATGTAAAGAGATTATTAATGAGCATTCCATACTCATCACCTGTTTTTTGCCGATCTGTAGATATCCGCCAATGTTGCAATAATTCTTCACCATCATAAGCCCCAAGAACCATATTGGTATTTCCTATATCAAACACTAATAGCATACATTCATCCTCCAGCATCATTTTTTTCTAAAAATATCTCGCAAAACCCATACAACACAGTATATAAACTGTTCGCATTCCTGTCAATCATACCATCATCATCTCATCATTTATACCCGAGGACGAATCGACACATCTCCTGCTAATACTCTTTCTAAACAGGTCTCGGTTTGCACTAAGAGTGCACCGTCATCGTCAATATCCATTGCCATTCCACTAAATTCCCTGCCACTCCCCACTACATTCACATGTTTGCCCAGAGTAACAGAAAGTTCACGCCATTCATCTAGCATTACCGAAAAGCCTTGCTGAACCACTTGTTCATACGCTTGCTCTAATTCCAGTAGTACTGCATTTAATAATAACAACCTAGAAATATTTTGTCCTGTTATAATCGATAACGATGTAGCAATATCCTGAAGATCATCTGTGAACTCTTGCTGCGTAATATTTACATTGATGCCCATACCAATGACCACATGATTAATGGCATCAATTTCTGCACTCATTTCCGTCAGAATACCTACGATCTTTTTCCCCTGATACAAAATATCATTCGGCCATTTAATTCCACACTTTACTTTTGTAACACTACGAATTGCCTTAGTAACCGCTACCGCAGCCATCAGTGTGCATTTAGGAGCATCACAAGGGTTAAATGGCGGACGCAAAACAATCGATAACCAAATACCTTTGTTCGCAGGAGAGAACCACCCTCGTGCTAGTCTCCCTCGCCCGTTATTCTGTTCTTCGGATAATACAATCGTCCCCTCTAGGCAACCTAAGTTTGCTTGTTTCTTCGCTTCATTATTGGTAGAATCAATTTCCGTAAAATAATGTATTTCCTTCTGTCCCAATATTTTAGTACTTACTGTATCACGAATTTCATAAGGTAATAATAAATCAGGAAGATTTTGGAGCCGATATCCTCTACGGGGATGGGCCTCAATTTCATAACCTGCCTGTTTTAACGTCTGCATATGTTTCCAAATAGCAGTCCGGGAAACTGCCAATTGTCTGCTAATTTCCTCACCTGATAGATATTCATCTGGATGCTTTCGTAATATATCTAAAATTCTTGTACGCACGATTCATTCCTCCTAGGGTCTGCGTTAACTCCATAATAATAGTGTCGTTAACATTCTGTCAACTTTATATAATATTTTTTTCATATAGTATATATACAAAAAAAATATTATACTACTTCTAGAGGTGATATCTATGAGTATAAAAATTTTAGTAGCTGATGACGAAGTCGCGGTTTGTGAAGTCGTCAAACTATACTTAGAGCAAGAGGGCTTTATTGTATATACAGCAGAAGACGGAGACCAAGCCCTTACGGTAGAAACACAGGAGCGACCCGACTTACTGATTCTCGACGTTATGCTACCCAAATTGTCAGGCTGGGAGCTATGTCAAACCATTACGCGTTCCGTTCCCGTTATCTTTCTAACCGCGAAAAGTGCCGAGGTCGATAAAATGACAGGATTCTCACTCGGTGCAGATGACTATATTACAAAGCCCTTTAGCCCCCGAGAATTAGTCGCAAGAATTAAAGCAGTGCTACGGCGTAGCGGTTTATTGCAACCAAATGGTACTATACTACTCTTTAGCGAGTTATCAATCAACGTGGAGAGTCAAAAAGTAGAATGCAATGGAGAAATAGCCCCCTTATCCCCAAATGAATTTCAGCTCTTACTGTTTCTTGCCCGCCATCCCCACCTACTATTTTCTCGCGAACAACTACTCACTAACATCTGGGGCTACGATTTTGACGGCGATGATCGTACTGTTGATGCAACCATAAAACGCCTACGCCACAAATTAAATAACGCTAATTATACATATATTCATACCGTGTGGGGCAGAGGTTATAAATTTGAGGTTATCAACAAATGATCCGTTCGATTTATAGTAAAATTCTGCTGTCGCATCTTGCCGTCATTTTGCTCAGCACCATCACACTAACATTATTAACATCCTATCTAATTCGCTCTAATGCACTCGATTCTAAGCGTCTTGACCTACTTGCCAAAGGCAATGCTGCCATTGAACTCATTAGCCCCGATATTCTCGCTGGTAATCTTCCTACCAATGACACACTCGATAATCTTAGTGATCTAACTGGTGGCGCCATTTGGTTAATAAACGAAAATGGTACTGTTATTGCTGGACAACCGGCTCCCGATTGGGCAGCCCATTTTACAGAAAATGAGCAAAAAATCAGTGATCTTTTTACAGGAAACCCTCAGTTATGGACGCGGCCTGCTCCTAATAGTAATCGCTCTTCCATTACAGTAGCACTACCAATCTCTGGCACTCCTACACCAATGGCAATTTTCTTAGATGCGCCAATTTTAAAAGTTAACAAGCCAATATTCGCTATAGAAAGCAAATTATTCTACTCCCTACTGGTAGGTATCTCCATAGCTGTTATTTTCGGTTTACTCATGGCTCGTAGCCTCACCAAACCGATCGCGAATATTAGTCAAGCGGCCCATAAATTCGCTCAAGGTGATTATGACAGTCGTACTACGGCAACCGGTAGCGATGAACTTGGCAATCTAGGGCGCACTTTTAATACAATGGCAGACTCACTCGCACAAATTGAACAAAACCGGTGTAATTTTTTAGCCAATGTGTCTCATGAACTACGAACTCCCATCACTTCGATTCAAGCATTATCAGAAACCATATTAGACGGTTTAGCACCAAAACCAGAACAACAGCAACGCTATCTCACTACAATTGTAGAAGAAAGCAAGCGCCTTAGTCGCCTAATTAATGATTTATTAGATTTATCTCAGCTAGAATCGGATGAACTTTCTATCGTTTCACAAGAAATAAATCTAACATCGTGGTTTCAAATTGCTGCCGATAAAATGAAACCGCTACTTACTAAAAAAGAACTTTCATTATTTCTCGATATACCCGCCAATCTGCCAGCAGTCCGTGGTGATAGCGACCGTCTTGCCCAAATATGTACCAACCTTATTACCAATGCCGTCCGCCATGCACCCGAAAACTCTACGATTGATATTACATTATCGAAAGAAGGTTCATATGTAGCAGTAGCGATTAGCGATCATGGACCCGGTATTTTGCCCAAAGACCTACCTCATATATGGGATCGATTCTATCGTGGCGATCAATCACGCGCTCGTAATCAAGGCGGCACAGGACTAGGTCTCGCCATTACAAAAAAACTAGTACAAGCGATGGGTGGCGAAATTCTCGTCTATAGTATACCGAATCAAGGAGCAACCTTTACATTTACTTTGCCTATCAACAAATAAAGCCAATGACTTGTCATACTTTTGTCATAGTTCCCCTATATACTGAGTTTAACAGCAAGTCATGCTGATATAAAATTTAGGGGGAATATTCATGAAAATTTGTTCAAAAAAAGCGATCACGGCAATGCTTGCAGGAACTTTCATTATGGCAGCTGCAGCTAGTCCATTTATTGCTCAAGCATCTGAAATACAACAACAACCGCCTACAACTCAAAATCAAAAAATGCAACGACATCAGATAAATCCCGAGCAAGCAGCTGAGCGTTTATCCGCCAATTTTGGTATTGAAAAAGCAACGATTCTTCAATATAGTGCAAAAGGAGTAAGCTTTAAAGACATTCGAAGGGCTGCCTTTCTCGCCAATACAAGCGGCAAATCATTAGATGATGTCATGAGTTATAAAAAACCGGATAATACATGGAAAGACGTAGCCACGACTCTCGGAATTACAAAAGAACAAATGAAAGCTGCACATCAGAACATGATGGTTAACCGCTTAAGCCAAAAAACAGGTCTAGAGAAACAAACTGCGTTAGACTTGCTCCAACAAGGCTATCATCCAAGAGATATTAGTATCGCGAGCAAACTAGCCACCAGTTCCAATAAACCGATTCTCGACGTATTATCCTTAAAAAAGATTAACAATCGCTGGTCCGATGTAGCCACCACATTAGGTGTTGCTAAAGAAACCTTGAAAAGTAGTGACCACGAAATGAGACATTGCTTTGAACCTAGAGGACACCACGAAAAAATGTAAATCTAAATATCCTTTCCGTTGTAATAATAAAAGACTTGGCTTTCATGCCAAGTCTTTTATTATTACAGAGTCGATTCTACAGTACCAATCACATCACCACGATGATTTTTTAATATTGGTGGAAAATGTCTAAGAAGCTCTTGATGTTCCGCTTCTGATATTAAATCTAACTTTTTCAGTATTGCAATTCCAGCAGGAGCGACTGCCCGATAGCTGCCATCATCAATTTTAAAGGTAATCCCTAGCCCATCCGTTGCCAAACAATATAATGCTTCCGCACCAATTTTAGCTAAAATACGACCTTTGGTTATATCCATCAACACAGTATCAAAACGTTTGCTGCCTGCTACTACTTGAGGATACTTAAGCATAGCATCTCGGATGGTACGAACAACGTTCTCCCCCTCTCCCCAACAGCCTTGCTCCGGTTTCGATAGACGAGCATAAGCCCAAGCCATATTACACAAAGGAAGGTAAAAGACTGGCACACCACAGCCATCAATCCCCGTATCCACTTGATCTTTTCTTAAATTAGCAGCATCAGCTACAGCCTGATGCATTAATTGTTGCACTGGATGTCCTAGTTCCGTATAGCCTTCAATAACTGCTTTAAGCATCGTTGCCAATGCCAGCATACCGCTATGTTTTCCAGAACAGGCATTATGTACCGCTTCGTAAGGTTTTTGTTGCACCATTAATTCTTTTGCCACTTTACTATTCATCGGCTTTGCTGGCCCACAATCCAAAGCATCAATTGTTAAGCCGATTTTAGCCAAGATATTATGTGCCAATTCAACATGCCGTGCTTCGCCACTATGGGAAGATACCATAAAGGCAACTTCTTCACTTGTTATACCAAAAGCATCAATACCACCTCGTAATAGAAAGGGCATTAATTGAAACGGTTTAGCTGCGGAACGCCAAAACATAGGTCTTGCACTCTCACCAAATTCCCAAATATTTTTCCCATTTACATCCACTACTGCGATATCAGCACGATGTCTACTTTCAACCTTACCACCGCGAGTATATTGCAATAAGATTTCGCTCATCTACGCCACCTCCAATTCAATATCTATATTATATAGGATTATCCCAATTTCGCAACTACTTGTTAGTGAAAACCAGCAATGCAAAAGGGCAGGTTTGCACCTGCCCTTTTGAGCTTACGAACGTGAAATATATACGATTTTAGGTGCAGATTGATTATCGTCGTTAGACTCATCATTTTTAGTAAGAACTATTTTTTCTGACCCATTTAAAATCTTACCATGAGCCAACAATTCTTCTAGTTCTCCACCCTCTAATGTTTCGCGCTCAATAAGAGCTTCTGCAATTAAGTGAAGTTTATCAATATTCTCAACAAGCATTGCTTCCGTTTTGACATAGGCACCACTAACTAGAGTATGTACCTCTTTGTCAATAGCAGATGCTACTTCTTCACCATAATTACGATCACGAGAAATATCTCTGCCTAAAAACACTTGTTGTTCTTGGCGGTGACCAAACGTAACAGGACCTAACGTTTCACTCATACCATATTCAGTAATCATTTTACGTGCCAACGAAGTTACACGTTCTAAATCATTCTGAGCACCAGTACTGATTTCCTTAAGAACCACAGCTTCAGCCACACGGCCTCCCAATAGTACTCGTAGTTGTTCTGATAATTCGGTACGCGTTGCATAATAACGATCTTCCTTTGGTAGCATTAATGTATAACCACCAGCCCGTCCCCGGGGAATAATAGATACTTTATGCACTGGATCGGTATTATCAAGAAGCATCCCTACTAAAGCATGACCTGCTTCATGATATGCTGTAAGTTTTTTCTCATTGTCACTGATCACTTTACTTTTACGTTCTGGCCCAGCGACAACACGTTCTACCGATTCTTCCATTTCAGGCATATCAATTCGTTTTTTATTGCGCCGAGCTGTTAATAATGCTGCCTCATTCACTAAATTGCTAAGATCAGCACCCGTAAAGCCCGGTGTACGACGTGCTAACACCTCTAGACTTACTTCCTTCGATACTGGTTTGCCTTTAATATGAACTTTTAATATTTCCAAACGGCCTTTTACATCCGGTTTGTCAACAACAATCTGCCTGTCAAAACGTCCTGGTCGGAGTAATGCCGGATCCAGAATATCTGGTCGATTGGTTGCAGCAATAATAATGATCCCTTCATTTACACCAAAGCCGTCCATCTCTACTAACAGTTGGTTCAAAGTCTGTTCACGTTCGTCATGACCGCCACCTAGACCAGCCCCACGTTGACGCCCTACAGCATCAATCTCATCAATAAATACAATACACGGTGCACTTTTCTTAGCTTGTTCGAATAAATCCCGGACTCTAGAAGCCCCTACACCGACAAACATCTCTACAAAATCAGATCCACTAATACTAAAAAATGGTACTCCTGATTCTCCAGCCACGGCCCGTGCTAAAAGAGTTTTACCTGTACCTGGAGGTCCAAATAATAACACACCTTTTGGAATCCGTGCACCTACATCATTAAATTTCTTAGGATTTTTCAGAAATTCTACAACTTCCTCTAACTCTTGTTTTGCCTCTTCGGCCCCAGCCATATCAGCAAATGTCACTTTAACCTTATCATCTGTATGAAGTTTAGCCCTGCTTTTACCAAAGGACATCACTTTATTACCGCCACCCTGCGTCTGTTGCATAATGAAAAACCAAACTCCGATTAAGAGCAACATTGGCAAAATAGATGAAAAAATTGTTGTCCACCATGGTGGTGTTGGCGGCTGCTCAGCCCTGATATCTACTTTCTTGTCCCGCAATGTATTAATAAGCGTAGGGTCATTTGGCGTAATTGTAGTAAATTCTGTACCATCGGTAAGTTTGCCACGAATATTATTATCTACTACTGTTACCCCCTGAACCTTCTGCTCCTCAATTTGATTTAAAAACTGAGTATAGCTAATGTCCTGCTTATTGGTAGTGCGCGAGGAATAATAATCAATTATCGATATAGCAATAATGATAATTAACAAATAAAAACTTACATTTCGAAAAAACTTATTCAAAGTAGCCCTCCTCTCACTGGAGCACAAATAGCTATAAGCACATTAGAAAAAAATGTCCATTTTCTTTTATGGGCACTCTAATAACCTTTGGCCTCCATAGAAAATTATTATACCATTAAACCTTATAATTCACAATAAAATTGAATCATTAAAATTAGTCACTATAAACCTCAGGTTTCAATACACCAATGAACGGTAAATTACGATATTTCTCTGCATAATCAAGACCATAACCTACAACAAAAAAATCTGGTACAGTAAAGCCATTATAGGCAATTTTCACATCTACTTTACGTCGATCAGGCTTATTCAAAAGAGTACATATTTGAATACTCGCTGGTTTACGTGACTTAAGATTTTCCACCAAATAATTCAACGTCAAACCGGAGTCAATAATATCCTCTACAACTAAAATATGCTTTCCTACTACATCTTCATCAAGGTCTTTTAATATTCGTACTACCCCGCTAGAATTCGTACCTACTCCATAACTAGAAACTGCCATAAAATCAATCGCAACAGGCACTTTTATAGCTCTAGCTAAATCAGCCATAAAGATAACAGCCCCACGTAGCACTCCAATCATTAAAATTTCCTTTCCCTGATAATCAGCCGTAATTTCTGCTCCTATTTCGCTAATTCTTTTCGCCAACTGTTCTTCACTCAATAAAACCCTTTCTACATCATTAAGCACTATTGTTCCTCCTATTTATTATATATAATATGTAACAAAAAAATTCAATCTACCTCTATTATTTAATTATTTTTTTGCTCGATCTTGCTAATTGTTATTTTTAGGATTTTTTTCGTATCATCTGTTATCTTCCCAACCTCAGACTGACGATACCCTGCTACCCAAATAATATCATTGCGATCACAGATAATGGGCGTACTATCACGCATGTGTCTAGGCACCTTAAGATCAATGAAAAACTTTTTCAGTTTCTTTCTCCCGGTAAAACCTAATGGTTGGAATCTATCCCCATCTTGGCGTATACGCACAAACAAAGGTGTCGATAATGCTAACCAATCGAATATACCCACACAAGGCTGAGCCGTACAATCTACTTGCTCTATGATCTCAGTCTTGATCGAAATTCCAAGTTCAGTAATCATAGTAATACCTGGCACTGCCAATTCCTGTCCTGCATAATGAATGCTAGGCGGTACAGGAATATGTCGACTTATATATAGTCCATCATAACTTTTGCAAGCCACTAGCCCAGCAGGGAGCTGAACAACACTGCCTACAGTACCATTAGAAAGTAATTCTAATACCGTTTCCACATGATCAAAACTAATTCCCACTAAAGAGCCCTGCGTTTTTTCAATCGCCATACGAATGATTTCGCGTTTTACAGCAATATGTATTGACTTTATTTTTGCCGCAATCATAACTACGCCTTCAGACTGTTCGGTAGTGACCTCAGACCATATATCATTTGCCGTAGTTTGAATAAAATCATGTTCATCTCCAACAATCGTCGCACTGCGGCAAAGAGCATCTTTAATTGCAACATTAAAGTTTTTTTCTAGCTCTGGTAAAAGTTCAATTCGAATGCGATTTCGCAGATAATTCGTTTTGAGATTCGAACTATCAAACCGTGGTTCTAAATGATAAGCTTCACAATAGGCAGTAATCTCTGCTCTTGTCACAGACAATAATGGGCGAATAATATTATGATTAATCGGTTGTATCCCTCTAATACCTACACTTCCTGCTCCTCTTAAAATATGTAATAACACCGTTTCTGCTTGGTCATCACGGTGGTGTCCTGTTGCTATCTTCGCACCGCCTAGTTTTTCTGTAACACTTTGTAAGTACTGATAACGAACCACTCGTGCAGCATCCGAACCAGATAGTCCTGACTCTTTTATAAACTTCGGTACGTCAATGGCAGTGTGAAAGCATGAAATACCATGTTGCTGGCAAAAATCAACGACAAAATCCGCCTCTGCAGCAGATTCACGACCACGAAACATATGATCCAGATGAGCTGCAAATACACTAATATTATATTCTAAGCAAAATCCATGAAAAATATGTAATAAGGCTAAGGAATCTGGTCCGCCTGAACAAGCTACTACTATTTTGTCTCCTGCACTTAGCATTTTACTACGCTCTATCAACGCTTTCACTTTTGTCAACATCCTGCAAACTTCTCCCATCTTATAATCTAAGCAAACATTGTAGAATTCACAAAATGCAGTGCCACCTATCCATACCTCATATATTTCTACCTTAACTTTTATTCTCTTGAACCACAATATTTTCCTGCAACATATTTGTAAAAAATAAAAAGTAATAGAAGTGGCTATTATTATGCACTCTATTACCTGTTTATCTTTTATTATATTGAATCTGGATACTCAACCATTTTAGCAACAAGCACTGTCATATCATCGGATACATTCTTACCAGACATTGCCTTTGCCTGAGTTAGAATCTTATTTGCTAATGCTTGTGGCGAAATATTCTCGGCCTGTCTAAGAAAATTAGTTAGCCAATGACCTTTATCTAGCTTACTTTGTGGTACATCCATAACACCATCACTGACCATTACAATAAAATCTCCGATCACCACTACCTCTTTCATTGTTTGAATCTCAATTTTTTGTAAAATCCCAATTGGTAATGATGAGGACTTAATCTCTCTTACCTCCCGTACCCGCTTAATAAAACTAGGAGCAGAACCAATCTTTAAAAACTCTATATTCCCTGAATAGGTATCAACCACGACCATATCAATCGTCACAAATGATTCTTCTGCCGTACTTAATAGCAGCATAGAGTTTACTGTTTTCACCGCGATATCTATATCAAAACCCGCTATTAGTAATTTCTTTAAAGCCTCTATTGACATACTACTCTGAGCGGCTGCATGACTGCCACTGCCCATACCATCACTAAGTACTAGAGCCACTTTTCCTCTACTCAGCTCAATCACAATGCAACTATCTCCACATATATCTTGGCCGTCTTTAGGAATGCTAGCTATCCCTGTATCCACACTAAATCTTTTTGCTACCAGCATGGTCAATTTACATTTTTCTGTTTTCGATTCATTGCCACACTCAGAATGCAAGATCATCTTTTCTTTCATCAACCCAGCTGCTAACGGCAAGATCGTGTTAATACACTCTCGATTACCATTACAAGTTTTTTTTAAAATCTCAATCATACCTGCACCATTCTCTCCTGTCATACGTACCTCCGTGAGCGGACAACCAATCATCGCAGATTTTTCTTGAAATGCCAGTGAAAACTCTTGATTTGAATGCTCTACTTTACCAATTTCATACGCCAAATTACTAATTATCTCACTGGTCGCTTTCATCTGTTCCGTTACCATTTGGCGATGCTCAACAATCTTTTTCTGCCAAAAAGTTGTCGTATAATTATGCTTTGCTATCAATTGAATTTTCTCTAGTAGTTCTTTACATCGAATACAGTTTTCCCGAAATACACTAGGCATATTGTCTAATGTTAACAAGCATACTTCTGATTGTCCTAAAATTTCCAATATACCATGATACGTACGATAAAAATCCACTTCCCAACACTGTGAACGTTTCATACAATTTTCACATATCTGCTCCCCAACAACAGATAAAGTCCTAGCTAATTCATCATCATGAATTTTCCCCTTCGTTTCCGTAACAAGCCCACCAAATGTTTCTGCTAGATCATTAAATATCTCAGAAACATTATTTATTTTTTCCACCACTTCGTTGCAATGAAATTCACTATTCAAAAATTGCCTCTCCGTTTGATAGATATTCTGATAGCAAAGGGTCAACCACCTACTAGGAATTAATAAAAATACCCCTCCTGCTATCATACATTCTCTAAATACTTTCATCAGTTCACTATCTTGTCCTGAATATAATACCGTAATCACACTACCTAAAATAAATCCTACAATAACAGCCCATTTCCCTAGTATCTTAAATGCTCCTGCAAAAACACTAGCGAAGGCATATAACGAGACCGCAACAGTTGCATTACCATCACTAAGTCCAACAATCAAACCAACAACAACCCCTACTGATGCACTAATCCCCACACCACCAGCAAGTGCCATAGTCATGATTAGTATATCACCTGCTAAATTTCGTATACTATATTCTAAAATCATTATATTACCTAAACCTGCTACTGCTACCGATAACAGCACCACCATGCAGCCTAGACGTTCACTTGTTAGATGTTGCTGACTCTGTGGTTGCCTAATCAGCAGTAATACACCATGGATAAATATATAGGAAAATACCATACAAATAGTAGCTTCGAACAAGGCTAACAAAACATTGTAGATTGTCAACTCCTTACATACACTAACAATTAATCCAGCGCACAAAACGGCACAAAACATAAATATTGGTACCGCAACTATTTTCTTATACCGATAGGAAAGCTTGTCTTTCCATAAAAAATATAGACCTATCGATAAAACATACGTACTCACCTCCACATAATGACTACCGGATACCACGCCAGCAATAGTCCAGAAAGCAACCATTAACGTCCATCCAGGTTTCACTTGTGCCACAGCAGTAAAAAAAGCCAATCCGACAGGAGCAAACTCATCCATAATAAAAACTCGCCCTAATAAGAAAGCTAATATACTAAAAAGAATTTTCTCCATATCCATCAATGATCTCATCGCAGTATAACTCTTATAAAGACCTACTTTCAGTGGCAATCGCCTCCGAGTTATTTTTTCTGGGGCTATGGATTGATGTCTATCTAATATCTCAGCAGGAACTTGAATCATCGTTACTTTTGCCATTACCATTCACCTCTATGTATAATCTATTCCGTAAATAGGGAATGATTTTATTTTACATATTATGGTAATATTTTTTTGTCTAAATAGGTTACACGTACTACAAAAAATTACGACAAAATATAATTGCAAACAACAAAAAGAGCATTCCTTTACGGAATGCTCTTATCTTATAAACGATTTAACCTGGCGAACGAGCAGCACCACGGCCACCACGTTTAGATTCTGTATTGCGTTTTAAATCACCAAGACGTTCATCACTGTCTTTTAAGAATTTTGTCAACTTGTCTTCAAAAGACGGTGCGTTTACTTTGCCATAACGGCGGTTATCGTTGACTGGTGCTCTCCTAGGAATCGGACTAGGAGCTGGACTTGGACTAGGCGGCTGAAGTTGTTTAATCGACAACCCGATTTTCCCGCGTTCATCAATTGATAAAACTTTGACTTTTACATTATCTTGCTCTTTTAGGAAATCTTTCACATCACGGACATACACATCAGCAACTTCCGAAATGTGAATTAAGCCTACCTTTCCTCCAGGCAGCTCTACAAATGCTCCGAAATTTGTGATCCCTGTCACAACGCCCTCAACCACACTGCCAACTTCAATGGACATACTAATCAAACTTCCCCCTTAAAAAACTACGTTTTTCAACCATATTATACCCTCGACACCGAAAAGGTGTCAAGGAAAGATACCGTAATTATTTTTTTTCAGATATGATATAAGGAATTTCTCCGGGTTTTACCAGACCTAAGTCTTCACGAGCTAATTTTTCTACATATCGACGATCATTCAGTGCATCACGTTCCTCTTTCAAATTCGTATTACTTTCTCGAAACTCAGTAAGCTGTGCACGAACAGACTCGCTATCACGCCGAATGGCATTTAGCTGATTTTGCTGATGAATAAAGGAATAAACAAAACAAGCACCCAATATAATTGTCAGCAACTTAAACCATTTAATACGATATTTATTAGGATTTTGCATTGAACACACCACCATGATCACATTCTTAGAGCTACCTATATTGCTTATTCGCCAACTATACAATATATTCCTCTTTTCGCACAAAAAATACTTTTCTATATAACGCACTAAGAAAAATATATACACACGTCGGCAAGTAGCTATATCTTATTCACTATTTTGTACTATTTCTTTTCATCCTCAGGCGGTTTTCTCCACCGCATAGAATACCAAGAAATAAACTTACGATACATCATAATAAAAGGCCAACTTACTATTTTCACACCATATATGCCTGGTCGTAAGAAAAGAATATTAAATACCTTTTTCACCAAAACAATACTCCTGATAACCAAGCGAATCCCACTTGTAAATAAGCGAATGGCATACAAACTTAACCAACTATAATACAATCCCAAACCACTCAGAATCCCCATAAATACATAAAATCTAAGTTCACCCCAATTACTTGCTATCAAAGCAGTAAATACAACCACAGTCGCGAGCAGCCAATATAATAAGTCAGTGAACCAAGTCCATATCTCTCTAGGTTTACAATTATTACGTAATACCCGATAACAGTCAAATAATATCCCAAGCAATATTCCCGTTAGGATTGTAATGGAAAAAATCAAAATTTGATTTGTCAGTTCCACGACCTCACCTCCAGCGCCACAAAAGCTGGTATCGCAAACGACGCCACACTATCCATACAAAAATGGTCCCTGTAATGAAGAGTAACCACCCCATCATGATATGTATCGTATTCCACTGTTTATCCATAGCAATAAAACGAAATATATCTTTATTTTCCGAATGATACGAGTCCATGATGATGCCTTTTATATAATAGACGGTTTCAGCATAGGGTGGTATCCCGTCATGACGATCTACTGCTCCTGGCCCTGCATTATAAGCTGCCAAAGCCAATACCATATTCCCATGATATTTTTTCAACAATTGACTAAGATACGCTATACCAATGCGAATATTAAGTTCAGGATTATAATAGCATGCAGTGCTACATTCACTTTTCTGCCTTTCATCACATACCTTGATTACTTTATTTACTTGCCACCAAGTTTCGGGCATAATCTGCATCAGTCCATAAGCACCAGCAGTTGATACTGCTTGCGGCCGAAAAGAACTTTCTACTTGAATGACACTAGCAATGATCTGCGGATTGATACCTGCTTCATGCGCATAACGATTGATTATTTCAGCATAGGGTACTTTGGCATCGACCTCATGAATGGTATAAGCATATTGATTAAATTCATCCCAAACTGCTTGATGATAACGATTTGTCACATACCCTGTAAACTCATAAAACATCAATTCTACTACTAAAAACAACATGATGTACCAGTTCTTTAACAAGCGTCGCCGCAAGGCATTACTCCTTTCAGGTAATTATTTTAAGAACCGTTCTAGTAAACCTTTTTTAGCATGAGTAATATCATCATAAGTAATCGTTTTTACCAATCCATCAACAATCACGTTACTCTTATCTAGATTTAACTGTTTAATATTAAGCCCTTCCCCTTTAATAATTAGCATCCCTTGTTCCGTCTCCATGACAATTTCTTTTTCATCATAACTACCTAAACTAAGTACACCATCCACCGTCATTTCCTCACGATCAATCAAAGTGACTTTATGCCGCCAAGCCGGTGTTTTATCATCAATTGCCATAACTATTCCTCCCTCACACTTATTATTCAGTGTATATATATGCTTTTGTTGGAAAAATAGTACAATAGCGGCAAACTGGGCACACTAAAAATCAAGCTCTAACGAAAGGAGTTTATCATGAATCTTGATCAATCCTATCTATACTACATTTGGCAAAAATTAGCTTTTCAGATTGTACATAAAAGCACAATATGGGTCCTCTTACTATTTTTTGCGACTGCCGGGGCGGCATGGCATCTGGCCAATTTGCTAGATAAACACAATGTCCGGGAACGAGAAGCCAAACTAGCCCGCACCACAGCCCTCGGTTATGCGATTTCCGCTCTTATCCTGTGGTTGTTTAGCTTTATTATGTCTTAGTAAATAGGACAGGGGCAACACAAAGAGGCAGGTCAAGACACCTGCCCTATTTGTGTTCCCCAATATTCTCAATTGTCACATTGACTGATACCAGTAACGGAACCCTTGGAAAGACTTCATCATCCCAACGTTCTTTTACTGTTTCCCACACTAACGGCTCATGGGCCTTCAATTTTGCGCCAAAGTTAATGGCATCTACCTGCAAATTTTGATTGGTATGAAGGGCATATAATACATTTCGTTTTACTTCTTCTGCTATTAGTTGCTCAAATATATGAATTTGCTGGGGGTCCATCGTATCATGCATGAGTCCACACTGTACTTCGCCAATATTACCCCTCATAGCAATATCCAGAGTATAATAAATCGCATCTCCATCTACATGGGGTTTTAACTTTGTATTATGGCGAAACAACTCAAACACTATTATTTTACCAGGATGCTCAGGACATTCAGCAGTAATGATGGCTGATTTTTCAATACCAAGAATAAACTTCACCCCTTTGAGGGCATATTCATCTACATAACCAACAAACTTACCTTTCTTGAATAATGCCATACCGCCTAGCTTCACTACATGATCTACTAATTCAATTCGCGCCATCAACACTCTGCTTTTATTATCCATAGATTGGGTAACATCTCCAATATCAGTACGCCAGCTTGGTACATGGGCATTTTTTTTATACAGCTGTAGGCTGTTCGTTATAAAGATGCCGCTTGGTTCACCAGTAGGCGGCTGATATTCCAAAAGGGGGCGGGCTTCACCTGAGGTAATTAATATCTTTGTTAACCAGCGTGTTTCCGCATTTCTACGAAAAAAATCAATAATAGGTTGCAAACCGCCCTGCCTAGCAGCTGCTTCACTAATAATAATGGTCTGGACATTCTCAAACCATAAGCTACGACTCACTTGCCCCAGCATATCTCGCGTTATTTCATGCAGAGACTCGCCAGTATTAGAAATAACATAACTTGATGATTCTCCCTTTTTTGTATTCTCACCACTGTCTGCAGGCGCTAACTGTAAAATTTGCAGACTAAGTCGATAAAGTTTGCTACCATGTGGCTGAACAAAAGTCTCAACTCTAGCTACATCTTTTCCTTGACCAGATCCTAGTCCTTCATCAGCCTTATCAATCGCCACTGCTAGCACAAAATGTCGTTCTTGAAGTTCATGCCGATCCCAACAGCCACTAACAACTATACTCATCGTAATAATCATAATGCACCCCAACCACCGCTTACACTGTATACCAATTAGCAACCGCCCTATACTAGCTAACAACTCCTGCCACCTCCCTATGCCTTAATTGCCAATACTGGAGGTGGCTCCCCTCCCCCAGGACTATCGATGAGCCCCAATATTCTTAATAAATATATTAACTGAAATAACCAGAGGAATCTCAGGATATAGTTCATCCCATTGGTCTTTTACCTTTTCCCAGGTATCAGGTTCATGAGCCTTTAATTTGTAGGCAAATTTACTGACGCTATCTACCCTCATTTCTTTTTTGAAAATTTTCTCTGCATATAGCACATTACGCTTAATTTCTTCAGCAAAAACGTCCTCTAATTTGTGAATATATTGTGGATCCATCGTATTATCTAGCTCTAGATCGCCTTGAAGCTCGCCAACATTTCCATACATAGTAATATCTACTGTAAAGTAAATATTACCATCCTCCACATGAGGTGTAAGAATAGTATCATGGCGAAATAGTTCAAATACCACTTGATGTCCGGGATGATTCGGACACTCAGCCGTAATCAAGGCTGACTTCTCGGTACCAAACATGATTTTCAATCCTGCTACCGCATATTCATCAGCATAACCTACAAATTTATCTCTTTTAAACACTGCTGTATCGCCCAGTTTTACTACCTTATCAACCATTTGAATCTGAGGCAGAAGTATATTACTCTGATTATCAAGATACTGATTGATAAATCCTAAATCAGTACGCATTCCAATCACATGATTATTACGGGTATGCAAACGAACAAGATCGGCTAAATATATCCCACCAGCTTCCTTTGACGGTGGACTATATTCGAGTAAGGATCTGGCATCCCCAGGCGTAACATATATTTTAATACGAGAACGCATTTCAGAATCTCGTTTAAAAAAATCCAGAACTTCAGATAAGCCAACTTGTTTTAATACCGCTTCACTAATAATAATGACTTGTACATGTTCAAACCATAAGGACTTACTATTTTGCCCTAACATATCCCGGACCATCTCAAACAATGAGTCACCCGTATTGGAGATAACATAAGTCTTCGTTTCTTGCTTTTTATTCCCACTTGTTTCCTGCTTTAATAATTGCAGACTTAAGCGGTAGCGCTTACTGTCATGAGGCTGAACAAAAGTTTCAGTACGCTTGACCTCAAGCTCTTGCTCTGGTTTAACCCCTGGTTTATTTCCAGCATCAGCTGTATCAATCCCTACTGCCAACACAAAACTTCGGTCCTGCAGTTCCCGTCTATCCCAACATCCAGTCAAAAACAAAGATAGACATAGTAGGATCATACAGCCAAAAATTCTTTGTTTAGCCACAGCCTGTCCCTGCCTCTCGTTTTTGTCGCCAAGAAAGTATCAGTGACAAGGGCACTACTACAAACGAAAAAATCAACCCTGCCCACATTGTGAAGTTGCTTACAGCATCATACACCTGTTGATTATCAATCATGATACTACCTACGTATATCATTGGCACTAAGAGCAACACCCAAGGCCTGTGGTCAAGATAATGCCACTGCCTCATACATACCTGCCCCATAAAAAACATCTGGGCTGCTAACGTATCAAACACCACTGGTATCCAAGCCAGCAGCAAATAATTTTCCAAGCGTTCAATAAACGTGCCAGGCAATTCCACACTGCGAATTACGAGCAAGACCGGATAGGGCACACTTTTAGCATTATCCACAGTTAACACGCCAATGATAATAACAATAAACAGTACAAATACTAGGGTGAGGCAACCAAAGGCTCCACCTACTACTTTAGCTAAATTGGCAAAACTAACCTGCCTATATACCAATGGCAATAACAGCAATACACATTCATAGCCACCATATAAAGACCATGTAGAAAAACCCCCAGTTACTACCTCTTTGATATGAATCGGCCATAGGGGTAACAAATTCTCTGGTTGTAAATTTAAAATACTAGTCATCCATATCACCATTAACATACTATATGCTACAAAAAACATGATTTGCTGTAACCGCAGGATGGTTCCAAAATCCTGCAGAGCACAATAGGTACATACCACCAACAAAGCCAAGATCACGACTTCAGGTGGTGTCCGATCAAACATATAAAAGGTAATAACCTTACCCACACCATAAAATATTGCAATAATCTGCAGAAAAAACAATAGATTAAACCAAAAAATCACAATACTGCCACCTACTCGCCCAAAAATTCGTGGCGCATATTCCACTATTGTTTCATCTGGATAGTTTTTCCCTAGCTTAAGCATTAAATAAACAGCAACATAGAATATGACGCCCCCAAATAAAACGCTTATCCATGCCTCCTGCCCAGCCTCTGCAATCAAGCTACGTAGACTTAACATAATCTGTGCACCTGCACAAGTTACAAACACCACAATTGCCAATTGTAATGCTGACATATGTGTTTTAACCTCTAGATTAGCCATCCTGCTCACCTCCCCTTGTCTGATCTTGAGCCCCAAACTCTTTAGGCCTTTTTTTCAATGTCGTCTCAGGAAACCTCACTAAAGCATCTTTCCAATCTGCCATTAAATCAACATTAAACATCCCCCCTAAAAAAGACTCACCAAAGCTACGTAGGGAACACGCATGGATTGTCACTGCTAAAATTCCTAGTATAACACCATACAATCCCAACATTGAAGCCAAAAATAGCATGGGTATTCTCAGCCAACGCAAGGCTACACTAAAACTGTAGGAGGGCATAGAGTAAGAAGCAATCGCCGTCGTGGCAATCACCACTACGAGCAAAGGGTTGATTAATCCCGCCTGCACGACTGTATTGCCAATAACAAAACCGCCGACCATACTAGCGGCACCAGCTAATTTTTTTGGGAGCCGCACAATTGCTTCTTGAAATAGCTCCAGTAAAATTTCCATCATAAGCGCTTCGAGAAAGGAAGGAAAGGGGGTTCGGGCCCTCAGTTCAGCTACAGAAATAGCCATATCTGTGGGCAACATACCTGGGTGATATGACACAATCGCAACATAAATAGCCGGCAAATAAACAGCTAGGAAAGCTGCTACTGCCCTCAAAAATCGAGCCAAACTAGCAATAACTGGCTGTATGGTATAGTCATCAGGCGTTTGCATTAAAACATTATAAGTACAAGGAACCAACATTGACGCTGGCGTACCATCTACAATAATGCCCACTCGCCCTTCATATAATGCAGCTAGCATTTTATCAGGCCTTTCTGTCGTCTGAGACTGGGGAAAAGGTGACCACGGATGATCTACTAAAAATTCTTCAATCTTAGCTGATGCTAATACTTTATCTACTTTAATTAATCCTATACGCCGCTGGACTTCTTCCACCAAACCTGGTTTTATCAGATTTGCCACATACAGCACAGCAATCCTTGTTTTGCTACGTTCACCCACTTTCAGTATACACACTTTAAGATTGGTATCACGAGCACGGCGCCGGATCAGCACAATATTATCAGCAAGATCTTCATTAAAGGCTTCATTGGGTCCTTGTCCAATATACTCAGTATCAGGTTCACTAATGCTACGCTTAACATATTTTACAGCAGCAATACTTAAACCCTCAGCCAAACCATCGATCAACAAGAGGCCCTTTCCTGTCATAACTGCTTCAATAGCTTCACTAGCTTTCGTCAGTACTGTCACAGAGGCAGCACCCAAAATGCGTTCTGAAATAGTCTTCATGTTCGGTAACGCATTTGATAAATTACCTGTATTGACATTAGCCGGGCTAGTCTCACTCATCAACGGCTTTAATATATTTCTTTCCAGATTAGCAGCATCAGCCATACCTTCTAGATAAATGAGAAGGGCCTTATGACTACCTGCATCAAATGCGCGAAATTCAATATCGCTACAATCCCTGAACACTACTCGCAATAACTGCTCATTTTTTGCCAGAACGGGAGTAAAAATAAAGGGTTCATGAAAAGGAGCAGCAACTTGACGGAGCTGGGCGATAATTTTCCCCATCTCTTCACCAAATTCAGCACTCTCAGCGATTAACTGTTTTAATCTAGTCAATTCTTTCTTAGCCTGCTCTAAAGAAGCTTCAGGTATGTGAGTTGATAATTTCATAACTTTAGGATATTTTTCTTTTCCCATTATCCCCCCACCTTTTCTACTATAATTAATATTTTCCACATTTTATTGCACCTTTATACTAAAGAAAACATTTATCCCTTGTTTTCTGTCATTGCCAGTACTCATCTAATTGGAATCGATGTATAGCATTGCTCCTTTTATCACAAAATATAGCGAAAACCATCCGGCCACTCACAGCGGTAGCCCTAAGGAGATATCTCATGTTCTTTACGATGCGCTTTATACTGTCATGGACGCTATGGATACTACTTGCCGACAAAAGTCGCTGGCGAGAGCTTTTCCCCGTTTGTTTGCTTGCCTCATATCTAGGATTTATGACAGACATTTTAATGGATTACTATTTACTATGGGAATATGCCGGAATAGGAAATCCCGTGTTTATAAAATTTTCCGCTAACTTTGAGGTGTTTATTGTAGCGACTTATTTGTTTATCCAATGGTTACCAACAAAGCAAACCCTGAGGAGAATGTTTTGGTACTGGTTTATCTGGACAACTATAGCAATCGTTATAGAAGCTATTCACGTTATGTCAGATCATATGCGCTACCATCAATGGTGGAGTATGTGGCATTCCTATTTTGCTGACTGGTTTTTATTTTGGGTATTTTATAAATTCCATAAAGGTTTCAGGTTTGAAAAATCTAACTAAAACTATATGATTACAGAGGTGTATGCTATGACAAATTATCCATCGGTGGAACAACTAGCAGAGATGGTAAGACTATTAACTCAAAGTCGAATTGAAAATTGGATAGGTGAGGGGCTTGGCTCCTGGCGCTGGTGGACTCTTGTTATACTGCTTATCGCCCCCTGGTTCGCTTGGTTTAAATTAGCCAACAAAAAGCACTTCAACGAGTTGACTTTGTTTGGCTTGATTGTAATGGTGTTGACAATCACACTGGACGAACTTGGCTTTATGTTATCCTTCTGGGATTATCCGGTGGATCTTATCCCCATATTACCTCGACTCTCCTCCGTTGATTACACAGTAGTACCAATTGTCTATATGCTAACATTTCAGTATTTTCCCACTTGGAAGAGCTTTCTCTGGGCGTTAGTAATAGTTTCCACAATATTTTCATTCCTAGTAGAGCCGATTATCGTATATTTAGGATTCTACGTGCTTATTAAATGGCTGTACTGGTACTCATTCATCATTTACATCATCATGGGATTGTTTGCAAGATGGATCTTGCTGATAATTGTTAATATAACGCAGAAGGCCAATTTAAAATAGGAATTGTGACATTCATTAATAGATAAGACAGCCGGAATAAAATCCGGCTGTCTTTATCTAGTTCCAACGTTTTTCAATTGTCACATCTTTAAAATATTGTCCAATAATATCCTCTGGTTTACTGCCCATGGTAGCCATTTTATTAGCACCCCATTGCGACATACCAACACCATGTCCATAGCCTTTACCAGTAAAAATCACAGCATCACCGCTCACTTCGACTTTATCAAGAAGCATGGATTTAAGCTTTGTACTATCAAGCCCCACTCTAAGTTCCGGTCCCGATACCTCTATATTTTTATTGATTGTCATGGTAGTCGCTCGCCCTGATAGTCCCTTTTTGCCGATTTCTACACTATCAATACTACTTACCGTTTTCCCCATCTTACTCAAGACATCGATTATTTCTTTTTTAGTAAAAGAAGCTGTCCAATTTTGTACATCAGCAGGAGCCAGATCATCTGGAGACTGTACCGATTGAATATAAGGTGGTTCATCTTGTTTAAAATCCAGTCCCTCTTTTGCAGTAGCTGTAATTCCACCAGCAGAGGCATGAAACCAAGCATGAATTGGTTTTCCCTGATAGGTAACAACCATACCGCGAGTCATATCGATCGCCTTTCTAACATGATCCGTCACTGCTTTTGCATTATAAGCTTGAAACTCCTTAATATCAGTGGAAGCTTGCGTACCCCGCGCTGACACACCGCCTTTTTCCTCAATTGCCTGTACCGTAAAGGTACGTGCCAATATAGCTTGAGCTGCTAACGCTTCTACAGGCCAGTCTGCTTTCATTTCTCCGGCAACTACACCAGCAATATACTCTTCCATTTTCATTGTTCTCTTCTCACCAGTTTCATGCATAAACACGATAATGTCAGGTTCATTCGCTTCCACTACCTGTGTTTGTGGCGCTGGAGGGGCAGGCTCAGGCTTTTGTTGTGCTTGATTTAACATGGAGCAGCCACTAACACCAAAGGTAGTCACTACGATAAGTGTTAGCAACAAATACCATCTTATATCCTTCATGATTCATTCTACCTCCTTTGATACTTTGCCTTTAGTATGTCTGAAATTTGCATGATCAATACACAGCCTTAACCTCAAGTTATAATACGATAAATGGACAACGATAAATTAATAATGATCAAGAAAAACACTCCAAACATCCCCACACGATTTTCATTATCACCCAGCCAACGAGCAAAAGTATAACCATGAATACTAATCAATACAGCAGTCATCGCGAATATATAATCCATTATTATTCATCCTCTTCATAAGTTTCACTCAGTAGGAACGGTTCTAAGCATCAAACCATTACGACGAATGCGAGTCTTCACTTCTACATTCACCTCCGCCTGAGAATATTTTTGATTCCATTTATAGTCTTCAAATTCTTTATTACTCTGAAATGCCGGACGCAGATAATAACCAAAACCTGCTACATCCGCATTGAGTTGCTGGGTGTGCTTGCTAAAGTTCATCAACTGCTGTTGATATATTTGACTGACCTGGTTTTCTAATGTAGCTAGATAACTTCCTCCCTGCTCATAATTAATTGCGGAGGGAATACTGCTAATTTCCCCTTCCAACAAGATACTAACATGAATAACTGGGCGGTCTTCAACAAGTGCTACGTTGATCTTAGGTCTAGATCCTAAATGAAGGTTTATATTGACTGTTGAATTAGGATTAAAGGGATCTTCCACCACAATATATCCATTGCGATAGTTTCCAAGTAGCATCGACAGCATACGGGTTTCAGTAGTACTTAGACTCCCAACCATCTTATCACCGTCAAATAGTGCCGTACCAGCAAATTCCGCAGCATCGCCGCCGCTACGCGGAAGATCACCAGCACGATAGCCATCTATTTTTTCCCCTGGAACTTTTTGGGTACTGATTTTCCCCTCACTAGACTCAGGATTGACAGCGACTAAAGCTATATACGGTTGACCACTGTTACTTTTAAGCCTTGTATAATACTCATGTAATGTAGTCTCCAGAAAATAACCTGTCTCTTGCCAACTTCCAATCATCTCTTCATAATACTTAGCCATCGAAGTAACAAAAACAGGCTTATTGTTCTCTAAAAAGTTCTTGGCTGTCCCTCTTGTTACCACAACAAACATGGAGCCACGGTATTCACGATAACGCATAAATGGACCTAATACATTAGCGATTCCCCTGCGGGCCAACTCTTCCCCTACCACGATAACTTTAACATGTGCTAACACTGGCTGCAGTGATACTTCGGAATTTAGCAGATTAAGCCCTTCAGCAAGTGTTGCAGCAGTATTCGTTACTATAACAGCATCTTTACTGGCATCCTCTTTACTAGTTTCCATTCGAGGAACAGCAAATTGATAACTGATACGAGTCATCCCCTCTTGTTCAGCTGTATCTAACCCCATAGCTACAACATTAGCCCTTTGGTCAAGTTCTTTTGCTCCGTTGCATCCGAGTAGCAGGATAGACATAGCAAATAAAACAGTCAACCGCATTAAATATCTGCACATGATTTTTTTCTCCTCTTCTTTACGAGGGCCATAACAAACAAAATCCCAGGAAATAGATAGATACCCACTTGACTTACCTGAACTAGCAATTGGTCAAGACGAATAGTAGTACCAATATCAGGAGGTAACATTGCAAGATTTGCGACAATGATAGCCCCTAAAGGTGCAATCGGTCGCAGTCCAGGCAATTTTAGCAACACAACAATCAGGTATAATCCCATATACATACTGCCAGCAATAGCCATCAGTCCAAACATAACCCATACCACAATAAACAGCGCTTCAATACGTTGAATATACTGATTCACATACACCAGACGCGCCAGTTCATAAAAAGGCATGGTCTTCTCCCCGCCAACAGCTACACCGAAAACCATCGTATATACAAGCATATCCACAATTCTCAGCACCAATGAGCCACTTATAGCATAAATGGCAGCGCTTTTGATTGTCTTAGTATTTTGAAAAGCTGACGACAGAAAAACTAATGATAATACTCCCATATTATACCCCACACCATGTACGCCCGATTCCACAACTGTCATAATACCATTTCCCTGCCAAGGAGTAAGATTGTATACAATATAAAACGGACTCACCATCGCAAATATTAAAAAGAGTCCAACTAGCATAAAAGGCAATAAAATACACGATGCACGACACAAAGCTTCAATACCTAAATAACAGATTACGCCAGCCGTTACTGCATACCAAACAATCACCAATTGAAAGTCGGCACGTGGCAAAGCAGTTGACAATGTATACTCCGCATATTGCCGCAAAACTAGAACGCTATTAGCAAAAAACATACCGCTGTATGCTATCACAATTAGCCATGCTCCCGCTTTGCCTACCAGATGCTTACATACAACAACTATGTCTCCAGATACACTATTATTTACATAAACCATCATAAACAATACTACTAAGGGAATCAGAGTGAACAAAATCATAGCTAACCAATAAAGCTGCCCATTATTTCGAATACCATCTGACATTCCTGATAAAAATAGGCGAGATACAATCATTCCAAACACCAAGGCTATACCTTCAGCGACGCCTAGCTTACCAACATGATAGCTCTTCACGAATCATCCCCTCCTGTGGGTATTTGCTTTGTCCACGGTCTACTAACATCCCCTTGACGGATAACATCCTGCGTATTGAGTTCATCTGGTCGCCTTTGTTGCATATGTACAGGCTTTCTCAAGATTACATCCCCTCCAGAAGTGGTCTTAGGTGCTATCGGTGCCAGATATGGCATACCAAAAGACTTCAATGAACTAAGTATGCCAGTAAGAACGAAGAAACTACAAGCTACTCCGACAAGTCCCATAACCAAGGCCATAAATACAAATACTAGACGAAATATACGAAAAGCAGATGCCAATCTATACTCTGGAATACTGTATGATGCTAAACCTGTCACTGCAATCACAATGACCATAATGGGACTAACAATTTTAGCACTGACCGCCGCCTGCCCCAAAATAATGGCACCTACAATACCAAGAGTAGATCCAAGTATACCCGGAATGCGCAGTCCACCTTCACGAATCAGCTCAAAAGCGAGTTCCATCAGCAATATTTCAAAGATTGTGGGAAAAGGCACCTGTCCTCTCGCTGCCGTAATAGATAACAGCAACTCGGTAGGTATGGCTTCCTGATGAAAAGTACTGATAGCAAGATATAGGGCTGGTAGCAGCATAGAAATTAGCCCACCAACCCATCTAATCATACGTAGAAAATTGGAATAATAAAAATGCATCGAAAAATCATCCGCAGAATGCATCAGTGTAAATAATGAAATTGGTGCAATATGTCCAAAAGGACTACCATCCACCAAGATAGCTACTCGTCCTTCAACTAAATGTACAACCACTCTGTCTGGGCGTTCAGTGGATAAGGTCTGTGGAAAGGGATTGCTGGGGAAATCTACAATAAAATGCTCCAGTATTCCTGAATCAATAATAATATCTGTATTAATACCTTTTATACGTCGTCGTACTTCCGCAACCAGTTCTTCATTGGCTATTGTTTTTAAATACATGATCGCGCAGTTTGAATGTCCTCGCTTACCTACAGGTATCATCTCCGTAATTAAATCACTAGAATGCAGCATAGATCGAATCAATGCGGTATTTACTCGTAGCACTTCTGTAAAAGCATTTTGTGATCCCCTTACCGACTGTTCAGTAGCTGGTCGGTCAACACCACGATGCTCAGCCCCTTTTGTTTCTATGGTCACAGCCTCGCCAATACCATCAAGGAAAAGTACAGCATCGCCAGTATTAATACCTTGTTGCACCTCTTTAAAGCTACCTACTCGAGAAGCCTGTCCACTAGGAAGGCACTGTTCGATAATAAAATCAACTACATCACTATCACTTTCTTGCTGGTTCTGCAGTAGCATTAAAGGCTGCAACACTGCCATGTTCATAACCTTTTTATCGGCAAGGCCATCCATAAATATTAATAGAGCTTTCACTTCTGGCTGAGTTGAAATAATAAATTTACGAATAACGACATCTTTATTTAGAGGTAATTGATATATTTCCTCAATTTTTTTTTGATTTTCCTCAAGGCTTGTACTAATAGTAGGTTCACTTACGTTATCATCATTATTCTTCTTCTCCAATATTGCGTTTATTTCAGTCTGCTGTTGTTTTAGTGCGTCATATTGTACCTTCCATTCGCGCCTCTTACCAAACCACTGTCCATTATGCAACTCTTCAATGTAGTCTTCTATAAACGTCACTAAACGTTTAGCATATTGCACCATTGCTTCAAGCTGTTGTAAACTTTCTGATGAATCTAACGGAATTGGATCACAATTTATCTTCTTCGTATCTTGCTGATTCTCATCTAAAACAAAAGGATCAGGCTGTTTTGATGGTTGATACACCAAAATATTCTTTATACTCGTATATATTGTTTGTATTCCATCCTTTCTCATACCATCACCTCTTACTCAGCACTTTTTAATATCTTTTACCAAAATAGTGTTTTTTAGTAATCGATATTAAATAAAATAAAAAAAGAGAGGATTCCAACTACAGAATCCACCTCTTTTTGACTTTGGTCTATAAAATTCTTAGTACGTTATATCGCTCAGCGGCTACTTGCACCCATTTTACGTTGTAACATTTTACTTGGAATAGTTACCAGTACATTTAAGATTAAAATAGTAATTACCAGTAATGCTCCAATACCATTAGCTATATCTAATCGATCCGGTACGAGGCCCACTGCCATAACATACCATAGATGCACTGCCAACGTTTCACCAGCTACTGTTAAATCAAAATTTGGCATCACTCTTGATACAGTCGTACCTGCTGTAAAAATCAAAATAGCTGATTCTCCTAACGCTCTGCCAGCTGTCAATGTGACACCTGTAATAATACCAGGGATAGCGTTAGGCAAAACGACTCGCCAAATTGTCTGCCACTTCGTAGCACCAAGTGCAAGGCTAGCTTCACGGTAATATACAGGAACCGTTCGGATAGAGTCCTCTGTCACTCTTACTAACACCGGTAGATTGAGCAGCATAAGAGTTAACGCACCGCCAATAATACTAAAACCGAATCCTAACATATTAACAAAGATAATCATACCAAATAGACCTAAAACAATAGATGGAACCGTCGCCAAGCTTTCTGTACTCAGGCGAATCATGGAAGTCAGATAATTATCACTTGCATACTCCGCTAAATAGACGCCAGCGCCAATTGCTAGCGGTATGGAAAATAAGAGTGACAAGAATAAAATATAAAAGGAGTTGAAGAATTGTGGTCCCACACCACCTCCAGCTTGAATCTCACTCGGTGTCCCGAAAATGAAACTCCAAGATAAAACCGGAACCCCTTTATATAATATAAAGCATAGAAAAGCCACTAATACCCCCAAAATAACAATAGATGCCAACCACATAATACCAGTTGCTAATTTATCAATATTTCGTGCCGACATTTATGCCACCTTCTTTTTTGCAATATAACGAATCATAACAATCATCAATAATGATATCAATAGTAGCACTAACGCCATTAGAAATAAAGAATTTCCCCACGCTGAACCAAAAGGCGTGTTCCCCATTTCAACAACAATTTCGCTAGGTAATGTAGAGGTAGGCATAAATAATGACATGACTAACTGTGGGGCATTACCAATGACCATTTGTACTGCCATCGTCTCACCAACGGCTCTAGCCATCGCCAAAATAATCGCTGTCAATATACCAGGCAATGCGGCCGGTAACAGTACATGCCATATGGTCTGCCATCGCGTTGCGCCAAGTGCCAAGGAAGCTTCTTCTAAATTGCTAGGTACCGCACGTATTGCATCCTCAGAAATACTGATAATAGTTGGTAAAATCATCACAGCCAAAATAATCGCAGCCGCTAATAAACCAAACCCTACACTCACATGAAAATAGCTTCGTATAAAAGGAACAATAATTGTTATCCCAACAAAACCGTATACTACTGATGGAATGGCGACATATAAATTAATTGCTGGACGCATAATTTCGCTCAACCATTTTGGAGCAACTTTCGCCATAAAAATAGCCCCGGCAAGGCCGATAGGACCTCCTAATATAATCGATAGTATTGTCACTGCCAATGAACCAACAATAAAACTTAAGGCACCAAAATGTTTTTCGCTAGGATCCCATTTTGCTGATAAAAAAAACTCAAGAGGGCTTACCTCACTAAACGTCATCAGCCCCTGCCAACCAACAAAAACAATAATAGATGCAATAATGACCGCCATAAAAATGCCACTTGCAATAAAGAGATACCGCATATAACGATCATATAATATTTTAAATTGGTGCTCTTTGTCTACTAACTGCACAACTACTCCTCCTTCTATGACAGACGTTAGATCACGAGGATCTCATTTCTATATCATCTATTTAAATTCTAACCGATTCATAAAATTTCTATGTTACGGTACTGTTAAGAAATTGTTAACTTTGCTTAAGAAACCCTTGGTTTCGATCAAATCCTCAGACGCAGGTAGAAGTCTTAGTTGTTCTTACTTGGAGTCAAGAAAGCGTTAGACTTTCTGATTCCATAAAAAAAAGCTACCAATAATGGTAGCTATTGTTTGCGCAGACGTTGTCCCGTGACTAAATAAATAACCCATTCTGCAATATTTGTCGCATGATCAGCCATTCTTTCTAAATATCGAGCTACAAATAGCAATTGTGTAGCTTGGCTAATCGTAGTAGGGTCTTCCATCATATACGTTAATAAATCCCGAACCGTTTGATGATAAATATCATCTACTGCATCATCATCTATACACACTTGTTCTGCTAAAGAAATATCTAGATTGGTATAGGCTGCTAAAGAATCATTTAGCATTTTTAGCGCCAATACTGACATCCGAGGAAGATCTATCAGAGGCTTAATTAATGGTTTATCTCCTATCTCAATTGCAATGTTCGCAATATCATAAGCATGATCGCCAACTCTTTCAAGATCTGTGGTAATTTTAAGCCCTGTACCAATAATCCTTAAATCTTTAGCCATTGGTTGTTGCCTGGCAATCAATACCATACATTTGTCTTCAATGTCAATTTCCATCTGGTCTACATCATCATCAGCAGCCATAATTTGCTTTGCTAATTTTAAGTCTTTTTTCTCTAGTGACTCCATAGCCTGTTCAATGGCCCGTCCTACGCGTGCACCCATTTCTAAAATATCTTGACGGAGTTCCTCTAGTTCGTGATTAAAACCTTGCCTAGTACTTGTCATATTTCCCCCTCCATTAACCAAATCGTCCCGTAATATAGTCTTCTGTACGCTTATCTTGCGGCCTAGTAAACATGACATCGGTTTTGTCATATTCTACTACCTCACCATTTAAGAAAAAGGCTGTACAGTCTGATACTCGAGCCGCCTGTTGCATATTATGGGTAACCATAACAATCGTATACTTGGATTTTAATTCAGATACTAATTCTTCGATTTTCATCGTCGATATAGGATCAAGAGCAGAACAAGGCTCATCCATTAGTAATACTTCAGGCTCAATAGCCAATAGCCTAGCAATACACAAACGTTGCTGTTGACCACCGGACATCCCCATGGCAGAACTTTGAAGACGATCTTTTACTTCATCCCATAAGGCTGCACCAATCAAGCTTTTTTCTACGACCTCATCTAACGTTGCTTTGTCTTTTATACCATGAATTCGTGGTCCATAGGCAATATTATCATAAATAGACATCGGGAAAGGATTGGGTCTTTGAAAAACCATACCTACTCGTTTTCGAAGTGAAACCACATCGGTATCAGGATGATAAATATTTAGACCATCTAGTAAAATTTCACCTTCAATTTTGACACTAGGAATTAAATCATTCATCCTGTTCAAAGTTTTGATAAACGTTGATTTACCACAACCTGAAGGTCCAATTAATGCCAAAACACTATTTTTATCCACACCAAGAGATATTTTCTTTAATGCCAATACATTCCCATAATACAGCTTCAATTTATTAACATGAATTTTATAATCCATATATGGCCTCCTGTAAATTCGTCCTTATACTAAGATAACTACCGATACAGGAAATATACCACAAAACACTACACTTTATTATTAAGATTATATTAACATTTGATTAAATTTCACTAAATCGATAACCAACGCCTCTCACTGTCTCGATTGCTTCTGCTACTTCAGGTTGTTTTGCCAATTTAGCCCTTAAGTGGCGCACATGAACATCAACGGTGCGTGTATCACCGAAATATTCATAACCCCATACTTTTTCTAACAATTGCTCTCGAGTATAGGCTCTACCAATATTGGTAACAAATAATTTTAAGAGTTCATATTCTTTAGGTGTCAATTCCATCTTCTGTTGATCTAAATATACTTCATAACTAGTAAAATTCAGTTTTAATTTGCCCATAATTAATTCCCCATCGTGTCTGCTTTCTTTATGACTACGTCGGAGTACTGCCTTAACTCTAGCAACTAATTCACGAGGACTAAAAGGTTTGGTCATATAATCATCGGCTCCTAATTCTAGACCGATAATTTTGTCTACTTCATCGTTTTTCGCTGTTAGCATAATAATGGGAATGCCTGCCGTGTGCTGTTGTCCTTTTATGGTGCGACAAACTTCTAAACCATCGATACCAGGAAGCATCACATCGAGGATAATTAAATCCAGTTTTGTTGTTCTAGCTATTTCCAATGCAGTATGCCCATTATCAGCTTGTACTGTATCATAACCTGCCTTATGTAGATTAAAAGAGAGTAATTCACAAATCATTGGTTCATCATCAACAATTAAAATGCTACCTGCCATATATTCTCACTCCCTATAAGAAAAACCAGGTTATTTATAACCTGGTTTTTACTTATATACTTTTATTTATTAACGGCGTCTTTTAAGCCTTTACCAGCTTTAAACACTGGATTTTTTGATGCTGGAATTGTAATCTCAGCACCAGTTTGAGGATTACGACCTTTTCTTTCTTCACGAGCCTTCACTTCAAAAGTACCAAATCCAATGATTTGAACCTTATCTTCCAGTGTTAACGCTTCCTCAACGCTAACAAACAGCGCATTAATAGCTTTCTCAGCATCCTTTTTAGTCAAACCCGCTTTTTCTGCAACACTTGCAATTAATTCAGTTTTATTCACAAAAATAGCCTCCTCACAAAAATCATTACGAATAGCTTATTCGCTATCATTCTTTTTATTCCTGTCTGTATTGAAAAAAAATACTAAAAAACCATTAAAATCCTGATTTTTCTTGTTTTTTTGCCTGCTCCCACAGAATATCAAGCTCTTTTTCTCCTAAATTGTTCCATTTTATGTTTTTTTCTTTTATAGTCTGTTCTATATAGGAAAACCGTTTTATAAACTTGTTATTCGTTACATTGAGAGCTACCTCAGCATCAATTTTCAAAAATCTTGCTAGATTCACTACTGAAAATAAGACATCTCCTAATTCGCCTTCCATGTTGGCAAAATTTCCTTGAGAACAAGCATGTCTAAGTTCAGTCAGTTCTTCTTGTATTTTATCCCATACAGGCTGAATACTATTCCAATCAAAGCCAACCTTCGCTGCTTTCGCTTGTAGCTTATAAGAACGCATCAAGCTCGGCAGACCCTTAGGTATGCCATCTAGTACTGACGGTCGTTCACTGCCATATTCCCGTCTTTTAATAGCATCCCAATTTAAAACTACCTCTGCTGCATCTCGAACCGTAATATCTCCAAATACATGAGGATGGCGACGTACCATTTTTTCAGTAATCACATCCACCACCTGTTGCATCGTGAACAAATTCGATTCTTCAGCAATACGAGCATGGAAAATAATCTGTAGTAGTAGATCGCCAAGCTCTTCACACAATTTATCCCCTTGCTGTAAATCAATGGCTTCCAGTACCTCATACACTTCTTCTACCAAATAGCGTCTGAGGCTACTATGGGTTTGCTCCAAGTCCCACACACAACCCTCTGGTGAACGAAGCTTAGCCATAATCTCAGCAATAGGATCTAAGGTAAATGGATGTCCTAGCGGGCGACCTGGTACATATAAGCTTGTCAGGTGATCAATCCCGGGTATTCTATCGACTTCAAATAATGGCACGGGTAGAATTTTTTCCTCTGGTAGCCCTATGTTTTGCACTACTGTGACTTGATAATCATCAGGATAATACTCCATCAATGCCAATTTTGTCTCAGAAGCTACATGATGATTATATACTTGTGTGACGACTAAGGCTGTCCCTAATTCAGGAGGCAGTGATGACAAATCTGCCGCATCAAGAATTGTCATCCCCTCAATAGGATCAATCGCCAAGCGTGTATATAATACTTCCAAGAAGCTCATTCCTGGCAAAATATCGACGGTAATCCCTTGTTCTACCGCCAATTTTCTAATCAAAGTCACTGTTTTTTCAGCTACCAATGGACTGCCTGGCACAGCATATACAAGATTTTCTGCTGTTATCGCCTGCGCCAAGCAATCATGGGCAATGGCACTATACACTTCATCAAACGATTCTTTTTCTTCATACACATGATCATAACTGACAAACTCAATACCACGAGCGGTCATTTCCGGTACGGTAGGATGCTTAGCAGTACGCAGAATCAACGGTTTTGCTGCCTTTAGCATCTCGAAAGTCTCTACTGTTATAAAACCAAAGGCACCAGGCCCTAAACCTACAATTGTAATTTTTCCCATATTATCGCCTCATATTCATAAAACCTATCATTTCTATTAGAATAATTTACATAGTCATACTATTTACGTAGGAGTCCTAGTTTATACAACCTATCAGCCAAAGCCATACCAATTTTAGGGATTTTTTCAAGTTCCCGTTGTCGTATACCACCCAGTAGTAAAATCATGACACCATACACTATACCACCGACGCTGATAGATAACAAGGTTGCAATGGTATTATGAAAAGTTTTAAGCATAATACCATCATATAATAACAGTACGCTCCCTCCCATTACAATCGTAGCTATAACCGTTTTCATCGTGTCCTTTATATCAATACTAAATCCTACATAACGATACACAAAATACATATTGAGCAACGCTGCTACACCAAAATCAATATTTGTCGCCCAAGCCGCCCCCTGAATGCCAAGCGTCGGTATTGCAGTCAGTTGCCAGCTTGTAACGATTTTTACAATAGCAGCAAATACCATGTTAAGTAAAGGGATCGTCGTATGTCCAAGCCCCTGTAATACCCCTGTACTAACTTGATGTATACCAAGTAGCACAATACTAAGTGATAAAATTGCAATCGGCATGCCAGCATTCGGTGTGCCATACAGCATTTGAGATATAGGAGTCGCGAGCAGGCACATCCCGACAAAACTAGGGATTGTAATTAAATTGGCAATTCTCATAGCCATCGATACACGCTGAAAAATACGAGTATGATCCCGTAAGGTAAAAGCCTCTGATACTGCAGGTACCAAACTCGCAGCCAGTGAAGCAGTCAGAATGGTTGGTAAATTAATCAAAGCTACTGCCATACCACTCAGATAACCAAACAGTTCTGTAGCCTGCCCTACTGTATAGCCAGCGACTTCTAACCGTGCTGGAACAATAAATAAATCAATGCTCGCTACCACTGGCAGCATAATATTAGCCAGTGATACTGGTAGAGCCAATTTTACAATTCGCGATATAATAGCAAAACTTGATTCCTGATGGACATTCGGTTGTGTTGCCATTTTGCATTTCAAATCAGCGCGTTGACGATAATAATAATAAATTAATACTAATAAACCCACAAATGCTCCTGGTGCCGCACCAAAACTAGCACCAGCCGCTGCATACTCAAGACCTAGCGGAAGTAAGTAATAGGCAAGAAAAATCATAGTGACAACTCTACAAAGTTGTTCAAATATCTGTGAGACAGCCGTTGGTGTCATCATCTGCATTCCCTGAAAATATCCACGATAACTTGATAATACCGTAACAAAAAATATCGCTGGTGCTAACGCTGCAATTGCATAATAAGCCCTAGCATCTCGGACAAAATGTTGATCAATCAACCATCCCGCGCCAAAATATAATAAGAAAGTAAATATAAGTCCTGTTACTGCAAGCAGTCCTAATGAAATACGAAATACTCGATTTGCACCACGAAAATCCGATAACGCTACTTTTTCAGCAACGATAATCGAAATTGCAATTGGAATACCCGCTGATGAAATACTGAGTGCCAATTGATAAATCGGATAAGCCATCTGATATAGCCCGATACCTTCTCCACCTAACAATCGCGATAATAAAATGCGATTGACTGAACCAATAATCTTTACAATAACACCAGCAAGCGTTAAGATTAAGGCTCCTTTTAAAAATGTACTTTTACTCACCTGCGTCCTTCCTCTCTACGACATTCAAGTCTTATGCTATATATAGCAAAAACTATTGACTTCCAGTACTTTTTTTAATTTTTGCCGAATTTAGGTTGCTTCTTTGGAGCAAATTCTATTATAGCAAACTACAATCATTAGTAAAACAATTTCTGTAAAAACCATAACTAGAAAAGTAGCGAACTGATGTCCGCTACTTAGTAATTAAAACATACTTCCCTATGGAACCATTTGTTTTGCGAGAAATCCGGCTGCCGTTTCAGCTAACTTGACTTCCATATCCCCCATCTCCAAGCCTGGTTGCTTAGAGCAAATAATGACTACACCGATTGCAGAACCTTCCACGATAATAGGAGCCATTACTTCGGCTGTGAATTTACATGCTTCTTCATTATCATCGCTATCAACAATGCATCCCTTACAACCTTTCCCTTCTGCAAGATTGTTGAGCAAAACGGCCTTTCGATCTTCCATCACCTTTTCAACAACAGTACCTAATGGTTTATTCAAAAATTCTTTCTTAGATGAGCCAGCAACAGCAACGATCGCATCTCGATCGGTGATCAAGATAATATGTCCGATAGCCTCATATAGTGAATCAGCATATTCCTTTGCAAAATCACCAAGTTCACTTACTGGAGAGTATTTTTTTAAGATTACTTCTCCCTCTCGATCAACATATATCTCTAATGGATCACCTTCTCGAATCCTCAATGTGCGCCTTATTTCTTTTGGTATCACAATTCTACCTAAATCATCAATTCTTCTTACAATTCCAGTAGCTTTCACCATTATCCCCCCTTTTCTACATATTTTTACATCGGATTTCAGTGATAGTATATATCCAAACTAACATTTTTATTCACATGTATTTACCATTTTTTTAATATTGCAAATACTATCTTTTCTGATCATCCACCATATCGGAACTAGCAATTAATGTAGAAAATACCTTTACTAACCAAGGAAGCAATGACTGATTGCTGATCTGTACCGTCTTTAATTTAATACCTCCAGGGTAAATGTTTACTCGGTTTGGAAACTTTTCTTTTAATTCCATAATCTGGACCGCATCTACATTAGGGCGATCCATAAACATGACTTCAATCAGAGTCGGATGCTGAATTACAGAACGAATACCAATATTGCGTGCTAAATTTTTTATTTTGACGACTTCCAATAAATTTAGCACACAAGCAGGGGGTTCACCAAATCGATCAATGAGTTCATCTAGTAAATCTGTAACATGTTCTTCACTTCGACTGGCTGCAATGCGTTGGTATATTTCAATTTTATGCATGGCATCACTAATATAGTCGCCACTAATATAGGCATCTACATTAAATTCCAATACAGGTTCTGCTGGCAATTCAACAACCTTTCCTGTTTTCAATTTTTGTACGGCTTCATCGAGCAAACGACAATACATTTCAAAGCCCACACTCACAATATTCCCATGTTGCTGTGCACCTAAGATATTACCAGCACCACGGATTTCCAAATCACGCATGGCAATTTTAAAGCCTGCTCCCAGTTCCGCAAATTCTTTAATCGCCTGTAAACGTTTTTCAGCGACTTCCGTCAATACTTTATCCTGCCGGTAAGTAAAGTAGGCAAAGGCCATACGGTGCGAACGCCCCACCCGTCCCCTCATCTGATATAACTGAGACAAACCAAATCGATCGGCATCATATACAATAATCGTATTGGCATTTGGTACATCAAGGCCATTTTCAATAATACTCGTACATAGCAGTACATCATCATGTCCTTCGTAAAAGTCAAGCATCGATCGTTCTAGTAACTCTTCTGGCATTTGCCCATGAGCAACTCGAATTTTAGCATCCGGCAACATTTCTGATAACCGTCGATACATCTTATCAATGGTTTGGACTCGATTATAAACAAAATACACTTGCCCGCCCCGTTTTAATTCTCTAGTAATGGCATCGCGAATAATTTCTTCTTGATATTCCACAACATAACTTTGCACGGGAAAACGTTCTTCCGGCGCAGTCTCAATAATACTCATATCGCGAGCACCTACTAATGACATGTGTAATGTCCTAGGAATCGGTGTCGCGCTTAATGTTAATATATCAATATGAGAACACCAACGTTTAAGCTTTTCTTTTTGTTTTACACCAAAACGTTGTTCTTCATCGACTACAAGAAGTCCAATATCCTTAAACGTCACATCAGACTGCAAAATACGATGTGTACCAATTAGCACATCGACATTACCAGCGGCTAACCGCTCAATCGTAGCTCGTTGTTCCTTGGCGCTACGAAAGCGACTAATGACATCCACTACAAGTCCAGAATCCGCAAACCGAGCACTAAATGTCTGGTAATGTTGCTGCGCAAGCACAGTTGTTGGTACTAATACAGCAACCTGTTTGCCATTCATCACTGCTTTAAAAGCTGCTCGAATCGCAACTTCCGTTTTACCGAACCCTACGTCACCACAAAGTAGACGATCCATAGGCCTTAGTTGCTCCATATCCGCTTTGATTTCAGCAATTGCCGCCAGTTGATCTGGCGTTTCTTCATAAGGAAAAGCATCCTCAAATTCTTTTTGCCAAGGCGTATCCGCATTAAAGGCAAATCCTGATGAAACCTGTCTTTGGGCATATATTTCTAGCAATTCTTTCGCCATATCAGCTACTGCTTTTTCCGCTTTGCCCTTAGCCTTTACCCATTCACTACCGCCCATTTTACTAAGACGGGGTGCGTCACCATCTGTTCCAATATATTTTTGTAATAATTGTACCTGGTCGGTAGGAACATATAATTTATCTTCTCCAGCATAACGAATATGTAAATAATCCTTGTGAACATTACCAACAACAAGAGTTTCTACACCTACATATTTACCAATACCATGATTGACATGTACAACATAATCACCAATCTTAATATCACGAAAATAGGCAATTTGCTGACCTTTCGCTACCCTTGGGCGAGGCTTTTTCTTTTGGCGACCAATGATCTCCTTCTCTGTCAGTATAACCAAATGAGCATGAGGTAATTCAAATCCTGCAGATACTATCCCAATAGTCACCACAGTTGCTCCCGCCGCTAACCTGTCTAAATTCTCGGCAAACGTAGCATAAATGCCTTCTTCAACCAAATTATGTTGCATTGACAACGCCTTTTCACGATTAGACATAAAAATAACCGTGTGAAACTGATGTTCCTGCCAATTTTTCAGTTCGGTTATCATTAAATCCATCTGACCATGGAAAGGAGCCACCCCTTTTGCCGTAATACTGATAACTTCCTCAGGTTCACTATAAGGAATTTTCTGAAGCATAAGCGATATATACAATACATTATATTGAAAAGCTACCAGTGTTACATCTGACCAGTTACATGCATTTTTCTTTATTTCAGGATTTTCTTTCCGTAGTTTAGTAATTTGCTCTCTAATTCGCGCTGTTTCATCAAAGATAATAACAGCATGATCGGGTAAATAAGATAAAAATACCGTGTGCTTTGATTTTTTGCCAACCTCAGTCAGTGGCAATATATCGATCTGCACTACATTGTTTAGGGAACGCTGTGTAACAACATCAAATTCACGTAGTGAATCCACTTCATCACCAAATAATTCTAAACGAATGGGCATCTTATGATTGATGGGGAAGATATCAAAAATACCACCTCTAATACTAAACTGCCCTATACCATCGACTTGATCAACACGTTCATAACCAAACTCCACCAATGATTCAATCAATTGCTCACGCAATATTGTAGTACCACTACTGATTGTTATCCGATTATTTTCAAAATCAGCTCTTGCTAGTACCTTTTGTATAACAGCTTCAGCGGTCGCCAACACAATTACTTTTTCGCCTCGTACGATACGTCCAAGTACATCCATACGTTGCGCCACTAGTTCTATCCCCTTAGCAGCAGCTGTAAATGTAACAATATCTAAAGCAGGTAATTCAAGTATTGTAGCCTCTGGAACGAATACCTCCAAATCAGAGCGCAGCTGATCTACCGATTCGTTGTTGCTAGTAACAATGACCATGGTCTTGGAGTCAGAGCGATAGGCCGCTGCCAAAAATGCACTTTTCTGTACACCTGTCAATCCATAAATTTGCCGTTGACCAGCGTCAAGCCCATATACAGCAATCGCTCTTTTCATCCCCTGATCCATCTGCATTACATCAAGTAAATTATTCATAGACACCTCATCCTATAGAAAAGCACGGATACGCTTTTCAAATTATAAACTACGTTAAACACAAAGTCCGCCTCTTCGCAGCCATTGTGTTACATGGTAATACATATGATAAAATCACAGCTAAAAGGGGCTTTAGCTATTGCTAAAGCCCTAGTACATTTATTTTACACTTCAACTCATACATTTTAGTGTAGAAGATTGGTTTTCAGTTGACTGGTATTATCATTCGCTAAACCCAATAGTTCTATGCACTCATCGCATAATGAATATACATACATAGCATTTGCCAACAAGTCAATTTTTATTATATCTTGACGTTCTTCTGACGTCAAGCAATCAAAGCCAAATTTAACTTCGTCTACTTGATCTACCTCGATCATATCAATCGCTTCGCCACAATGCTCACAACTATAATATATTTTCATAAGAATTTATCTCCTCAAAATTAGTATATCCACTCTTTCTGCTAATAATTTAAGCGGATAGACGAATCCATGTGACATTCCAAATCAAATGCACCGCTATTGCTATCGTGATTGCTAAAAAGATACTCTCACTGAGTTTAAACGCAGTAACCGTTACCGCTCCAAACAAGGTATGTCCTGCAATACTTAACAATGCAGCAATCCGCCCTCGCTCTTTACTACGTTGTTGATACCAATCGTAGCTTGCCTCCAAAATACCAAATATCATATGAGTGATGATAATATCCGCTGCTAAATAATAGGAACAGAGTGTTTTACTTACCTCTTCTACCACTGGGCTATAACTAATCACAACCTTTATTCCAACATACTTTAGCAATAGCTTATTTAATAAAAAACTAAGTCCAGCCATCAAGCAACCAATTACATACCCCATAATAACTCCTTTATCTACAATAGCAATGAAAATATTATTGCCGATATGGAGTGCTATTATACTAAGAAAAGACTTGGTTTCAACCAAGTCCGCAGACGAAGGTTGAAGCCTTAGTTGTTCTTACTTGGAATCGAGAATTGTTATACTTCCTGATTCCGCAAGTAAGACTTCAGATGTAGAAAACAGGCCTGAGCACTAAACACTCAAACCTGTTTTAAAGATTAGGGCAATATACTGTATGGATTAATAGGTACGCCATTTTTTCGCACTTCAAAATGCAGATGTGGCCCCGTCGAATTTCCTGTACTTCCCATATAGGCAATCGGTTGCCCACCTTTAATATATTGACCATCTTGTACAATAGCTTCGCTTAAATGTCCATACAATGTTATATATCCCTGATCATGTTCAATTACTACAGTAGTACCATAACCACTATACCAACCAGCATGAATCACACGTCCTGACCTAGCAGCTCTGATCTGCGTACCAACATCATTGGCAAGATCAACACCACTATGCAGTCTACCCCAGCGATAACCAAAACCAGAAGTCAGCTCTCCTGTTGTAGGACAAATAAAGCGTTCACCAACACTACGCGATACAGGTGTTTCCGTTCGCGCTACATGATGCTCACTTTGCTGTGGTTTCTTTGCGCCCGGAATCAATAGTTTTTCGCCAATCGAGAGTTTTTGGTTACTTTTGGCATTGGCACTCATAATACTTTCTACATCAACACCATAAAGATTGGCAATATGCCATAACGAATCCCCTATACTAGTCGTATGTAATACACCTTTCGTTGGTAAAATAATCAACTGATCACCTGTATAAATATCTGTACCAAGAGTCTCATTAGCACCCCGCAACGTGTCTACATCGATTTTATACTGTTGAGCAATTGTACTAAGACTTTCACCATCTTGTACCGTATGTATTTGGATTTTGGCACCCTCAGAGGATATCTTCGAACTTATTTTTTCATTCTGAACAATAGACTCCGTCATTTCCATCTGTTCATTTTGTGCTACGTTAGGCATAGAAACCCAGTATACTGATAATACACTGAAACCTATAGCACTACCGATCAGTGCCGATAATAATGTAGGACTGTATCGTATCGCAACTAACTTCACTGCATAACCTCCGCCTATTTATTAAAAAAGGTGTAATGAGAAATAACCTAGGAGTAATATATTTCCTATTATATATATTATACTCTTAGGTTATTTTTTTTATGCAATACTCGTATAAGTAACAATGAAATACTCCATTAAAAAAAGCCAAGTCGCTTTATCAATAACAACTTGGCTCAAATCAATCCACTTATTGCTTACGATGTGAACGGCGCGGAGGAATAATTTCAATATCTTCCATTTTCCCAATATACGTTAAATCTTGTTCTTCTTGCGCTTGTATAATCAATTGACCACCACATTGAGCGCACTCCAGTCCAATTCCATCAGGCAATACTTCAATCCCGATATCGTTACTACCACAGCGACAACGCACTCCGCCTTTTTCTGCCATGTCATGTATTTTATTTAGAGTTTCTAATATAAGTTGAGGATTTTGAATATCATCATCAAATTCCATATCCAATGATAATTTTTCAAACTCAACTTTATAATTATTAATGGTTTCTGCGATTATCTGTCTTGATCCAATGAAACCTAATTCAAAGTTTTCTTGCACACAATATATCTTATCAATATCAGCATGCCATAGACGCTTATTATCAAGGCAAATAATATGATTTGTTTGGCATAACACACAAGGGATGTCAAGCAAACACTGACGATCACCAGTACTGGTAATCGTGGCTTGTAGTGCGCCACAACTGCATAGAAGTTTTCTGCGTCCTATATGATTAAAACGTGAAATATTATGCATTTGGATCTTACCACATCGCGGACAATATAACGCTAGTGTCGAAACAGTGTTAATCAGCATATCCACCCCTCCTTTCATTTCATTATGCATTTCGCCAAACAATCAACTAATTCCTGCTACTGACGATTTACCTTAGCAAATCTTTAATTCAAAGTCTTTTGCACGAGAAGAAATTCCTTGCTGAATCATCGTACATAATTCAAGAATATCAAAGGGTTTCGTGATATAGGCATAAGCACCAATTTCTTTCGCATTATTAACTAGTTCCAATTCACCATATGCTGTCATCATAATCACTTTTTCTGCCTGATTTAGGTTTTTAAGTTCAAGCAGCGTTTCGATTCCATCCATACCTGGCATTTTCATATCCATTAGAATCAAAGCTGGATTCATATCTTTAGCCTTTTGAATCCCCTCATACCCATTAGCAGCAGTATGTACACTATATCCCTCTTCGGTGAGAACTTCCATCAACAGCCTTCTAATTCCCGGTTGATCATCCACAATTAATACGATCGGTTTGTTATCAGACATTCTTCGCCTCTACCTCCTTATTTACCTTATGCTATTTATATGTTTATTCGCACAATAGCATAAATCTCCTCCTATTTTGTGGTAAATAATAGATTTATTTTAAAAATTTAACAATGTGTGCTCGCACTGCATGCAATTTTGACATCATTTTATAAGCTAACTCATTATGATATATCTTCAGCGTATAAACTGCCTGCTTATCATCTACAGAAAAACGAATATCATTGAAAGGTGTAGGCAAACCCCATGTACTATAAATGGGTTGCCCATTTTTCAAGACACTAATACGATAAGCACTATCTCTAAAATATAATGGATATTTTACATTTACAACATGACTATGGTTAGCATCTACTATAATATCATTACCTAAAAGACGAATGGCATATTCAGAAACACCTTGCTCATCTGATAAACACTTACCATATATTGCGAGAAGCTCTGGCGTATAATAATCCAAATAAGCCTCGACCAGCTGACTGGCAGTAGAAAAAGATAATAATCCTCGATCAGCATAGCGTGTTTTGACATAAGCTAAGTGATCATCGATTACCTGGAATTGTCCGCCTTCCGTACTTCGCCAATCCCCTTGCCCCATAACAAACATCGCATGCGTAAAGCCAATTACAGCATGAACACCTGGCTTGACATTACCGCTATCTGTTACAAAAAACGCCATACCTTGGTCCGTTTTCCCATTCATAACCGCCGCACTTTGCGTATCATAACCAATGGACTCGCGAGGCGTTGGACGAAATTCAACAATGCCACGTTGAGAAAGATCGGTAGCCGGCATATTAATATCATCAGGAGTAGCAAAATAAATTTCACGGCCATACTCACCTGTAGTTATGGCATCTCCGGTATTGCCATCCGCATCACTAGATCCCCATAAGCCCACTTTTTTGTATACACTCGTACTCATAGCCTCATCTGCTTTGCCATTACCAAAATCAAATGAACCAACCCGAGCCGTTAATAACTGCCCCTGATCAGAGTGGCTAGACAATTTATCTAATATGCGTTGATAATCATATAACATACCAGCCCGACTAGCATAGTCACTAAAGTCGCCCTCAGCAAGCAATGAATGTGCCCAGCCATGTTTCAAATGATTCGCCCATAATCCGTCAACTGCCTCATTATATGATAATACATTACCAGGTAAATACGGATCATAATCTGAATGTAAATGGATGCCATACTCATGACCTTGCTTCGCCTCTTGGGCAACGGATTGCTCAATCGCAGATATAGCGCTAGGCCACTGGCCAGTCTGTGATCGCTCTGCAGCCCACTGGGCAGCCTTAACAGCAGGCCAAGCTATATAATGTGTCCATTTTGCCCCATGCTTATCAGCAATTCGATTCAACGCTTCTGACTTATGCACCACTTGCCCTACAAACTCTTGTGGATCTAGCCAGCCATTACAATTACCCCAAGCCTTCGGATATCCAGCTCCATCAATCGGTTCAAGATCCTCAGTCATAACATAAAAAACCTTACCAGGCTTATTATCAACCACTGCTACTTGTACCTTGTCTAGAGCCTCGACATCATTAATGCTAAACTTCATCGTCCAAGGTTTATTTAAATTCACAGCATCAGGTCGCTGCGCTTTCACTTGCCACTTGCTATGCCGGCGCTCACCAGGCGCTAGCTGTTCGATTGTTTGCGCTACCGGGCTATTAATCACTAATCCATACCCATAAGGCTCTATAAGCTTGACCACTACATTTTTCATTATTTGATGACTAACATTTTGTATATCCGCTTCGATTGTCACCAAATCGCCCTGAGTCGCATGATAGGCCAGACTGCTTGGAATAATACGTACCGCCTTACTACGATCCGTCCCCATTGCCAGCTTGCTAATTAGCGCATGTTGTCCTTGACTCACTTCTACACTCAACCGATATTTTTTCGTTGCTGCCAGGCTTGTTTGCGGCAGGCTTGCTAACATATCAGAAAAGTTATATGTTTGTTCCAACCAATTTCCTTGAAAGTTCGTTCTATATCGCAGATCCTGCCATTTATTTTGCAAATCCTTTTGAGGTAACTGTCCTGTATATACAAAACCAGTTTGTCCGACAACCCTTCCCTGTTCATCAAGAGCACTCAATTTGATCAGCCCTTGCCCTTGCGTGGATAAAAACTGTAGTCGCATTTGGGCAAACGTTGTATGATCGGCTTCCCCCTCTACAAAATATTCCATATGACCTTGATTACCTGCTACTAGTTCGAGTATATGATCTCCTTGTTCTTGCGTCTCGACTACCCGGCAATAGTTCCCTTCGCCCTGTTGTAACAGTCTATTGGCAATATCCCATTCCTTGCTATCATCCGTATTAAGAACCGTTAGACCAGCCTTAGGTACAGGTGCCTGCGTGGCACAACCACTCAACATCAAGACTAGCGACACTATGATAATTCCAAATTTGTATATCATGTTTTCCTACCCTTTTCCATATTATGCCCTTATAAGCCCATTGGCATATGTGTAATCGCACTACCGATAAAAATAAAACTAATGACACATATTAGCCCCACAAATAACATCGGCGTAAGCATCACAAGTACGGATGTAGCGGTTGATAGCTGATGCACTTCTTTGATCGCTATGACATGTAAGTATAATGACCACAATAAAACAGCTAATACGGATATCGTCATCAGTAGTACCTTGCTACTCGTAGGCATTAGCGTTGTGAGCGCCCATAACGGTATAATAAATATCCAGGGAATATAGACAAACCCTAAAGCAGCAAATAGTCCCACCGCGCTGCCACGTCCGCCAAAAAATTCAGCAATCAAGTGCCAGATTGCACTTCCCATAACCCATATCATGATGCCACTCACGACCTTAATAGCAATCACTACATTGACTATTTCTGGCATATCAATCATCTTAAGACCAAAATACAAAGCCCATATTGGTAATACGATACTGCTTAAAAAAACTATTACCGCCTGACTGATCGGTTTTTGTTCGCCAATATTTTTCATTGCAATCAACGGCTGAAACAATATATCATACAGCGTATCAAATAAGCTCCCCATTTACTTCACCTGCCATTTGTCCGGTGAGATTTCTGCTGGTGCTGCACTATTGAGAGCATTTCTAGCCTGATTAAAAATTACTTTTTCCAATAAAGAACTGGCTTGTTCATTTGCACCAAATAACATATTCCAAGGAGATTGTTTCCCGTATTCTTTAATTTCCGGTTTACCACTGATGCCTGCTAACTGAGCCGTTCCATCAATCGCGTCATACATATTACCCAATTCATCAACCAAACCTAACTGTTTTGCCTGATTGCCCGTATAAATTCGCCCATCAGCAAGTTTACGCACTTCCTGGGCATCCATTTTCCGTCCTTCCGCTACAACTGCGACAAACTGTTCATAGATATCATCTACCATTACCTGAATAATCGCTCTCTCCTCACTTGTCATAGGCCGTTCAGGAGATAAAATGTCTTTATGAGCTCCGCTTTTAATTTTTTCTTGATAAATCCCAATTTTTTTATATAGCTCTTCCCAGTTTGCATACGGTACATATACACCAATACTACCTGTCATGGTCGTAGAATTCGCATAAATTTTATCGGTACAAGCTGCCAGCCAATACCCTCCTGATGCAGCTACATCGCCCATTGATGTCACAACTACCTTCCCTTTTGCGCGTAGTTTCTTAATTTCTACACCAACCTCTTGCGAAGCTGCCGCACTACCACCTGGGCTATTGATCCTCAGAATAACGGCTTTTACAGAATCATCTTCTTGCGCTGCATGGAGTTGCTTGATCACCTGATCGGTACCACCTTGTTCTACAAACATATTGCTTTGTCCTCGCCCACCAATGATGACACCTTCCACATAAATAATAGCAATCTTTTCAGTTTGATTCACTTTTGCTTTACTACCCCCGCGAAACGCTAGCCCAATTAACGATAAAAGGATTACAATTCCAATCACGATTACAACTGATTTTTTATACATATTGTCCCCCTTAATTTTAAATATAGATCTTAAAAATCCGTATTGGCAATCGTCGTGGATGGGCTATAAGGATTGAGTGGCTTTACGAAGGACGCAAGCGAACCCCTTATAGCCTAGCCACGGCAGACTCACAATATAGCTGTCATTTTCTTAATGTATCATATGTAGTAAGCAAAAAAGCAACTGCCGGAAATAGTCCAACAGTTGCTTTTTTTTATTTTCTATTATTCAAAGCAGCTTTTACAAAATCTCTGAATAATGGGTGTGGATGTGTTGGACGTGATTTAAACTCTGGGTGAAATTGAGTTGCAACAAACCAAGGATGATTCTTAATTTCTACAATTTCAACCAAACTGCCCTTAGGCAACGTACCACCAATAACAAGACCGGCCTCTGTTAATTGTTCACGATACGCATTGTTAAATTCCCAACGATGACGATGCCGTTCGTAAATAATTTCCTCTTGATAAGCCTGATGCGTTAAAGTCCCTTCAGGCACCTTACATGGATACACACCAAGGCGCATTGTACCGCCCTTTTCTTCGACTTCCACTTGTTCAGACATTAGATCAATAACAGGATGAGGGGTATCGGCCTGGAATTCAGTACTATGAGCTCCTGTTAAGTTACATACGTTACGAGCAAACTCAATTACCGAACACTGCATACCTAAACATAGGCCAAAGAACGGTACTTTATTCTCACGTGCATATTGAATGGCTTTAATCTTACCTTCTACACCGCGATCACCAAAACCGCCTGGTACCAAAATACCATCTACATCACCGAAACAAGTAACAATATCCACATCATCTGCTTCAATCTCTTCGGCATTCACCCATTTTATATTAATAGCAGTATCACTCACAATACCAGCATGCCGCAATGCTTCAGACACACTTAGATAAGCATCCGGTAATTCTACATATTTACCAACAATCGCAATCGCTATGCTTTGCGATGGATGGACAATTTTTTCTACCATTTTAGTCCAGTCAGCCATCTCCGCTTCCGCAGCGTTGATGTTAAGTTTTTCTAATACAATGCGATCTAGATTTTGTTCTTGCAACATTAAAGGAACTTCATAAATACTATCCACTGTTTTATTTTGAATCACAGCATTCGAATCAATATCACAAAACAGTGCCAATTTATCCCGCATATCAGGAGAAATGTCATGTTCTGTCCGGCAAACAATAATATCAGGAGTAATACCAATGCTCCGAAGTTCTTTTACGCTATGTTGGGTTGGTTTTGTCTTTAACTCACCGGCAGCAGAAATATATGGCAATAATGTAACATGAAGATAAAGCACACCATTACGGCCCACTTCTTTTTTCACCTGACGAATGGCTTCTAAAAACGGCAGACTTTCAATATCACCTACTGTACCGCCAATTTCTGTAATGACAACATCCGCATTATCCTCTTTTCCTACTCGATAAATTCGTTCTTTAATTTCGTTTGTAATATGAGGAATGACCTGCACTGTACTTCCTAAATAATCACCTTTACGTTCTTTATTAATAACAGACAAATAGATTTTACCTGCTGTTACATTGGAACTTTTGCTCAGATTGATATCAATAAATCGTTCATAATGTCCTAGATCTAAATCAGTCTCAGCACCATCTTCGGTAACAAATACCTCTCCATGCTGATAAGGGCTCATGGTACCAGGATCAATATTTATATACGGATCAAATTTTTGGATCGTCACTTTAAGTCCGCGATTTTTTAACAAACGTCCTAAAGAAGCCGCTGTTATCCCTTTACCAAGTGAAGATACAACCCCCCCGGTAACGAAAATATATTTTGCCATATTATTAGTTCCTCCTATAAATGACTTTTACAATATCATAATATATCGTTCAAGTACGCCAATTATTTTATACTTTACTCTCTAGCAGTGTCAAGTAGTTATTCCCGTTCTCCTAGCTCTGCACTTGCCTCAACATACTCTTGTTGAATTTCTTCGAATAATTTTTGTCGCCTTACAGTAGAAGATGTTTTTACGCTTTCCTCTTTTTCGCTTGCTGAGCGTCCGCTCAATTGCTGTGGTGACCATTCTAAAAGCCCCCACATTCCTTTTCCCATATGTACGAACCGATTATCCATATTGATTTGTGTATGTACTTCTGCAATCGCATGAGGCAATGAGTGAATTTTTCGTCCCTTTAATTCTAAAACCTCTGTAATTAACTCTCTAAAATACACTGCCTTACCAATTTTTTGTAATAATTTAAAAGCTAGCTCCACTTCTGAGACTTGATTCATCATGTCTGCCATATCAATATAATCCCTCCACACTTGATTTTTATTAACGCCAGCTTACATGGTTCCACCCGGTAATATTTACTATATATATTAAGATTCATTTTTCATTGAATCTCAAGCTTATCTCTTACATTGTTTCGGGTGCACTAATTCCTAAAATACCAAGAGCATGTCGAATCGTTGTCTGTACGGCCTTCACTAAAGCCATTCGTGATAATTGGAGTTCCTGATCAACACCATTAATACGACATTGATTATAAAAAGTATGGAAAAGTCCTGCTAAATCATGGACATAGCGAGTCATACGATGTGGCGCTCTTTCTCTAGCCGCATCGGCTATTTCTTCTTCATATTGACCTAATTTTTTAATCAAATCGATTTCATACTCACTCGTCAATAACTCTAATTTCGCATGCTCCATATCGTCAAGCGTAATACCTTGCTCAGCAAGCTGACGGAAAATGCTTGCAATCCGGGCATGGGCATACTGTATATAATAGACCGGGTTCTCACTAGATCGCGATTTTGCTAAATCTAGATCAAAGTCCAATTGACTGTCAAGAGAACGCATAATAAAGAAAAATCTTGCCGCATCTGTGCCAACTTCTTCAATGAGTTCACTTAATGTCACACTTTGCCCTGTTCGTTTCGACATCTTAACCAATTGTCCATTTCTATATAAACTAACCATCTGTACAATTAAAACTTCCAGTTGCTCAGCACTATACCCCAAAGAGGCAATCGCCGCTTTCACTCTGCAAATATAACCATGATGATCAGCACCCCAAATATTAATCAACTGATCAAAACCGCGTTCCAATTTATTGCGATGGTACGCAATATCTGCCGCTAAATAAGTCGGTATACCATTATCCCGAATCACCACCCGGTCTTTATCATCACCATATGCCGTCGATTTAAGCCATAGAGCCCCCTCTTTTTCATAGATGTAGCCTTTATCTTGTAGTACCTGACAAGTCTCATTCAGCGCGTTACTCTGATGCAAGGTACACTCACTAAACCATACATCAAACTGTACATTAAAAGCAGCTAAATCCGATTTTAATGCCGCTAGTTTTTCATTCAGAGCTCTTTCTTTAAATACTGCTAAGCGTTCTTGAACAGGAACACTTAGATATGTATTACCCTCTTGCTCAATAATCCCCTGAGCAGTCGTCACAATATCTTGCCCATGGTATCCATTCTCAGGGAATTCCACTTTTTCACCTAACAGTTCCAGATAACGTGCATTCACAGACGCTGCTAAATTGTCAATTTGATTACCAGCATCATTAATATAAAATTCGCTAGCTACCTGATACCCTGCTGCATGTAATAAATTCACCAGCGCACTACCAACAGCAGCGCCACGACCATGACCGACATGCAATGGTCCGGTAGGATTCGCACTTACAAATTCTACCTGCACACGTTGTCCAGCCCCAGCAAGACTGTTTCCATAGTTTTCACCTTTTGCCAATATATCGGCAAGCATTGTATAGAGCCAATCTGATTTTAAATAAAAATTAATAAATCCCGGCCCAGCAAGCACCGTTTTTTCCAGCCAAGTTTCTTGTAATCGCTCGACAATCGCTTCTGCAATTACCCTAGGATTGGTCTTAGCAGCTCTAGCGGTTTGCATCGCAAAGTTCGTAGCAAAATCGCCAAACTCTTTCTTGGGTGGCACTTCAAGCACAATTTGTGGCAATTCATTAGCATGAAATACGCCATCGGCAATAGCCTTTTGCGCTGCTTGCTGAATTGCTTTTTGTAGTAAATCTTTAATATCCACTTTAACTTTCCTCCCGTACGCTGATAGACAAGGTATTGGCACTTTGCCAATGTCCATTTATTTCTAGCTCGTAACAAATATCGATGTTGCCAGCTGGATTACCTAACGACAAATTGATGCTCGTGGTTAATATACTCATATTCATACTACTATATGGTGTCACATATGCACTATGATTTTTTTCACCTAAACGAAACTCCTGTTTATATTTGATGCTCCCGGTTCTAACCAGTACTACATGCTGCTGATATATCTTCAGCATAGTAGTCGTACCTTCAAGCCCAGATACTTCACTATCCTTATACACCAAATACTGTATACCATTTCTCTCATAATAATGCCCTACAGTGATGAGCTCAATGCGAGACTCTTCGCCCGTAGCATCACATTGTGTACCAACGATTGAAAGTACAACGTCAAGCATATTATCTCCCTTATCAACCTGAAATATATTATAGCCTACTCCGCACTGATTGTAACGCAAAATTTACAATAAAACGCCCCCTCACGGGAGGGGGAATATAATTGAATTTTAATCAGTCTTATAAATTGCATTATATGTCTATTATAAATAGTATGTCAAGTTTTTTGAGAGGTATTCTTAATGTATTTCTTCTATCTATTATCGTTACATTGTACCAATGGGAAGTTTACAGAATAACCGTAGCGCCGCCACTCTTATAAAGAGATAGCGGCGCCTGTATGGATAAGACGTCTTGATATGACTGCCTCTCCACTGTTAGTATATGCAGATTGTTAGAAAAAATACGTACTTTTATATCTTCTTCTTATTCCCATAATTTTTTTATTTCTACACCTATATAATAATGTTTAATAATAGCTTCTGCATCCCATCCTTCTTGAGCAAATGTATAAGCGCCCCATTGACATAACCCTACTCCATTTCCCCACCCTAATCCTTTAAAAATAAAATTTTGTCCATCATAATTCATTTCTGTAATGAGTGTAGATTTTAATCGATCGTAGCCTACTAGTTTTCGAAAATCAGCGCCGTATACTTTTTTATCTCCTGCACCAATATAAAGAATGCGGCCTGAAGGACCTTTCTCCAAAATATTAATATCCGCCGGATTGCCATGATAACCTACAGCAGCCGCTACTTCAGTGCCGGGTATCTTGACGCTCCAAGACTGCAGGTTAGCTGGCGCATACTGAAAACAAGTGTCCGTTACGGGCTGAAAATAAGGCGTCGGCGTAGAAATTTCTTTTGGAAAAGCCTCTTCCTTCGTAGCAGCAATTTGACCATTGCAAGAACTATAGATGGCATTCACCAACCCACCACCATATAATAACACTTGCCCTCTAGTACGCCGTACTGCCTCCTTTACATTCTCATTGACTAGTTGTGGTGCATAAGCCTGTAGTTCTTCTTTGGCAGTGCTAACATCGGCATTATGTAACCGTTTAATCGTACCTGCTTCAATCGCATGAATCGTTAATGTCCTTGACGCAATCGCTTGCGCCGCTAAGGCCTCTATGGGCCAATTTGGATCCATTTCTTTTGCGATAACACCTTCTAAATATGTTTCTAGCGTTATACTTTCCACAAAATCTTTATTTGATATCCACACCCTGACGACGGGTTCGGTTTTATATTTATTACTATCGAACGGCGGCACTCCTGGTATCGGTTCACTTGGAACTGGCATTTCCTTTGATTTTTCACCACTTGGCGCTGGTATAGGTTTTTGAGCAGGAGGGCGTATAAGAAAATAGGAACCTACAAGAACAAGCATCAATACAACAATCATTGGAATACTATATTTGTGACTCATTTACTCCACCTCAGAATTAGTATGGAGCAAATTCTACTATACTATACACCGATCTCAACACGAAAAGATTGGCTCTATAACGTATTAGATATCTGATAATCAATCGTCTCCCCGCCCATGTTAGACAGACGACTTTTCCTCAGTGCGGTATATACGAAAAATTATAAATTTTTTTCACATAACGAATAACAAATGATTCTAAGGGCAAAATAGCAATGTTAGTTCAATCTCCATATTTACCCATATATGTGGTAGTTTTTGTTCTATATTTTCAACACGATTGAACATATACTCAGCCACACTCTGCTTATCACTGGTTGTTATAGTCTTAACTTAGAAATGACAAGCTAACATTCTGAGTCAAGAAATAGACAGGGGATCCGCTTCCTTGCCTTTGACTTGAAAGCGGGCCCCCTGTCTATACTCTGACGCAAATTCATATGAATTCGTCTAATTTATTTAACGATTACTGAAACACCATCTGGCACAACCGTGATACGAGCATCTTTACCAGCAATTTCTTCGGCCATTTTCAATGCTTCTGGGAATGTCTTGGTTACTTTCATCTTCATGTTTTTAATCATTTCATGATCACACTGATCCGTTACCATGATTACAGTATAGTCAATTAATATGCGAGCCAGGATTTGGGCTTCCCATTGATCAGGCAACGTATTCTCAGGCTCAATTGCCATAATCTTATCCATGACTGCCTGTGCGCTTTGGGCTTTAGCGAACCACTGGTAGAATTCTTCTCCACCATGCCCATCGTTACAAGCTGCACACATAATAATGACTCCGCCCTTGCGGCAAGTAGCCTCAGCAGCGCTCATCCCTTTTACTGCTTGGTAAATATTCTGGTCAAGAGGATAGCCACCATTAGAGGTAATCGCAATAGCTGCAGGTTTTGCCTCAACATTTGCTAATTCACCAGCAAATGCTGTACCTTCAGCATGAGCTTTCTCAAGATCACCAGCAAATGCTTTAATAATCTTCTTGTCTGCATCGATAACAACATTTACAATAAATTGTAGCTTCGCCGTTTTCGCTGCATGAAGCATATCAATATGAAGAGGATTCCCTTCAAGGTTGCCTGTTCTGGCTTTATCACTAGCAATAAAGCGAGAATTATGATTGGCCAATACCGTTACTTTACTTACAACACCTGGCAGGACGCTTTTGCGGCCACCGGAGAAACCTGCAAAGAAATGTGGCTCAATAAAACCTTCCGAAATCAACAAATCGGCTTCTACTGCCAGTTTATTGATAATGATATCGCCACCTGAAGGAAGTTTACCGATATTAACCATAGTTTCAGGAGCAAAAGCATTATGTACGACTATTTTTTCCTCAGCAACAACCTTTTCACCAAATTTACCTATCAATTCTTCCTTCGTTGTCGGACGGTGAAAACCTGTAGCAATAAGAAACGTAATATCTGCGTTCGGATTGCCACTGCGAATTTCTTCCAGCATGATAGGTGCCATAATTTTACTCGGCACTGGGCGAGTATGGTCACTAGCAATAATGACAATTTTATTCTTCCCTTTAACGAGATCACGAAGACGAGGGGAGCCAATCGGATTTTCTAGTGCCATTTTTACTAATTCTTGTTCGCCAGCCTCAGGTTTATAATGATGTGCCTTTGATTCAAGCACACCCTCTAATCTTGCGTCCGGAATTTGAGCATCGATAAAACCTTTACTATAAGGAATCTTAATTACAGCCATTTTTTCTCCTCCCAAACTTTAAAATGTTAATATATTCGCAATTATAGCATTTTTGCAACAAATATTCAAATTGAATTATACTTTTTTATAAACGCAAAAAAAATCAGTGACAACATGCTCACAGTCATAGTACCAATCAGTCCCCACAACAAATGAAAAGACTTGGCACCCGCCAAGCCTCTCATACTATTATTTTACTGTCACCAGATATTTTTCTATCATTTTAATAGGGTTATATGATTCTTTAGCCTTTCTTAGCCCTTCAATACCCATATCTTCTTCTCGATTAATATACTCGATATCACTCCAGTTATGAGCACAAAACTCTTGATTAATCACCCCATAAACTCCTTTAAACCGGGTATGCCCCTTCTCCACATGAATAACCGCTGTATCGTTATTACTTCGTTCACCATAGGTAAATGCCACCATTTGACCATCAATAAAAATAGACCCTCCTCGAAAATTAAGAGTGGTAAAATGATTCATTGCCTCCACAATCGCATTTCGTTCACAGTCAATACTATCACCTTTTACGCAATCGCGTTCCTCACACCATTCCACCATGAAAGCAATACAGGCATCGGTCATGTCTGCGGTTAGCGGTACATACTGATAATCAGGATAAGCTTTTCTAAAAGCATTCACATGATTTTTCTTATTATGAAATTTACGGCCCTTTAGCTCAATCAGATCCTTAGCCAGATACACATAATCAAAATTTTCTCTATCTGACTTACATTGAAAATAACCCGGTTTTATCTTTTCTAACCACTCCGTCATATATTTTTCTACACCCTGAAACATAAACGGAAAATTAGATTGTTTCGCATGGTCCATTAATTGTTCCACCACATCAAGTAAACCTTCCTCAGGGCCAAAGGGAGGTAAAAAAAAGGTTTGCCCCTCCCAACGGGCTTTCACACATAAAAAATCGCCGGTAACTGTCCACTTTATATCGTAAGCTTTACGCCACATAAATAAATTAGTGAAATTATAGTGAGAATTTTCATACCGCCGTTCACTAAAAAACCGATCAAATACCGGTTTGTCTTCGATAGTAAGATACTGAAAATTAATGATAAGACCCCCTCAAACGCAACTTCATTCCCATTATACATGATTATTTGAGAAAATATAATACCAATATGCAAAATGATGCAACATCTTGACAGGAATCATTCTGCTATAAGCCGAACTAAGAACTATAGCTAGAGACATCAACGTAATATAAAGAAACCTTAAAAACCACTCGTAAATGATGCACAATCATGCAGATTGCTGTTACCCTACAGCCTCTACAAAAATAAATTTCAGGAGATAACATTATGCTACAAGCTGCCTTAAAAATACTAAAACAACATTATGGTTATACTACTTTTCGCCCAGGACAAGAGCAGATCATCACGAGTCTACTACAATCCAAAGATACCTTAGCGATCATGCCTACAGGTGCTGGCAAATCACTATGTTTTCAAATTCCCGCCCTCTTATTGCCTGGTATTACCCTAGTGGTATCACCTCTGATTTCATTAATGAAAGATCAAGTAGACGCTCTCGGTAGCTTAGGGATTTCTGCTACATTCATTAATAGTTCCCTTACCATGTCACAAGTAAATGAACGTATCTATAAAGCTCGCTGCGGCGAATACAAGATCATCTACATTGCCCCAGAGCGCCTAGAATCAGAAGCATTTTTATCGGCCCTTGGAGCTCTAACGATATCATTCTTAGCCATCGATGAAGCCCACTGCGTCTCACAATGGGGACATGATTTTCGCCCTAGCTATCGAGCTATCGGTTTATTTATTCGTTCCCTGCCCAGCCGTCCGATCATCGGTGCATTTACCGCCACAGCCACTACCGATGTAACAAAAGATATTGTAGCACTCTTAACATTAGAAACTCCTAATATCTATATTACCGGGTTTGACCGACAAAATTTATTATTCACCGTAATACGTGGCGAAAACAAACAAGACTTTACGCTAAAATATATCGATGCCAATAAAACTCACTCCGGCATTATCTACGCTGCCACCCGTAAAGAAGTCGACAACCTTTATACACTATTACACAAAAAAGGCTATTCCGTAGGCAAATACCATGCGGGACTTACGGATACCGAACGTCAACGCAACCAAGAAGGCTTTATTTATGACGATATTAGCATCATCGTTGCTACCAATGCCTTTGGTATGGGTATTGACAAGTCCAATGTCCGCTATGTTATACATTATAATATGCCCCGAAGTATGGAAGCTTATTATCAAGAAGCTGGTCGTGCTGGTCGTGATGGTGAAAAAAGTGAGTGTATTTTATTATTTGGTGCACAAGACCCACTACTACAACGCTATCTAATTGAGCAAAGCACTGGTGATAGTAGCCGAAAAGCCCATGAGCTAAACAAACTGCAATCTATGGTAGATTATTGCCATACCCCAGAATGTCTACGAAAATTTATTTTAAATTATTTTGGAGAAACAAACGTACAAGCAGAATGTGCAAATTGCAGTAACTGTAATGATGATAACGAACTGACAGATATCACCCTCGATGCCCAAAAAATATTTTCTTGTATTGTACGAATGAAAGAACGTTTTGGTACTACACTAGTCGCCAGCGTACTCAAGGGATCCAAAGACAAAAAAGTATTGCAACTAGGCTTTAATACATTATCTACGTATGGTTTATTAAAGTCCTATACAATACAAGAGATACGTGATTCTATTAACCGATTAATTGCCACCGACTATCTCATGCTCACTGACAGCGAGTATCCAGTCGTCAAACTAGCAAGCAAAGCAGCTGCTGTATTAAAAGGCCAAGCTAAGGTCCTGCAAAAGGTACCACGTCGTCCGCAAAAACTCGCAGCTGACAACTCTTTGTTTGAAATCTTACGCGCACTACGTAAACAAATTGCTGATCGCGAAAAAGTACCGCCTTATCTGGTCTTTGCTGACAGCACTTTAAAAGAAATGAGCGAACATTGCCCTACTGATTATAATGGTTTGTTATCCATTAAAGGCGTTGGGGAAGTAAAGCTTGCTAGATATGGCCAAGAGTTTTTACAACTACTACAAGAATATGCAGAAAAAAGTGGTCTTAGTTCACCTAGTCCCTCTGCCAAACAAAAACAATTGACCGATGACAAACAAGAAAGTCCCAGCCATATCATTACCCTGCAGATGTATCAACAAGGCCATTCATTAGAAGAAATCAGCCAAGAGCGCAAACTGAAAGTTGTTACCATACAAGACCATTTAGTACGCTGCAGTACAGAAGGACATGCCGTCAACTGGAATCCTCTCATCCCCCCGGAGCATGAACAACTTATTCTACGCACAGTCAAAGAACTTGGTGCAAGCAAACTAAGAGTACTCAAAGATGCTCTACCTGATGAAGTAGAATATACTGCAATCAAGGCTGTACTATGTAAATATAGTTGTGGACAGTAACAAATAAAGCGATATTCTAAATTGAATGAAATAATTTATATTCACTAGAGAGCATCTGAGAAACAAACGGTCGAGTAGAAGCGCACCTCACGGTGCGACAACCCTCACAGAACCGTACGTGCCCTATTAAGGCATACGGCTCTTCATAGCAGCATTCGCTTACTTAGCTATACATATTCACGTAAATTCTTGCCT
>Ga0074193_1000489_pt1 | contig 64739 bp, 56 predicted proteins | sample EPASupsiteHSE605_FD_64523 | JGI IMG/M metagenome (GOLD analysis project Ga0074193, IMG submission 64523) | Bioremediated contaminated groundwater from EPA Superfund site, New Mexico - Sample HSE6-05 | ecosystem: Environmental > Aquatic > Deep subsurface > Groundwater > Contaminated ...
AGAAGGTATACTGAGCTAAATACAAGGAGGTAGAAATTGAATATAAAAAATCTAAATTTAATAATTGCTTTTCTATTGATAATAATTTCTGTAATAAGCTATTATAAATTTATAAAAAATAATAATAAATTAAATAAAGTAGAAAGCTTTAAAATTTACTATGGTTCTATAAACGATTCTATACTAGAGGACATGAAAAAATATGAAATGATAATTGCCGAAGCTTCTCATTTTCAAAAAAAAGATGTGGATAAAATAAAGGAGAAAAATAGTCCTATATTAATAGGATATTTATCAGTATTAGAAATAGGAAATTGGGACAAAAAAATATTAGAAAAAATGGATTCAGAGAATTATTTGAAAGTAAATGAGAAAAAGGTATTTAATGAAAAATACAATAATTATCTAGGAGATATTGGACAAGAATCTTTTAGAAAATTACTGATTAGTACACTAGAGGAAAGGATTATTTCTAAAGGCTTTGATGGAGTATTTCTTGATACTGTAGATTGGATAAATTATTATGAAAAAGATAAGCAACTTTATATAAAATTGCTACAGGGTTACGAAGCTTTATTAAAAGAAATAAAGATTAAATTTCCCAATATATATATAATTCAAAATAGAGGTTTTGGTAATTTATTAAATGTAAGTAGTAAATATATTGATGGACTATTGTGGGAAAATTTTAAGTTACAAAGTCCTAATGATGAAATAATAAGAAAACAGTTAACAAATGTAGAAAAGAAAAAAGCTATTTCCATTTTTACTGTTTCCTTTCAAAATCAGTTAGAAAACCAAAAGCTGTCTAAAAAGCTAGGATGGAAATATTTTAAACTTGAAAATGGCAGTTCCTTTAATAAGTGGCAATAAGGAGGAGAAGAGTGTACAAGAAGTTATTATGCTTATTATTGTGCAGTTTGCTAGTATTTTTATGTTCCTGTTCTTCAGAAAAATTCTTACAAGATACTAATGCTAATAAAATCCTAGAAGATAATAAAAAGGCTTATGAACAGGATTCCATAAATGAAGTAAAAGAACTTTATATTACAGTATTACCCACAAAAAAGAAAAACATTAAACAATATACTTTTAAAGATTTAAATGAGAGCAATGGCTATGTAGATGGTAAGGATATAGAATTAAATGTAATAGTGCAAGAGAGAAAAAATGGTCAATCAAATCCAGATTGTTTTGGCTATGGCTTGACTACTACTAATGGAACAATAACACAAAGAGGTCAGTCTGCAAGAATTGCTGAACAAAAATCCTTTAAAATTAAGCTTATGAAAGAAGGGGGTCTTTGGTATGGAAATGAAGTCATTAATCTTAATAAGCATCCCTTTGACAAAACAAAAATGAGAAATAAAATGAGTTTTGAGTATTTTAAGTTGGTTCCTCAAATTATTAGTCTCAGAACAAATTTTGTACATTTATTCATTAAGGATTTTAGTGAAGAAAATTATAAGGAAGAATATAAAGACTTTGGATTATTCACTCAAATAGAAAATTTAGATAAGAATTTTCTTAAAAATCATGGATTAGACTCAAAAGGGGCTCTATATAAAGCAGAGAATTTTGAGTTTTATAGATATGAAGATAAAATTAAAACCATAGATGATCCAGATTACAATGAGGAAAAATTTCAGGAGATATTAGAAATAAAGGGAGAAGAGCAGCATCAAAAGCTAATTACTATGCTCGATGCGGTAAATAATCCTCTTATTAATATAAATGAAGTTATAGATAAGTATTTTGATAGAGAAAATTATTTAACCTGGATGGCTATTAATATAATACTTGATAATATTGATACGGCAAGTCGTAACTTTTGTCTATATAGTCCTAAGGATAGTGACAAGTGGTACTTTATACCTTGGGATTATGATAAAGGCTGGGGAGGTTACAGATATAGCAGAGGGGAATGGCAGCAAGGAATGACAAACTATTGGGGGGTAGTTCTTCATAAAAGATTTCTTCAAAATAAAGACAATGTTAAACAGCTTACTAATAAGATAGAAGAATTAAAAAAGATTTTTACAAGAGAAAAGACAAAAGAATTTGTAGATATTTATAAGCCAATAGTATTAGAATATTTAAATAGGGTTCCTGATAAGATAGAAAAAGCTTCAGATCTTAATAAAATAATTAAAGAAATAGATGACATGCCTGATTTAATTGAATTAAATATAAAAAGATATTATGAAAGTTTAGAAAAACCAATGCCTATTTTCATGGGAAAAGTATTAGACTATGGCAGCTATAACGTATTTACTTGGAATGAAGCCTATGATTTTAACAGGGATTATATTGAATACATTTTAGATATTAGTAAGACTCCAAACTTTGAAAGCATAATATACCATAAAGACGGCATCAGAGATATTCAACATATAGTTAAAGACTTACAACCTGGAAAGTATTTTTGGAAGCTGACAATAAAAGATTCAAAAGGTAATATACAACAACCTTTTGATATATATAAGGTCAAAGCAACAGAGTCATATTATTTTGGAGTACAAGAATTTTATGTGAATTAAAGGATATTTTACAGGAGGCTGTTTATTTAATTGACTAATTTAAATAATAAAGGTTTTAGACATGAAAATAAGTACTTAATAGGTTATGAAAGCTATTTACAATTAAGAGATATATTAAAAAAATTTATGCAAAAGGATGAAAATAGCCAAGAAAAAAGAGGTTATCATGTGCGTAGTCTATATTTTGATGATGTTTATGATACAGCTTTAGTAGAAAAAAATATGGGGATACTTAAAAGAAAAAAATATAGAATCAGAATATATAATTTTTCAAGTAGCTCTATAAAGCTTGAAGAAAAAATAAAAAATCATGATTATATAAAAAAGAAATCCAGCAGCATCAGCATAGAGGAGTATGAAAAAATATATGATGCAGATGTAGATTTTTTATTAAATGGACAAGACACAGTAAAGCAAGATTACTATATAGAAATAAAAAATAAGCTTCTTAGACCTAAGGTAATAGTGGATTATTTTAGAGAAGCTTATATATTACCCTTTAATCAAATAAGAGTTACCTTTGACATAGATTTAAGTGCTGCTAAGGCCAGAAAAGATATTTTTGATAATAAGCTTCTAGGTTATAAGGTATATAGAAAAAATGAAGTTATTCTTGAGATAAAATATAATAATTTTTTACCTAGTCATATCAGAAGTATATTAGAAATTTATACTACAAACAGACTAGCTATTTCAAAGTATGTGTTATGCAGAAATTATATAGAAAACAGATTTTAAAAGAGGTGACAACATCATGGACAGTGCTTTAAGCTTTCAAGATATTATTAAAAAGAGTTTATTAAAATCAGATTTATTTGGAGTAACAGATTTATATAGCATAATAATTGGTATTCTAATTACTTTTTTGATAGCAATGTTTATATTCTATATTTATAAAAAAACCTATAGCGGTGTTATATATAATCATACTTATAATGTGTCCCTGGTGCTTATGGCAATAATTACTTCTATGATAATTATGACTATAAGCTCAAATATAGTTCTTTCTTTAGGTATGGTTGGAGCGCTAAGTATAGTTAGGTTTAGAACCGCAGTTAAAGACCCTATGGATATTGTCTTTATGTTCTGGTCAATAGCCTTAGGAATTACTACTGGTGCTAGGCTCTATACTATTGCTGCAGTAACCTCTCTTTTTATTGGTGTAATCACATTATTGTTAATGAGATATAAAAATACTAATAACAGATTTTTATTGATAATACATTATGAAAGTGTAGCTAAGGACAACTTATTTAGTAATCTAGGTAAATTAGATTATAAAATTAAATCTAAAACTATAAATAGGGGAATTACTGAACTTACTCTAGAATTTAAAATTATTGGAGAAGATACTTCTTTTTTAGAAGATATATCAGAAATAAACGGAGTAATTGATTCTTCCTTAATAAGCTATAATGGAAGTTTTGCAGAATAAAATTAAATTTGATATTTAAAAAATATGAGGTTATAATAATGAAATTTAAAAACACTATATTATGTGTTATTGAAACATTTATAGTAAATATAATAGTTTATTATATATTTTATAAAGTAAATCCTAATCAAGATGTATATTTATATTTAAATCCTCATCCCTTATTCATACTTTGTATAATAATAGGTCTTATATATGGAAATAAATTAGGGTTATTAACTGCTACAATATGTTCAGGATTTTATTTAACAGTATTTCTAAATATAAATAAAGATATTTCCCTTTTATTTATTTACTTTCGTAATTATAAGTATTTATTATTATTTTTCTTTTCAGCAACTATATTAGGTACCTTTAAAGATAATCACAAAGCTTACACTCAAAAGATGATAAACGAAAAACTAATTATGAATAAAAATTATAAAAATCTTGAAAAATCCTATAATTTATCCCAAAAGGCTCTTGAAGAACTAAAAAAGCAAATTATAAATTCAGAAGAAAGCATTCTCTACCTATATGAAATTGCTTCAAGACTAGAAACCTTTAATTTAGAGGAAATATTTACTGAAACGATAGGTATTTTATCTAAATTTTTAAAAGCGAAAAGCGTTTCTATATATGCCTATGATGAAAAAAGTGGTTATATGAGATTAAAGATTAATTTTGGGGAAGAAGCAAGAAACAGATCTATGCTTGTAAAAAATTCAATAGGATTTTCTAGTGTAATAATGGATCAAAGGGTTCTAAAATGGATAGACATAAAGGAAAAAGAATTTCCCTTAATGTCTGCACCATTAATAAAGGAAAAGCAAACAATTGCAGTTGTTAATGTAGATAGTATGGATTTTGACAATTTGTCTGAGTATGCTTATCAATTATTTAAGCTTATTATTGAGTGGGTTAATAAAGCTTTAAATCAGGCCATTTTAGTGGATGAGCTAAGTGATTCGAAATATATTGAAGGTACCAGAATAATGAAATACAAGGATTTTACAGAAAGAATAAAATCAGAAGAAAGAAGAAAAATTGAGTTTGGTATGGAATATAGTATGCTAAAATATGGGGTAGATAATATAAATGTTCAAGAAATTAATAAAAATATAGCAGGGATTTTAAGAACAGTGGACATCATTAGCTATAATGAAGAAACAAAAGAGGTTTATATTTTATTACCAGCTACCCCGCAAAATGCAACCTATTTAGTGGAAGAAAGAATGAAAAATAAATTTAATCTAGGAAAGTTTTAAAATGAATAGAGTAAATAATAAATCACAAATAAGCACATCTTTTGCTATTCTCTTAATTAGTTTATTATCAATAATAGATTTAATACTATTAATTTATATAATTATTTATCCTAAATTTCAGTTTGCATGCTTAGGAATCCATATATTATTGTATGTATTTTTAAAAATTTTAACTAATGTTTATCTAAAAGATTATGAGGGGATTCCAAATTACATATTTCTTTTTATGTTTGGATTAGGAGGAATTATAATAGCTATTATATATTTTTCTTTAGACTATTTCTTAAGAGATAGTATGATCCTAGATGACTATGAAAGATATATTAATTACGAAGAGCTTATGAGCAAAAGAACAACTATAGACTATGAAAAAGAAGTAAAAACCATAAGTCTTTTAGATCAAATGAAGCTTATGGATGTGGAGACAAAAAAGCAACTAATACTAAATTTTAATTCAGATAAAAACAGTAATAAACTTAAATTTCTTAAAATGGGCTTAAATGATAAGGATATAGAAGTACAACATTATTCTGCTATTATGTTAAATATGCTAGAAAATGAGTTATCGGAAGCTATTAATGAATTAAGGAGAGCTTATAATACTACAAAAGAAATAAATCTATTATTTAAAATGACAAAGGTTTATAAAGACTATATAGATTCAGAATTGTTAACTGGAAAAGTTTTAGAGGTTTTCAATAGTGAGTATATTGAGGTGTTAAATAAAATTTGTGATGCAAAAAAAGAAACTCCAGAAATTATAGATCAGCTAGTGAAGGCATACTTGCGTAGCAAAAATTTTACTCGAGCTGAGGAAATAAATAAAAAAATATTAGAGTTATGGCCAACTAGTCTTGAAGCCTATTTAAATAATCTTAGAATAGCCTATGAAAGAGGAGAATTTTATAAACTCTTAGGGCTAATTGAGAATATTCCAATAAGTACTGAAGAAATTCCTAATAAATATGTAAATCTTATAGAGTATTGGACTAGAAGAGAGGGAAAATGATGGTAGTATGTATAATAGCAGAAGGATCATATCCATATATAACTGGAGGAGTTTCAGCCTGGATTCATCAGCTTATACAAGGTATGCCGGAAATACAGTTTAAGATTTTGTCATTGATGCCTTCATTTAAAGAAGATTTAGAATATCGGTATGCAATACCAAATAATTTAGTAGAAATAAAAACTATATACTTAGATGATTATCTAAAATTGACTCACAAAAGTATAAATAAGAAATTAAATTTTAATGCTTTTGAGGCTGAGAACTTAGAAAAATTTTTATCAATGGATAAAGAATGTGACTGGAGTGAAGTAATAAAATTATTAAAAAATAAATCTAAAATAGGGGATAGTATTGATTTTTTGCAAAGCACTTTTTTTTGGGACACTGTATTGAAAATGTATTATGAAAGATTTCAAGAGGAAATTTTTAATACATTTTTTTGGACAATTAGAACCATGATGCTTCCATTTGTTAATTTGTTACAAGGATATATTATAGAGGCAGATATTTATCACTCTGTATCCACAGGATACGCAGGTATTTTAGGCGTTTATATGCGTGAACTAACAGGGAAACCATTTCTTCTTACTGAGCATGGAATATATGCAAGAGAAAGAGAAGAGGAAATTCTAAAGGCAAAATGGGTTACGGGGGTATACAAGCAGCTTTGGATTGATTTTTTCTATTTTATTTCTAGGGCGGCATACAAGAAAGCAGATAAAATAGTTGCCTTATTTGAAAGAAATAGAAATATTCAAATACAACTAGGTGCTGAAAAAGAAAAAACAATAGTAATTCCAAATGGAGTTGATTTAGAGAGATACAATATAGTGAAAGAAGCGCATCAAGGATATAATGTTGGAGCAGTATTACGAATAGTTCCTATAAAAGATGTTATGACAATGATTAGAGCCTTTAAAATAGTGAAGGATATAATAAAAACTACAAAATTATATCTTATTGGACCTATAGATGAAGAAAAGGATTACTATAATCAATGTACAGAATTGATAAATATTCTTTCTTTAGAAGAAAGTGTAATTTTTACAGGTAGAGTGGATGTAAAGGAATATTTAAAAATAATTGACGTTTTGGTACTTACATCAATATCAGAAGGACAACCACTAGTAATTCTTGAAGGCATGGCAAGTAAAATTCCTAATGTCTCTACTGATGTAGGCTCTTGTAGGGAGCTTTTAGAAGCAGATGAGAATGAGGGGGCTTGTGGGATGGTTACAAGCTTAGTTTCTCCTAAAGAAACTGCAGAACAAATCATTAAATTGCTTAAGGATAATAGAATGAGGGAAATCATGGGATATAACGGTAGAGAAAGAGTGGAAAGAAATTATAGCATAGGAAAATTTATTAATAGTTATGCTAATATTTATAAGGAGTTAGAATTTAACTATGGCAGGGATTGGGTTTACTCTAAAAAAGTTATTTAGGGAAGAAAGTTTTTCAAGTAAGGGAAAAGCTTACTTGTATTCAGCAATAGTAGCTGCTGGACCATGGATAGCTGCTGTTATTACTGTTAATAGTATTTTATTTGTTGTAGAACTATCAGAATATAATCCACAAGAAAAGGATGTTTTTTTAGGGACTATTGTATATAGCTTTATATTTTCTCAGATAATAACATCACCTTGGCAGATGATCATAACACGATATATATCAGATAGGCTTTACATGAAGGAATATAAATATATACGTCCATCCTTTATAGGACTAAACAAGATAGTTTTTTTCCTATCCTTTCTTATAGCTGTATTATTTTATATTTTTAAACCTTTGCCTTTAGCTTATAAAATTATGTCAGTATATTTATTTGTTGTTTTATCTATGATTTGGGTTATAATGACGTATTTAAGTGCAGTTAAAAATTATGAGTTGATTGCAAAAGCTTATATTTATGGAGGGATAATCTCTATAGCTCTAGCAATATATTTAATGAACTATCCTATAAAGTTTATTGAATTATCCTATACTTCAAATATTTTATTTTCCTATTTAATTGGATTAAGTATTACTTATATAGTTCTTATTTATGATTTTTTATCTACATTTTATTATGGTAATAATCTACAATATGATTTTCTAAGGTATCTAAATAGATTCCCTAGCTTATTCTGGATTGGATTATTTTATACCTTAGGACTATGGGCAGACGACATATTAATGTGGTTAAGCACTATAGGTGTAGAGGTTTATAAAACTTATCTCTATGCTCCTATTTATGACAATGCTGTTTTTTTAGCGTATCTTACAACAATTCCAACATCAGTTTTATTTCTAGTTTCAATAGAAACAGAATTCTATGATAGCTATAAGAAATATTTTGGACTAGTAAACAACTTCGGAAATTATCAGGAGATTACTTTAGCCAGTGAAGAATTGAAGGAAGTGCTTTATAGAAAACTATTGTATACTTTTCAAATACAGAGCTTAATATCAATATCTACTGTAATGTTATCAACATCAATATTCAAATATCTGAATCTAAATATACTAATTAGAGATATTTTTAAGGTTTGTGCATTTGGGGCGCTATTTAATGTTATAATTTTAATTATTATACTAACCTTATTATATTTTGAATCAAGAATAAGAGCTTTGCTTGTTTCAATTCTATTCTTTATTTCAAATATTATTTTAACCTATTATTTTGCTAATAAAGGCTTAAAATATTATGGATATGGATTTACACTAGGAGCTTTTATAACACTTATATTTGCTATAATAAATATTGTTAGATTACTTAATGGAATAAAATATAGAACTTTTGCTATACAACCACTGTTTGTTGAAGAGGAAAGAGGCATGTTTGTTAAAATTGCGAACTTTTTAAACAATAGAACTAAAGGAAGAATTCATAGAAGTGATAATAAAAAAGAAAAGCTTACAATATCCCAATAAGCTTTTCTTTTTGAAACTTTTGATTGATAAATACTTAAAATTGGGTATATATCAATTTCTATAAACTCTTTTTTTATCTATAGTTAAACTTCCCTTAACCCAATCAAAAAACTTATGTCCTAAAGGTGTAAGGGTAAACATCTCAAGCAAAACTCCAAAACTAATACACAATACAAACATAACATTACTATACACTAGCAATAAAATTACAAATATAGTCCAAATTGATATGTATATCAGCGACAGTAATTTGAATTTTTTAATTTCTTCAGGATCAGTAATAGGCTTATTTGGTGTATCTTTAGGAGCATATTTTATTGTGCAAAAAAGTGCATATGACAGTGTAAAGGCTATTAATAGAGCCAAGGCTTGTATACTCCAATAATTATATGTATATTTAGCAATAATTCCTGCAGAGACATACAACATCATAGATACAAAAAGGCATTTCCCGTATGTATCCATATGGTATCCTCCTGCGATTAATCTTAAAGAACAAAAGATTATAACAATTAAACCTAGTTGAAGCAGCATATTTAGAGCAATACCCAATGAAACTAATACAATAGCCTTTACTAAAGCTCCTATAAAAACTTGAAAAGCAAAGTAATATATAGCTCTTTTCTTATGATCCTCCTCCAGTACATTCATAAAGTGATTTGCACAGGAATATGATAACTTATTTACAAATCTCATTTTAAAACCGCCTTTTATGAATTAATTATATTAATAACTAGAAATATTGCTTGTACAAAAGAAAAGTTTACTCTATCTTGTAGAGAACTTTTCTTTCGTTTGAAATTAAAGAAATTTAGTATTATGTAATAAATATTAAGGAAATTGCCTGGTTAATAAATATGTTTTATTTCATTTAAAAAGAATAAGTATTATTTTAGACCTTTTGGAATTTTTGGTTGGAATAAAACTAAAACTGATGCAGAATCAACTGCAATCTTTTTTGAAGATTTAACAAGTATATTAGCTGCCTTTGAATATACTTTTTTTGTAATATTATTTTTGTTATTCATAACGTAACACCTTCCTTTAAAATATTATTGGTAATACATTTTCTAATAACATGCATAGAGTTTTAGCAATTCCCTTAATATATAGAGATATTAATTTATTCAAAAGTTTTTATGAGCTCCTTTGGTAGGTTGTCTATTGAGTTTCTGATATACCTTTCCAATACAATTTACTATATTATATACTATAAAGTAATAAAATGTAAATTATTACTTTCAAAATTTTGAAAAATATTTTAATTAATTACTAAATTAGGCAATAAAAAGAAATAAGAGAAAAATAGGGTAAAGCATTCGCGAAGGATTCTTATTAACTAATTATTCCTATCAATTGATGCTGACATTATTCAAAATGAATTTTAATATGTATATATGATATGTAATTTTATTGTTGTTTTAAGTCAAAAATTATCTAATATAATTTTGCTATAACAAACAAATTCGATACATATATTTGCCGTACAAAATAGTTGTACGGTTTTTTTATATAAAACAGACATAAAACCGAAAAAAAATGCAAAACATATTAACAAAACTGCATAAACGTGATATTATAATTAAAGGTGTTGCTTAAAATGGAATTTACCTGAGAGGGGGTCTTAACTTGTTCGCTGAGGAAAGAAGAGAGCTAATATTATCAAGAGTCAAAACTAAAGGAAGAATATTTGCTAAAGACTTGGCAGAGGAACTTGGAATATCTATTGATACTATAAGAAGAGACCTTACTTTCATGGAAGAACGGGGTTTACTTAAAAGAACTCATGGTGGGGCTCTACCATTATCAAAGGTTAGAAGATTACCCATGGCAAGCAGGCTAAGCTTTAGTGAAGGTACAGAGCATCAAAATTCAGTAGCTAAACTAGCGGTAGAATTTATTGAAGAGGGAGATACGGTATTTATTGGGGGAGCTAGTATTCATTATATTCTCATAAAGCATTTACCCTTAAATAAAAACTATACTGTTGTTACAAATTCTCTTGCAGTAGCAGAAAAGTTAAAAACCTTTAATAATATTGAAACCTACATAGTCTGTGGAAAAGTTAAAGAAGACGAAGGCATTATAGATATTTTGGCTACAGAATTTGTGCGGACTCTTAGAATTGACGTTGCCTTCATTACAGGAGGAGGAGTATCTGCTAAGCATGGTTTAAGTAGTGCTACTCCAGAAGGTGCTATATTTCAAAGGACAGTAGCAGAGGTTTCAAACAAAAAGATATGTCTTGCTAATTTTGATAAAATTGGTGCTGAGTTTTTTGCTAAAACATTAGAAACTAAAGAAATAGATATACTAATAACTGATTGGGAGGCACCAATTGGTGAGATTGAGAAAATAGAAAAGCTTGGAGTTAAAGTTTTGAAATCAAAAGAAAAATAAATATATATTATTACTTAGAAAGGAAAGTGAAAAAATGAAGGTTGATTTTTATACTTCACAAAGAGAATACAAAGAAAAAAAAGCTGAATTTGATAGTGCAATTCAAGGGGTAATAGAAAAGGGAAGCTTTATACTTGGAGATAAGGTAGCAGAATTTGAAAAAGCTATTGCAGAGTATACTGGTGCAAAATATGCCATAGGGGTTGCTTCAGGAACAGATGCTCTTGTTCTTGCCTCAGATATTCTTGGATTTAAAGACGGAAAGGAAGTAATAACTTCTCCTTTTACTTTTTTAGCTTCTGCATCCTGCGTAATAAGACATAAGGGTAAGCCTGTGTTTGTAGATATTGATGAAGAAACCTTTGGAATAGACGTTAATAAAATTGAGGAAAAGATAAATAATAATACAATAGGAATTTTGCCAATACATTTATTCAATCAAATGATTGATATGGATAAAATCATGGAAGTATCAGAAAAACATAATTTAAGAGTATTAGAGGATGCAGCTGAAGCCTTCGGAATGAGATGGAAAGGAAAAGGAGAAACTTTAAGACATTCTGGAACTATAGGCGATTTCGGAGTTTATTCCTTCTTCCCAACAAAAACCCTTGGAGGCTACGGAGATGGAGGCATGATTGTAACTAATAGTGAAGAACTTGCAAATTTAACAAAGAGCTATAGAGTACATGGAGCTGCTAAAAAGTATCACTATGATCATATAGGATATAATTCTAGACTAGATGCCCTTCAAGCTGCAGTTCTTTCTGTTAAGTTAAAATATATTGATGAAGCTATAAAAAAGAGAGAAGAAGTTGCTAAGCTTTACATCGAAAGCTTAAGTGAATGCCCATATATTAAAATACCAAAGGTAAAAGGTGACCAAAAACACGTTTACTATGTATTTAACATTATTGCAGAAAAGAGAGATGAGCTCGTTCAATATTTAGCTAATAATGGAGTAGGTTATAGTATTTATTATCCAAAGCCACTTCATATGCAAAAGGCCTTTAGTTATTTAGGATATAAGGAAGGAGATTTCCCAATTGCTGAAAAAGTATCTAAGGAAATTTTAGCACTTCCAATCTATCCTGAAATTACAAAAAGTGAAGTTGAATATGTATGTGAAACTATCAAAAATTTTTATAAAGGTAAATAGATTAAATTGAAAGAGAGGATATAACTATGTTAAATAAAAAAATTCCTTTTTCACCACCAGATATTACAGAAGCTGAAGTTAATCTTGTAATTGATACTTTAAAATCTGGCTGGATTACTTCTGGCCCAAAGACAGCTAAATTTGAAGAGGAAATGGCAAAATACTGTGAGACAAACAAGGGTGTTGCTGTAGCCAGTGCAACAGCAGGAATGGAACTTGTTTTAAAGGTATTGGGAATAGAGGGAGACCACGAAGTTATAACTACTCCATATACCTACACATCTACATCAAACGTAATATTACATAGAGGAATGAGACCTAAGTTTGTTGATGTTAAAAAGGATAGTTTTTTAATAGATGAACAAAAGATTTATGATGCTATTACTCCAAAAACAAAGGCTATTATGACCGTTGACTTTGCAGGAGTTCCAGTAGATTACGATAAAGTTAGAGAAGTTATTAAGGCTAAAAATCGTGAGGATATAGTGCTTATTTCTGATTCAGCTCATTCCTTTGGTGCAAAGTACAAAGATAAAAAGGTTGGAGGACAGATGGACTTTCATATATTCTCTTTCCATGCAGTTAAAAATCTTACAACTGCAGAAGGAGGAGGTATTACTTATAATAACAATAATTTTCTTGGCAAAGAGGATTTATATAAAGAATTAAAATACACTTCGCTTAATGGTCAAACTAAGGATGCTCTTTCAAAAATGAAAGCTGGAGCATGGCAGTACGATATTTTGACAGATGGATTTAAGTGTAACATGACAGATATAATGGCTGCTATTGGTCTTGCTCAACTAGAAAGATATGATGAAATGCTTAAGATTAGAGAAGCTATTTTTGATGTTTACAACAATACCTTTAAGGATAAGGAGTGGGCTATACTTCCATTTAAGAAAGAAGGAGGTACTGAATCGTGCTACCACATATATTCTCTTAGAATTAAAGGTTTTACATTAGAACAAAGAAATGAATTAATTCAAACAATGGCGGATAAGGATATAGCTACAAATGTTCACTTTATTCCACTGCCAATGTTTACTTTATACAAAAATCTTGGATATAAAATTGAGGATTATCCAAATGCATTTAATCAATACTCAAATGAAGTATCCTTACCTATTTATTCTAAGCTTTCACTTGAGGATGCAGCGTACGTGGCAGAAGAAATAGTGAAGAGCGTTGAGAAAATATTTGTAGCTAAATAAAAAATGAATTATATTATTTGAATACATTCATTTAATAAAAAATATTGAATATTTAAAAGTAATCTAGTATAATATATAAAATAAAAGTGAATACTCTAAAAATTATGAAAGGGAAGAGTACACAAAGGGAGAATTTAAAGCGAGTCGGTGGATAGTGAAAGCCCGATAATGGATTTTTGTGGAAAGCAGCCCTAGAGTTTCTTATCGAGAAAGGGGAATTATTTTAATTCTCACAATAGAGACAGACGTAGCCTCACGTTACTGAGGATTGGAATGAACATTCCAATTGAGAGAGTGCTAATTTTAGCACTAATTAGGGTGGTACCGCGAAATATTCCTTCGTCCCTTTACGGGATGGAGGATTTTTTTTGTTTAATTTAATAAATTAGGGGGTAATTTGGAATGGAAGAAATTTTAGAGATTATTGAAAAGAACAGCAAGTATACTGAAAAAGAAATAGCCGCCATGACGGGGAAAACTGTTGAAGAAGTACAGGCAGCAATAAAAAAATATGAAGAAGATAACATTATTGTAGGATATCCTACTTTAATTAACTGGGAAAGAACAAGCAAGGAAAGTGTAATTGCATTAATAGAAGTTAAGGTTACGCCACAAAGAGGAGAAGGCTTTGATAAAGTTGCAGAAAGAATTTATAAATTTCCTGAGGTTAAATCTTGCTACCTTATGTCTGGCGGCTTTGATTTAACAGTAATTGTAGAAGGTAAATCTATGAAGGAAGTTGCACTATTTGTTTCAGAAAGATTATCTACACAAGAATGTGTTCTAAGCACTGCTACACATTTCGTTCTAAAAAAATATAAAGATAAAGGTACAATTTTTGAAGAAAAAACAAGAGATGATAGGGAGGCTATATTTATATGATTATAGAAGATATGATTTTATCTAATGTTAGGAATATGCCTCCATCAGGCATAAGAAAATATTTTGATATAATTAATGAAATGAAAGATGTTATTTCTCTTGGAGTTGGAGAACCGGATTTCGTAACACCATGGAATATAAGAGAAGCAGGTATCTACTCTCTTGAAAAAGGGCATACTCATTATTCTTCAAATGCAGGTTTTATAGAATTAAGAGAAGAAATTTCAAGGTATTTAAAAAGAAAGTATTCATTGGATTATAGTGCAGATAATCAAATATTAGTTACCGTTGGTGGAAGTGAAGGTATTGATGTGGCTCTTAGAGCATTAGTTGGACCAGGAGATGAGGTAATCATACCTGAGCCTAGCTTTGTAGCTTATAAGGGCTGTACTGTATTTACTGGAGCAACTCCTGTGGTTATTAATCTTAGACATGAGGATGAATTTAAGCTTACTCCAGAGTTATTAGAGAAGGCTATTACTCCAAAAACAAAGGTAGTAATTATTCCATTCCCAAATAATCCAACAGGGGCAATAATGAATAGAGAGGAGCTTGCAGCAATTGTAGAAGTTCTTAAGGACAAGGATATTATTGTATTGTCAGATGAAATTTATGCAGAACTTACCTATGAAGGTGAACATGTATCCATTGCAAGTTTTCCAGAAATGAAGGACAAGACTATAGTAATCAACGGCTTTTCAAAAACCTATGCAATGACTGGATGGAGAATGGGTTATGCATGCGGCCATCCTGTATTAATTGATGCAATGAAAAAAATTCATCAATATGCAATTATGTGTGCACCAACCACTGCTCAATATGCTGCTTTAGAAGCTTTAAAAAACAGTGATAATAATGTAGATGAAATGGTTAAGGAATACAATAGAAGAAGACGTGTAATGGTAGACGGTTTTAGAAAAATGGGACTTGATTGTTTTGAGCCTAAGGGAGCTTTTTATTTATTTCCATGCATAAAGTCTACTGGATTATCTTCTGATGAATTTTGTGAGAAGCTACTTTTAAAAGAAAAGATTCTGATAATTCCTGGAAATGCTTTTGGAGATTGTGGAGAAGGTTTTGTAAGAGCATGCTATGCATCTTCTATGGGAAATATATTTGAAGCATTAAAGAGAATAGAGAGATTTATAAGTACAATTGGAAATTAGATTTTGAAGTGATAAATTGTATAAGTTAATAAATAAAGATACATTAGCCTCTTTTCAACCTAATGTATCTTTATTTATTCAAAAATAATATCTCAACATTAATAATCTAGAATTAAAGTTAAGGTATTCTTTTGCAAGATATTTAAAATCTAAGAGGGTTGCAGAATCCGTTAAGTAAGCTGATTTTGTAAAATCTTCTTTTCTGTGTTTATTCAACTTTTTAATCATTTCTTCCCTATCTTTTATGCCTATACCGTGACCATAATAAGTCCCATCTCCAAGGTCAATTACATTTTCACCTTGCCATTCAGGAGTTTTTGAATTTACATCAGGATTTTTAAAATATCTGCAATCACCTGGAAAATAATCTACTACATTTAAGAAAGTGCCAATACCAAGATCATCATCAAGGTACTTCCAATCCATTAAATATATATGATCGAATAACTTATTAAAAAGGATTCTAGGAAATATATTTAGTAAAGCTTTATAATAGACAATTACTATTGCAGTAGCGCATTCTGTACCATACTGTGAACTGTTTATATAGATATCCTCAATTGCGTCATAAGGCTCCACATCTTTATTCAATAAAAAGCCACCTTCCTCAGTTCGGGTCCAGAATTGGGGATTACACATAGATTCTTCGAAAATTTTAAATTTAAAACTACTCTTATTTAGATCTTTCGATGCCTGTATAATACTTAGTCTTAAGTCTAGTTCAAACTTTAATTCTTTTAAGGAATCATACGTATAAATTTCTTTGCTAGAGACCATTTTATCAGTGATTATTTTTTCAATAGGCTTTATACCATATGCATTGTTAATATCATCAGTAGCTATAATTTTGCTAGAGACTTTCAGCATTTTTACCCTCCCAGTAGAGTGTTAAAATATTATATATTAATATAATATGAAAAAATTGTGTGTTGACCCTAACTTTTAATTATTCCTGAGAAGTTATAGACTATTAAATAAAAAAGGCACCCCTATAGTTTTTAGGAATGCCAATTTTTTTTATATTCTTTTCCGTGGAGTATAATGAGTATGAAGAAGATAATGGGCTTTTTCTCCGCCTATTTCTCCTAAATATTCTTCATAAAGTTTAATTACAGCAGGATTTTCATGAGACTTTCTTAGTTTCTTATTTCTGTCTTCATTATAAAGGGCTTCCATTCTCTTTTTTACAATTTCTATATTACCAAAGTGGTAAGGTTGGCCGCCGCCGTCTATGCATCCGCCAGGACAAGCCATTATTTCTATAGCGTGATATTTCGATTTTCCACTTTCTATAGATTCTAGCAAAGCTCTAGCATTACCAAGTCCATGGGCTACTCCTATTCGTATATCTTCACCATTAATGTTTATAACCGCTTCCTTTAGACCTTCAAGTCCACGTACATCATGGAATTCTACTTTTTCAAGGGTTTCATTTGTAAGCCATTCATAAGCAGTTCTTAATGTGGCTTCAATAACTCCTCCTGTGGTGCCAAAAATAACTGATGCTCCAGTGGATTCACCTAGTGGATGGTCAAAATCTTCTTCTGGAAGATTTCTAAAATCTAGCCCTGCTTCGTTAATCATATCCGTAAGTTCTCTTGTAGTTATAACTATATCAACATTTTTTTGTCCCTCATGCTCTAATTCTGGACGGGTTATTTCATATTTTTTAGCAATGCAAGGCATTATTGATACTACAACTATTTTTGATGGATCTATATCCATTTTTTCTGCTAAATAAGTTTTAGCTATTGCTCCAAACATAATATGAGGAGACTTGCAAGTTGAAGGTACATCAACTAGTGCTGGAAATTGATGTTCAATAAATTTAACCCAACTAGGACAGCAGCTTGTTAATATAGGTAGCGTTCCTCCCTTTTGAAGCCTATCAATAAATTCATGAGCTTCTTCAACCACAGTTACATCAGCTGCAAAATCTGTGTCAAATACCTTTCGAAAGCCTAATCTTCTAAGAGCAGCAGCCATTTTTCCAGTAACTATGGTTCCAGGCTCCATATCGAATTTTTCCCCAAGGGCTGCCCTAATGGCGGGAGCAGTTTGAACTATAACGTACCTGTCTGGATCAGCTAGCACATCCCATACCTTAGATACATTACTTACTTGAGTCAATGCAGCAGTAGGGCAAACAGCTACACATTGACCACAAAAGGTACACATAGTTTCAAGCATTGGCCAACCAAAGGCTGGGGCTACTACAGTTTCAAAGCCTCTATCTACTGCTGAGAGTATGTGACAAGTTTGAACCTCATTACACATGGTTTCACATCTTCTACACATTATGCATTTATCAAGATTTCTATAAAGTGCTCCACTGGAAGAATCCTTTTTATAGTTCGACATATCTCCTTTGTACTTAATTTTTCTTATACCTAGCTCTGCAGCAATAAGCTGCAGCTGACACTGAGTATTTTTCTCGCAAACAAGACAATCAGTTGGATGATCAGATAATAGAAGTTCTACCATTGTACGTCTAGCTTTAATAGTTCTTAGGGTATCAGTTTTTATTATCATACCTTCAAAAACCTCAGTAGCACAAGCAGGTGCAAGGTTTCTGCGGCCTTCAATTTCTACTAGACAAACTCTACAGGAAGCAGTTCTATTTACCATTTTTATATCATGTAAATCTAAATAACAAAGAGTAGGAATTTTTACATTTACCTTTTTAGCAGCATCTAGAATAGTTGTTCCTTCAGGAACTGAAACCTGAAAGCCATTAATAGTTGCATTTACCATCTTCATTTTTAATACCTCTTTTCTTTTTATCTCCTTGTAATTGCATTGAATTTACATTTCGCTTCACAAGCACCGCATTTAATACACAATTCTTTATTTATAATATGAGGTGATTTTACCTCCCCAGAAATAGCTTTAACAGGACAAGATTTTGCACAGGCAGTACATCCAATACATTTTTCTTCATTAATATGATATTTTAATAGTGAAGTACATACACCAGCAGGGCAGGTTTTATCTTTTACATGCGCAATATATTCATCTAAGAAAAAGTTTATGGTACTAAGTATTGGATTTGGTGAGGACTGGCCGAGTCCACATAGGGATGCATCCTTAATTATATTTCCAAGACTTTTTAAGCCTTCAATGTGTTCCATAGTCCCTTTACCTTCCGATATATCTGTTAAAATTTCATGTAGTCTCTTATTCCCTATTCTACAAGCAGTACATCTTCCACAGGATTCATCTACAGAGAATTCAAGATAAAACTTTGATATATTAACCATGCAATCATCTTCGTCCATTACAATCATTCCACCGGAGCCCATCATGGAACCTATTTTTGTGAGACTTTCGTAGTCTATAGGAGTATCTAGATATTCTTCAGGAATGCACCCGCCAGAAGGCCCTCCTGTCTGAACAGCTTTGAACTTTTTATTATGCCTAATTCCTCCACCTAGCTCAAAAATAATTTCTCTAAGGGTGATTCCCATGGGAACTTCCACAAGACCTACATTGTTAATCTTACCAGCTAAGGCAAATACTTTAGTGCCTTTGCTTTTTTCAGTTCCAATGGAGCTAAACCAATCGGCTCCTCTTAAAAGTATAGGATTGATATTTGCTAGAGTTTCTACGTTATTAATGTTTGTAGGTTTTTTCCAAAGGCCAATTTGAGAAGGATAAGGTGGCTTTACAGTTGGCTCTCCACGGCCACCTTCAATGGAATTAATAAGAGCGGTCTCTTCACCACAAATAAAAGCACCAGCACCATATACTAAGTCAACATCAAAAGAAAAACCCGAGCCTAATATATTTTCACCTAGTAAACCAATATCATAGGCTTGCTTTATAGCTATTCTAAGTCTATTAATTGCAAGTGGATACTCAGCCCTTATATATATGTAGCCTTTAGTTGCCCCCATACTGTATCCGGCAATTGCCATAGCTTCAAGTACTGAATGAGGATCACCTTCTAAGATACTTCTATCCATGAAGGCGCCAGGATCACCTTCGTCTGCATTACAAATAACATATTTTATATCTGATTCACTTTTTCTAGTCATTTCCCATTTTGTCCCTGTAGGGAATCCGCCGCCACCTCTTCCTCTAAGGCCGCTTTTTTTAACTTCATTTATTACTTGTAATGGATCCATCTCTATTAAAGCTCTTCCAAGTGCCTCATAACCATCAACAGCTATACATTCCCTAATATCCTCAGGATTTATAAGTCCACAATTTCTAAGAGCAATTCTCATTTGCTTCTTATAGAAGGGCAAATCGTTTTGATGTGGAAGTTTTTGTTCAGTATTAGGTAAGTTATAAAGGCAACTATCAGCTAAATTACCTTTAACAATATGCTCTTCAATAATTAATTTAGCTTTTTCCTCATCTACTTCTATATAAAAAATATTATCAGGCATTATCTTCACAATTGGTCCTTTTTCACAAAATCCAAAGCAACCTGTTTTTATTATTTTAACTCTATCCTGAAGACCTAAATTTTCGACTTCCTTTATAAATACCTTAGATACATTAATACTACCTGAAGCCTCGCAGCCAGTTCCTCCACAAACTAATATATCTTTCAGAGCTCTATTAGTATTAGCAGATAAAGTATTTGACTTCTGATTACTATTTATTTCTTCATTGACAAAACGGTGTTTCATCAATGACTTGTACTCTTCCTTTAAGGTTCTTAATTTCGTAAGAGAGTTGATTTTTTCCATGTATATCCCTCCTTATTGTTAAAATTTATCCATTAGTGTATTCACTTAGTATTTTCTCTACATCTTCAACTTTAACTCTTCCGTATACTTTTCCATCAACTGTAACTACCGGAGCTAGACCGCAAGCTCCAACGCATCTTAAAGTGTCAATTGTAAATAAGCCATCTTCTGAGGTATTGTTATCTTTAATATTAAGTTTGTTTTTAAATTCCTTTAAGATTTTTTCAGCACCCTTTACAAAACAAGCAGTCCCCATACAAATGCTTATAACGTGTTTCCCATGGGGTTCCATTGTGAAAAAGGAATAAAAGGTGGTAACTCCAAATACTTTTGCAGCTGGTATATTTAGCTTTCTTGCTATAAATAGCTGCAAGTCTTCCGGTAGATATCCAAACATATCCTGAGCTTCATGAAGTATATTAATAAGAGCTCCTTCTTTTTTTTCCATACTATCAATATATTCTTCTAACTTTTTCAGCTTTTCTTTATCTAACTTGTAATCAGTCATTTTTCCACCATCCTTCCATCAGAATGCATTTTATATAACAAGGGTATTATTAGCAAAATGAGAAACAATTATTTATTTAATAAGAATTAATAAAATGTAGTAAGTATGCATAGCAAAATTGCAATAAAAAACATATTATAAAATTAGACAAAAATGACGAAAAAATAACAAAAAAACTATTGAGATTTAAAACCAATTGTGTTATATTCAATTACGTTATAATTATACTTTTTTGTTGATAATTATAACTTTATAAATAACCTTCTTCTTGGCCTATGCTATGCCATAAGGGGTTTTTCTTTTTACCATAAAAATTATATAAAGGAGTTGTTAAGGTGTGACAGAGGATGTTTTTGTTCAATTGTTAAAGGTTTGTAAATGCTTTGATCAAGAGGAGACAGTAATAGATAATCTGAACCTTGAGATTAAAAAAGGAGAATTTTTGACTATTCTAGGTCCAAGTGGTTGCGGAAAAACGACAACCCTAAGAATAATCGCTGGCTTTGAAATACCTACCAGTGGGGAAATTATAATAGACGGAGAAAATATTACAGAAAAATCACCACATGAAAGAAGCGTAAATACTGTTTTTCAGAATTATGCACTTTTCCCTCACATGAATGTTTTTGATAATATTGCCTTTGGACTAAAAATGAAGAAGGTTCCTAAGGATGATATTAACAAGAAGGTATTAGAAATGATTAAAACGGTAAGATTGGAAGGATATGAAAACAGAATGCCTTCTCAGCTAAGCGGAGGTCAAATGCAGCGTGTAGCTATTGCTAGAGCCTTAATAAATAATCCAAAGGTGTTACTATTAGATGAACCTCTTGGTGCTCTTGACTTAAAGCTTCGCAAACAGATGCAATTGGAATTAAAGTATCTTCAAAAAAAGCTAGGTATTACTTTTATTTTTGTAACTCATGATCAGGAAGAAGCTTTAACAATGTCTAATAGAATAGTAGTTATGAATAATGGAGTAATAGAACAGCTAGGAACACCGGAAGAACTATACGAAAGACCAAAGACTAAATTTGTAGCTGACTTTTTAGGAGAGACAAACCTTCTAGAAGGAGAGGCAATTAAAATAAAAGATACAGAAGTGTTGCTGCACTTAGAACAAGAACAAGATATTATAAGAATTCCAAACCTAAATTATGATTTAGGAGATAAATTTACAGTTTCCGTAAGACCTGAGAGAATAAAGATTAAGCCTCAGGCAGAAGAGGGAGACGTATGGCTTCAATGTAAATTTAAAGAGCAGATATATGTTGGATCAAATATAAAAACTGTAATGGTTCTAAAAAACGGTAAGGAAATTATTGTGAATGAACCAATAGGACAAAACTTTGCCTTTGATAATAAAGGAGAAGATTTATTTGTAACTTGGAATCCAAAGCATACAGTAGTAATTAAGGCATAGGGGGGATAAAAATGGAAAAGAGAATTTCCCTAAAAAATATAGCAGGATTTTTAGCTGCCATTTTACCAGTTACTATTTGGATGCTAGCATTTTTTATAGTACCTCTAGCATTAATTTTAATAGTTAGCTTCTGTGCAAGAGGAGAAGCTGGAGATGTTGTATACAGTTTTACTCTAAGTAATTATGGAAGAATATTTAATAAGTTATACTTAATGATTTTCTTCAAATCAGTTTTAATAGGAGTATTTACAACTGTAGTTTGTTTGGTGTTAGGTTATCCCTTTGCTTTTATTATTGCTAGGTCAAGTAAAAAACTTAGGCCTATATTTCTGTTATTAATTATGATACCGTTTTGGACAAACTCCTTAGTTAGAACCTATGCCATGATAATTTTGCTTAGAACTGAGGGAATAATTAATACTTTATTAATGAATATAGGACTAATAAATGAACCTTTACAGATGATGTACAACAACTTTGCAGTTACAATAGGCATGTTATATATGATGTTTCCATTTATGGTGCTTCCTCTTTATGCATCAATTGAAAAGCTTGATATGAGAATTTTAGAGGCTGCAGAAGACCTTGGAGCGACTCCATTGAATAAGTTTTTAAAGGTTACTCTTCCACTTACAAAGTCAGGAATCATTTCAGGTTCCCTTCTTGTATTTGTTCCAACCTTGGGTTTGTTTTTTATAACAGATCTTATGGGGGGAAGTAAGGTTGTATTAATGAGTAATTTAATTAAAAACCAGTTCCTGACAGCAAGAGATTGGCCTTTTGGTTCTGCTATTTCAGTAATTTTAATGATAGTTATGGTAATTTTAATTTTCTATTACACCAAATCTAGTGGAAATAAGCAGAAGTGGGAGGTGTTTTAGAATATGAATAAAAAAGGGAATATATTCAAATCTATTTATGCTTTCCTAATGTTTTTGTTTCTATATGTACCTATAATGGTGCTTATTGTATTTTCTTTCAATGATTCTAAGCTAAATGTTGTTTGGAATGGCTTTACAATGAAGTGGTACAATAGCCTTATGCATAATTCAGGAATATTAGAGGCAGTAAAAAACTCTTTTATAGTTGCAATTATTAGTACAATTATTGCAGTAATTATTGGAACCTTTGCAGCTTTAGGACTATATAGATATAAATTTAAGGGTAAAAATATCATTGATTCAGTTCTAAATGTACCCTTAATTATACCAGAAATAGTAATGGGTATTTCACTATTGGCATTCTTTTCTATAGTAGGATTACCACTAGGAAGAGTATCTTTAATAATTGCCCATGTAACCTTTAGTATTGCTTATGTGGTAGCGGTTGTTAAAACGAGACTAGACGGCTTTGATGCCTCAATGGAAGAAGCAGCACTAGACTTAGGTGCTACACCAGTAAAAACATTTTTTCATGTTACACTTCCAATGATAATGCCTGGAGTTATAGGGGGAGGATTACTTGCCTTCACTTTATCTCTTGATGATGTAATAATTAGCTTTTTCGTAACTGGAGCTGGAAGCATGACACTTCCGCTTAAGGTATTTTCAATGGTTAAATTTGGTGTAACTCCTGAAATCAATGCTTTATCTACAATAATAATAGTATTTACTTTTATTGTTGCCGGTTTATCCATGGCTTTGAAAAATATAAACTTAAATATAAAGAAAATAGGTACACTTGTTTTTGTTATAATATTCGTTATATCTGGTTTTAGCTATGGCATATGGAACTTTGCAAAAGCAAATGAGGGCCCTAAGCAAGTAATAAACGTATTTAACTGGTCAGAATATCTTCCGCAATCAGTTATAGATAAATTTGAACAGACCTATAATATAAAAGTAAATTACAGTACCTTTTCTTCAAATGAAGAAATGCTTGCTAAACTTATGGCCGGAGGAGAAAGCTATGATATTGCTGTAGCAAGTGATTTTATGGTTGAAATCCTCAAAAAACAAAATCTTATTAAGGAAATAAACAAAAACAACTTGCCAAATTTAAAAAATATAGGTAAGCAGTATTTAGATTTACCTTTTGATAAAGGTAATAAATTTAGTGTTCCATACATGTGGCTTGCAGGAATCATAGCATATGACAGTACAAAAATTCCTGAAGGAACAATAACTAGCTATGCGGACTTATGGAAACCTGAATTGAAAAATTCTTTAACTATATTAGATGACCAAAGAGCTATTATAGGAATAACCTTAAAGAAGCTCGGCTATTCTCTTAATGAAACCTCTCCAGAGGCACTAAAAAAGGCTAAAGAAGAATTGATAAAGCTTCAACCTAATGTTAAGGCTTATGATAGTGATAGTCCAAAAACTAGCTTAATAAATGGAGAAGCAAAGGCTATTTTCGCTTGGGGAGCAGAAGGTTCTCTAGCAAGAAGAGAAAACTCAAATGTTAAGTATGTAATTCCAAGGGAAGGCTTGTTCCTACAACAAGATAACTTTGTAATACCAAAAACTTCAAAGAACACTGAAGCTGCTGAACTATTTATTAATTTTATAATGGAACCAGAAATATCAGCTGAAATATCAGCAGAATTCCCATACGGAAATCCAAATGAAGCTGCATATCCATTCATTGATAAAGAAATTATGGAAGATATTGCAGTGTACCCATCTGAAGAAGATGTTAAAAAGGGTGAATATTTGAAGGATATTGGAGAATCTATTACAGAGTTTGATAAGGTTTGGTCCGAAGTAAAACAATAGTAAGAAAAGGTGCCAGGCACCGGATAAAGGAGAATTCGTTGAATTCTCCTTTATCCGGTGCCTGGCACCTTAAAATATCTCAAAAAATAAAAAAGCTACCAACACATAGGGTATTAATAGCAATTTAAAGACATTACTTATTCACCGATAGATTCGGCTAAACATTCTTCAATAACATCTTGTGTAATTATAAATATCTTCTTAGTGTTCATTTAAATTCCTCCTACCTAATTTTTAAAAAAATACTACAAAAAAATATATGCTGCTGTTAAAGGGTTTAGTACAAAATAGAGACAAAATTTTAAAAATTAGGAATTAAATTAGAGGGTTAAATTAAAGATTTCGAGAGTTGTAATTTTAAAGACTCGTACTTTATCTAATTTCATATAATTCTAATATTTGAAAGGAATCTGATTTTGCAAGTTGTTTCTTTAAACTATTTTTAAAGTGATATTTTTTAGTATTTAATTATTATATCATCAAAATTATATTAATGCAATAACTTTGTTGAAGATGTTCTGTTAGTTTTACTTTTTGCACGAGATACCATGCCTTTAACCATATTTAAATGAGCTTCTGACACATCAGGAAATACTGTTAATAAGGTATCAACAATATAATCTATATTATCATCATTAATTTTTTTACCACAAGTGTCTGAATCTAAAACTACAGGGGTGGTTTTTAAAGCATGATAAATAGTGCTTACAATTGGAGACTCTTCAACGCCCTTTTCTACTGTGCATTTTTCGGAAAAATATAGATCCTCATCTCTAACCCAAAGTTGACCATAAACATATTCTTTATTAGAAATATCTGAATCATCTTCAAAACCCGAAGAACAGTCATGTTGAATATGCTCAACGTGCTTAATATCTAGTCTATTGTAATCTTCTTTTCTTGTTAAGACACATCGCAATTCTAATTCTAACAATCTATCTTTAACATGATCAGAAAGATTTTCTCCTAATTCAGTTACAAAAAGATTCATTGATATTGTTTTTTTGATTTTATAATTTTTTTTCAATTAAACTGTCCCCTTTTCTATTATAACATCTAATTATTTACTTAAGGTAAATAGTAAGTTAATAATAGTATACCACTGTAATTCTTAATTAACAAAATATTAATGCGAAATCATTTAGTATTAATGAAATTTCTATTTATTCAACATCTTGATAAATAAACAACATAAAACTATAATTAATAAAGTAAAAACTATATATTAATGATTTTAATTTTATTTAAATAAAAAAGTACCTACATAGCGAATTTTAAGCATTATTTGTGGTGAAAGTTATTAAGGAGAATTAAAAAATTGGATAAAGTTATTTTGTATTTAATAGGAACTTTTTTTGTAGTAAGTGCAATAGATTATGCTCTTGGATGTCCCTTTAAGCTTGGACAAAAATTTGAAGAAGGAATAAAGACCATGGGGCCCTTAGGACTTGGAATGATTGGAATATTATCCTTAGCACCAGTATTGTCCAATGTACTTTCTAAAGTGATTATGCCAATAAGCGAAGCTTTAGGTATAGATCCTTCAATAGTACCAGCTATGTTTTTTGCAGTAGATATGGGAGGATTTCAAATGTCTTCAAATATATATATTAGTAAAGAAATTGGATTATTTGCTGGAGTCGTTGTAGCCTCAACTATTGGAACTGTAATAAGCTTTACTATTCCAGTAGCTATGGGTATTATAGAAGATGGGGATAAGGAATATTTTTTTAAAGGAGTATTAATAGGGACAATATCCTTGCCTATAGGTTGTATAGTTGCTGGCATTTTCCAAGGTTTAAAACTAAATATTCTTTTATGGAACATGATACCGATTTTTATTATTTCACTTATTCTTTCAGTATCACTTTTATTGATTCCAAAAAGAATCATAAAAATTCTTAATATTTTTGGTAAGCTAATAGTTGCCTTGAGTATTATAGGATTAATTCTTCAAGGTATAGATATATTATTTGGATATAAAATAATTAATGGACTTGCTCCTTTTTCTGAGGTTGCATCCATAATAGTAAAAATATCAATTGTTTTATCGGGAGCATATCCTATGATTTATATTATTAAACGTTTGTTTAGCAGTAGTCTCGAAAAAATAGGAGGTAAGTTTGGATTAAATGCGGAAGCTGTTTCGGGAATAATTGGCAATTTAGCAAGTAATCTTTTAATCTTTGGAATATATAAAGAAATGAATCCTAAGGGGAAAGTGGTTGCTGCTGCTTTTTCAGTAAGTGGTGCTTTTGTTTTTGGAGGACAGTTTGGATTTGTCTCTGGGCTCGCTCCAGAAATGCTAGGAAGTTTTATGATTGCAAAGCTTATTGCAGGAATAATCAGTATAATATTAGCTTCATGGATATATGAAAGGGAGGTTTTAATATGTCAATTAGGGAGAGAATTGAAGATTTAAGAAAGTTAATGAAAAAGAATGACATTGATGCATACATAGTTCCAAGCTTTGATGCTCATCAGAGTGAATATGTAGCTGAACATTGGAAGGGAAGAAAGTGGATTTCAGGCTTTACTGGTTCAGCGGGCACAGCAGTTATTACTTTAAAAGATGCCGGACTTTGGACTGATGGAAGGTATTACATTCAAGCAGAAAAACAACTAGAGGGCTCAGGGATGAAGCTTTTTAAGGCAGCAGAACCTGATGTACCTTCATACTATGAATGGTTATTTCAGGTTTTAGAGGAAGGAAGTCAAGTTGCTTTTGATGGAAAGGTTTTTTCAGTAGACCAAGTAAAGGAAATGGAAAGTAGCTTTAAGCTAAAGGCCATAGACTTAATAACAGATAAAGATTTAATTAATAAGCTTTGGAAGGATAGACCTGAAATACCTTCAGGAGAAATTTTTACCCATCAAGTAAAGTATGCAGGAAGATCAAGAACAGAAAAGCTTAGTGAGATAAGAAAGGAAATGGAGAAACTAGGGGCCAACTATTATCTTTTAACTTCTCTAGATGATATTGCTTGGCTATTAAATATAAGAGGATCTGATGTTCCAAATAATCCTGTAGTTATAGCATATGTAATTATTTCAATGGATAAATGTTATTTATTTATTAATCCTGTAAAGGTGCCAAAGGATATAAAAAAAGAGTTAGAAGCTGAAGGCATAAAAATAAAAGCTTATGAAAAAATAGAGGAATTCTTAGAGAATCTAACTAAAAAAGATTCTATAATCCTTGATACAGCTAAAACAAATATATTATTGTATGAAGCAATAAACCCTAGTACAAGAAAAATTGAAGCTATGAATATAACTACTAAGCTAAAGTCTATTAAGAATGATATTGAAATAGAAAACTTAAGAAATTGTCAGGTGAAAGATGGAGTAGCCATGGTTAAATTTATTAAATGGCTAAAGACGTCTATAGGAAAAGAGGAAATTACAGAAATTTCAGCAGAAGAAAAGTTAGAAGGCTTTAGAAGAGAGCAGGAAAATTTTTTTCAAGTAAGCTTTGACACAATTGCAGGGTATAAGGATCATGCGGCTATGATGCACTATAAAGCAAATACTGAAAGTCAGTATACACTAAAGTCGGAGGGCTTTTTCCTTGTAGATTCTGGTGGACAGTATTTTGATGGAACTACGGACATAACAAGAACAATTGTACTTGGAGATTTAACAGAAGAAGAAAAAAAAGATTTTACACTAGTATTAAAAAGCAATATTGCTTTAGATAGCTTGAAGTTTTTATATGGTGCTACTGGATCTAATTTAGATATAATTGCTAGAAAACCTATATGGGATGAAGGAATGGACTACAAATGCGGTACTGGCCATGGTGTAGGATTTTTCTTAAATGTTCATGAAGGACCTCAAAGATTTGCACAAATACCTAATGAGGCAAGACTAGAAAAAGGTATGATTATTACTAATGAGCCTGGAATATATAAAGAGGGAAAATACGGTATAAGAACTGAAAATATGATGCTGGTTATTGAAGATGAAAAGACAGAATTTGGTCAGTTTATGAAGTTTGAAGCTATAACTTATTGTCCAATTGATTTGCGTGGATTGAACAAAGATATGTTAACAGATATTGAGAAGAAGTGGCTAAATAATTATCATAAAAAAGTATATGAAAAGCTGTCACCTTATTTAAATGAAGAAGAAAAAGAATGGTTAAGCAGAGAAACTAAAGAAATTTAAAAAAGCTAGTTAATTTCATAAGATATACTTATATTAAATGCATCTTTAATAAGTTTAGATTTTCTTTCTAATCTATCAATTATATTTAAGGCTTCTGCTCCAATAAGACTTATGTTAAGAATCTTATTCTGAACAGAAGCCTTATGTAATTTAATATCAAACTTATGAGTATGATCTAGGGAATCTGCGATTCTTAAAATTGAAATTAATTTTAAAAATTCCATTTGAAGCTCTTTTGAATAACATTTTATATCTTTATCTATGTTTTTTCTATGGCTGCTACTTATTAGTGCTATAAAGCTTCTAAATTCATCAGGTATTTTGTTAAAACTTGAATCTATCATGATAATATTCTTTGTATGCTTGTGATGTTTTTTCTTGTCAATATAATAGCCAATATCGTGAAGTAAAGCACTATATTTAAGAATATCCTTGTATTTACAAGAAAGCTTTAACTCCTCTTTTAGGGCATCGAAAAGAACTGAAGAGTAGTCAGCAACTTTTATTGAATGAGCTATATTTTGAGGGTTTATATACTTTTGAGATATAGTTAATATCTCATCTTCACTAATAAAAGCATTAATATTCATATAAAAAACCTCCTTTTTCATATCTTAATATATGAAAAAGGAGGAAACTTTATACAAATTTCTTATGACTCAATTATTAATTTTTTGTTGAAAAGCTTGTTAAAAACTGTGGCAGCACTCATAGCATCTTCAATTTCCATGGTAGGAGAAAATTTAGAAGATATTTTAATTTTTACTATTTCTTTTTCAATAATGCATTGAAGCTCCTCTATATTGCTATTCATACCTTTATCTAAGCTTTCAGAAATTCTAAGTATTACCCCAAGCTTCTTAATTAATAATAAATCCTCTTGTGATAAGAGCTTTTTATGAGTATAGTTATTAATAGTAAATTCGTCCTTTCTATGAAAAGCTGATACATAGGCTGCAATAAGCTGCTCCCTGTGAGTCAATCCTCTTATTGGAGAATTTAAAATAATGTAGAAGGAGTGCTTTTCATGATGATAGTAGCTAATATGTATTCCACAATCATGTAGTAATGATGCGGTTTTGAGAATTTTATTTGGGCTTATTTCTATTTCGTGTATAGGCTTTAACTGATAAAACAATGAAGCTGCTATATTCCAAACTTGATTAGAGTGTGTTTTATTTAATCTATAATAATTAATCATATTATTTAAAGAAAAGTCCAAAACATCTTCTACAGGCTTTTTATCACCTAAAACATGCTCGTAAATAATTCCTTCTCTAAGACCATTTCCACTGATATATACTTCAGAAATGCTGCAAAATTCAATTATGTTGCTAACAACTGTCAAAGCTCCAAAGAAAATATCTGATCTATCCTTAGATAAGCCTTTCACTTTCTTTAATTCATTTGGAGATTTATCCTTAATTGAATTATAAATTTCAATTATTTCGTGAGAATCCATATGAAAATTATGAGAATGATCTAAGGGATAATTAAGTCGTTTTTTATTTATTTTTCCAATGTTACGAATGGTTCCCCCAACGCCAATAAGTGGAAGCCCTATTATCTTTTTAAGCCAAGGTACTGATCTTAGGGTTTCCTTAATAAAACCATTTAATGCTTCTATACTAGAGGTATCCATGCTTTTATCTAGACTAAACTTTTCTGTAAGATTTATAGCACCTATAGGGAGGCTTAGGGCTTCTTTAATATTTCTATCATTTATCCATATTAACTCTGTGCTCTTTCCACCAATGTCCATTACAAGACCTTCATTAACATCCATGCTATTTACTATAGCAAAGTAGTCATAATAAGCTTCTTCAAAGCCACTTAAAACTCTAATTTTAATCCCAGTTTCCCCTAATACCCTATTTACAAAATATTTTTGATTAGAAGCTTTTCTTACAGCTTCTGTTGCAACTGCGACAATTTTATCAATACCAGAGGCAGTGCATACTTTTTTAAAAAAAGATAATACTTCAATTGCTTTTTCTATTCTATATGGATGAAGCTGTTCATCTTTATCCATATCTTTACCAAGTCTAACAGCTTCTTTTATCTCATCAATAATTCTAAAGGACAGGCTATCGTATAATCCTACTAATACCAGTCTGATTGAATTTGACCCAATATCAATAACTCCAATTTTCTGCATTTTGTGCCTCCCCATAATTTTATTTATATTACATTATACAGTTTGAGTTAAGAAAATTAAATAAGAAAATTTCAAGTGTTTATTAAATTCTTAATCTGTATTCACCTGTTAAATAATTTTTACATTAATAAAGACAAAAGATTACAAATAATTTGATATAATAAAATCAATTGAGTTAATTGTTTGTATTTTCAAAGGAAAACAGGGGGAATTATGAGAAATTACATAGAATTTAAGGTTATTGGGGCTATTGATGTAGGATCCAATTACATAAGAATGGTTATTGCAGAAGTTAGTGGAGATAAGGATAGAGTAATACTGGAGGAACTTAAAAAGCTTACTAATGCAGGGAAGGATTCCTTTAACACAGGTAGAATTTCAGTTAAAACAATACATGAAATATGTCATATTTTAAGTGGTTATAAAAAGATAATGAAGGAATATGGCGCAAAAAAGTACAAGGCAGTAGCAACTTCAGGCATAAGAGAAGCTGATAATAGAGAGTACGTTTTAGAACAAATTAGACTTAGTACTGGACTTAAGGTTGAAATAATCAATAATTCAGAGGAAAGATTATTTGTATATAAGGCCTTGAGAAATGATTCAGAGGCTATATCCTTAATAGAGTCAACTGGAACTTTAATTGTAAATGTATCTTCTGGAGGACTTGAGGTATCCGTATACGAAAATGGGAAATTAAAATATACAGATTATATTAAACTTGGTACTTTAAGAATTAGGGAAATGCTTTCTGAATTAGAATTAAATAATATAAACTTTGCTAGAATAATGAAAGAATATATAGAAAGTAAGTTAAATTTATTGCAGCAAAATATTATTAGAGGAAATATTAAGAATTATATAGCCCTAGGGGGAGAACTGGATACAATTCTTAAATTGGCTAACGGTAATATAAAAGAAAACTATGATAAAAGAACCTTAACTAGTGAAGGATTATTTTCAGTTTATAATGAGGTTTTAAAACACAGCAATGAACAACTAGTTGAAAAGTATGGAATTTCAAATAATGCATCGGAACTATTAATTCCATCTGTTTTGATATTTTATAGCTTTTTAAAAATTGTAGATGCAGAAATTATATATGCACCTATGATTTCTTTAAGACATGGAATACTAATTGATATTGAGGATAGTATTTTTGATTTACCTAGAAGGAAGGATGTTTTAGAGGACGTTATAAGTTCTGTATGGCATATTGCAGAAAAGTTTAACATTAATAAGAGTCATAGTAAGTTTGTACGTAATATTGCTTTGTCTATTTTTGACCAACTAAAAAGTTTACACAAATTAGAAGATAGAGAAAGGCTCTTCTTAGAAGTAGCAGCCATACTTCATGATGTTGGGAAATACGTAAGCTCTAATGGACATAATATTCATTCTTATAATATTGTTAGAAAGCAAAATATTATAGGTTTTTCTGATAGAGAAATGGAGATCGTAGCCAATGTAGCTAGATATCACTCATATAAAATCCCAAGATATTCTCATGAGAATTATGCCAATTTAACAGGAGAGGATAGGATTATTGTATCGAAACTAGTAGCTATTTTTAGAATAGCAGAAGCTCTGGATATATCACATAATCAAAAGATTGAGGGAATTTCTATAAGTAACACAAGGGACGGTCTGTATTTTAGTATAAATTCTAAGGAAGATATAACTTTAGAAAAATGGGATTTTTATAGAAAAGCAACTTTTTTCGGAGAATTAATGGGTGTTGAACCTAAAATTGAAGAATAGTAAATAGTAACTAATTACTAGTAAATAAGGAGTTGGGTAATTAAGATGAACAAGTATAGCGTGGCTGCAAACTTTATAAATAGAGAATTAAGCTGGCTTGAATTTAATGAAAGAGTTTTTGAAAATGCTCAAGATAAAGAAAATCCTCTATTCGAGAGGTTAAAATTTGAGGCGATTGTAAGCTCCAATTTAGATGAATTTTTTATGGTAAGAGTTGCAGCATTGTATGATCAAGTGGATGCGGAATTTACAAAGCCAGATCCTGCTGGGCTTACGCCAAAGGAGCAGCTAGAAAAGATATCTAGTAGGGCTCACATTATGATTAGGGAACAAAATAACTGCTATAATCGTTATTTAATTCCGGCAATGAAGAGAGAAAGAATATTTATTCTAAATGAAAAGGAGTTATCAGCTAAACAGAAAAAGTTTTTGGAAGATTATTATGAAAACAACATATTTCCAGTAATAACCCCTATGGTTGTTGATAAAAGCAGACCTTTCCCATTAGTAGTAAATAAATCTTTAAATATTGCATTATTGCTAGAAGACAAAGAGACAAAGGAAGAAATTTTGGGAACAATTCAAGTACCTTCAGTGTTAGATAGATTTATTGAAATTCCATCTATTGTCGGTGGCAAAGCTTTTATATTATTAGAAGAAGTAATCAGAATGAACCTAGACACACTATTTAGTGGTCATAAGATACTAACCTCAGCCTATTATAGAATAACGAGGAATGCTGATTTGACCTTAGATGAAGAAGGAGCTGAGGACCTTCTTGAAGCTATTCAAGAGTCTATAAAAGCAAGAAAGTGGGGAAATGTAGTTAGATTAGAGTATGAAAGTGGAATGAGTAAGACACTATTAAAAATATTAGAAGAGGAATTAGAAGTTTCAGAAGAACAGGAATATGAGATAAATACACCACTAGATTTAACTTTCTTAATGAAGCTTAGCAATATAAAAGGATATGATAATTTAATGTATCCTGACATTAAACCTTTAATTAAAGCTGAGTTTTTGGAGGATAAGGATGTTTTTTCTGCAATTTCAAAGGGGGATATTTTGTTTCATCATCCTTATGAATCCTTTGATCCAATAGTTTTTCTAGTAAAGCAAGCAGCTATTGACCCAAATGTACTTGCAATTAAGCAAACACTTTATAGGGTAAGTGGTAATTCGCCAATAGTAGAGGCTCTTGCCCAAGCTGCAGATAAGGGAAAACAAGTTACAGTGCTAGTAGAATTAAAAGCTAGATTTGATGAAGAAAACAATATACATTGGGCAAAAAGATTAGAGAAATCAGGGTGTCATGTAATCTATGGTTTGGTTGGATTAAAGACTCACTGTAAAGTACTTCTAGTTGTTAGAAAAGAAAAGTCTGGAATAAAAAGATATGTTCATTTAGGTACGGGAAATTACAACGATGTTACTGCAAAAATTTATACTGACGTAGGATTATTTACTGGTAGCCCTTACTTTGGTGCTGATGCTTCAGCTATATTTAATATGCTCTCAGGACATTCTGAGCCTAAATCCCTTTATAAAACAGCAGTTGCTCCTATAAATCTAAGAAGCAAATTTTTAAGCTTAATAGAGAGGGAAGAAGAAAATGCCCAAAAAGGGCTAAAGGCTAAAATAGTTGCAAAAATGAACTCCTTAGCAGATACAGAAATAATAAAGGCACTTTATAAGGCTTCCAGTGCAGGGGTTAAAATTGACCTTATAGTTAGAGGTATATGCTGCTTGAGACCTGGAATTCCAAACATAAGTGAAAACATAACTGTAAGGAGCATAGTAGGAAGATTTTTAGAACATAGTAGGATATTTTATTTTTATTCTGATGGTGAAGAATTAGTGTTTTTATCTAGTGCAGATTGGATGGATAGAAATCTTGACAGAAGGGTAGAAATATTATTTCCAATTGAAGGAGAACAAGCTAAAGAAAAAGCAAAGGTAATACTAGATATATGCCTTCAAGATACTGTTAAAGCAAGAGTACTTAAGGCAGATGGTAATTATTCAAAAGTAAGCAGAGGAAGAAAAAGAGCTTTAGATTGTCAACAAAAACTTTATGAGATTGCTTTAAAGGAAAATTATATTCAAGCAGAAAGGGAAGTAGCTATAACTTTTCAGCCTATAACTTCGGAAATAGAAAATGAATAATATAAGAAAAATGCGATGCATTTTTAAAATTGACAATGCACAATGGACAATTGACAATGAAGGATGTTTTGCTAAGGCAATACTAGATTATATTGCAGCTTTGCTGCAATTATTAAAATTGGTAATTAAGCTCTGCTTAATTATTTCCTTCATTGTCCATTGTCAATTCTCAATTGTCAATTTATAAGAATTTTACTTCGTAAAATTCTTATATTACAAACTTCTATCTCTTGTTAATCTCCTCTAAACTTTTAATTTCATAGCCTTTTGCTTTCCATTCTGTAATTAAGCTGTCTAAAATTTCAGCATTTGTTTTAGAAACTGCATGAAGAAGTATGATGGCTCCGTTATGTGTTCTGTCTAGTATCCTTTTTCTTGCAAATTCAACTGAAGGTTGTTTATTAGGCTCCCAATCAGCGTAGGCAAAGCTCCAAAATATAGTTTTATAGCCATAGCTTTTAGTATAAAGTAAGGATTGTTCACTATATTTTCCCATTGGAGGTCTAAAAAATTTAGACATATTTTTACCTGTAAGCTCATGAAAAGCATCCTCTACATCAGATAATTCTTTATTAAATTTATCTTGGTCATGTATTGCAGCCATAGATGGATGATGATAACTATGATTACATACTAAGTGACCTTCATCTACCATTCTTTTAATTATCTGAGGATTAGTGGTTATATAAGGCTTTACAACAAAAAATGCTGCAGGAACTTTATGTTTTTTTAGCACGTCTAATATTGGTTCTGTATATCCATTTTCATAACCTTCATCAAAGGTTAAATATATGGTTTTCTTAGAAGTATCACCTAAATAAAAACAATCATACTTTGATGTAAAATGAGCTGTTTCAACAGGTGCTTCTGGAGGAACACCATTTTCCTTGTGCTTAAAATACCAATTATACTCCTTAGTGCTTATTTTACCTTGAGATGCTTCAAGAGCTTGTGTACTATAAGCAGATAAAAGATTAATTATTGATAAAAAGTAAATCATAACAATAAAATATTTTATTTTCTTCATATTTATCAACTCCTAAGAATATTGTTCTCAATATTTATTTAATAATGAGTGTAAATAAATTCCGGAAACAATTAGGACTTTCATTCTAATGAAAAAAAGAGTAAAATACTTATTAGAAAATCTTAATAAGAAAATATTCTAGAAATGAGGAAGAATGTTGGAGAAACACGGTAAAGACAAGATAAAATTATATGGTTTTAATAATTTAACAAAATCATTAAGTTTTAATATTTACGATATTTGTTATACAAAATCTGAGGAGGATCGCAAAAAGTATATTGACTACATTGATGAACAGTACAACTCAGAGCGATTGACTAGGATACTGACAAATGTTACAGAAATAATAGGCGCTAGTGTCTTGAACGTAGCAAAGCAAGATTATGATCCCCAAGGAGCCAGTGTAAATTTATTGATTTCAGAAGAAGAAGTTCCTCTTTATGTACTGGATCCATCCTGCAACAGGGGAATAATAACTCCAATACGCGAAAATATTGTAGGGCATTTGGATAAAAGCCATGTAACAGTTCATACTTATCCAGAAAGTCATCCTCAAAATGATATTAGTACCTTCAGAGTGGACATTGATGTTTCTACCTGTGGCACTATATCTCCTTTAAAGGCATTAAACTATTTAATTGGAAGCTTTGATTCTGATATTATTACTATTGATTATAGAGTAAGAGGTTTTACGAGAGATGTGGATGGGGAAAAACATTTTATAGATCATGAAATAAACTCAGTACAAAACTACATTTCTCAAGAAACTATAAATAAATATAACTTTATTGATATGAATATATATCAATCAAATATATTCCACACAAAGATGAAATTGCGAGATTTAGATTTAAGCAATTATCTATTTGAAATTAAAGAAGAGGATTTATCGGAGGATGAAAAAAGGGTTATCCTTGATAAATTAAATAAAGAAATGACTGAAATATTCTACGGAATAAATATATAGGAAAAAAGGTTCATGCTCATGTGAGCTGAACCTTTCCATTAGTACGCTAAGGCTATTTTTAAGATTGGTGAGTTCATTATAATAAGAAATCAACAATCTCTTAAACTATAGCTTGTCTTAGTATACAAATACCATTCTATCAATTCTAGCAGCTAATGGTTTTGACCAAAGCCACTTGTTTGTAGCACTATCATCAAAATAGAATAGTGCACCATTAGTAGGGTCGCTTCCATTTAGAGCAGATAAAGCTGCTTGTCTATCTTCTGCTGTGGCTGTATTGTTTATCATTCCATTTTTTACTGGAGTAAATTGATAATAGCCATTTATCCTTTGATTAATAACCCCACTTATAGTATTTGGAAATTCTGAGCTCTGTACTCTATTTACTACTACTGCTGCAACGGCAACTTTTGCATTATAAGGTTGTCCTTCTGCCTCGGCTCTAACTAGTCTTGCTAAAAGATCTAAATCACTTGAAGAATAAGGTATTACGCTTTTAGAAGAGGAAGTTTGTCCTACATTTGTTGATGTTGTATTACTTGTAGTAGTTCTTGCAGGAACAGTAAGTATATTATTAGGATAAATTAAGTCATTCCATTTATTATTTGCCTTCCTTAAAGAATATAATGAAATACCATATTTTTTTGCAATTAAGAATAATGTATCCCCAGATTTAACTGTGTAAGTAATTCCAGGAACTTGAAGTATTTGCCCAGGCTGTATAATCTCACTGGAAAGATTATTGTTAACCTTAATAGAAGATACAGAAGTATTAAAAAGAACTCCTATTTTATAAAGGCTATCATTAGATACAACTTTGTAGGTAGCAGCACTTGCTGGAGTAGCAATAAAAAGTGATAGTGATAGTGTAGCAATTAAAGTCTTTAAATTTTTTATTTTCATTTGTATTACCTCCTTGTGCCTCCGAGGTTAGTTGACGGGTTCGGGTTGAGGTCACCCTACTCAAAATTTGAGATTCACCCCTAAAAATTAGTCCCCCGTACTCCTTTTGGAGATTCGGCTGTTTCATGTTTTATTCTAACAAAAGTTTTAAAAGGTATCTATATAAGATTAATGGAAAAAAATAAAATTATATTGAATTTTACCAAGTATTGATGTATTCTATATTTGAAATTGTTCAAGGATATGCTATGAAAACGGTTGCCTAAATTTGTCAGGAGGTACAACAATGTCAGTTACCATAAGCCATATTGCTAAAGTAGCTGGGGTTTCTAAAACTACTGTATCTAGAGTATTAAATGAAAATGGATATGTTAAAGAAGAGACCAAAGAAAAGATACTTAAAGTAATAAAAGATTTAAACTATACACCAAGTGCTATTGCTAGAAGCTTATCAACAAATAAAACCAATACCATTGGAGTTATTGTACCAGATATAATGAACCCTTTTTTTGGTGAGGTTATAAAAGGGATAAGTGAAGAAGCGGATAGTCATAATTTAAATATAATTTTATTTGACACAGATGATAATATAAAAAAAGAATTGAAAGCCTTAAAGCTATTAAGAGAACAAAGAATACAGGGTATTATAATTACCCCTACTTCTGTTGAGGATGAGTTTAATAGTGAGTACTTAAGTGCTCTGGAGAATCTAGGAATACCAGTAGTATTGGTAGAAGGTCATGTAAAGTATTCTAATTTTAGTGGAGTATTTATGGATAATATTAAGGGTGCTTTTCAAGGAACAGAAGCCTTAATTAAAGCAGGACATAAGAACATAGGTATTATTACTGGAAGAATGAGTACTCAATCAGCCAAGGACAGATTTATTGGATATAAAAAAGCTTTAGCCTTTCATGGATTAAATTTAAAAGAACAGTATGTTTTTTACGGTGATTATAGACAAGAAGGTGGATATAAGTTTACAAAGGAGTTGTTAAAAATGGAGGAAAGACCTACAGCCATTTTTACATGTAGTAATCTTATGACCCTTGGATGTATCAAGGCTATTTATGAGGAAGGGCTAAAAGTTCCTGAAGATATAGCTATTATGGGTTTTGATAATTTAGATATGGTAAATATTTTAGGAATGAACATCAGCTATATAAATGGACCCGCGAAAGAAATCGGAGTAAGAAGTATGAAGATTCTTATTGATAGTTTGAGCAATAAAGCTCACAAAGAGATCAAAAAGATAACACTAATGCCAAAGCTTGTCTTAAAAGGATCAGAAGAATATCCCAAAGGTCTAAAGAAAAGTGTTAAGTAGATGTAAAATACATTTACTTAACTTAACAACCTATTGTGTAACCGATACCATTGAAAATTTTTATTTGATGAAAGAAATGATAAATTCTAATTATTCATAAGGAGGAATAGATTATATGAAATTAGAAAAATATATAGATCATACACTGCTTAAGCCAGAAGCTACTGAAGAGGATATTATAAAAATTTGCAAAGAAGCTAGAGAGTACAACTTTGCTTCTGTCTGCGTAAATGCTTACTATGCTTCTTTAGTAAGTAATGAACTAAAGGGAACTAATGTTAAAACTTGTGTAGTTGTAGGTTTTCCATTAGGGGCAACAACAAAAGAAGTAAAAGCCTTTGAAACGAAACAAGCTATCGAAAATGGTGCAGAAGAAATTGACATGGTAATAAATATAGGTGCTTTAAAGTCAAAAAAATACAATGAAGTTAAAGAAGATATAGATGCAGTAGTACAGGCTGCCAAAGGGAAGGCTCTAGTAAAGGTTATTTTAGAGAATTGTCTTTTAACTAAAGAGGAAATAATAAAAGCTTGTGAATTGTCAAAAGAAGCAGGAGCTGATTTCGTGAAGACCTCTACTGGTTTTTCAACAGGTGGTGCAAAGCCAGAAGATGTTAAGCTAATGAGGGAAATAGTAGGAGAAAATATGGGAGTTAAAGCCTCAGGTGGAGTTAGAACAAGAGAAGATGCAGAGGTTGTAATCTCAGCTGGTGCTAGTAGAATAGGAGCCAGTGCTTCAATCGCTATTGTAGAAGCAAGTAAAGATAGTAAGTCAGATTATTAGCTATTACATGATGGAATAGGGAATTAATTGGGGAATATTTGTACTAATTAATTAAGAAGGAAATGGAGCGAGATAGGCTTTACATTAAGTATAAAAATTCCCTATTCCATCTTATTATTTATGAAGGAGGCTTTCTATGATAAATAGAGTAATATGGATAATATTAGATAGTGTTGGCATGGGAGCGTTACCTGATGCACATAAATATGGTGATGAAAATAGTAATACCCTTGGGAATATATCAAAAACTATTGTAGGTTTAAAACTTCCTAATATGGAACAATTAGGAATTGGCAATATTGATGGAATGGTTGGCATTAAGAGAGTAGAGAACCCTTTAGGTTGTTATGGACGCTTTGATGAGATATCAAATGGAAAGGATACTACCACAGGTCATTGGGAGATGGTAGGAATAAACTCTGAAGATCCATTTCCAACTTATCCTAAGGGTTTTCCAATAGAAGTTATTGAAGAATTTGAAAAAGCAGTAGGAAGAAAAATAATAGGTAATAAAACTGCTTCAGGAACAGCTATAATAGAGGAAATGGGAGAAGAACATATGAGAACAGGAAAGCTCATTGTGTATACTTCTGCAGATAGTGTATTTCAAATTGCAGCTCATGAGGAAGTTATTCCCCTAGAGGAACTTTATAGATTTTGTGAAATTGCAAGAAATATTCTAAAAGGTGAACATGCAGTTGGCCGGGTTATTGCAAGACCTTTTATTGGTGAGCCTGGAAGCTTTACAAGAACCTCCAATAGAAGAGATTTTTCCTTAGTACCACCTTATAATACAGTTTTAGATAATTTGAAAAATAATAATTTTGATATAATTGCCATTGGAAAAATAGAGGATATTTTTTCAGGAAAAGGAATTACAGAAGCTGTACATACAAGAGATAATATGGATGGAGTAGACAAAACTTTAGAATTTATGAAAGAAGAAAACAAAGGTGTAATCTTTACAAATCTAGTGGATTTTGATATGAAGTGGGGACATAGAAATGATGTAGAAGGCTATGCAGAGGGACTTTATGCTTTTGACAAAAGACTTAAAGATGTATTGAACTCAATGAAAGATACAGATATATTATTTATAACAGCAGATCATGGATGTGATCCTACTACTCCTGGAACTGACCATTCAAGAGAATATGTTCCTTTTTTAGCATATGGAAAATCCCTTAAGGGAAATATAAACCTTGAAACAAGAAAAACTTTTGCAGATATGGGTCAAACTATAGCAGAAATTTTCTCAGTAGAACCTATTAAAATTGGAGAAAGCTTTCTAGAAAAAATAATCGCTAATCACTAATCACCAATCCTTAAGAAACAAATATTTGAAAAGCGACAAGAGACTAGCACCTCGGTGTTAGCACCTAATAAACGGGGAGAGTGTTAATATTGGACTTATATACTAAAATAAGAGAAGCATCGGATTATATAATAAAAAGGTCTAAAATAAAACCTGAAATTGGATTGATTTTAGGGTCGGGACTTGGGGCTATTGGAGATCAAATAGAGGAACCAGATTTTTTAAATTATAGTGAAATTCCTCATTTCCCTGTTTCAACTGTAGAGGGCCATGCAGGAAAGCTTATCATTGGAACCCTTGAAGGAAAAAAAGTTGTAGCAATGCAGGGAAGGTTTCACTACTATGAAGGATATTCTATGGAAGAAGTGACTTTCCCAGTTAGAGTTATGAAGCTATTAGGAGTTTCAAAATTAATTGTGACAAATGCTGCTGGTGCTGTAAATGAGAATTTTACTCCAGGAGATTTAATGCTCATAACAGATCAGTTAAATTTATCAGGATATAATCCTTTGATTGGAAGAAACTTAGAGCCCTTTGGACCAAGATTTCCGGACTTGAGTAATGCTTATGACAAAGAATTAAGGGCTATAGTTAAGAAAGCTGCAAAAGACATACAAATTGAACTTCAAGAGGGAGTTTATGCCTGTATGAGTGGTCCTGCTTATGAAACTCCTGCTGAAATTAGGATGTTAAGAATTTTGGGAGGGGATGCAGTAGGTATGTCCACAGCTCCTGAAGTTATAGTTGCTTCCCACAGTGGTATCAAAGTAGTAGGAATATCCTGCATGACTAACATGGCAGCGGGAATACAAGAACAGCCTTTGAGCCATGAAGAAGTTGTTGAAACCTCCTCAAGGGTAAGAGAAACTTTTATTAGGCTTATGAGAAAAATAGTTAGGAAAATATAATATAAGAATTTTATGATGTAAAATTCTTATAAATTGACAATTGAGAATTGACAATGGACAATTAAGGAAGTAATTAAGCAGAGCTTAATTACCAATTTTAATAATTGCAGCTTTGCTGCAATATAAAATCTAGTTTTGCCTTAGCAAAACATCCTTCATTGTCAATTGTCCATTGTGCATTGTCAATTTTAAAAATGCCTCGCATTTTTCTTCTATTCCGAATTCAATAAAAAGGAGGTAAACTCTATGCGAATGTATGACATTATTATGAAAAAAAGAGATGGTGGAGAATTAACTACAGAAGAAATTGATTTTTTCATAAAAGGATATACAAAGGGAGAAATACCTGATTATCAAGTTTCTGCTTTAATGATGGCAATTTATTTTCAAAAGATGAATAAAAGGGAAACAGCAGAACTTACTAAAGCTATGGTAGAAAGTGGAGAGATAGTTGATTTATCTGCCATTGAAGGAATAAAGGTAGATAAGCACAGCACAGGTGGGGTTGGAGATACTACTACCCTGGTGTTAGCTCCTATTGTAGCTGCAGCAGGAGTTCCAGTAGCTAAGATGTCTGGTAGAGGTCTTGGGCATACAGGTGGGACCATTGATAAATTAGAATCCTTTACAGGCTTTACTGTAGAAATGCCTATTGAAAGGTTTATTAGAAATGTAAATGAAAAGAAGATTGCTATAGGTGGTCAAACTGCAAATCTTGCTCCTGCTGATAAAAAACTCTATTCACTTAGAGATGTTACAGCTACAGTAGATAACATGTCCTTGATTGCAGCAAGTATAATGAGTAAGAAGATTGCCTCAGGTGCAGATGCTATTGTTTTAGATGTTAAGACAGGTAGTGGAGCATTTATGAAAGATGAGGAAAGTTCCTTTAAGTTAGCTGAAGAAATGGTTGACATTGGTACTCATGTGGGAAGGAACACAGTAGCAGTAGTGACAGATATGGACGAACCTTTAGGTTTCGCTGTAGGAAATGCTCTTGAGGTAATTGAGGCCATAGATACCTTGAAAGGGAAAGGCCCTAAAGATTTAACTGAACTTTGCTTAACTTTAGGAGCTCATATGCTTATATTAGGTGGAAAGGCTAAAACCTTTGAAGCAGGTAGAGGAATTTTAGAGGAAATAATAAGCTCAGGAAAAGGGATAGAAAAGCTTAAGGAATTAGTAGAAGCACAAGGTGGAAATACTGACTTTGTAGATGATACATCACTATTTCCTAGGGCAAAGATTATTAAAATGGTGTTAGCTGCTAAAAGCGGATTTGTAAAAGCAATTAAGGCTGATGATATTGGTATTGCAGCACTAATTTTAGGAGCAGGCCGTGAAACAAAGGAAAGCATGATTGATTTGGCAGTGGGAGTAGTCCTTCATAAAAAAATTGGAGACTTTGTAAGTGAAGGAGAGGCTGTAGCAACTATTTATTCTAATAGTGAAGAAAAGAGACTTCAATCTGAAGAAATAATTCAAAAGGCTTATAGTATTGTTGATGAAAAAGTATTTATAAAGCCGTTAATAAAAGGAATTGTTACAAAAGCTGGAACAACAAAATTTTAAATGAATATTCTATTAAGTATAGCCATGTAGTATGACCAGAATACAGCTTTAACTGCTTTCTGGTTTTTTACATTTATTTATATATTGTGTTTATTTTTATGTAAATAAATGATAAAATTAGTTGAAACCTAGATATACTAAGATTTTTCAAGAGTAAAGAGTTGATTAGAAAGTGTGGAAGGTGGATAATCTATGAATAATGACCAAAAGTTTGATGAAGTTAATTTTATGAAGCAAAGGACAGCTACTCAAGCTTTTAAAATAAGTGAAGAAATTAATGATATACTCCATGATAAGGAATCAGGTTGCTATAAGCCTTGGCAATTTTCCGGATATAAAGTGGAACGAGATACACTAAAAACTACTTATGAAGAAATAGTGCTTTGGGGAAGTCAGGAGGCAATGATAAGACCTGGTTTTAAAATAGGTGTAAGGGAAATAGTTATTCCTAATCTTTTCTCAAAAATAAATGGAGTACATGATGACATAAAACAGTATAGAGAGGAAATAAGTCAGTTATTAGAGCAAGACAATGTTTTATTTTTTAAGAAATTTCCACTTTATAAAAAAAGATATAAAAAAGCTGCAAGCAAAGCTTATTTTAGAACATTAGATTTAAATGGGGGATTAGAAAGAAGTAGATTGCTTACCTCAGAATTCTGGCAATATAAAGCTTTAAATCCAGTTCTACAGGAAAAAATTGCTGATATAATAATTGAATTCTGCCGTATACCTTATTTTTGGAAGCACAGTAATTTTAAGACCAAGGTTAAGCTTCCAATAGTAAATAGAATTATAGATATTGCTTTGATGTTTTTAAACAAAGATGAAAGAGATGAAAAAATGATGAAGCTCTCAACCTTTGTAGTATTAAATAACGTTGATAAAGAGCTTATAGAGATTTTAAAGTCTTTTGATTATCCTATGAAGGTTCCTAAAATAGTCATTTACAATAATAATAGAGGCAAGCATATGTCTTATGCAGACGCATTAACCTTAATGTTTATGAATGCTTTAGGAATTGATATAATAATTTTCAACCCAGCTGGAGCAAGTGATATTGAAAATTATGTAAAAGAGCAATATTATGATATTCATAGGCTAGAAGAGTATAAAAATAATCTTCCATACAGAAAAAATGGTATACTATATAGACTATCACATAAATAAAGTCTATTTTAAATTTATAATAAAGAGCGGAGCGGTGTAATGGTGCTTTTGAAAGAACTTATAAGAAAAGAAAACACAAAAAGAATAATGGTGTTTTTACTGATAATTATTTTTTTCTATGCAACTCGGGAAATAATTAATTTGGAATTGCTTACTTTTTTATTTACTTATTTGATTTACCGAATGCAGGAATTTACCCTTAAACATTTAAGAAGGGTGGTACCTATTAAAAGGAAAGCTATAACTATTGTATTATATACTGGATTATTTGTAATTATAGCATCTGTATTATATAAGTATACCCCTATAATAATAAATCAAGTAATAACTATAATTAATCAAGTTCTAGATTTTAAATTTGACTATAGTAGCAACCGAGTTACTAAGTATTTATTTTTAATGGTAAAGGATATTGATATAGCTAAAAATTTACAAGCTGGCAGTGATTATTTGCTTCAGGTTGCAACTAATGCTGGTAAATTTAGTATCAATATATTTATAGCACTAATATTAAGTTTATTCTTCAATCTTGAAAAAGAAGAAATACTAAAGTTTTTAAGTAAATTTGAAAATAGTAAAATAGGGGGAGTATTTGGATATTTTAAATATTTTGGAAGGAACTTTTTAAATTCCTTTGCAAAAGTCATGCAGGCGCAGATACTTATTGCCTTTATAAATGCAGTACTTTCTGTAATTTCTTTGTGGATAATGGGCTTTCACCAGTTATTAGGTTTAGGGATAATGATTTTTTTTCTAGGGCTAATTCCAGTAGCGGGAGTAGTTATTTCTATAGTTCCGCTTTCAATAATAGGCTTCAAAATAGGCGGAATTATGAAGGTTGTATCAGTTCTTGTATTAATTGCAGTACTACATGCACTAGAAGGATATGTATTAAATCCAAAGTTTATGTCCGTGAACACTAAACTACCCGTGTTTTTTACCTTTGTAGTTTTAATAGTATCTGAACATTACATGGGCGTATGGGGGCTTCTCCTTGGAATACCTCTTTTTATGTTTATTCTAGATCTATTAGATGTAAAAGTAATTGAAGAAAAGAAAGTTGACTAAAGAAAGGCTGTTGATTTATGAAAAAAGAACCAAAGGATACAAAAGTAGTAGTTGGCATGTCCGGTGGAGTAGATTCTTCAGTTACTGCTCTGCTCTTAAAACAGCAAGGGTATGATGTTATTGGAGTATTCATGAAAAACTGGGATGAAGAAGATGAGGATGGAAATTGCACAGCTACTGAGGACTACGAAGATGTTATTATGGTATGCAATCAAATAGGAATACCATACTATAGTGTTAATTTTACAAAGGAGTATTGGGATAGAGTCTTTTCTTATTTTTTAGAAGAATACAGAAATGGAAGAACTCCAAATCCGGATGTAATGTGTAATAAAGAGATTAAATTCAAGGCATTTTTAGACTATGCGCTTAAAATTGGAGCAGATTATATTGCTACAGGTCACTATGCGCAAGTAGATTATATAGATGACGAATACAGATTATTAAGAGGTAATGATCCGGGTAAGGATCAAACTTATTTTCTATGTGCCTTAGGACAATATCAGCTTTCGAAAACTATGTTCCCTATAGGACATATACCAAAGAAGAAAGTAAGAGAAATTGCTGAAGAAGCTGGACTTGAAACTGCAAAGAAAAAGGATAGTACAGGTATTTGCTTTATAGGTGAACGAGATTTTAATGAGTTTTTAAGTCATTATCTCCCAGCAAAACCTGGAGATATAAGAAACTTAGAAGATCAAGTAGTAGGTAAACATTATGGATTGATGTACTATACTTTAGGCCAGAGAAAGGGTCTTGGTATAGGTGGTAAGGGAACTGGTGAACCTTGGTTTGTAGTTGAAAAGGATTTGAAAAATAATGTTCTATATGTAGTTCAAGGAGAAAAACATCCTAAACTATTTTCCTATGGACTTGAAGCTGTTGATGTAAATTGGGTTAGCCCTAAAGAAAGACCAGAAAGCTTTAAGTGTACAGCAAAGTTTAGATACAGGCAAAAGGATCAAGGTGTAACAGTAATTAATCAAAAGGATAAGGTAACTGTGATTTTTGATGAACCACAAAAAGCTATAACTCCTGGGCAAGCAGTAGTATTTTATGATGGAGAAGTTTGCTTAGGTGGAGGTACTATTAATCTTGTAATTAAAGATAAATAATAAAAATTATATTTACAAATACTATATAAATAAAATATAAAATATTATGCGGGAAAACTAAGATTCAATATTAGCTGATATAAATGTTTTTATAAATAGAGTAAAAAGATAGCACATAAGACTAAGTCCTAGGTGCTATCTTTTTACTCTATAGTAATTTTTGGAAAATTTAGGTTGAAAAACAGAGGGAATTGTTATACAATGAGAACTGTTAAGAAGGCTGGTGAATTATATGTTTCAAGAGTTTATAAAGTGGATTTGTATAAACATTAAATCAATTGTATTTCAAAATAGAAAAAATATAGCAAGGCTTAGTATATCAATTTTATCGATATTAATCATTTTAGTAATGGGAAGTAATGAAATTAAAAATGTAAATATTAGTTATACAGTTCATTTATTATATGAAATTCCTAGATATAAAATTCTTTTGTTTATAATAAGTGGTCTCATAGCAGTTTTCGCTATGGTATTATACGATTACTTTGTTGCAAAATATTTTGATTTTAATTTGCCAATTTTAAAAATTATAAAAATTTCATGGATTGCCAATACTTTTAACAATCTTTGGGGAATTGCAGCTCTTACGGGAGCTACCTTAAGAACTATTTTATATAAAAAACAAAATGTACCCATAAGAGAGTCTATATATGCAAATTCAATACTTATTCCTTCAACAATTACAGGGCTATCTTTTTTATCGATAATTGAAGTTTTAAATTTATTTGGGCTTAGAAGTGTTTTTATAGAACACAAGTTAATGTTAATTACTCTTGTAATATTTGGATTATATTTGCCATTGTACTTTCTGTTATATCGGATAAAGTGGTTAAAAGAAAAATTAATTCCAGATGGTCTAAAGCAAAATGAACCAAAACAATTAAGAGGGATGTTAGTTTTAATCTCCATATTTGAATGGGTTTTAGCTGGAGGTCTCCTATGGCTTATTTCCAAAAACATTACTATTAATATTACATTTGGGAAAGCTTTATTTGTAATAGCAGTTTCTTCAGCAGTAGGAATTTTAAGCTTAATTCCTGGTGGAATTGGAGCTTTTGATCTAGTGTTTTATTGGATTTTACAAGTGAATGGGGTTATACCGTACAGAGCCTTAGCTATACTAATAATTTATAGAACCGTTTATTATGTAATACCTTGGGTAATTGGAGTTGCATTATCTATATGGGAGATTAGAGATACTATTTCAAAAAATATTCCTAAAGCAATTGTTCCTGTAACCTATCTCCATAAGTCCTTATCATGGTGGCAAAGAATATGGATTACTAACTATGAGCATATAGTAGATTTTGGGGTTTGGGCGCTATCTATTTTAGTATTTATATGCGGCATAATACTTCTAGTATCAGCTGCAATTCCTGGTATAGCATATAGAATTGATATAGTTGCGGATCTTACATCTTTTGCATTTATGAGGTTTTCTTATAGAATTTCTATTGTAATAGGCTTGCTACTCTTAGTTATTTCTAGAGGAATAAAGGAAAGGGTTAAGATGGCTTACTACTTTACTGTATTATTATTAATAACTGGAGCCCTATTTACGTTTTTTAAAGGATTAAATTATGAAGAGGCGTTATTTCTATTATTTGTAGCATTTTTACTTTGGTTTACAAGAAAAGGTTACTATAGAGAAAGTGCCCCAGTAAGAATTATCACTATTATAAGATTTATTGTGATAACAATATTTGCCTTAGGACTGTATGTTGTATTAGCGCGTAAAGTTAATATAGATTTTATAAGAATCTATAAAGAACATGGGATAATAAGTAAAATTTTCACAGGTAAGAGGGTTATTATTAATAATGCTATTTATGCCTTTGGACTTACTTGGTTTTTGATCGGAGTAGTAACTTTAATTAGGCCAAAAAGGCCTTTCGGCACAATTTCCAGTGATGAAGATTTAGATAAGTTAAAAGAATTTTTAAAAAAATATAGTGGAAGCTATAGAACCCACTTATTGTTTCTTAGAGATAAAAATTTCTATTGGGCTCAAGAAGATAAGGTGTTAATTGCATACTCTAATATTAGAGATAAGCTGGTAGTATTAGGGGATCCTATTGGAGATGAAGCGTACTTTGAAAAGGCAATACAAGAGTTTCAAACTTTTGCAGATCGCTATGGAATGAATCCAGCTTTTTATCAGGTTTCAGAAAAGTATTTGTCAATGTACCATGAAAATGGATATTATTTCTTTAAGCTTGGAGAGGAAGCACTAGTAGATTTAACAAATTTTAATTTAGAAGGGAAAAAAAAGAAAGATATGAGACTTGTAAAAAATCGTTTTGAGAAGGATAATTTAAAGTTCGAAGTAATTGACCCACCTTTTTCTAAAAGTCTCATGCTTGAACTAAAAAAAATTTCCAGTGACTGGTTAAAAGGTAGAAAAGAGAAAGGATTTTCTCTTGGATACTTTCAAGAAGAGTATGTAAATAGAGCGCCAGTAGCAGTAATAAAAGATAATGAGGATAAGATAATTGCTTTTGCAAACTTAATGCCTAAATACGATAATAATAAATCCATGGCAATTGATTTAATGCGTTTTAGAGAAGATGCACCAAATGGAACTATGGATACTCTTTTTCTGCAGTTAATTCTTTGGTGTCAAGCACAGGGATATGAGAATTTTAATGTGGGAATGGCACCTCTTTCTAAGGTTGGAGTTGCACCTTACGCACATAGACAAGAGAAGCTAGCTAAGATTGTATATAATATAGGCAACTATTGGTATAGCTTTTCAGGTCTTAGAAAATATAAAGAGAAATTTGATCCTAATTGGGAACCTAAATATTTAGCTTACCCTCAATTTATTTCATTGCCTACTTTAATTTTAGATATTGCCTTATTGGTTTCAAGACATGGAGAAAATAAGTTTAAAAAATAGATAAAAATAAAACGTTAGAAAGTAATTAAAACTATATAATACAATAATTTTAAGACTATTGTCAATAGATTTTTGACCCTAGTCTTAAAATTTTTTGTAAATTTTTTTAAATAATTTTAGACCTAAGTCGAGGAAAGAAATTTGAGTTTCAAATATTTTGTGGCAGTATTTTGTTTTACAGTGCAAATTTACTGATTATTATGTAAAAAACGTAACATATTGAAAGTTAAATTAAAATAGAGTAGTATCAGAATTGCTAATAAGGTTTCTTAAAAATTAAGGGGGGGAATGGAATTATGGGAATAGATACAATACAAGCAACACAGCAATTATTAGAATTAATAGCAATAGTAATTTTATCAGGAGTAGTTATGGCAAAACTTAGTAATATAATTCGACTTCCTGATGTAGTACTGTTCATACTAGCAGGAGTAATACTAGGACCATCTCTTTTAAATTTAATAAATATAGACAAGTATCCTTTAGGTAATCAATTGATATTGACCTTTGGTGCTGCGTATATATTATACGATGGCGGTAGAGAAATAGAATTAAAGGTACTGAATAAGGTGAAATTATCAGTCCTTATTTTAGCTACTGTTGGAGTATTGATTTCAACTGCTATAACAGGTTTTTTTGCAGCGAAAATATTTCATTTAGATTTAATGTTTGCACTTTTACTTGGAGCAGTTATAGCATCTACAGATCCATCAGTTTTGGTTCCATTATTTAAAAATATGAATATCAGCAGTAAATTAAAGCAAACTATTATTTCTGAATCAGCTTTTAATGATGCTGCTGGTGCTATAATAACCTTTTCAATACTAGGTGCTTTAACTGGTGGTTCTTTATCAATTGTAGGAAGTGCCTTAGAACTACTAAAAACAGCTGGCGGTGGAATAGTGGTAGGTGCAATTTTTGGAATGATTGCAACTAAACTTATAACTGAAAACAGAATGGGATTTTTAAAGGAATTTCCTTCTGAGATTTCCATCGTAACTGTAATAGGAGCTTATGTTTTTTCAGAGCATTTTCATTTTAGTGGATTTATGGCAGTGTTCATAGTAGGTATGATATGTGGAAATAAGAAAATGCTAAATTACTTTGTACCGGAAGAACACTATATAACCCATAGCAGATTTAAGGAAGTATTAACAATAATACTAAGAATGATGATATTTGTACTATTAGGAACCCACATACAATTTGATGTATTAGCTAAGTACTGGCAAAGTGATTTACTTGTAGTATTAATTTTAATATTTGTAGCAAGACCAGTATCAGCTTTTATTTCTGTAATGTTCGATAGAAAAGCTAAGTGGACTCTTAAAGAAATAGTATATCTTATGTGGATAAGAGAAACTGGAGTAATTCCAGCAGCGCTAGCAGGAATGCTTGTTTCAATGAAGCTTCCTAATTCAGAAATTATTTCATCTGTTACCTTCACTACAATAATTATTACCCTTACCTTCCAAGCTAGTACATCTAAGTATTTAGCAAAGGTGTTAAAGCTTGAAGAGAGTAATTAAATAAAGTTAAGATGAAGTATAACCTCCAATAATAATAGAAGGCTATTTATAAGAATGTTGTTTTTGTTAATGAAATAAACAATATCTTAATAAATAGCCTTTTGATTTCCAAATTATAGGTTGCAACTTTAACTACCTTTATATATAATTTGAACTATACTCTATTTTGCTATAGATATATAATTTTATTATGAAGGGTATATGCATTTTTATATTATAAAAATAGTATTAGGAGGCGATTTAAATGGAAAGAGTCTTTAAAAAAATAGATAAAGTGGCAATTTTTCTTGTGGTTTATACCTTGGTTTTTTTAATATTTTTTAAGACTTTAACTTACACATTGCCCTTTACATTAGCGCTAATTTTTTCGCTAATACTAATAAAGCCAACAAGATTTTTAATAATAAAACTAAAGATAAAAAGATCTCTTGCATCATTAATTTCTACAGTAACATTTTTTATTTTTATTTCTATTTTATTATTTTGGGGTATATATCATTTAATTCAAGAAGCTGTGCAGCTAGCAAAAACTATACAAACGTTCCTTTCTGCGAACTCAGCTTTTATTCCCAGCATTTATGATAGGTTATATGTTTTTTATAGTAATTTAGATTCTAGTATTATAAGTACAATTGAAAGCAATCTTTCTAGCAATATAAATAAATTATCAAATGCTACATTAAATTTTACAACTACACTTTTAGGAGGAATTATTTCTATTTTTTCATCAATTCCCTATGTAGTTATGGTTATATTTTTTACACTTATTAGTACTTACTATTTTACTAAAGATATGTCAACTGTTAAGGATAAAATTATTAATTTGATTCCTTCAGAAAAGAATAATAAGATTATAAGTACAATGCAAGAATCTAAAAAGATGCTTCTTAACTACGCCTTTTCATACTTAATAGTAGTGTTCATAACCTTTTTAATAACCTTAACAGGTTTTTCCATTATCAGAGTAAAGTATGCACTTTTACTTAGCTTTTTATCTGCTGTCCTAGATATATTACCTATAGTTGGTATGGGATTAGTTTATATACCAATAGCTTTGATATTTTTATTTTATCAGAACTATGTTTCAGCTGTTGCAATTATAGCATTATATTTATTAGCTAATATAACCCGTCAAATTGTGGAGCCTAAAATAGTTTCTACCTCCCTTGGTGTACATCCTGTAGCAATATTAGCAGCTCTATTTATTGGAGTTATGGCAAATGGAGTATTGGGTATGTTTTTTTGTATCTTTTTAGTGATCTTTTACAACGTTTTACATAGGGCAGGAGTATTATAAGAAAAATGCGACGCATTTTTAAAATTGACAATGCACAATGGACAATTGACAATGAAGGATGTTTTGCTAAGGCAAAACTAGCTTATATTCCAGCTTTGCTGCAATTATTAAATTTGGTAATTAAGCTCTGCTTAATTACTTCCTTCATTGTCAATTCTCAATTCTCAATTTATAAGAATTTTACGTCGTAAAATTCTTAAAAGGAGTATTATAATTATGAAAAATAAAAAAATGATTTTTCTATCAATAACCCTTATATTTATTATTCTAATTTTTTCACTTTACAAAATCGGCAGCTTTTCATTAGAAAATATTAAAGCAACAGATACTTCTAAAGCAGCAGAATCGGCTAAATCAGAGGAGAAAATCTATGATAGTAACGGTAAACTAAGTTATCAAGGAGAAATTCAAAATGGAAAACCCAATGGAGTTGGGAAATCCTATTATGAGAATGGCAATGTAAATTATGAAGGTCAATGGAAGAATGGACTTTATGATGGTGTAGGAACCATTTACTATGAAGATGGAAAAATAAATTATAAAGGTCAATTAAAAAATGGTAATGCAAATGGGACAGGTAAATATTACAATGAAGCTGGAGAATTGGAATTCCAAGGAGTTTTTAAGGATAATGAATTGATTGAAGAAAAAACAGAATAAAACTCTCTCTTTTGATAAAAATAAGTATAGGCGTTTTATAGACAAAAGTATATTCTAAAAAGGATGATTGAAGATGAAGACTATACTAGCAAAAGATATTAATAAGGATGAAAATGTAGAAACTTCCTTGATGCTCATGAAAAAGCTTTCAAAAGAAAATGGAAAACTTATAGCCTTTTTAGGAGATAAAAGCGGAGATATAAAAGCAAATTTATCAGATGAGGCTGATGTCTTAGATATTGGAGCTGTGCTCTGGGTCAAGGGTGAGAATGGCAATATATTTGAAGTTGTGGAATTTAAGCAAATTGATAATTTTCAATTAGAAGACTATCTCCCAGCTGTAAAAAGACCAATAGAAGATATAATGAAAGAATTAGAAGATATATCTAGGGAAGAGTTTAAAACTAGGGAGGCAATTGAGTTAAACAGTTATTTTTTTAATAATGAACAATTTATTGAAAAATTTAAAAAGGGAATAGGTGGACTTAAACAGCACCACAATTATATTGGGGGACTTGCAGAACACTCCTTAAATGTAATGTATATGGCAAAGATTATGGCTTATAGATATAATTGCAGAAATAAGGAAATAGCTATACTTGCTGCAAAGCTTCATGATATAGGGAAAATAGAAGAATATTTTGTTGATGGACCTTTTTCTACTACTTTAAGAGGAAATATGGAGGGACATATTGTTATTGGAATAAATATGATCGAAGAAGCTTTTAGATCAGGTGGGGAAATATATAGTGAGGATTTTAAACAAAGATTAAAGGGATGTATAGTCCAACATCATGGGAAACCTGAGTTTGGATCACCAAAAGCCACAAATACAGAAGAAGCCTTTATAGTTCACTATGCGGATTATATTGATGCCACCATGAATAAAGTAAACCAGGTAAAAGAAATTACTTTACCTGATACTTGGTCTGAGTATGACAGAAGAATTGGAACAAGATTATATGTTTGAAAATAAAAGCTATAAATGGTATTTTGATCATTTATAGCTTTTTTGTTTGTAAAAAAAGAGGAAATCTGTAAGATGTATAGAATACTGATGTTTATAAGTATAACACAATCTAATATAAAATAATGAAATTCAGGAGAAATGTCATGACTATTAGAAAAAAAACAATCATTATACTATGCATTACAATATTAATTTTAACTAGTGTATACCACGTTTTTTCTGTATATGTTTTAGGAAATATATTTAAGCAAATAGAAGAAAATAATTTAAATGAAAGTGTTGTACAAGCTTTAGGCGTTATACAAAATAACATAGATAATATAGATACTATTAATTTAGATTGGTCTAGATGGGATGATAGCTATAAATTTATTAACGATGGAAATAAAGAATTTATAGAAACCAATTTAGTTGGATTAGAATCTAATCCTATAAAATTAACAATTATTTCCTTTATAAACCTAGATGGAAAGATTATTTTTAAACATGAAGTAGGAATTGGAGAAGCTGTACTTGACCAGATTTTGAAAGATATGAAAGAGAGAATGCTATATAAAAATAATAATAAAGAATTAAACATAAAACCTTGCAAGGGAATCATTTCTATGGAAGATGGAATTATGCTTATTTCATGTAGACCAATAGTTAGAACTGACGGAAGAGGTCCCGTTAGAGGTATTATTATTATGGGAAGACATTTAAGCAATGATGAAATACATGCTTTAGGCGGTGTAAATAACTATTCCATGTACATAGAGAAATATTATGGAAAAGAGTCAATAGGTAATTATAGTATTTTTGCAGGAACTTTAGAGCATTCTGATTTCAAATCAACAATATTAGATGAAAATAGAATAATGGGTTCAACTGTTTTAAAGGATTTATTTGGAGATCCTAAGCTTGAGCTATTAGTAGAGACTGGTAGAAGTATTTATTTAGAAGGTAGAAATACTAGAATAATGTTTAATTCTACTCTGATAGTAAGCGGATTTATTTTTGGGATTATACTGTTACTTATCCTTGAAAAAATAGTTCTAATACCTTTGCAAGCGTTAAGTAATAATTTTATGGATATTGAAAAGGAAAGGGATTTATCTTATAGACTACCTGTAAAAGGTGAGAATGAGTTTGATAATTTATCTAGAGTAGCAAATAAAATGCTTGAGAGTTTAAGTGAATCTCAAAAGGAAATGGAACAAAATGAGTACAGATATAGACACTTATTTGAAAGCTTAATATATGCTTTTGCCTATCTGAAGGTAGAAAAGAATGGGAATAATAAAGAAAAAGATTATGTTTTTTTAAAAGTAAATGAGGCTTACGAGAAGCTAACTGGATTAAAGGATAGAGAAATTTCAGGTAAAAGGGTATCAGAGATTTATTGTAGTAATAAAGAAGAAATATTTAACTGGACAAAAGAAATTAATGCCAACAGAATAATAAGGAAAAAGGTTCAAATTCAAAAATATGTAAATTTAAAAGATAAATGGTTCTTGTTTTCGGCCTACTTACCAGAGGATGGCTATATTATTGTTGTATATCAAGATATTACTGAATTAAAAAATACAGAATATAAACTAATAAGGGCAAGAAACTCTGCAGATGATGCAAATAAGGTAAAAGATGAATTTTTAGAAAATGTGAATCATGAAATAAGAACTCCTATTAATGCAATAATAGGTATTAACGAACTATTAAAGCAAACTAACTTAAACCAAAATCAAAAAGATTTAGTAGAATCAGTTGAAAGCGCTGGAAATGTATTGCTTAATATTGTAAATTGCCTTTTGGATTTCTCTAAAATAGAAGCAGGTAAATTCATTTTAAACAATTATGAATTTAATATGTATTCATTAATTAAAAATCTAGTAGACATAATGTCTGTAAAGGCAGATGAAAAAGGAATAGAATTATCTTATACAATATCAGAGGATATACCTGAAATTCTATGTGGGGATGAAGATAGATTAAATCAAGTGATAATGAACTTACTTAGTAATGCCATTAAGTTCACCTTTGAAGGAGAAGTAAACTTAATGGTTGTGTTGGAAACAAAAAATGAAGATAAAGCATTAATAAGATTTGAAGTATATGATACAGGTATTGGAATTGATAATATTACTGAGGAAAAATTGTTTGAATCTTATGTTGAAGGAGATAGCTCTATTACAAGAAAATATGGCGGTACGGGACTTGAATTATCTATTTGTAATAGACTAGTAAAGTTAATGGGAGGGGAAATAGGAGCAAAAAGTAATTTATATTCAGGTTCTATCTTCTGGTTTAATGCATGGTTTAAGTTGTTATAGTTTGTATAGAAGTGAAGAAAATATGTAAAAGTTCCTACATAATATTAAAAAATTATGGTATAATTATTTTAAATTTAAAAATTATAATTAGGAGTGTGGTTTGATTTGGAATCAGACAGTACATGGCAGTTAGTAGTTTTGGTTATTCTTCTAGGTTTTTCGGCTTTCTTTTCAGCTTCAGAAACAGCGTTAATGTCCTTAAGTAAAATAAGAATACGACATATGGTAGATGAAAAGGTTAAGGGAGCCCAGTTAGTAAGTAAACTAGTAGAAAATCCAGGTAAATTATTAAGTGCAATACTTATAGGCAATAACGTGGTAAATATAGGGGCTTCGGCTTTAGCAACCTCTATTGCCATAAGACATTTTGAAGATAAAGGTGTTGGAATCTCTACTGCTGTAATGACTGTGCTAGTATTAATATTTGGAGAAATAACTCCAAAATCTTTGGCTGCTAGAAATTCAGAAAAGTTTTCATTAAGGGTGGCGAAACCAATATATTTAATAACTATAGTATTAAAGCCAATCTCTATAATTTTTACTTTTATTACCAATGGAATAGGTAAAGTCCTTGGTAGCAGAGTAGAGATGGGCAAGCCATATATTACAGAAGAAGAGTTAAAAACTATTGTTGATGTAAGCCATGAAGAGGGTGTCTTAGAAGTAGAAGAAAAACAAATGATTTACAACGTATTTGAATTTGGAGATTCCCAAGTAAAAGATGTTATGGTCCCTAGGACTGACATGGTGGCAATTGAAGTTGAGACTTCATATGAAAATTTAGTTGAGGTATTTAAAAAAGAGCAGTTTTCACGTATACCTGTTTATAAGGATACTACTGATAATATAGTTGGAATTCTTCATATAAAAAACCTACTTTACTTAGACATGGACAGAGAAAACTTTGATATTAAAAAGCATATGGTTAAGCCGTATTTTACCTACGAATATAAGCCAACTGCAGAACTTTTTGCAGAAATGAGAAAGAAGAGAATAGCTATGACTGTAGTAATGGATGAGTATGGTGGTACAGCAGGTTTAATTACTATGGAAGACTTAGTGGAAGAAATAGTTGGTGAAATCGAAGATGAGTACGATGAAGAGCCACATGATGAAATTGAAGTTATAAAGGAAGATGAATATATAGTTGATGGAAGTACTAAAATTGATGTAGTAAATGAGATGATTGGTACCAATATTGAATCTGAGGATTTTGATTCAATAGGTGGTTTTGTTATTGGTGAAATTGGCGGATTCCCTGAAAAAGGTGAAACCGTAGAGTGCGGAAACATAAAGTTTATTATAGAGGATATTGATAAAAATAGAATTAAAAAATTAAAAATACTAACCTTAGATGGTTAGTATTTTTTATCTTCATTTAAAATCCTAAAATATATTTGAACTTTTTATTATTTTAAACGTTATATTTATACAGGAAATGGTGGTGAAAGAGTGGATGAGCTAGAAATAATTCAAAGAGCTAAACAGGGAAATAAAAGTGCATTAAACACCTTGCTTGTTGATAATTATCCAATTTTGAAGGGATATATTATAAAAATCACAGGAAATCCTGAAATAGCTCAGGATGTAGTTCAAGAAGCTCTTTTAAAGGCTTCATTAAACATTAGAAAGTATACTCCAAAAGCAAAATTTTCTACCTGGCTTATTGCTATAGGAACAAATGTCTATCGTGATATGCTTAGACGAGAAAAAAGGTTAGTTTCCATTGAAGAAGTTAGTACTCCGGGAGACTACACCCTTGAGGATAGTGTAATTTCTAAAGTGGAATTTAAGGAAGTAATTGAGATTTTACGAAAAATGCCATATGAAAAAAGGGCTGTATTCATATTGAAGCATTATTATAATTATAAGTATGAGGAAATAGCTGAAATTTTAAACTGCCCTATTGGGACTATTCGTTCTAGACTACATCATTGTATAAAAAGTATAATAGTTGAATTAAAAAGAAGGGAAGAAATATAATGAAAAAAAGAGAAGCTATAGAAAATGCCCTTATGGATAAATACTATAATGAAACTTATGATAAGGAATTTTTGAATAATCAGCTATCTGAGGAAGAACTAAAAGAAGCAATTAAAATTGAAGAATACTTAAAAAGCTCAAAAAAGAAAATGGATTTAATTAATGATCTTGATTTTAGTATTGATATTAACATAATGGAAATTATTCAAAGGGCAGAAAACATAAGTTGCGGTAAGAAAAATAGGAAGGAAATTATAGGGTTTATATTTTTAGCCTTTGGGATTTTGCTTTCTATTACAATTATTGCTCTGTATATTGATGTAAAGTATATTTTATATCTTCAAATTGGGATGATAACATTTGCTCCTTTTGCATTAATACCCATATCAAAATTCATAATCACTAAAGGAGGAAAATTCTTATGAGGGAAACTGACTTGATTAGAATTCTTTTACCTATAGTACTACCAATACTTTTTATTCAAGGTTTATGGATGTTTAAGGATGCTAAAAAGAGAGGAGAAAAATACTATTGGCTTTGGGGTGTATTTGGGCTATTAAATACACCAGGTAATTTAATAATATATTTGATTATTACGAGAGTAATAATAGATAGATATAGAAATAGTGATAAAACCTAAATGTTTAAAAGAAGTCGCTAATCCCTATTTACTAGTCCCTAGTTGGTATAGATTTACCCTTAGAGAGTAGTACTTAGAGACTAGCGATTTATTTTTAAAAAATTTATAATATGTAAAGGTTTTAACTGACAAATTAATAATTGACATATTTAATTATTGCGAATATAATAACTAATATAAAGTTGATTTATCAATTTACTAAATAATCAATACTTAATTTAACGAATTGATAAATATGCACTTATTGTATTATTAAATATAAAATTAAGGGGGTAATATTATGGATTTATCAAAATTAGCAACATCAATTGATACTGTATGGGTACTAATCGCAACAGCCTTGGTGTTCTTTATGCAAGCAGGTTTTGCAATGGTTGAAACAGGATTTACAAGAGCGAAGAATGCAGGAAATATCATAATGAAGAATTTAATGGACTTTGTAATAGGTTCACTTATATTTTGGATTTTAGGTTTTGGTCTTATGTTTGGAACAGACATTGGAGGATTTATTGGAGCACCAGATTTATTTAGTAAAGGTGCTTATGAGCACTTAGGACTTGGAATACCACTAGAAGCATTTCTAATTTTCCAAACAGTATTTTGTGCTACAGCAGCAACTATAGTTTCAGGGGCAATGGCAGAAAGAACTAAATTTAAGTCTTACCTTGTTTACAGTTTTATTATTAGTGCGGTAATTTATCCGATTGCAGGACACTGGATTTGGGGTGGTGGATGGCTTTCAAAATTAGGATTCCACGATTTTGCAGGATCTACAGTAGTACACTCAATAGGTGGATGGGCAGCTTTGGTTGGAGCAGCTATTCTTGGACCAAGAATAGGTAAGTTTACTAAGGATGGAAAACCAAAGGCTATTCCAGGACACAGTATTACACTAGGAGCTTTAGGAGTATTCATATTATGGCTTGGATGGTTTGGATTTAATCCAGGATCTACTTTATCAGGAACAAATGTAGATGCAATTTCTCACATCTTTGTTACTACAAATTTAGCAGCAGCAGCAGCTACATTAGTTACTTTAATAGTTACTTGGGTAAGATACAAGAAGCCTGATGTTAGTATGACATTAAATGGTTCACTTGCTGGTCTTGTAGCGGTTACTGCAGGTTGTGACTTAGTATCACCAGTAGGGGCAGTAGCAATAGGAGCTATATCAGGAGTTTTAGTAATTGTAGGAGTAGAGTTATTAGATAAGAAATTAAAAATCGACGATCCAGTTGGAGCTGTAGGTGTTCATTGCTTTAATGGTGTGTTTGGTACTTTAGCAGTTGGTTTATTCGCAGCAAGCGGAGATAACTTAGGCTTATTCTATGGTGGAGGCTTTGAATTATTAAAGGTTCAATTCATAGGTGTAGGTGCAGTAGGGGTATGGACAATAGTTACTACATTTATAATGTTCAAAGCTATAAAGGCAACTATAGGCTTAAGAGTAAGTGAAGAAGAAGAAGTAAGTGGACTTGATATTACTGAACATGGAATAAACAGCTATGCAGATTTTGAAGTTAAAACTTTTGGAGAATACGAAGCAAATCCAATCAAAATCAAAATGGAGTCATAATTTGGATTATCAAATATAGAGTATAAGGGGGAAAGCAATTTTGGAAAAGAAAATGACTAAAATAGATATAATTACAAGGACAAGCAAGTTTGAAGAATTAAAAAATGGGCTTAATTCAATTGGAATAACAGGAATGACTGTATCACAAGTACTTGGTTGTGGTATGCAGAAGGGGTTTCCCGAATACTATAGAGGAGTACCTTTAGAAATAAATCTTGTACCAAAGATAAAGGTAGAGATTGTAGTTTCAGAAATACCAGTAGACACAGTAGTTGAAAAAGCAAAGGAAATTCTTTCTACAGGAAAAATAGGAGACGGAAAAATATTCATATTCCCTGTGGAAAGAGTTGTAAGAATAAGAACTGGAGAAGAAAACTGGGATGCACTTCAAGATAAATAGATTTTAGAGAGGATTCTCATTTATTTCGAAATATTCTAAAAAGTTAGTGCAATATTAAGTGAATTAGGATATAATTAGAATAACAATTATATAGGATACTATAGTGTATACAGAAAAAGCTTGAGATGTTTCTTATCTCTAGCTTTTTCGATTTGTGTATAAATTTAAGACTAATACTAAAAATATTTTTATCTTAAATATCTCATTTACTACAAAGGAGAAAATAGGTATGGATCTATTTGTGATTAAACATAAGAAGAATATCCTTAAAGCAACTATTGCTATTTGTGCAATAGTTTTTGTATATGTTGAAGGAAGCTCACAGATTAGGGCATATAATTTTAAACGAGTTCATCATCTACTTAATAATTTGAATATTTCTGTTATATTAATTTTGATTTTATTAGGAATTATGTGTTTAAGTACTATGACACTTTATGATTATTTTTTATTAGAACATTTAAAAGTTAAAATACCATTTATAAAAATTTGGAAGCTATCTTGGATAGCCAATAGCTTTAATAATTTTTTAAGTTTTGCGGGACTTACAGGAGCAAGTCTTAGAGCTCTATTATATAAAAAAAATGGTGTTAGGACAAAGGAAGCAGTTTATTCTAGTGTAATTATTGCATCTTCTACAACTATTGGAGTCTGTTTTGCTTGTTGGCTTGTATTGTTAAACGTTTTAAATGCTAGGCCAATTATAAAAGAATATAATTTTTTATGGGTAGGTATAATTGTATTTGCAATTTATCTTCCTTTGTATTATTTTATATATGAATGGAAATGGCTAAAGAAGAAATTTATGCCAGAAATATATGACAATAATATAGAGCCAAAAGAAATAAGAATAAAAGTTATGGTAGCTTCTTTACTAGAGTGGCTTTCTATTACTATTCTATTTTGGAGCATTTGTAGATTATTCACACACCAGGTAGGGATAATTCAGGCAATGGCGATAATAACCATGTCTTCTGTAGGTGCTATGATGAGCTTTATTCCAGGAGGGATGGGATCCTTTGATTTAATATGCCTTCTTGGGCTTAGATTAATGGGGACACCTCCAGATAGGGCAATGGCAATATTAATTACATATAGGCTATTTTATCATATTATACCATGGCTAATAGGTGTAATTTTAGGGATAAGTGAGGTTATTCAAAAGAAGTATAACGTTACTTAAGAAAAATGCTACGCATTTTTCTATACCTGTATACTTAAAGATTTGTTATCATAAAATAAATTATATTATATTTAGGAGGTAACTAAATGAGTAAAACTTTAAAATCAGTATTTATTGTACTTGGGATAATTTTGATATTAGTAATCCCTGTTGTCAGTGGATACAATAAAATGGTGACACTTGATCAAACCGTTACTAGTGCAGAAGGTGATATAGAAACTGAGCTTCAGAGAAGAAATGACCTTATTCCGAATTTTGTAAATACTGTAAAGGGATATGCGACTCATGAAAAGGAAATATTTACTGAGGTAGCCGATGCTAGGGCAAAGCTTGGAGGAGCAACAAATGTTGAAGAAAGAGCAAATGCAGATTCACAACTTTCTTCATCTTTATCAAGATTATTAGTTGTAGTTGAAAACTATCCTGAATTGAAAGCAAATCAAAATTTTAGAGATTTATCTGTAGAGCTAGAAGGTACAGAAAATAGAATTAAAATTAAAAGACAAGAATACAATGAAGCAGTAAAAAATTATAATACTACTATTAGAAGATTTCCAAATTCAATACTTGCAGGAATGTTTGGCTTTGAACAAAAGGCTTACTATAAAGCTGCTGAAGGTGCAAAGGAAGTTCCAAAGGTTGATTTCACAAAATAAGTTAACAATGGGGTGAATTCATGAGGAATAATAAAAGTATTGGATTGAAAGTGTTATTGCCGTTAGTTTTTTTTATGGCATTACTTATTATACCTTTTAAAGAGGTAAAAGCAGTAACATATCCACAGCCTACAAGCTTAAAATATGTGAATGATTATGTAGGTATATTAGAAAATAGTACTGTGGAATATCTAATTTCAGTTGGAAAAGAGCTAGAAGATAAGACAGGAGCAGAAGCTACTGTAGCAATTATTAAATCTCTTGAAGGAAATGATATTAGAGACTATGGCTATAAGCTATTCTCAAATTGGGGAATAGGTGAAAAAGGTAAAAACAATGGCCTTTTAATATTGATTTCTATGGAGGATAGAACTTGGTCAGTAGAAGTAGGCAAGGGACTTGAAGGAGCAGTTCCAGATATTTTAACCAGCAGAATAATGGAAGAGGTAGCTGTTCCAAAATTTAAAAATAATGATTATAATAGTGGGATTAAGGAAGCATACTCAGTTCTTGCAGATGCAATTAGCAAAGAGTATGGGGTAACCTTAGAAAAGAATGAAAGAATAAATTACAATTATAGTAACAATGGAAGACAAGTAGGAAGTTCTATTCCTTTATTCTTTGTTTTGGGATTGCTTTTCTTAGATATAATTTTCAATAGAGCTAGAATAATTAGATTTTTTATTCAAATAGTATTTTGGAATTCTATTTTCCGAGGAGGTCGTGGTGGACGTGGAGGCGGAGGCTTTGGCGGTGGCGGCTTCGGAGGAGGAAGTGGTGGTTTTGGAGGCTTCGGCGGTGGAAGCAGTGGAGGCGGAGGATCATCAGGAAAGTGGTAAATAATTTAAGGTGCCAGGCACGGTCGAAAGGAGAATTGTAACAATTATTCTTTCGCACGTGCATGGCA
>Ga0074193_1000490_pt1 | contig 64697 bp, 39 predicted proteins | sample EPASupsiteHSE605_FD_64523 | JGI IMG/M metagenome (GOLD analysis project Ga0074193, IMG submission 64523) | Bioremediated contaminated groundwater from EPA Superfund site, New Mexico - Sample HSE6-05 | ecosystem: Environmental > Aquatic > Deep subsurface > Groundwater > Contaminated ...
AAGGATCCCTCAAATGATGGATGGCATTATACAAATCGCACAGCTTTGCATTATGCTGCTGAATATGGTCATCTTAGTGTTGTTGAATATCTGGTTAATCATAAAGCAGATATAAATGCAAAAGATATTGATGTTGATTTTTTGTATTTTGTTATTCTCCTCTTCATTATTCTGCTCAAGAAGGTCATCTTAGTATTGTTGAATATCTCGTTGATCAAAAAGCTGAGGAACTCTTGAACGAGTCCCGGATTTTTCATAAGAGCTCTCATTTTCTTCTTCAAATGAAGGAGTCGAAAAAACAATTGTCGGCTTCATTTTCAACTCTCATTTTAAAAGAACACTGAAATCTCAATTCTTATCATATCATTTTTGTATGGTTGATTATCTTTGTTGACATTAAATATGATTCAAGATTTGTGATTAATTGACCGAATATACTCTTACATTTGGCCTCTGTTTCAAATGATTTATATACTGAAAGCAATGATAGAGATATATCAAATGGGAGCAAAAAATCTCCTTGGTTCTATCAATAACAACATTGTGTATTAGTCTTCAAAATACTTAGATTCTTGTTGGATCTAATCTCAAAATTGGCATGAACCTGCCCATTTTATGTGGGTGTGTGCGGGTCGTGAACACACTGTGGATCCATGTCAAACCCATTGCATATTAATCAAGGAATTATGACAGGAAGTTTGCTCAGAGTCATTTGGTGGTGAGAACCATGAATGGGTGTCCATGGATTAGTAGCAATATATAACTTGACGAGAGGCACAACAAATTCTTCATAAACAATTTACCCCCGACAGCATTCCTTACTATCATTATTCTCTCATTTTTAATTGTTAAGTTTATTAATTGATAAATGGCACTTTTTCCATTTCCAATTTACAGAATCCAAAGAATTGGATAATAATTCTTCATCTTTGATTACCAAATAGATTTCTATTAGCAAAAAACTACCAAAATCGAATGGTGACCATAATTATCAACTAATTTCCGGGTGATTTATATTGCCTTATTAAAAGTGATATTATTGCTTAAAATGATTCATTAGTATATTATATCAACACAATTAAGCCCTTTTGATTAAATTTCGTTTTTTTTTATTTTTCTAAATCCTTTTCAGAAATGTATTTTTTGAAAGTTGCAGTACTCGTATGATATGTTGAATATCATGAATAAAATTCTCTATTATTACCAAAATGATCAACTTTAACCCATCTTTCTCGTTCATTTTTTGAAAACATCTATTTTTTTTTAAAAATCCTCTTGATTCTCCTTTTTTGCATTGTGTCTCATCTATTCCCCAATTCGATTCTTGGTCCAAAAAAATTCTAGTTAGTAAAATGGCTTCAACAATAAATGATTCAGATTTTACCATTATCGAGCCGATTGGCACAGGATCATTTTCTACTGTTTATCATGCTACTGACAAGAATGGGAAACACTATGCTTTGAAGCGGCTTTTTTGGAATAATTCTCCCGAGAGAATTGTAAAGGAGCTGAGGTGGATTTATCAATTAGATCACCCTAATATAGTCAAAATCCATGCTTCTTTTAGAATCGGCGATCAAGCAACTTTAGTAATGGAATACATTCCCCACGTACCTTTCAGAGTGTTGCTTTCTCAACTGAAAGGGGATATTGTTAAGCATTATATGTATGGTTTATTGTCTGCTTTGTCATATATGCATTCAAAGAAAATTATTCATCGAGATGTAAAACCTGCGAATTTTCTATTTGATCCTGTTTCATGTCATGGAAGTTTAATTGATTTTGGACTATGTGAAGAAGATTTGCACATCCACACCGAAAATGTAATGACTGGAGAGCCCAATGATAATGATTTTGATCTCCTTTATCCGCATCTTTGCCAAGACAGACCAAAAATGATTGCAAACCGTGCAGGAACTAGAGGATTTAGAGCTCCTGAAGTTCTTTTTGCTGCTTGGAATCAGAGTCCGCTGATTGATATTTGGTCTGCAGGAGTTGTACTCTTATCAATCCTATCTCAAAGGTACCCATTTTTCAAATCGCCTGATGACCTGACTTCTTTGTGTGAAATATCTACAATTATAGGAACTGAAAAACTCCATGCTGCAGCAAGAGAATGCGGAAGAAAACTTAGGTTTCCTTCTGAGCAACAAGGCTTCAACCTAAGAGACTTAGTATGCAGACTGAATCCATCCATAGATGAAATGTGTGTTGATGAGAGTGCTTTCGATCTTCTTGAGAAGATGTTAGAGCCCATCCCTAGCAAAAGAATTAATGCTCAAGCTTCTCTTGATCACAAGTTCTTTGATTCTATTAGAGAGACAAAGAATCGTGTTAAACTTTAGAGTTCTTTTCTTTTATGTTTTTGTTTTTTATTGTGGTTAGATTTCTATTAAAAGATGGTAATGTTTTGGATTCTAACTCTAATATTAAAATATCGAAGCATGAAATGGCTTGGTATTACATTTATTGTGAAAATGAGAGCCGAATTTTACAATTCTTTGGAAACGAGCCGAAAAATTTGTTTTTGATTGAAAAAAATCTGTATTCAGCCTCATTATTACATCATGAGGCTGAAAAGATTAAAAAGGAATCGAATATTTGGATAAAAAAGATTCCTTCTTCGCATAAGACATCAAAAAGCTCTAATCATTATATTTTAATGTCTTCCAGTGAATGTAAGATACCTGGAATTTTAAAGTGGTCATTTGGTGTATACAAAATGATTGAGTTTGATGGAAATCCGCTGATACTTTCAAAGATTGCTTGCATAAGGCATGTTGATCCAGTTAAACTTCGAAATAAATTCGCATCAGATGTTCAAAATATGTCCTATGTGCATTATTATGATGATATTATTAATTCTCCAATATCGAGAAAACATCTAAAGGGAAGAAATCAATGCATTACTGTAATAGACTCTGGTGTGGACATTGATAACAATTGGTTTAGATCTAATAACTCAAAAAAGAATTCTAAAAAGATAGTCAATGTTTTACCTTATGGTGATAGCATTGATGATACAGGGCATGGGACCTTTATTGCCGGTGTAATTGCTGGAAAACCAGAATGTGGTGAAAAGAAAGGGAACATTGGCGGAATCGCACCAGAATCTAAAATTTTCGTTGTTGATATTCATAAAGGAGAAACAAATGAGTTTAGTTTTCCATCAAATATATCTGATGTTTTCGAGATTCCATCATTTTTTGGGTGTAATATTCAAATTAATGCATGGACATATGGAGAATCATCTTTATTAACCAAAGTAATCGATTCAATTGCATATTCAAATCCCAATGCATTATTAGTGTTTCCCGCAATTTGGAACAAAAATGGGAGAATTGAATCTCCTGGCGATTCTAAAAATGTGCTCACTGTGGGATACACAAATGAGATTAAAAGAACTTTAGCTATTATTAACACAACAACACCAATATCTATCAGAATATTCGATGAGAACAATAGTACTGTTTTTGGATTTACTGATGATAATGGTGTTCCGTTATATGATTTTCAAAAAGGAATATCTGGAACAAATAGTCATTCGTTTTCCATAGGTGAGAATGCATGCAAATATCAATCAATGGTAGAATCATGCTCCATAATTCTTGCTTTTGGTAATGAAAGTATTGCCCAAAAGATTCATCATGTTGTTATTAGACTACCAAAGCAATCAGAAAGATTATTTGAACATGGAACCAAGTTTTCTTTAGCTTATTCTGATCTTCTATCTGATGACTATATACATCAATTCAGACATAACAAAAATAGTGCTTATTTGACCGATAAATTTTTCCAAATTAAGCCAGAGGTTGTTGCTGAAGGAGGTCCATTCATTGGCCCAAAATTGGGCTCAAAAAAATGTGATGATGATATCAGTATTCAATCAGGGGCTTCAGTATCCGCCGCAGTCGTTGCTGGAAGCGCCTTGCTTATTAAAGAGTACCTAGCTGATCCTGACTATCATCATTCACCTATACAAGCAAATGCTGCTACATTAAAAGCAGTGATAATTAACTCTGCAAGGCTTAATGATTTTACACATAAGCCTTCTTTGCTCACTGGTTGGGGAATTCCACAAGTTGATAAAGTATTATCATTTGGCTATAATCAAAGCGATAACCTCTTTGTGAAACAAGATTTAATGATCAATGAATCTGAAAAGGTTTCTTATTGCTTTAAAGCAGAAAGAGATGGAATTGTAAGGGCAACTTTAGTATGGATGGATCGTCCCCAAGATCCAATGTCTGTTAAGGATCCCACTGCAACAATATCTCTTTTAATATTTTCAAATCCAAAAGACCCTATTGTTATTGCAAATAGTCACCCAGATGACATTCCAACAATAGATGATGTTAACACTGTCAAGCATGCTGAGAAAGATGTAAAATCTGGTGAATACATTGAAATTAGAATTGTATCTGGCGTTTTTGCCCAAAGGGGTTCAATTTTAGCAAGTATTGTTATCACAGGTCCTTTTACTAGGAAAAGTGCTCAAAGTATGACATGTAATTCTAAATCAAATTCCCAATTGTGCCCAAGAGAATGTGTTTCTCGTGGTGTTTGTATTAAAGGGTTTTGCGTCTGCTCATCTGGAAGAATTGGGGATTTTTGCTCGTTCAAAATTGAGAAAGCAAAAAAGCAAACAAGCTGGAGGGGGATTTTAAAGCGAATGGAGTGGCAAATGTTTAAGTTTTGCCCAAATAAATGGAAGAATGGATCTAAGGTAAGCATTCAAATCGATCCTGCTCCATCTTTAGTTGGGTTTAATTTAAATATAGGGGATGCTCCTGGATTCAACAATGGAGTATGCTCATTTTTCAATTGTCCCAAAGGCAAAGTTAGTGGTAATATTCTTGATCTCGAATATTCAAATTGGACTAATGTTGACCAGCTACATTGTTTTTATTATGGAATATTTGGCATTTTGGATAGACCTATTGAAGTTTCTATTGATCTTAACTATAAAACAGCAGGTGAAAAGCAAACAGATGAATAATTAATATTTAATTAAAATGCTCTATATACATTGATGTACCAGCTCTAGTAGTTTTCTTTTGTATTGCTTGTGATGGCTGAATAATGACATTTGTTGATTTGAACATTGATCTCATTTTAGTTTCAAGGGATTTGGATTCTAATGCACATTGCCTTAAGTGGGAATTCAGATCAGTTTGAACAAAATGAAGATCCGATTTCAAATTCCGGTTTTCTTTCCTCAGTTTTGCTAACTCCGCTATTAAATCTTCATTTTGATTAATATGTTTCAAATATTTTGATGAAGATGCTTCAGATTCTTCCTCAACTTGATTTCTCAATGTAACCACTCTGTCAGCAAGTGCAGATTTATGTCTATTAAACTCTTCAAGTGTTTCTACTAAAGCAAAGTCAACCTTTTCGAGCTTTGCCTGAGTGGAAAACTGATCGTGGAGAAGCCTAACCTCATCTGGCCATTTGGTTTCACTGACCTCTGTATAAATGGTATGAACTTTATTCTTAAATTGATTAATAGTTGCATCACATTTTTGGGCAACATTTTCTGTTTTCAAAATTTCATCATAAAGAGTATTAATCTCGCTTTCCATTCTTTCAAGTGTTTCTGCATCCTTAGAATTAGAAAGCTTCATTGCTCTTAATGTAGCTTCATTTTGAGAAATCTGTTTTCTCAATATATCGCACTCTTTTCCTTTTGGTTCTACCTCATCGTTCATTGCATTCATTCTCGAATCTAAAACGGTTCTCCATTTAAGGAGCTCATCGTTTAGTGATTTCAGCCCTAAAAGCTCGTTTGTTTGTCTAGCAACTCTGTCTCCTCGCATATTTAGATCTTTCTTAATATTTTCGATTTCTTCTTTCATTTTTTCTTTTCGAATAGTTAAATCATCATTCTCAGCTTTCAAACGAGATATCTTAGCAGTATAAGATGCCATTTGTTCAACATTACTATCATACTCATCTTGTTTACCAACAAGCTCGGTTCTAACGTTTTCAATTTCTTGATTAATTTTGTTGATTTTGTCCAAATAGTATTTTCGAAGTGATTCCATCTCCATTTCATGTTCATTGCGGAGAATTTGCTCTTCTTTTGGTTGAAGAGCAACAATTTGAAGGAGGCGCTTTTTCTCTTCATCATTATCTAATCCTTGGGTTTTAAGTTGTTTTTCAGCAGCTCTCCTTCTCTCAAGCAATTTTTCTTTAAACATTTCGGTACTATTAAGAAGCCTCTCTTCATTTTCACATTGGATTTTAACTTTTTCCTTCATGAGTTTTGCAGCAAGCTTGGTTTGTTCTGTAAGTTGTTGCTCATATAATTCTTTAACAGTCCTTATCTTCATTATATGTTGAGCATCAGACTCTGCAATAATATCTGCAGCTTTTTTTTCTTGTTCAGTTTTTTGATTCATCAGCGCATGTACTTGTTTTTTAAGAGAACAGAGAGTCATTTGCCATTTATTTTTTTGCTGAGCTATTTCCCTGCTATGAGTCTCGACCAGTTTCGTCTTGGCACATTGAAATTGAGATCTGTGGAGATTCAGCATTTCCCTTAATCTTGATAACATCTCTTTTTTCTCATCAAATGTTTCTCTCTCAATGAGGAAGCTTTGTTCCTCACGACTTAATGCCATAGATATTGGTGCAGCGATAACCATTTGATGGGGTTGAACAATATTGAAGATAAAAATTGACGAGTCATCAGAAGCTGTAAACAATGTTTGGCCATCAGAAGATGATAAAATGCAATTAACATTACTTGTATGAACAGCAACTTCCAATCCAATATGAAATGGATTGTCTTCACCTGCTGGAAGCAATGGAAATGGAATTACTTGTAGATTTCCTCTTGTATCCCCAGTAATTAATGAAAAATTAACTGGAAGACAAAAAGAGGTAAAATTGAGCCTTCTTTTTGGTTGTCTCTCAGTTTTTAGATCAAGATCATATATGGTATTATTTGATGTGGCTATAATGATATTATGAGATAATGAATTTGTGGCTTCTTCTCCAACAGAAGATGGACATAAAAGGGCACCTATACATGGTATTTGCAAAGAAACCAAACATTTTCTATCCCATGTTCTTGCAGGCCAAGAAAACACGTTTCCATCTATACCAGAGGAAACAAAATAAGCATCATTAGGAGCCCATGAAATTGATTTGACAGAAGAGTTATGACCACGAAGAGATGTAACAGTCTTTGCACTATAGGTCGATATTACTTTTATAATTAATGATCCTGCAGCTAATAGATGCCCTCCATTGGAAAAAGAAACGCATGTACAGCTCAAAGACTCCCATTTGGCTCTTAAAACAAGAGCATCAAAAGTTAAAGAATATAAAAGAAGCTTTTCTGATGTCCCCACAGCCAGCAAATCTCCGCTTGGATGAAAACTAAGACTATTGACGGGCTCCGAAAGATGCTCAGAAGCTATTACAGTCCTCTTTGCAAGATTCCATACCAACAAAGTGCGATCTTGGCCTCCACATGTGGCTAACAATGGTTTTCTAGGACATGTTGCTATAGTTACGATTGGTCCAATATGACACCTAATAGGGAGAGGTATGAATAGTCCAGTATATTGGTTCATCTCAGAAGCGTCAACAAGGTTATTGGTGCCTTCAAAGTTAGATTGTGTTTTCAAAAATTCGTTAATCTCATCTTCTTGATCAGGATTCAAAGAGAGTTTTTCACTTTCTTGGTTCTCTTGTTGCTGTTTGATGCTTTTCATGGCAACTGTAATATCTAATACGCCTGAATAAGATCCATTATACAAAAGTATAGCTAAATCTCCATCAGGAGATGGAGAAAATTCGGATATGCTGTTAATTGAGAGATTCAATGGTCCTAGAAGAGTCAAATACGGTTCAGCATTTGAAGCTTTAAAAAAATATATCATATTGCCACTAATAAGGAAAACAATATTCCTCACACACCTTAATAGATTAATTTGTCCACCAACTGGATGACATTGTTGAACAATAGTTTCATTCATTAGAACAAAAAGTTGATCATTGGAAACTACTAACAACATTCCAGCAATTGAAGGAACAAATGAATACAAATCATACTGGCTCGCCGTTGGAATATCTATACTCTTTTTTTGTAAGTCCACAGTATTGATTAATATTGAAGATACCGATTCTTTGGAAAAAAACACCATTCTGTAATGATCTTGTGGATCAAAGCTAATCGATGTAATTGCTTGATTGACTGGTATAGCAACTGCAAGATTAACTTGTCTTCCAAGTTTCCAAACATAAACTTTGTTTTCATTATTGCCTATTCCAATTGCCGCAATCATTGAACTATCACTTGAAAATGCTATAGAAATAAACTTTGAAACGTTGTCCTGTCTCATATGGGCATGTGCTACTTGTGTTTCTGTGTCATATATGGATAAAATTCCATGCTTAGGCCTGTAAACTTCAGATATTGCAATAAACTGACCATTCCCTGTTACAGCAACATCACAGATTTTGATAACTTCAGAACAGCTGGAACTGAATCTATCTGGGAATAAAAACTGCGTTTGGTTGGTTTCCAAATGATAATGAGATATATGTGATCCAACGGGATAAAAAAATTGTCTAGATGCATTCCAGCGAATAGTTCCACTTTCTAAAAAATTCACACCTAATGCAGCTACAGGCTCAAGCCTCAGACCGGAATAACTCGTCATCTTATATTAAAAACGTTATATTAACTTTTAAATTAAACAGCGCTATTCTTTGTGATCATTGGGAGTAGATTGAGTCCCTGCCTTCTAATTTTAGGGAAAATAATATGAGCATTTGTATCTTTCAATGATGATCTGGGGGATGATGAGTTATTAATGATTTTTATCACATCATTCACACTATGTCTGTGTGAACTTGGAATAAAAACATGATGCTCATTTCTTATTATTGGAATATTTTCCCTAATTAGTGTCAATAAATGGTTAGAAGAAGGCCTTTGAAGAGGATCTGGATGAAGACATGAGTTTATCAAAACTTTGAATCCATGTGATATCTCATCAGGATACACTATGTTGTGATTTTTCATTTCAGTTATAACTTTAAATTCATTTGGCATTGTCCATGGCATTCTTCCCGTTAATAGTTGGAATGCTAATAGACCAAAATGATAAATATCTAGTTCTTTTGTAACTTCACATTTTGAATTTGAAATCCTTTCAGGGCATATATATGGAATGTTTGAGATCATCATTGGTTTTAGAGTTGTATCTTCAAGGATTGCTGGGATTCCGACATCAACAAGTGTGATTCCTCCTCTTAGAGATACAATAATATTCTCTGGTTTCAAAGATGTCATTACAATACCATTTTCATGCAAATATGTTAGCATATGTGCAATTTTTGAAAGAATGTGAACTGCAGAGTGCTCACTCATAGAATGGTTTTGTGCTATTATTTCGGACAAAGGAGTTCCATTTACATATTCACGTTCAATAAACATAAGTTTTCCATTATGTACAAACCTTGTAAATGGAATGATACTCTCACAATGTATTCTTTTTTGCTTTTCAACAGAATCTTCAATGGCTTTCAATGAGCAGCTGTTTGGGTCAAATGTATTCAGATTAAATATCCGGACCACGGACATTTGCTGTTTATTGGTAGTGAAACCAGCAACTGTTTGAGAATGAAAATGATTTCCAAGAACAACATGATCAGAAATGACTAATGGGGTTATTTGGGATGCTTTAATGCTCTCCATAAAAATGAGATAATTTAATAATATATTATTAAGAAAAATATAATATTTTTGTTAAACAATAAAAAATAATGTTCAGAATTTGCTTTGATTTTACAAATCATCATCTCAATTTTGAATACATTAAAACACTTTTCACAATATGTCAAATTCCTTTTTCAAATTGGTCAGATGCATCAGCGGCAATGAAATTTGTTAAAAAAACTGTTGAAGAAATATTCAAATAATATTATCTTCACGGATTGAGTATATCATTGGTCAAACAAAGAGGATTTTGGGAGGAATACTATCGGTCAATATAATGGGCTATTATTATGGACACATGGATAGCACAATATATCAAACAGAGTTGTGAATCAGACAAGAATCCAATGATGAAGGCTTCATCAGAGGTTTTTTTTTCATAATAATTTATAGAAAAATGTTATGATTTTTTTGGAAATCATAATCATGATTAATGATAACACAGTTAAGGAAAAACAAACAACAATCAAATGCATTCTTTATCACATGAATAGAAGGATCGATCCAATAATTGGTGAGATTTTTAGCCCAAATTTGGCATTTTGCCCCGTTGGAGATATTATTCTTGCATACAGCTTGACATGCCTCACAATTATACATGAATCCCTGCTTAAAGCTGTGCAAGGGCCTGGAATTCCATTAGACTTTTCGAATTCTACATTAGAACCGATAGAATACCACCACACTTCAGTGTTCTGTGTTGAACCATCAATATATGTTGTAGGGCTATTTGACTTACATAGTCCTCCCCAGTATCTTCCAGACCATGATATATTAATAGGAGTGTATCCTGTTGCTGTTTTGCCAGTTTGTTCTAGTTCATTCATTGGGTTATTTTTTTGAAGCCATCGATTGAATCCAATCAACTCCGGATATTCTAAAAGGAACTCATAATATCCATCAATAAGGTATAGATCATTTAAATTAACCAAATTACTATACAAATTGGTTTTGCTACAGTTAATAGGGCTATTGATACCTGAAAAAAAATCCCCTTGTGATGAATTATGCTCGAAAATTAAATCCCAATAAGCATTAAGCTTATTTATCCGTTCTCTAAACTGAAGGATAAAAAGAATGATCATTGTATTTTACTGTGATTTTTGTTTCAAAAACTGTCCTTGAACAGTTTTTCCGCCCAAAATTGGATTATTGTTAACACCGAGAATATGATATATATTTGTTAAGCTTGAAAAATCATTCTCCAATCATTTCATTGATTATTTCCGGAAACTCCCAGAATCCATAAAAAGCCAATAGTTAAGGAGAATTACGCTAATAATTAGATACTAGTATGAAATAACTCATTCAAGACCTTATTTATCTTTGAAGTTTCCCAATTATTAGAGTTTGAATGAGTAATTATGGCTTTTTTTTAACCAGTAATTGAGAATTAATCTTGAATTGTTAACGATGGATTTTTTTTCAATTAATAATTTACACTTTTCATTGAACTTCCCACAACCATTATTTATCAAACAAAATGAGTGATTTCGATCTCTTGATGGATATGAATAAAACTCGTCTTCGTCTAAACGCGCGTTTTGGAAGATCTGTTGATGCCAATCATCACCAGGATGTTAATTTTGGCCATGATGCACTTGTTAAGAGTATTATATGTATTTTCATTATTTTATTCATTTCTATTGGTAATTATCTAATGGGTTACTCATTCCTTGAATGTATAATCAATAATTTTTCATTTTGTAAGTGTAACAGGAGTAGGTTATTAAAAGACCGTTATTGCTTGTTTGAAGGAATGCAAATAATATCAGGTCCATGTGCTGATGAGAATATAGTTAGTGGGAGGTCCTACAATGGCACCAGTTTTGTTATTGAAGATTGCTCATTTTCCAGGAACCAGGTTTTTACTGGTGAAGGTGGAGTTATCTATGTAACAGGAAATGGAGTTTTAAATCTTACGAATGTTATGTTTCATGAGTGTTTTTCCACGAATCATGGGGGAGCAGTTTATACCCTCATTCAGGTATTGGATGCTAAATACATTTGTGCAAATACATGCTATTCTCAGTCATTCTATCATTTTGGTTTATTCCAATCAAGCATCGTCAACTCTATGGAGTATTTATCAATGACAAAGTGTTCAAATACAAGTAATGGTGGCTATTCATCAAGTTTTGTTCAAGGACCTCAATCTGTATTGAACTCAAATTTTTCCCAGAATCATGCAACAATTTGCAGTTCAATCTATGTTTATAATGGATTGTTTTTAACATCAAAATTCTGCTCCTTTTCAAATAACAAGGCAACAGGTACTGCATGCATTTATTTAATGAGCCAAAGAGGAATACTGTCCTATGTCAATGTAATTGCTAATAATAGCCCAACAGAGGCTGTTTTTACCCTGTCAGTGAGTGCAAATTTCACAATAGAATACTCTGTGATTGACAAAAACGAAAACAATCTTTTTAGTATTGAATCAGGCTCATATCTTTATGTGTTTAACAGTTTTGTTTCACATAACTTCAATTTGATTTATAGAGAATCGACAATTTCTTCAAACAACTCGATAACAATTCATCCAACATATCAAATACCATATTTTCAGTCCCACTATTGTTTTGCAGATATCGATGTTAACACACCAAACCCAACAGTTCCCTCAACCCCTGAAATAACACCATTTCATACACCATCACGAACTCTTATACCAACAAATGAAGAATCACCATGCAATACAATTGAACCAACTCCATTACAAACCACTGAAGCAGCACAATCAAAAACAACTACGGCTTTAATTGTTGTAGGATCAGCCACTACTGTTATCTCAATTCCTGCAATTGCATTATATGTATCAAAGAGGTTTTTTTCAGCAACAATCAGCCCAGAAAGTGAATCAAATGAAGATGATGAAAACAAAAACCCTGAATAAAAGAAACACTATAGTAGCGTTTCGTTTTAAAATAGTTTCGGTTTATCGTCACAGTAAAAAACTATTTTGCAATTTTTTTGGTGTATTTTCAATTTTTCTCAGTGTGTATTGAAGCTATCACAAAATAAGTAACTGTGAATATGTGCACATTAAGCAGTTCTATATCATGATACTACTATGATGTATCAAAATGCAATATTCATAATAATTTTGAATGAATAATGGATTTACTTGTGCACCCAATTCTCGATGATATTCGACTTAAATATTATCAACATTATTATTGATCAACAAAGTAAAAATTTCATAAAAAGATTGTTGTTTGATGTTTACTCTGTTCCTTGTTTATTGATTTTTTCCTTGTTTTTCTTACAAAATTTGAATTGAAAAATTACCATCTTGATTAAGAATCAATGAGAATCCAACTCTTCTAAAAGGTTTTTGGATTGTTGAAAAATAGTAAGCATAGTAAAGGGCCATATGAATATTACTAAGCTTACCAACCAATGAATCTGATGGATCCTCAGATCTTAGAGACTTATAAAACTTCTTGAACACTACAAAAAACAGTAAATCCAATGCTTGCATAAAATGGCTTGAATGAGGTGGCAAAAAGACAACATAAACATTTCCAATATTATTAAAAAGGTTCATTACATCACTATTTCCATGGGCAGTCATATTATCCATTATCAAAATGCAAGGAGCATCAGGTTGTCCCAACTCTTCTCGAATGGATAAAACATATGGCGCAAATGCATTGATCCCCCATTCATGCATGTTCTTAATAGTATTGTAACCTGATTCCGAGAATGAATATTCCATACTACTATACCATCTCTCATTTTCAATTTCTTTCTCAAATCTCTTTCTGGGGACAATGATCATTGGCTTCAATGATTTACCATCCAAAGTAATTGCAGAGATCATTGAAATATGACGATAGTCAGTTTTCTCTTTTTTTCTGGGAAAAACTCGAGAATCTAGATGTACCACACACTTCATTTTAATGTTTTTATCAGGTTTTGATACACATCCTGTTTCATCCATATTGATAAACAATTTTGGGGATATATTCAATTGTAAAAGTCCTTCAATTTATAAGAATAATTATCTAATTGAATCATGAGTGACAGAAGCTCTTTTTGCTTCAATTAATGAAATATTTCGAACCGAAATAGATTTATGGTGTCTTTCTAAAAATCTTTTCCACCAACATCTATCAAATGTTTTGTTAAAACCAGATAATTCATATACAACTTTTTGAGCAAATTTTCTAACCATTAAAGGGGTCATACAATCATTGTCATTCTGCTTTGCTTTGATTTCATCAAGGATTTTATCTTCTTGTTCAGTTGAAAGATTACTATTTCTTAATACCCTTGTGTTCTTTTTGTTGTATTCTTGAGGGACATACATGGGATTCTTTTGTATTGAGTTTACATGAAATCTCGAAATTCCATGAATATCTCCAATTTTGAATTTTTGAAATGATTCCACAGTTTTCATGTATCCAATTTATTTGCCCAATTAATGTAGGGCTTTCCTTAAATTCACGGTGAAATAATGGCCTACATTTCTTGATCAAATCCTTGTCTTTTAGGGAATGAAAACAAAAAAACACAATTTCAATTGGGAAAGCAGGAGCTGGATCCATTCAGCTAATCTGACAATTTGGCCCAAAAAAAGTATAATAAACCATTTATTACAAGCATTACTACAATATACACAACTTTTTTAATAAATAAAAATATCAATCCATCGAGAAATGTTCAAAATACTATATCCGAGAAAAAAAATTCAAAAAAATTGGAATGTAACAGAGAAACTTTTTATTAAGCCATCTTTGTGGGAAATCGGCTTAATGAAAACATAGAATATATTAAAATAATAGGAAATTACAAAAATTACTTTGCATATGCTATCCCATAATGAGATTTTTCGAAAGAAAGTAAATCCATTATTCATTCAAAATTATTATGAATATTGCATTTTGATACATCATAGTAGTATCATGATATAGAACTGCTTAATGTGCACATATTCACAGTTGCTTATTTTGTGATAGCTTCAATACACACTGAGAAAAATTGAAAATTCACCAAAAAAATTTGTTTACTGTGACGATATACAGAAACGAATTTTGAAACGAAACGCTACATTAGATCCAGTTTTTGTTCTTTCTGTAAAAAATGTAGAAAAGCCGGTATTTTTCAATATTTTACAACGGGATCTCCTAATTCAAAAAGTTTCATTTCATTCAATCAGGGTTCAGCACCTACATGAATAAGAAACAACTTAGATGCCGAACAATGACTTATGATTGGGGTAAAATCGGAGAGAAATCCGTTGTATATGATTTACTTCGATCAGGAGGACTGGATCAGCTAGATCCACAGACTCCTTATGCTGAGTTGTGGATGGGTGATCATGATAAAGCTCCATCATTGTGCCTCGAAGGAAAAAGGATTTGTGATATTTGCTGTGAGAAATTACCATTTTTGTTCAAAGTGTTATCTGTGAATAAACCACTTTCAATTCAAGTCCATCCTTCCAAGGATTTAGCAGGAAAATTTCACAATATGGATCCAACCAATTTCCCTGATTCGAATCATAAGCCTGAAATGGCAATTTTTATTCATAATAGTGTTTTATTATGCGGATTTCGTCCTTATGAGGATATTATTTCCTTCTTAAGGGCTTTCCCAGAGTTTTACTATGTTTGTGGTTCAGAAAATTCCAAAGAATTTATAGAAAATCCATCTGATTTCGGATTGAAGAAATTAGTTCAAGGTCTTCTTTCTAATTCTAGTAGTATTATTAAAGAAAATGCAATTTTGCTCAAAAGAAGCGTAGAATCATCCAGTATTGATAAAATAAGTGATGTTATTACTGCTCTGAGTTATATAGTCCCATTCTTTCCATATGATGTCGGCATGTTTTTCCCTCTTTTTCTCAACATAATTTTTGGCACTCCTGGGACTGCAATTTTCATTCCCCATGGTGTTTTACATGCATATCTTTCAGGTGATCTGTTCGAAGCAATGACAGTAAGCGATAATGTTGTTAGAGCTGGAATGACACCAAAATACATAGATCAAGAGAAACTCATACAAGCAGTAGTATTTGAGCATCAGCCACCTCATTACATCTATCCACAGGAGTTTGGTAATATACTTGAGTATGTTCCTCCAACTCCAGAGTTTAAAGTAATTAGAGTTAGTATGAACGCAAATGAGGTTAAATCGCTTGAGCTTTGCCGAGCTTCTATAATGATAGTAATGGATGGAAATGGAACCATCGGAGGTACATCTTTGAAAAGAGGTGTAATTATCCTTTTTTCGAAGAACTCTAATGTCGAGCTTATATCTGAAGACTCATTAGATTGTTTCTTTTGCACTTGTGGCAATGAATAAGATAGATTTCAAAAATATTATTTAGTAAAATTATTCTATTGCTCCTTAATTCTCGAAGCCAAGTCCATTACAGCTTTTTGACATGTTTCAAACTTAATCTGATTATCATTAAACCCTAAAACTATACAATCTTTGCATTTTGCAATTACCAAAGAACTTGTTCCTTTCTTGGCAACAACTGAATCAGATTTAATATTTGTTACGACATATGTTTCTCCCATAAATAAAACACCTTTGTATATCATTTCGGAATTTGGGACAAAAATGTTTCGAAATTGGGAAAACTCAGAAGTTGAACCGTAAAATCCAGGGGTTGTGGCCCATATACCGCCATCAAAGCCAATAATAGCTCCTCCTGTCACTCTCCCAATGAGTGGGTCAATCGTGGATAAATTCATTTTACAATTGTTTACGAAAAGTGGAAAAACGATCATTTTGACAAAATGCCAAATTGTCAAATGTTTTTTTTACTTCTTACAGGGGCCCTGTCTCTTTGTTATCATACAGTAGAGCCTGGCGAGACCTTAATTTCCATTGCAAAAAGATACGGTACAACTGTTAAGATTTTGTGCGACTTGAATCGCTTTGCAAATCCCAGTTCCATAATTGTCGGAGAAGAAATAATTGTTCCTTGTTGGGGTACAGAATCTATTGCAAGACCACAAAGTGATAGAAATCGCGGTAAAAAATCGAGTTTTCATTTAGGTGGACACATTGACCCAAGAGATGGAGATGATAGATTTGATATCGCCGACTTTAAGCGTAAAAAGGGAGGAAGGAGAGTTTCTAATAGGATTCGTATTAAGTTCTAAAATTTAGTTTTTCTTGATTCGTTTAAATATTATGAGCGGGTCCAGGACTGCCAGAAGCCAGAGCAGCAGGATGAGTGGTAAAAATCTGGCTCCAAGTTCACCAGGGTATTTATCACAAGAAGATCTAATACAGCGAAAGAAAACGTTGGATATGAGGAGGTCCACTTTAAAACAAGAAATTAATGAAATCAACAAAAAAATCAAGTCAAAAGCAGAAGATTATAATTATTTAGATGGTTCTGAGAGCAGCAGATTCCTTATTAATGATGATGATGATTCCCAGAAGATTAAAGAATTAAAAGATTTTTTGAACCAACTAAAACAGTATTCTTGCACGCTTGAAGCGAAAAAATCTGATTACCATTACATATACAACGAAACAAGAAAATTGGAATTAAGGAAGTCAATAGATCAACAAAAAAAAGTTTTAGATCAGCTTTATAGAGAGAACCATAAAATTGACTTCAGCATAAATGATTTAAGGGAAAAAAACAACAAAATTATTGTTTCAGAAGAGTACTTAGAAGCAAAGAGTATTAATAATGAAATACTAGATTTGGAAAAAAGGCTTAACGATTTGAGAACAAAGCCATATAGAATGCCTAGACCATCTAGAAATATGAAGGAAAGAGAAATTAATGATGAAGTTATTATTGAAATGTCTAAAAAAGACAATGAAGGAATTGTTGAGAAAGATAAGGAAGAAAAGAAGGATAAGGAAGGGAAGAAAGATAAAGAAGGAAAGAAGGACAAGGAAGGAAAGAAAGATAAAGAAGGAAAGAAGGATAAGGAAGGAAAGAAGGACAAGGAAGGAAAGAAAGATAAAGAAGGAAAGAAGGACAAGGAAGGAAAGAAAGATCAGCAAGAAAAGAAAGATAAAGAAGGAAAGAAAGATAAGGAAGGAAAGAAGGACAAGGAAGGAAAGAAGGACAAGGAAGGAAAGAAAGATAAGGAAGGAAAGAAGGACAAGGAAGGAAAGAAGGACAAGGAAGGAAAGAAGGATAAAGAAGAAAAGAAAGATAAGGAAGAAAAGAAAGATGAAGATGGCAAGAAGGATAAGGAAGGAAAGAAAGATAAAGAAGAAAAGAAAGATAAGGAAGAAAAGAAAGATGAAGATGGCAAGAAAGATAAAGAAGAAAAGAAGGATAAGGAAGAAAAGAAGGATAAAGAAGAAAAGAAGGATAAAGAAGAAAAGAAGGATAAAGAAGAAAAGAAGGATAAGGAAGAAAAGAATGATAAAGAAGTGAAGAAAGATAAAGAAGAAAAGAAAGACAAGGAAGAAAAGAAAGATGAAGATGACAAGAAGGATAAGGAAGGAAAGAAAGATAAGGAAGGAAAGAAGGACAAGGAAGGAAAGAAAGATCAGCAAGAAAAGAAAGATAAAGATGGCAAGAAGGATAAGGAAGAAAAGAAAGATGAAGATGGCAAGAAGGATAAGGAAGGAAAGAAAGATAAAGAAGAAAAGAAAGATAAGGAAGGAAAGAAGGACAAGGAAGGAAAGAAAGATAAGGAAGAAAAGAAAGACAAGGAAGAAAAGAAAGACAAGGAAGAAAAGAAAGACAAGGAAGAAAAGAAAGACAAGGAAGAAAAGAAAGACAAGGAAGAAAAGAAAGACAAGGAAGAAAAGAAAGACAAGGAAGAAAAGAAAGACAAGGAAGAAAAGAAAGACAAGGAAGAAAAGAAAGACAAGGAAGAAAAGAAAGACAAGGAAGAAAAGAAAGACAAGGAAGAAAAGAAAGATGAAGATGACAAGAAGGATAAGGAAGGAAAGAAAGATAAGGAAGGGAAAAAAGATAAGGAAGACAAGAAAGATAAGGAAGACAAGAAGGACAAGGAAACCAAGAAGGATAAAGAAGAAAAGAAAGATATGGAAGGAAAGAATGAAAAAGAAAGAAAGAATGATGAAAAAAGAACAGAAGATTTAGTTGATGATATAAAGCATATTAAAGAAGACAAGAAGGATATGAAAGGACATGTATTTAAAGAAGATGATAATGCAAAGAAGTACGAGAAGGATAAGATTGACAAGGAAGCAAAGATTGCTGAAGTTGACACAAAAACATTTATTATTGAAGGAGAGAAAGGACAAAATGGTGACAAAGAAGAAAAACAAATTGATTTCATTGACAATACTAATTTGCTTGAAATTGATAATCAAATTGATCAAAACTCAGAGATATCAACCACTAATGGAACTGCAAAAGTTATTGATGATAAAGTATCGCAGGAGTCCAAAGGATTTGTACATAATAGCATTACTGCCAAAAATCAATCCACAAACGAATTCGTTTTAGGATATACAAAAACTGAGGCAAATAAAGATACTGAGAATATAGACACGATTGCTCTCAATTCTTCGACACCAATAGAGCTTGTGGGCAATCAGAACCATGAATCAAACGAAAAAGACCAAGAAATTCTTATGGACAACAAAATAATCACTCATGGATTAATGAATAATGACCAACTTACAAAAGAAGTGCAATCGTCCAGTAATGGAAAACAACAAATTGAACAGAGCAAAGAGAATGTATCAGCAATACCAGATACAAATCATCACAATAATATTCCTGCTATTACCCCTAATTCACCAATAAATGAACACAAAACCGAATCAATTCATAATCTCCAGGGTAAAGAAAGAATTAGTTCATCAAGTTCATCATCTTACTTGAGTATTATTGAGTTATCTTTTGATTCGATCTCTAATGAGCCAAATAATGAACCAAGTGAGAGTATTAATGTAAACATACCTGAACAAACAAACACCAGTTTTACCTTTGAAGATCAAGCAGTTAAAACATTACCTCCTGATTCGAACAAAAATACTGAACAAAATGGTCTCATAGATAATGATACTCATACAACCGAGCTCAATAAACCGCATTTAGAGCAATTGCCCGAAGAAACAAAACAAAATGAAAAACCAGCTATAGATGAAGCAAAAAACCTTGATTCACTAGGTTTGCCTGATAATGAACCTCTGCCTTTCGATGACCTCCCAACTAATCCACAAACCAATAGTCCTAAACCCAAACTAGGATTACTAAAGTCCACAATCCCAGCTCAAAATGATACACAAGCAGAAATCAAAGAGCTTAATACTCCAAATACCATATATATATCAGAAGGAATGATATCATTATCTGATGTATCCGATAATGAACAAGTTAATGATAAGGTTAATCAAGGAAATGCCGGTTTACCTGAAAATATTGATTCAGAATCCTCCGGTACATATTTTTAAAATGTTTCCAAATTTTGAATGGTATTTTGGCCATTGATTGATAACTGAAATCAAAACTACATTCAATTTATGACCACACTACACTGAAAGTTTTGAATCAATATTAAGATGTCTTCTCCATGTGATGTTAAAGACTTAAGCCTTGCAGTCCTTGCCGCGCATTCTCAGCACCAAAATGTTGATACATTTGGTACAATGATTAAGAAGTTTCTTAGCAATGTTGAAAATTCTTCAGTTACAGTTTACAGGTTGAACCAGATTTGTTCAATGTGGAATTTCCAGAGACGCAGATTCTACGATGTTATCAATGTCTTGGAAGCTTTGAATTTTTGCAGGAAAACTGGTGTTGACGAAATAACATGGGTTGGAAAGAGTGGTTTTTTGAAGCTTGTTGAGAACGTTCGAACTGGAAACTATGATCAGTATGATAATTTGCAGCAATGCATATCTATTTCAGTTCTAACACTTCATTTTTTGTCAACGTTTTTCACTCAGAAATCCCAAGTAATCAATATCAAGAATGTAGGATCAGAACTATCGAAAGAGAATGGAAGAATGAAAACTATCGTTTGCAAGCTTTATCAGATTTCTTTTATTCTCGAAGCTGCAGGAATTGTTGAGAAAACTGCAATACCTGGAGGAATACGCTTGGCAGATGAGTTTTACTGTACCAAAGCTTCATTGGTTTCTCTTTTCTCAATTCAGTCTCTGCTTAACTCCCCTCAGATTAAGAATATTCCCAGAACAGACTACTTGTCAGTGACAATCGAATCCCAACAAGTCTGTGTATGAAGCATCTAATATTCAACTACAATAAAATTCTGTTTACAAAGGACGATTAAGTAACTTGGAAATCGATAAGGGACAGTTGTCCTCATCATTGATTAGACTCTTTTCATTCTTAAATAGTTCAATTGTTTTGATTAAAACCACCTCACACACATGAGGGGATCTGGAAGTAATCCCAAAAGCTCCCAATATAAAACAGATTTGATATAATTTGCATAAAGTTGTCTTATATCTAGTGGTATTAAGTGAAAACAACCGCGCGGCATAACGAAGATCTAGATGATCAACTTTAAGAGCATGAAAGAGCAAAATGAATGAAATTGTGAGATTTGCAATTCCAATACAGCCTGAAGCTGGGAATAGATCAGACAATTCCATTTTTCTATTTGATAACCTCTTTTCTATCAGCAATACAATCTCATTATTAATCATTTCTTTACCCAACCAGAGAATCTGATCATAATTTGTCTTTTTACAGCATCCCAATGAAACAAATACATTAATAATGTCATAAAGTCGCCTTCTTTTTATCATGAATCGCTGCGATAAGTCAACGATGGCGCAAGATTTCCCTTTTTGGCTCTCCATGTAATCAACAAGATCTTGTATCACCGCTCTTAGGTTTTCTTTTGGACTTAATTCATTTGATGATAGAGGTGCAAGATCATATTTTGTCTGAAGCATTAAATATAATAACAAACAAATTCCGAAATTTGATAACTATCTTGTCAAATATTTGAATTAATCACTTATCAAAATCTTATTTTTTATGCTTAACTTTCAATGTTTTATCTCTCTATTTTATTTTCTTGTCAAATTTGATAATAACAGTTTATTTGTTCTCAAAATCGGAAAGTATTAAATGAGTTTATTCAAAAAGTTCAACGAATCTGAAAACATTTTCTGTCATAACGACGAATTTGAATGCTTCAATTGGAAATTCATATAAGATTATCTTTCAATATATCGGTTTCAAGTTATGTCGCAGATCTCGACCAAATTAATCGTTGGAAACATCTTAAAGTATTGAAATTGTTACAACCACCCATAATTCTGTGCTTCATATAGAAGAAAAACGAACAAATTGAGAGTTTTCTGATCTCCTTTTTGGTTTAAGTTCCACCAACGTAAATATGCCATAGATTGAATGCGTCTTATTGCAACAATTAATTAGTAAATAAACCATATTCCTATTTTTATTAGCATGCTATCAATGAGATGAATTTTTCTTGTTCCAAGGTGATTCTTTGGAAAATAAATGGAGTATTGATTCTGAGTTCATAGAATTGTCATCTTCATTGCAGATTCTAAAGTGGTTTTATTCGTCAGAGATGGAATTTTCTTTGTATCTAGAAAGCATAGGTACCGTAATTAAGCTTTGATATTATGAAGGTCATTACAAAATAATGGGCCATTCCATTAATGAAACTGAAAATTGTTAATTCATTCCACAATGAGAACAAAACAGAATCATTGAATATGGAAAACAAAATTGCATTGCTATCAACGAAATATGCAGTAACTCTCAGATAATCCCCCATATTTCCAAATCTTTCTTTAGTTCTTGTTGTCTATTGCTAATAATACCAGAAATAACCATATTTCGAGTACCAGAATAAGATTGAAATATAATGATTGTTGAATTAGTTGCTTAATTATGAACAGAATGTTCCAAATGTCATGAATATGATTAGGTTAACAAAAGAGTATTGAGTAGATTTTTTCAGGGAATGAAGGTACTATTGGTTTCAATATACTGATTTTCAATTAAAACCAATATATTGCTTAAGGTGACCATTTGGTGGAATATCAAATTATGTACTCCTATATATGAGCGACCTTCAGAAAACAGATGATTGTTTACAATTAAACCACATGAAGTTTATCACATTGTAATTTTTTTCTCAAAAAGTGTCTTTCATTCAATATGATTTACCCTTTGATAAACAAAGGGTAAAATTACCAAAAAAAGTGTCAAACATGAGCCACTTTGGTTCATTCAAGAACATATTGCTACTCATTGCTGCCTTGTTTTCCAATTGATTTTTCGTTATATAGCCAAATAATTTGCTGCTTATTTATTCATTAGAGCCCTCTTAATGATAATTTAAAGTATTTCCGAAAATATTCGATTAGAAAACCGATATTTGCTAGTGAATGCGTTTTATTGTTGTTAAGTGATGTTAATAGATAGTATTGTTCGATAAAAAAGAATGAATAATTTTTAAGCAAAAAATAGAGGTCTGACGGATTTGAACCTGTCTTCTCGGAATATGCTTTTCCCCGCTCTACCAATAAGCTAAGACCTCATTCAAAATTACGTCTTTGAAATCACAATTAGCGTAAATTTGTTGTCAATTTTCTTTAACATTCAAAAGGAAATTTTGTCTCAAAAAAAAAGAAGTCTGACGGATTTGAACCAGTCATCTTGGGGTCATGCTTTCCCATGCTTTATCCATTAAGCTAAGACTTCTCACATTATGAATGAATAATCATCTGGATATAGGAGAATTTGGCCAATCTTGATAACAAAAAGTGTTGAACAAAAATTAGAAGTCTGACGGATTCGAACCTGTCTTCTTGGGTTCTGCTATCCCATGCCTTATCCATTCGGCTAAGACTTCTTCACAACAACAACTAATAAAATGTGGTAAGACAAAATGGGGTAAAGTGATCCTTACCACAAAAAACTTATCAAACGAGAAAGGTTTAAATTACTTCGCCAAAGAATTCCACTTCACTCAATATAAAATCAGAACAATCAGTAATATTAGATTCAAGTTGAGTAATTTTGATTGCAGAATAAAATTTTTGACCTGGTTTAACAACAAAACAATGATGAAACGGATATGATTCAAGAATAAATTCCCGAGTTTCTATTTCAACCCATTGAGAATCAATACTGCCTTCAATTCTCCATTTCTTTGGATAAATTCCATATATAAACTGATTCTGTATGCCCAACACATATGAATGAAGTTGAATTTGATGATCTTCAAAAGTAAAAGTAAGACTTGCAAATGATTCATTTTCAGCTGGCTGTGTTCTTAAGAAACCATTCTCTGTCAGAAGAGTATCAGATAAGTCCGAATTGTCATATGTTCCAGATTGTGTTATGACAGGATGTATTTTTGATCTCATAATACCATTTCTTATATCGACTGCAGCAGAGAAATCATACTCGTTGTTATCTTTCTTGGTTTGAGATGCATTTGGAATGGCTGATCTAAGCCTATTGAGGTTGATTGTAGGGTTGCTAACTAGTTTCTTGAACAAATTAGCATCCATATCACCAAGAGGATAGTATTCAATTAAACGATGATTTGGATCTTTCAGTATATTAAAGAAATTGGAAATTAAGGATACAATTTCTTTAGAATCAAAAGGAAGGATACGAGTTCGCAAAACAATATCAAGAAATGCGGCGTCAAAGGCCGTCAATTTGGATTTTTTAACTATATCCTGAACAGCACTAAAGACTTGATTTTTAGTTTCCGAATTCTTATTCTTTTGAAAACCAAATCTATCTTTTCGTTGAGCCAATTCATCTATAAATGGTTCAATAGAATATCCTTTAGACATGGTCAAATAAGCCATTTCGAAAAAACTATGATAGCTTATGATTTTATAATGATCCAATATATATTTAATAAGATTAGTCATCCCATATGAGCATGAAACTGATAAAAGTGGCACAAAATCTTGCTGCTTAATAGAAACTTCTTTGCCAGTCAAATATTCAACAATGGTATTTGAAATAGATCCATCAGCATTCATTTCAATTTTTTCAAGCAATGGATCCTCCATTAACAAATGTCGAATATAATCACATAAAGAAGAGGCGATCAGAGAATTCACGTTGAAAACAACACCATTAATGACTAAAGATAGATTTGCATAAGGAATAACCTGCCCTCTACAAATAATGGACGAAAAATCCAGCGAGTATTTCTTGAAGGAAAACATTTTTATGTCACATTTCCGGTTTGCAAAATGAGTTTTTCTCTGTTAGAAGATGAGGGATTTTCGAGGTATTTTGAGTGTTTGTGTGGGGAAGATGAAGATTATTCTGTAGAAATTCTTATCCAAAGAGAGGGAGACGAATTGCTTGGGGTTGGGGTAAATTTTTATGATGAAATAGGGCTTCAGATTTATAGTGGAATGTTTGAAGCACAGGATTTTGAATTATTCAACTTTAATGATATTCCTGAGATGCTTAGAGAAATATTTGAGAAGAATATTGATAGATTCAGGATTGAAAAGCATGAAAACTGTTTAATATGCAGTTTTGAATTCATAATTCATAAAAAACACATAAATAAGTCTTTCACATTCGAAAAGCTGGATGATCATCTTTCAAAGCCAATTATTCAAGAGAGATATCATCAAATGATACAACTGAATCAAGAATTAGAACAAGAATTTATTGAAAAAATGAATAAAATCAAACTGAAAAGCCCACCATTAGCAGGAATGATCACGAGAGAGCTTCAGACAAACATACCGGTTACCCGTTTTTAACCCGCCGAAATGAGTCATCAGGTTCAGAAATAAAATCTATTAAATGTCACTTCATTTTTTTGATTGTTCGATGCTTGATGATCTTGATATAGACGAGCCTCTTCATGTTTGTAAGCCCCACCATGCTAAAATGAACATATCCGAACCGCCATTTGATCTCACCAATTCTCAAGTAGTATGTTATAATGATACTTATATCCTCGTTTTCCAGAGTAATCCAATATGCCAATATACTAAGTTCTCACTCAATGATCTATCTTGGTCACAAAGTACAATATCGACACCATTTGTATCCCAAAATGCTGGCTGCCATTGTATCTCTGAAGATTTAATTGTTATTGTTGGATATTCTCAATTTGGATTTTTTTCAATAATTGACCCTTGCGCATGGAACATTTCAACCATCAGCTGTATTCATGAGATAGCTCCACTGACATCAGTTTATATACGTGATATCAATAAGATATATGTATTTTTCCCGGAATCCAATTCTGTATGCAATATTATGGTTTTTGATCCATATACAACAACGAGTCAACACATCTATCCAAAAAACAATGTTCCTTCATCAAATGTAGTTTTTGACACCATCCAAATCGGAAAGAGCATTATATTTTATACAAAAGAAGAATACTATTCATTTGATCTTCTTGAAAAGAAATTTAGTGAAGCATATCCAAATAGAGACCCTGAGACTCTTAGAATAAGGGGAGCAAAGTTCCACCAAATAAGTTATGATTTCTTCATTCTTTTTCAATACTACCACGAAAAGGGACTTGAAGAGCGCTTTCCATTATTTTCAGCGCAAAAAATCATGAACTCATTCGATGTTGCCTGCTGTTGTTTGGAATTGAAAGATGATTTTTATGCTCCATTCACCCATACAAAAGATTCATTCTATTTTTTCACAATGAGGGATGGATCATACTATTTAAATGAGATAATATTTAGAAAACCATATCAATGCTATAATATTGAACTTATTGAGAGAAAAGATAATTTCATCACTTTTAGAATCCCAACAATATCACGTAGTTTTCTAGGTATCTCAGCATACCTCCATACATATTCTAGAAATAGCTTAAAGGAATCTAATATCGAATTCAATATTTCTAAAACTCCACAAGTAATAACCGTATCATATAGTCCTCATTCAGATGTTGTTGCCTATATTGAATTAAAAAATGGATTAGGGTATTCATTCACCGAAGAAATGGAGATACCAGCAATCACATCTTTGGAAACTCCATTATTGAGAGGAAAAGAGTTCTCTTTTGAGAGAATTCAATTATATTGGTCAAAGGTGAATCAAAATAGCATCACAGGATTTATAGTTCAAGGATTATATGATAGTGTCTACTATTCCCTCTTTGAGATAAAAAACCCGGCAGCAAAAGGCATTGAATTTGAAATGTCAGTACCATATTCTTCTTTCCGCATTTATTGCTTTAATGATTCCGAAATTAGTGATTATTCAAATGAATATAAATTTAAAAGGCCTCCTAGTCAACAAAGAACAGTTTGGAGTCAAGAACAAAAACAGATTTTGGAAAAAGAGTTTAAAAAGAATCCAAAGCCATCTTCTGAAGAAAAACAGAAAATAGCCAAATTAGTTAACTCCCAAATCAAATCAGTAAGTCACTGGTATCAAAACCAGAGACAAAAGCTTAAGATGGGCTAAACCAAATAGTAATTATCTACATTTGGCAAAAAAAGATCCATATTAAATGCTGGCTCATAGCAATGCTTGATAATAGACTCTCGACAAGCAATATCAAATTTGTACTGATGAACCACAGGAGGATGCCTAAAGCCATCTTTCATCACAAAATTTCCAACAGTATAATCATTAGGAATCCTTTGCCAGACTAATACTTTATTCAATGACACAATTATTTCACCTGATTCGTCAATAGCATAATTAATACGATGAGTTTCCAGAATGTTCGAATACAAAATGTAGTTCATATACCCTTGATCATCAACAAGCATTGAGCTCAGGTTTTTATAGTCAAACATCGAAAAGAAAACCCGTAACAAGCGAATAATAGGTAGTGCCCCTCCAATTAAAGACCCTCCATTTATAATAGTTTTTTCCCCATATTCGGAATAGTTATTAGGGGCCAAAACTTTGATCCAATCATAATTAATATAACACTTGATTATTTTCTGGAACTCACTACTAAAATACACTTTATCATCCCGGGTATTTTTGGAAAACGGGTCACCTTGAAAGATAGTATCAAAAAGATCAATAATTAATACTCTATTGATAAATATGTAATGAGATACAAGGAACTTATCATATAATAGGTATCTGAATCCCCAAAACTCCTTGTTTGATAAGGATGGAAACACTCCAATATTAACAAATATGCATCCGCAGTGATTAGCTAAGTCAATCACCTGTTGAGGCACACTTGAGAGTGTTTCACTATCAGTAAAAACAAAAAAAGTTGCCTTTGATCCAGTAGTTCTGAGAGATTTGACACATGCTACCAGGTTTGTGTAGCTCTTCATCATAATTGTCAGAATAACATCTTCTGGACCGCTATTAGATGCATAATTTTTAGCAATGAACGTACAAATTGAGCATTTCGAATAGTTTAAGGTGTTGATTTTTCCCATGTCATCCAAATTCTCAATTTCAACACTATTATAATCGCTTAACAAGACAAAAAAACACTCATATGATGTTCTAATATTCCTATCATCATACTTTGGACAAAAAAATATATAAAAAACCAAAATCAATATCAGAAAGTAATCTTTTCTATCATTTGGAATTAGTGGTCTTCTATATCTCTTCGATTTACGAGTTATTTCAATATCTGGTCTTTCTAAGGGAATTCTTTTCATGTTATTTCGTAACATATTATGAGAGCAAACACTGAATGGGAATGATTTTAAACAATGTTTAATTTATATTATGATTCATTTGGGCATTTATAAAGAATTCTATTGATGTATCGCAAAATCATTGGTTTCAGTTAGAAATTAAGTACTAAGAATCTTTATTAATAATGGTACAAACAAATCATATAATGAAACCCAAGATATTTGGTTGACATTGAGTCATTTTGTGCTTAAAAAAGATATCAATTGAACTCACCTGTTTTTGTGCTTTGGTATTCTTAGTGGTGAGCTTTTAGAATTACTGTTTAATACGTCATTTGGTTCATAGTATAAATTTGATCCTTTCTGAAATGGGAAGTTTTTCATATCTTTAACACCTAAATTAGCATCATAAACGCTCAATTCTTCAATGAGAATATCATCTAATTTCTTGCCAATAGAAAAATACAAGGGGAAATATAAGGGAATCGATTTTAATGAAAAAACTGATGTTACACATGATTCAATAATATCTCGTATTTTTATAAATGAGGTTATCTTTAGATATCGAGATAAGCTCTCACATATTAGAAGAGACTTGTTAATATATTTACCTTTTTTGTTTGATATGGAAACAAATATGATGATACGTCTGCAAAATTTTTGGAACCATTTAACTATTTTTTTATCAGAAATATTCAGTTCTAATAACTCAAGTATCAATCCAAAGCATGTTCGGTGCCAAACATATTCTTTTAAAGCTATTCTTGCTAAGTAACACATTATACTTGTTCTATGTATCCCAAAAGAACCAAATATTATCCGAATCATACCATGCGTTTTATGACGACAACTTACAATGGATTCAATAATACTGATTTCAAGCGTTTTTTCAAATGAATTTGATATCATGATATATTTAAACAAGGGAATTAATAAATTTATGTCTTGGTGGCACATAAGAGTATTGACAATCGAAGTTACAGATTCTATAATCTTCTTTTCAGATGAAAAACTGAGAATAGTCACTATATCTCTGGTTAGATTAATAACCATAGTAATATTCTTATTTTTTGTTGATTCAGAAACTTTTTCTAAATATTTTGTAGACAAATCGAGTACCATATCGGAATTTGGAGGCAATAATTGGATTAACCGAAACAAAACACAACGAACAATCATTTGGAAATCTTGATTCAGAGAAGATAGATAGAAAGAATAATGATCAAAAATTGAACAAATATCTTTTTTCATTAGAGGATAATCATCTCTTGATGGATTTTGAATATACTGGAATACAATTTCGAAAAATGATACTGAATTTTCAAAATGAAGTGGAGAATTATATAAAAAAATACTTAAATACTCTTTTTGTCTAACTATTCTAAGTAGAGAAAGAAAGTCAATTTCATTTTGAACATATAGAACGTTCTTAAATAAGAACAAGATTTCTAAAAAAACACAGAATTCATTCGTTGGATTACATATTGATGCACAGGGAGTAAAATTCAATAAAATTGCTGCTATTGCTTCCCAATATTGTTTTGGATTATGGTAATCAGTAATTTGCAAAAAAACAGGACAATAGCGTTTCCAAATACTTAGCACATCTCTGGGAAAAGGACAAAGAGGAAGAAAATCGGCATCTTCTTTATTACCATTAATGCTATTCCACCAGTTAATAGAGGGTCTATTTATTTAAAAAATGTTTCAAGTTTATTATAAGAAAAAGTCAAAAGTGACTTTATGACAATGTTCAAAAAACACATGAAGAATTTTTTCAAACTTCATGTTACATATAGATTAGCATTATTAGTGTTATGACAAGTATACAGGGGCTAGAAATATTCCACTAATATTATAGTGTTGAATAAATTATATCCCTCAATTAAATGATAATGTTTTCCTCAGTAACAACAATATTCAAGTTACATCAAGTGCTGAAGCTCATTGTCAAAAACAAACATAAAAAAGCAGCCTCTAATCGGAGTCGAACCTGAGCAAACACGTGGCTTTGATAATTTCGGGAAAATGGTTATGCGATGTACATACAATAGATAGACATTTTTGATTTAATGAGTCTTTGGAAAAAGACTTACCATCATAATGCCCAATTTTCAATCCAACTTCATTAATCATTGACCATGCAGCAGCAACGTCCCATATTTTGGGACCATATGCCCAGTATCCATCGAATCTTCCAGAGGCACAATAACATAGATCTAAGCATGAACTTCCAGTTTCCCTGAATTCCTTGATCAATGGGGAGACAGTATCTATTTCAGAAATATAGTATTTACTATATTTCGATAGTAGAACAGTTGCAAATAAACATTCTTTCAGTGGTTTCCTCACAGATTCTCTCATTTTCTGGACATGTCCTCTTCTTTTGATAAAAGCTCCATTTCCTTTGGATGAAAAAAACAACTCATCCAAAGCTGGGTTATAGACACATCCACACAAAGGCTGGTAATTACAATCTAAAACAGCTATACTTACACAAAAATGAGGATTGTTACTCGCAAAATTGGCTGTACCGTCAAGGGGATCTGCACAGAACCATATCTCAGATCCATTTTGCACTCTTGGAAGAATAACATTCCCTTCTTCTGTTATTATCCCACTATCAGGATATTCTTTGGTTATACAAACACGAATATAATTGTCGCTTTCAAGGTCAGCTTGAGTAAGAAGATCTTGGGGGCTAGACTTACACGAAAACTCAATGTGATTCCTTTCAAAGTATCTCATCAGAATTGACCCGCATTCATAAGAGACTTGGATGACAAAGTCTAATAGGGTACTCATGTTGGAGCTGTCATAATAATCGTTAAAACTGCTTTAATCGTCTTCATTAACGTATAAATTAAGGATGAGTAATAAAGTATATGTTCTTCGACGAAAGGTTAATAATTTTAAGCCCAGTCCTATTCCTCATACTACATATAAGCCTGAGACATTTCAACATCCGATTAAATACGAACCCATTAAAGCCGAACCACATTTTGAGAGTTTGGCTAAAAGCCGAACGCCTCCTCCACAATCTGTTTCTGTAGATCCTATTCCTCAATATCATAGTCCGCCTCCGTCTTTTGGACCGGTCGATTTTCGAGTGAATGCAGCAGAATTGGAGAGGGATGCTTATCTAATCAGGAAAAAAGCCGAAAAAGAGGCTCTTGAAAAAGCATCCGAACCCACAGAGTTTTTGAAGTGGCAAGAAAAAATGAGAACCCTTGATGAGCTTGAGAGGAAAGATATCATTCAGAAAAGGCACGAAGAGCTAGATAACAGCAGAAAAAAGGCAATCAAAGCCAAGAAAAAGGCGATTCAAGAGAGATTGGAGCTTGGGAATAAAATGCGGCTTGGAATATCTGAAGAACTAAAACAGATACAAGACGAAATAGAAGATGAAAGGGCTAATATACAATACTTGAAGTCACAACTTAGAGATTTAGGACCTTCATCTGTTCAGAAAGTTCAAAAAGAAAGAAGAGAAGCCACAAAAGAAATGAAGAAACAACTTAGGGCAGAGCTTAAATCTGCAGCAAAGATTCATCAAGAAGAGCAAGAGAAGATTAAGAAGCAAGCTTCTTTACTCAGGGAAGCCACAAAAAATCATACAATGAGACACGGAGACCCATTTAAAGAAAAGATTGAAATCACAGAAACCACATTTTTGGCTGCATTAAGTGATGAAGAAACTCTTGATTTATTGAGAACGCACAAAGATGAAAAGAAAACTATCATCGAGGAGGCTATTGAAAGACATAGAATTAGCAAAGAACAGAAAATGGATAAACTTGTCCAAATGCTGGATAAAGTTACCTTACATAGAAATGTACAAGAAGAAGGACACAATGAAAAAAGAAAAGTTAAAATTGAGCAACAAGAAATCGAAAGTGAAAGAAAGCAAAAAGAAGAAGACGAAAAGCTTCTTGAACTCGAAAAAAGACTCGAGAAAAAGAGGAATCAAAGGATTCATGAAGCCGAACAAATGGAGGAGCATGTAAGAGAGATACAAGCAAGAAATAGGTATCTAGCTATTAACAAAAAAGCTCTCGCCACAAAAGGATTCCAATCACAACAGGATGCAAAACTCCGTTCTGCTAAAGAAAGACAAACCAGCTTAATGAAAGAAGGTACTCGAGTTGGTACTGCAAAAGCCAAATCAACCAACGAACTATCAAGTCTGAAGGGTTTGCTCGGATTGTAAAATTTGTTACTCTTAATCATAGTGTTGTTTAATAGATTTAAGCCTCTTTCCTTGGGCTTCTTCAAGCTGTTGGGTTAGAGCTGACCTGCATTGCTTAAGTACTAACCAAAGAACAAGTTGTACAATTGCGACAATTATTATTATTACAATATACTTGTGATACTTACCAAATAAGGGTTCCGGTTTTGGTATTTCCGATCTGATGGCTATATATTCATCCACACCAAGACTTCCTGAAGATGTTAAAACCACGCTCATAGCTGATGTATTGAGAACTCGAATGGTAAAAGACTGTTTTTTGCCTGCTTTTCCCTTTGTAAAGATTGTTTGATCAGGATTTATCCTTAAATCTAGCGTAGTTATCCTTTCTCTCTCAGCATGATCAGCAAACACGTCAATTCGAAGTTCATTAACAAAAACCAAAGAAAAGTGTCCTAAAAGGCCATTATCAACAGGGAATACACCATATTCAAGTTGTTTGCTATTATTCCACACTGAACCGACCAACTTTGAATAACGATGATCAATATGTATTTCTATGGTCATATCAGAAAGGCTTTTATCAACATTGCCTCCGTTAGTTTTTGTAGAAAACAATTGCCATTCACCAATAATGAGAGACTGAAGCAAAGAAATTGGATTTTGACGAGATACTAAGAGGAGGAAAAGTGGTATCATTTTTATTAATAATCTCAACAAGTTAGATTCTTTGTTAGGTATTCATTAAATGATTAAAAAAAGTATATCATCAATGTTTTAACTAATATTGGACTGATAATGTCTTTCAATTATGAACAAAATAAATCTGTTAAAGGCTATATGGAGTATTCTTAAGAATTTTATAACATATGAAGCAGAAATAATCATTTGTAAATTTCAATAAATCTAATTGAATTATTAAATAGATTAAATTTAATATTAACAACAAATTTTGTGAGGTTTTTTATCAAAGAGAAACCACATTATTCATTGATTGCATATTCGAATGAGAATCAAAAACATTTGTTATTCGATGGACCAGGATCTGAAATTGAAAAGGGTGACTTATTCCAATAGTCATCAGCATGGAAGTGGAAGCACAAATTCAAAATTACAACTGAAAAACCTGTTGAAGAATTGTGTTCTGTGCTTTTATATTGTACAATCAATTCTATTTATCACAAGATTTAATGGGTCAATATTAAATATCAATAATGATGAATGTCAAAGCATTTTTTCTACCAAGAAAAAGATTTATATTGTATCTTTTTGCAATAAGGAGATGCTCAACAATGGGAGATCATACGAGGATAAAGATATTGAAATATCAAATTGCTTTTTCTCTCGATCTTCAGTGTTTTCTGGAAGTGGTGGAGTAATTTACGTGAATGGAGGTTCATTCGTGCTTAATATATATGACTCAATGTTCTATAATTCTTCATCAACTGTTTTTGGAGGAGCAATCAGTTTCAATTCAAAGAGTTCATTTCTACGAATGACATGTGCAAATAGGTGTTCTGCTCAATACCAACATTTTGCCAATTTAGTGGCTTTGGATGTCAATGAAGTGGAGTACCTCTCTGTCACATTATGCTCTTATACAACATCTGGATATATTCCATACCGTCTTTGTACTGCAAACAAGAGTGTTACTAATACAAATAATTCAATGAATTGCGCCAACCAAGTATCAGGTATGAGTTTTGAGTATACTTCATTCACAAGCATCTATAATAACTATGCATACAATAATGCATCAGATGGAATTTGCCTGAAATTTGATTCATGCCAAGGAAAAGAGATGTTTTCCAATTTTATTCAGAACAATAGTCCCTCTTTTGGTGTTGTCTATGTTACCAATTCAGCCTCATGTAGAATCGAGAATTGTGTTTTTGCAATGAACTATAAAACTTTGTTCAATATTGGATATGGATCTCTAAGGGTTTATCATAGTTTCATTAATCATTCTTGGACCATGTCAGTTCTAACCACAGTAATAACTTTTAATAATACTTTCACAATGGGAGAGACTCTTCAATTCACTCTTTATGGATCATATTTTTGTTATGCAGAGCTTTCTCTGCCAAAAAATACTCCTTTCAATACTCCAGTAGCTTCAAGTCCCATACCCACATCATTGAGTACACCTGAAATCTCTGCTACACCTATTACTAATGAAAATAAATCATCAACAGTTACAATTGTGGCAGGGGCTTCCATCTTTGGAGTTTTTGTTGCATCTATTGTAGCAATTCGAAACAAGCTCAGCAAACAACAAGTTAGCTCACAATCATCTGAATAAAACCCCAAAACCACATATTTAAAACTGCAATTTTTTTGGGACTCATATTCGAATAATGAATTCAAGAGTTCAAAAAATAGTTTTAACAAGTTCATTATAATCATATATTTTAATGCATATTATTTGGAATATTAAAATTTCATGGAGGAGCTCCTAAATTTTGAATCCTCTGTTTATAACGAAGGAGATTTTTCATCGAGTGAAATAGGAGATTTGGAATTTTGGGTAAATAGAATTGTTATCCTTCCATCCATACGCCCATTTTCTGTTGACAAAGCTGTTAATCTATCAATCAAGTATGGCAAGAATGCTTATTTCAAAGAATTTTTACTAGAAGAATCTTTTGAATCGTGCCCTGTTTTGATTCATAGATTATATCAAAAAGGTTTTTTTGGAATTGATGAGATTCAACCATATTTTCTCAAGGAAAACTGTTTCCATTTATGTTTTTATTTCCGAAAAATGATTGTTGACTTCAATGGTTTTATTGTATGCAAAGAAAAGCCACGCAGTTTTGATGAGTCGTTTATTTGGAATGAAGAAGATATTGACTTATTGATAAAATTTGGATATAAACCATCAACAATCGAGTATTGCTTGAAGTATGATGATATCGATGCTTTTAAGGACATATTTCCAATTAAGCCAAATAAAGCCAGGATTAGTCCGTTTGAATGGAGTAATCTACCCAAATCACTCGATTATTTATCTTTTTCTAGCTTTTTTGGATCAATCAAATGTTTTAAATATATGTTAGTTAATGGATTTTCAATTACTGAAAATGTAATTGCTTCTGTAATGTGTAGTGGAAATATGGATCTTTTTCATATCTGTGAGTATGAAAGGATTAATTATTCAACACAAATACAATACGCATCAAAGTTTAACCATTTATCATTTGTGAAATATTGCATTGATAATGGAGCTAAAGTATCTGAAGGTATTTCTAAAGACTCACCACTTATTGAAGCTTGTAAATATGGCCATTTAGGGATTGTTGTATACCTTGTAAGTATTGGGGTTAATGTTAATGGAACAGATTTGGAAGCTATTACATTTTTTTTGGCAGATCTCCGCTTCATTGGTCCGCATTCAATGGACATCGGTCTATCGTTGAGTACTTGATAGAAAAAGGAGCATCTATAAATTCTTTTTCTAAAACCTTCCCTTCTGGTTTTCCTTTGCATTATGCTTCAGAAAAAGGTTTTCTTAAAATTGTAAAGTATCTTTATTTGCAAGGATCCGATATTAATTCTAAGGATTTATGGATTTACACTTAATTCTTGGAAGAACTCCTCTTCATAGAGCTGCTGAAAATGGAAATGTAGCAGTTGTAGAGTATCTTGTCCAAAATGGAGCAGATATTAATATTGTTGATCATTGGATTCATATGATTTTTAAAATAGAACTCCATTGAAATGGGCAATAATAAATAGAAAGCCCAAAATTGTTGAAATTCTCAAGTAATGAAACAAAGCCAAATAGATGTTCTGTTCATTATGTTGACAAAGAGTTGTGATTTCCTAAAAAATTATTAATTGTTTTGTATATCCAATTATAATTAATTTTGCATTGGTTAAATAATAGTTCAATATTGTTAGTTCTAGTCAATGATTACCCATATTCTTCATATATTCCCTATGATCAAACACCAAAAAAGATCCCCTGTTTTGAAATTTAAATGATGAATTAACGAAATGACGATAAGTAAAGTTATTCTTTGAGATGATCAAAGAAGGAACCAAAATAGAGTCTTCTCGTATTAAATATCCTGTTGTTAAAGAAGCTTTTAAGAACTGCGGAATTGATATGGTATTAAATGATCCTGAAGCTCCAATTTTTTGGTGGGATGGAGATATTAATCCTAAAGATTTTGAGCAAGCGAAAGTGAATCAAAGAATGAATAAAATACCAGGAATGGATAATCTTTGTTACAAATCATCTTTTATTCATGCCTTAAATCAGATGCGAAGGCTATTTCCAAAAAACTATAAGTTTTTTCCAACAAGTTTTATTCTCCCACATCAAATGTCTGATTTTCAGAGGGAGCATACTAAATTACAGGCAAAACAAAGAAATAATGTGACATGGATAATGAAGCCCAGGAGTGGGTGTTGTGGGCAAGGAATTAAGATTATTCAGCATGTTTATGAGGTAACTCGGAGGACAGAGTCAGCTATAATTCAAGGTTATATTTCTCCGTATCTATTAAATGGATTCAAATTTGATTTCAGGTTTTATGTTTTGATTTCCACTTTGTCCCCATATACAGTTTATATATACAAAGAAGGCCTTGCACGATTTTGTACACAGCAATATCAGGCTCCATCTGCAGAGAATTTAGGAGATAAGTTTTGCCATCTTACAAATACTTCCATCAATGTTGATAATCCCGATGCCCACAATGAGTATACCCGACTTGCATCATCTGTGTTGACAGAAATCTCTCAATTAAGCCCAAAAGGATCGTTAGTTTGGCAGAAGATTTGTGATGTAACTACATTTACAATGTTGGCAATGTGGTCTCCAATAGTTAATTCCATTAACAATTATAATTCATCAAGAGATTTTTTTTGTCGAAAGTATACCTATAATACCCTATCATCATGTGAGAATTATGGTAAATATTTTCACATTCTTGGAATTGATATACTTCTAAATGATAATCTTCAACCTATAGTATTAGAGCTTAATGATCGGCCCTCAATGCAAGTAACATTTGATTGTGAATCTGCATTGAAACGAGATTTAATCATTGATACATTGAAGACCATATCTTTGACTGGAACTCCCTTAAATGAAGTATCAAGTAATTTCCAGCAACTATTACCGGTAGATCCATCTAATCCGATTTCAACAGCAGTAGATCAGATATGTGTTCAATCATCATCAATATTCCGAACATGTGCTCCAATTCCTACCGTACCAAGGAAACCAAAAGAGAGATTTGGTATCCAGGAGACTTTCATTGATGACGGAAAAGGAGAACAATAAATGTTAAATGAGCTTTTTAACCTACTTTGGTAATTCCTTGAAATGTCTATGAGGGCGGTGTCTCCTTGGGATTCTTGGTGGGAATTTGCCTTCAAATGGATTTGGCTTATTAGCTTTTGGTGATGGCTCTGGGATTGGTGTGGGTGTGATCGAGCAAATGCGAATAATCTCATCGCGAATTGGTTGGTAATCGAAACTGCCTGTAGAAATAAAGCTGTTGATAGTGGATGAAGCTTCAGAAACAGGAGTGTTGATATAGGGAACCTGGCTCATGAAACTCTGTGTTGCTGTAAGAACATGCTTAAAGGCAAGTTTGAGGGTAGTTTGATCAGTAAATGGCATGCCAGAAATGATAGAAATCATTGGTCTGTATAAGACAGCAATGAGATCCTTTGTGACAGTATTGGATGTAGAAACAGTTGAAGGGCTAACAATAGCATTGTTAACAATGGTATACTTAGTAACTGATATGAAATCTCGTTGATTGGACTGAACTGATGTAATAGCATTTTGGTAACCATATTGGAAGAGGAAAGTGCCAGAATTGGTGTTATCGAATGTGAAAATTGTGAAGAAAGAGTTCTTTCCTGTTGAATCGAACCCATTAATAACAACTTGAACCTTCTTTGGTGTTGCCCAAAAACTTTCAACAAGATATGGATTAATTTGAGTCATTATAAAATCAAGGTTTTGGTCATTAATTGTTGGAAAAGCAACCTTAATCTTGTTGGAAACAGAACGTGGCATGGATTTAAGAGTTTCAGGTTTAACACCAATAACTGATGGATTACTATTCATTGTAGAATCAGGCATGACTGGGTTCCTACAATGGCTAATTCCGTATTGTAAAATGTCTTTTGGATGTTGAAGCAAAGCATAAATCGCTGATAAGAAAAACACCATTAAGCAAATATGTCATTCTGACATTTTGATTCTTTAGAAAAAACAGATTCTGCCATTTATCAATTTTTTGTTAAAGTTATTTAATCGGATACCTGTCTGTTTATAATATTATGGAATCTACAGATGATCCTGGTTCCTGCTGGGGCCGGCCTTATGATGTTGTTCTTTTTAAGTTATGTCTTGGGATTGTGAAAAAAGTATTTGGCCAAGAGTGTTGCCGGATTTTGGAGTCTTTTAGTCCTGATATTTTGACCAAAGAAGATTTATTTGCATCTTCTGGGCTTGAAGAGTTTGAATTCACTAAACATTTCAATATTTTGTGCGATCAGCAAATTATTTTGCAGAATAATCAGTTAACTATTAGTGCTCAACCAATTATTAAGTTTTTATACTACCCAATGATTTTTGAGTTTTCTGAGAAGCATTACATTATTCCTCAAGATAAACCAATGATTAAAATGATCATAAATAAGGTTTTTGGAGAACCAACCCTTACTCCTCAAAAAATTGCTGATTCATTGGCCACTGAGCATACTGATATCGACCGAATTAAAGTTATTAAGATTGTTGAGCATCTTATTGAAAAGAGAGTACTTCAAATACTATATGATGATTCTGTTATGTGTGTCTCTTACAACTATATGCATTACTTATCAATGTTAAGACTTCAATGCATCGAAGAGCTTCTTGAAAATTTTGATCACCGTGTTATTGAAGTTGCAAGAGTTTTGCTATCAGATTCTTTCTGTTATGAACACCTTCAAAAACCAGATGAGCCCTATCCTCTTGAAGAACATTACATTGAAAAACTATCTGAACTATGTGATCTAACTGAAAATGAAGTTTCTGGAGTGATTTCGATTCTGTCGTCTCCAGAAGTTTCTCTGATTAATCAGGAATGCACAGAAATTATTATATCAAATTCCTTAAAAGTTTATAAAACAAAACAAATCGGAAGGTTATTGTCTGAGATTGGTGTTCCTCTTGCTCGAAGGGTTGTGAATTTTTTAATCAAAGTTCAGCAAATGGAAACAGTGAAATTGTGCGATTTATTAATGCTTTCAAAAGAAAAAGGTACTGTTTTGCTTGAAAAATTGAAGTTTTTGGGAGTGGTTGTATCTGAAACACTTGAAGACGCTCCACATACAAAGTTGAAAAGATCTTACACAATATGGAGAATTAACTATGATTTAATGGTTCAAAATTCAAAGTCATATTTGACTGGCGTACTAGCCAAGCTATATTGGGACTTGGAACAAGAGATTGATGAGAATCAAAGAATAAGTGTTTCTCATTTTTCCTATGATATGGCCCCTAATTCTGTATCACAAAAGAAAATGGATGAAAGAATGACTATCATTCAAAATACCATTTTCTCTGTATCTAAGAGATTCATGGTACTAGATCTTGTTTAATAAAATCCGTTTTTTACTGCGGTTGATTATTCAAAATGTCTCGAAAAACTCCAAAAAGCACAAACGAAATCAAAGACAACGAAATAATTATTCCAATAAGGCCAAAGTCTCCTCCTCATGGTAAAAAATCAAATTTATCATCGACTTTGACGAAAAGTTTGTTTAATCCAACAGTATTTGATCAAACAAACCATGTTTTTGATGTTGTATCACCTGCTGTTGAGTCCAACGATGATATTTTGCGAAATCAGAGTCCAGGTTTATTGGCTTTGCGGAAACAAACCGCAAAGTCAATTCCTAAACATTCACGACCGACTACAGCAGTATCTTCACTGGCCAATACAACTAATATCCCATCTCTTATTTGTAAACAACCGCTATCTCGACTGAGGGATCCATCTCATATAGATAAAGGAACATATGAAAAAGAAAAGATGATTGAGTTGGATTCAATTAATTTTCATGAAGATCCTGTCGCATATTTTAGCAAAAGAAAAGATGGAAGAGGACATCGGTTTATATATTTGGTTCATTCGATGGATCGAGACGATTTTGAGTTTTCGCCATACAATCTAAAGAAAGTTTCATCACTTGAAATCGGAAACAATTATTTTACTATGTCAGCAAATGGTGTGACACACATGATGCCAGATGGTAATACTGAAAGTATTCCCCTTGATAGATGGTCCAAAGAGAGTTCAATATTTAAATCTATAAGAAAATTACGAACATTCTCATTGTTCTTTTTTTGGAAACCATTTAGAATCTGGAGGAATTTTGTAATGAGGCAAAGATATGATCAACTCACTGATACAATAATGACTCACAGCTTTTTTAACAACTATGCTTTTTATCAAACTGCTTTGGTAATCCTCCAAGAGTCTTCAGATGATTTATTAAGGAAACTCCTTTTATCTTTCCACAGCCAAAAAAAGTATTCTCTTGATGATTTTGTTAGAATATGCAGAATGAACAATGAAAAGTTAAAGGAGGAGTATAACCTTTTTATCGAAAGTATTGTTAATGAGATTATTCAATTAGATACTGATATACGTGACCCAGATAGAATAATTGTCGAAGATAGTGATTTTCCCGAGATTAAAAGAAGGAATCCTAATTTGGGACAACTTATGGTATTAGAAAGGAAAAAAGATACCGAGAAGAAGCGGAGAGGAGAGATTGTTATAAAAGAGATTCATGCTTTTGGCCATTTTGTCCGATTGATTGATTATGTACTACTTGAATCTCTATCATCATGTTGTTTTGAATGTTGGAAAGAGGCTGATTTAAATGTTTCTACTGATATGTCATCAGTATTTGAAATTGAAATTTCATTTAGTGAAGATGGAAAAATTTTGTTTTCACCTAAACTTGACGAGTTAGTGAGTGCTATTTCATATTCTCTAGATGAGTCATTATCGACTCTCAATTCTTTACCTAGAGTTCTCAGAATTTCTGTTATCCGAAATCATATCAGAGAGAGTATTCCTGATCTTAATGAAATTTTGTCCGAGGGACCATCATTCAAAAATTTCATTAATTGTAATTATAAGATTCAACAGATAAAGGATCATATTTTGGAAGTTATTAAGTCTTCATATCATGAGGCATATGAGGCATCACAACAGTTTATCGAATTTTTCCAAATTTATCAAACTGGACAGACATGGAATCCTCAATCATACATCCATGAAAGGGGCGGAAGTAACTCTGTCATTGATTTATCAGTTGGAAGGCTTAAAGGAGATAAGGATGAGATCAAAATGTCTTATGATCCTTCATCCGAGAAAATTATTGATTTTTCTCGAATTTCTAGTGATATAGAACGTTTCCGTAATGATGAAATCAAAATTCAACAATTTAGATCGTGTACCCTTAGAGGAGCTTTATATGTTGATAGCAAACAACTAAGAAACACCTTAGCACCCATACCTGTTAGGGCTGTTCATGATATTCAGGTTCTCCTTCAGAATTTAATGGTTCAAAAAATAGATTTTTTTCAAACGCTTTTCCGTTATTGCTCAAAGTACTTGAAAAGAGAACCAGCATCCCTTGAGCAATTTGTTGATTTTTGCGATTTTGTTGACAGAGCATCCTCAATTATTCCATTTATTGTCCAAGAAATTACTTTTGTCGATGATCTTCTTGGTTTATTTGAGTCATTTGGTTTCATATTGAGTCATGATATCGATCAATCCAGGAATCCACTTCATATTGGGTTTTCATCGTTTAAATCTGATCTTATTACTGCCCAAAATATCAAAGAATTACATTCTGACAAATTTATGTATGTTTTGCAGCAAAAAATTAGACAAAAAGAAAGGAAACTGCTCAAGTATCATGATATTGTAACAACATATCCGGCATCAATCGATAAAGTTGACATTACTATAAGCGTTGATATTGCCAATACAATGAAGACAAAAGTTCAATCTCTTGATGAAGATGTCAAAGATCTAATTCATTCTCAAAAGATATTAGGGGTTTCATTTAATGATTTCTCTCTTTTCCAAACAGTGTTAGATGCTTCTTCATTTTTGGTTGATATATACCAAGCAGTTGGGTCTTGGAACCAGATACAAGAGTTGATTACAAAGACACCTCTTTCATCTGTTAATATTCCAAAATTTAGGGCTTCTCTTGTTTCTCTCGATGGAGAAGTGAGGGATTTAACTGAAAAATCGCACCCATCAAACCCTCTTCTATACGAGCTTGAAAAATCGGTGAGCAATTTGGTTCCTAATATCGAGCCACTGGAGAGACTATCATCAGGTCGAATGCAGACACATCATTGGAATAAACTTTTTGAAGAATGCGGACAGCCAACAGCATATCATCAGGGTATCACTATTGTCGAACTGAACGCACTTGGTATCCTTTCAGAGACAGAAAAAATCATAGAGATTACATCAAAGTCACAGGGAGAATCTCAACTTGAAGCGGAGTTCAAAGCTATTCAACTCTATTGGCAAGAAGTCAAAATACCCCTTCTCGAATCTGAAAAATGTACTAGAGAAGAGCCAATGATAGGAAATCTCCAGTCACTATTTCACGATATTGCTGAGACACAAATCAATCTCCAAAAAATGCTTAGTATTCCTTTTGTCCAGGGAATCAAAGATTCTATAATTACATTAAGCACCAAGCTTGAATCAATATCCAAAATCCTTGAAGAGTGGCAAGTATTCCAACTTAACTGGCCCATTTTATCCAAACTTTTCCTGATTGAAGATATCAAATCAGTTTTATCTAAGCAGGCTGATCAGTTTTTGAAAATTCTCAATCAGTGGCCATCATTTATAACAAAGGCTTTGGCATCAACAAACTTGTTTATAGTATGTGAACAAAGGAGTCTGATTGAGGTACTGAGACAGAATAACAAGTTTTTTGAATCAGTTTTATCATCTCTCATGAAATATTTTGATACAAAAAGGTATTTGTGCCCAAGATTATTCTTTTTGAGCAATGATGAGATTTTAAGAATTCTTACATCCTTCGATTTTTCTTCTTTTTCATCAGAGACTATTAAACTATTTATGCATGTTCAGTCATTTGACACAAAGAAACAAGAGTCAGATGATATCAATCCTCATTCCAAAGGGTTTTCTCAATTCACAATATCTGGGCTGAAAGGAGAAGACGGCGATTCGCTTCCATTATCTTCAATAGTTCATTGCAGTTTACCATTAGATCAGTGGGTTAGTCAAATGATTAACTCAATGAAGACATCTGTAAGAGATAATTTTTCATCATCAATTGCTCGTTTTCAATCAAGTAATATGAAAGAATGGATATCGACAGTGTCTACATATATAGCATTGCTAACATTAAATGTCTCTTTTACTAGGGAAATTCAAGAGTGTTTTAATAGTCTTGAGACCAATTCAAGAGCATTTTCTTCTTATGAGTCTCTTTTACAAACAAAAATGCATGAAATAAGCACGATAATGAGTTCGCCACTTTCAACTCTTGAACTTTCTAAGCTTTCAACCATATGTACTTCTTTTTCTTTATTTATTTCCCAAGTTAAATCAATATCTGAAAAGTTTTCCAATTACTCTCCAAAAATGAATTGGAACCTGAATTTGAGGTATCGTTTTCACCAACCCACTTCTTCTGTCTATATTGATTATGGAGAATCATCTACAGAACATGGTTACGAGTTTTGGGGAAACATTAAGCCATTTATTCATTTCCCCTCATCTGAAAAGGCACTGAAGAATTTATGTAGTAATTTGATTTCAGGGAAAGTTCCATTGCTCTTCGGCCCCGAGAATATCGGGAAAAAGCATCTTTTAATGAGTATTGCTTCATTATTTGGCAGATATATTTTTCTAATTCCTACCTTTTGTGATTTTTCCGAAATGCAGATTTCTCGGTTTGTAACCGGAGCTGCTATGTCGGGCTCTTGGATTTCTTTTAATAATGCCGAAATGTTATCTCACCAAGTATTATCATATTTATATGATACCATTAAGTCTGTTTCGACTCTCCAGAATGTTGGTGGGTCCAGAATTTCTATATCAAATAAAGTGATAGAGCTCCAGAAAAGTTGCAGAATCATTGTTACTTCTCAAACTAGTTTTATGAACGAAAAGTCTGTTCCACCAGAATTAAAGTTTTTCCTCAAACCTATTGGAATGGCGTCTCCTGATCCAATTCATATATCATTAACCAAACTGACTTCTTATGGGTTTAGGTATTCAAAATCTATTTCATCAAAATTATTCCATACCTTGTCAGTATTATTAAGAGCTTTTTCTTATATTCAGAGTCAATCCGTTTTATCATATATTTTTAGTATTCTTGATCAATCATATGATAGTCTTCGGCAGCTTATGCATTCTAAGGGAGCCAGTTTTGTCAATTACTATGAGAATCCAAAGGTTACCGAAGAATATGTTGTGGTGAGATCAATATATTTGAGGCTCTTTTCTCAGATTCACAAAGAAGATATTGATGTTTTTATGGAGTTATTGTTTTCTAATTTCAGGATATTTGACAATTATGATACATTTAAATCAACTTTAATACATCCTGGATGCTTTATAATTGAAGATGCTGCCTCTCAAATAATAACAACTGTTAAGGACATTATAAGACAAGAAAAAATTAATATTCCTATTGATTATTTACTATCCCAGATTGTTTCTTTGTATCAAATAATGCAAAACTTTCCATTTATAATTATATATGGTGGACCTAATAGCGGAAAATCAATCATCGTAGACCTTCTTAAAAAGGCTTTCCTCATCTTATCCCAGGATGCTGAGTTGATTAATCGTTTTTTTGGCATAAGCCCAATGAGAATAATAGATGTTTTTCATAATAGCACAGAGTATAAATCAATGTTTGGTTCTTTTTTTGATGACAATGCAACTGGGACAACCCAAAGGTATGGACATTTCTTCACATATTTAACCGATCTCAATCGAGACCAAAAAACTCATCATAGAATTTTAAGGTTCAATGGTCCAATGACATGTTGTTTTTCTTCATTTATTCAAGAGTTTATTACTTCAGTTACAACAAGTCGTGGAAGAATTAACACAAATGATTCAATTGTTTTTGATTCTAGTTTTCATATCATTATTGAAACCGATAGATTGGTTCCAATCTCTCCTTCAGCTATATCTAAATGTGGATTTCTCCCAATGATTAATCAATATTTATCAACACATGTTTTATCGCCAAAGACCATTTCATTCGAGCAATTGCTTCAAACGCACTCTGATATTGTATTTTCTGTGTCTTATAGCGAATTAAATTCCATGTTCAATGTCATTTCTTCAGAGTTTATACAATATTTTACACAAAATGCAGAACACCATAACAAACTATTAGGAAATAATATTGAATTTTATATTAATGATCATCTTATTCGTTCAGTTATTCCCCTTTTTGTTGGTTATATTGAGATTTCTTCAATAGGATATTCATCAATCAGTTATTTAATGAAAATTGCCGTACATTCTTTTTTCTTGACTTTTTGTGTTTGCTTTGAAGAAGACTTCAGACAGATTTATCATAATTGGTGTGTTGAGAAGTTTGAATTATCATTACCTCATGATTGGAGTGGGTTTGATGTACCAAATGAATTTTTGGAAGAGTATCCAATTCCTTCTTTGTTTTCTGTGAAATTCTTTAGGGGCAACTTTATACCCCACGATTATTCTCAGATTTTATCCCTTCCTGTTGGTTTAATTAATAGTCAATTACCTCAACTAATTGAAGATACATCTGTTTGTACAAATCAATTTTTAACTGTAATTTTCCAAATGAGCATATTATTAAGGAGGAGACAACATATATTGTTGTTTGGCGAGCCCAAATCGGGAAAAACATCTTTATTAAGAATGCTATTCCGTCAACTCTCTGGATTCACCCCTGTTTTTATCCCCCTTAATTCAAACTCAAGTATTAAGTCGATTTCATATTTCATTAAGACCCATTCAGTGGCATCAATGAAACCATATATAATGCAAAAAAACAGTTCCATATTTTTATTAATTTTTGAGAATGTTGATCCTAACCAGCTTCATATTATTGAATCAATAAGATTAATGCTAACAAATGGGAACCTCGTATTTGCTTCTAAAAATGATCCAAAAATCTATGATGAAATACCACTGAATAATTTTGTAATTATTGTGACCTCGTCATCTTTCGGTTCATTTTCACCTAGATTCTCAAAATTTTTTGTTCCAATACTATTACCTAAACCCAATTCAAATAGTGTTTATTATATCATCAATCATTTGATGTCTTTCTTTGAAGTACCATCAAGTTTATCAACAAAAATATGCAGGATTATTGATTTTATATTGAAGAGAATTCCATTAATGAATCCATATAGAATAGTGAGGCCATTACCATTCTCAAGCTTTAAATCGTTTAAATCGAAAGATGACATTATGAAAATATTAAATTTATTAATCTTTCAATTTGATTTGGAGACCCACCATAGAAATGATGTGAATGAATTTCAAAAAGTGATTCATTCATTTATCAATGAGACATTTGATCAAGACAATGATTCTCCAATGAAATTTCTAATAACTAATTATTCATTTTCGATTTCAGAAGATGGGAAAAAAGGAGTATTAATTGAAAATACCAAAGATAAAGATGATATGATGTTTGATATTCAAAGTTCTATTAATACTATGAACCAAGAGTTAAAGGAAAAGATAATTATCAAATGGAACGAATCCACCACCATCGATTACCTCAGAATATCATATTTGTTATCATATCCTTTTGGAAACTGTACATTAGTTAGCAATAATAGTTATTTAAAAAGGTCTTTAGCTCGGTATTACTCAGTTTTAAATAATTATGAGTTTATTGATTTATCTATAATATCTAACAAAAGAGCCTCAAGATCTCAAGAAAGGAAAGTACTAAACCAAAAAATGAATGAAATAATATTAAATGCCATATTGCTTAAGAAAAAGGCATTGTTGTTTTATCAATCACCAAGTTTTCCATCGATATCATTTGATTTATTGAACGAGTTTATGAAAACATGTGACTATACAATCTTTTATACTGGTACAGATATCCTTCAGCTTTATCAAAAGTTTTCAACATCGTTATCACAGCCTGAGGATGTATTAATGACACACAGGTCAATAAAAGATTTAATTAAGTTGAGGATTCGGCTTCTAATAGGTGTTGAACATCTGAAACCTGGCTATACTTTCTCTCCCGTTGTAGTTTCTCCCAATCAGACTCTATTAAATAGTGGAATACTAGCGACAAATCTTCCACATGAACTTCTTTCATCGTATCCTAAAATAATTAGCATTCTCATGGATACTCATTCTAAAGCTCAAAATTATGGAAACTTTGTCACTCATAATAATCTAATCACTCTAACTCAGTTTATATACAATAATTATAATCAGGATATTCAAAAATATTGTAACAAATCTGTGAATTCCAAATCATCAATCAAATTCTTCAACCTACTTATTCAGCATAAGAAATCTCTCGAAGACAAAATTTCTGAAATAAGGCCCAAATTAATCGAATCTAGAGAAAAATCTGATGGAATCAGAAATGGAATAGAGTCTCGTAAGAAATCTATAACTGATCGGATTGTTTTAATAAATGAAGAAGAGAATTCCAGGAAAATTGAATGCATTAGAGTTGAAGACAACATTTCATCTCTAAATCAAATGCTATCGGATGCCACCATATCAGAAGCATCAACAAGAAGTCTTGTACATAGAATGGATGCAAATGATAAACATGTTCTTGCATTATCCTCAGAAAACCCTCCAGTTAAATTGAAATTGTTTTCCAGGGTTCTTTGCGCTTTAATTGGACTAGATCCCAATTTTGAAACGGAAGGAAAGAAATTATTATCTGATAAAGGGATGATACCGCTGCTTCTGGAGAAAATAAGGGCTAACAGTATTGAAATGGATTTATCATATCAAATTCGCGCTTTGTTTTCTAGTTCCAATTTTACACAGAGTGAGATGGATTCGATTTCTCCTCAATTAGGCATACTTTTTAGTTGGATTAATTCAATTTACCATATGGTTTCTGTCTCAATTGAGCTCTCTGAAAATCATAAAGAACTAGAGGTCCGCAAAGAAAATCTTGATAAATATCGGAAAGAGGTAGCCAAAGAAAAGAATGATCTTGAAATGTCTCTTAAGCAAGTAGAAGAAGAATTCAATAAATTGAATGAAAGTTTTGATAGTGAGAGGATAGCGGAGACTGAAATGAAAAGTTTAGAAAATAGAATTAACCGAATTATTGATTCTATTAAAGATATTGATATTCTTATTCCAAGATGGGAACAATTAATACAGAAGGAATCCAATCAAAAAGAGTATGCAATATTTGATCTTGTAATATCTGCTTTTTACCTGGCATATATTTCCCATCTCCCAAGTGATTTGCTCTCCCAGTCTCTTGAATTTTTAGCGACATCACTAAATAGAATTGGGTTCAGTTCATCATCATCTGATTATTCGATGCTCTGCAAGAATTATTTTGCTATCAAATATGGGAAAAATAATAATGAAGATCAATTTCCTTCTTTGTTTTCTATTGAGCATTATTCTCATTTAGCTTTGGCTTCTTCTAAAGTCCCCTACATAATTGACTCAAGTTTTGTAATAAGGCAGTATCTTGAATCATATTATTCTCCTAAGAATATTGTTCTGATTAGTTTGATGTCTAACAAATTTGAAACTGCATTGATAGATGCTGTGAAAGAGGGATATATTCTTTTTGTGACCGATTTTGATCAATACAATTCTTCTATTGAATGCATTTTATCCTATCCATATGACTATGATGATGAAATAAAAATCGGATCATCTAGCATAAAGAAGAATCCATCATTTAAGTTATTCTTGTTTACAGATGTGAAACCTACCAATAATGATCATATACTTCATTTATTAGAAAATACAACACTTATTGATGGGAGCCATCTTTCAACTCAATCTTGTGAACAATTAATAACTCATCATGTATTGACATTCATTTCTCAAGATTTTTCATCAAAGCAAAAGCATCTTCTTCTTGATTATAATCGATCCGAGGGAATAGTTTCCAGAACCGAAGATGATCTTTTTAATGAGATACATAGAGTTTCTGAAAATAACTCTTTTGATGATTTGGACAAAATTATTGAGCTGAAACTCGCTATTCTTTCGGCTTTTGAAGAAAGGAATCATTGCGAAAATGATCAAAATACTAATATAGAAAGTATTTCCCCAATCATTCATTTTTGTTGTTCAATTTGGGAGATTTTATCCAATTATATGCCTAGGATTAATTGGATGCACCAATTTTCTTTAACTAATTTTGTAGGACTTATTTCTACGACACTCAATGGAATGGGTATCAAACAACCATCAATCAGCCCAGAGTTATTTTCCTCAATCCAAAACTCAATTATTCATTCATTATCCAAGTCATATTTTTGTTCAATGAGTACAAATGAGATTATGGTATTTCTATTTTTGTTATCAATTAAAAGTTATGAAAAGGAACATAATCTTCCCAGCAATAATCTTAATGCAATAATTCAGCATATATATAAAGTGTATGATTCATATTTCGATGTACATTCATCTGATTCTATTTCTGGTGAACCAATAAATCAGCTCAAAGTTACCAACATATCTTCAGTTTTCCCTTACATTCACCGATTAATATCCAATTTATGCGGTTTAACTTATACAAATTTATTACCTTTCTTTGCAATAGAGTCATTTATTACGACAAGTTCTTCTGTTCCTGTTTTTATTCACTATGATTTTAACAACTGTCCGGTTTCATTACTTGAACATTTTGTCTCTATCAGGAATCGTTTAGACTCATTTGATTCTTATTCAATGACAGATAATATTGGATCTCTTGAGGACATTTATAAGACAGTTACATCAGCAATGTCAAGGGGAGGGTGGATATTGTTAAATTATTCTTTTCCCACACCATTGAATAGCCAATATATTACTGATGTGTGCACCCTTGTATTAAACGGCACACCATCGCCTAATTTCCGTCTTATTATTATGACTCATGACTTCTCATTGTTACCATCATCAATTCTATCTAGGTGTACCAGGTTTTCATATTCCAATTTCCCATCAATTAGGCACCAAATGCTACAACTATTTCAACATTATAGTTCAAGTATGAGATCATCAACAAATCCTCGTGCTATTAAGAAATTTACATATTCTGTTTCATTGTTGTATTCCATCATTAATTATAGGTCAATTATGAACCCAATTGGATTTTCTCAGTATTATCAAATTCCTGAAACAGTAATTAGGGATTTAATTGAGTTGATTCGTCTTTTAATTGACTCTAGTAATAATTCTGGAATTCCTACCAGAAATTTAAGGGATATTATTCAAGATTCATTGTTTGGATCACATATTATCGACACATTTGATAGAAGGAAAATGAGGACCCATATATATAGTTTGGTAACACCTGAAATACTTGATGATTCATATCGATTTATTGATATTCCTAGTGAAGAAAATGATCAATGGACTGTTCCTGTTGATGCCCCTATAACTAACTATTCTAATATGATATCCAAAATCCCTGTATTTGCTAATTGTGATGTTATGAATGTTCCTCATATGATTTCTACACCAATCAGGAATTATGTTCTTTCACGATGGATTTCTAAACCATTAATTTGTTTAGGTGCTTCATTAGGTATTCTCAATGAGAATCATGTTTGTAGATGGTCTAAATTGATGAAGGCAATACCTGAATCTTTGAATTTTGAAAATCAAACAGAATCACCTTTTGGTAATTTTATCAAATCAGAAATTGCATTTTTTAATTCTGGAAGAAAAATGATTTTAATTGACATACATACCAAATTAAGTGAGAATCCCGAGTATTGCTCTGATATTGTACCTGATGAATGGAAAGAAGCCTTAAAGTACAAAGGATCAAGACTGACGGAATCTTTTGTCGAATATATGAATAAGAAGAAAGCATTCCTTTCTGAATGGTCTAGAGTTGGATTGTCAAAGAAATTCGTTGATATCAGGTATATTTCTAATCTTAAAGGGTTTTTCTATTCATATCTAAATGAAATTGCTTTTCAAAAACAAGTTTCAACAGATACTTTGATTCTAGAGTATTCATTTTCATCAGAGCATGTTTCATATAACGATTTCATTGTGATAACTGGTGCATATATTTTATCAGGGTCATTTGATCAGCAAACAAACAAACTATGTTTTCCTAATTCCAAAACATTACCTTTTACCGAGATTCCTGCATTGATTTGTTATGTCTCTAAAAAGAATAACAAAAAAGATACCATGTATTTGTGCCCAATGTTTAGGTCTCTTCCATCACAAGAATATTGTTTAGAATCAGACCTAATTCGCAAAGACGGGGAGATCGAAAATTTCATCAGGTACATACCAATCAAATCAGATGTTTCTGACAAGCATTTAATATCTGCGGGAACATCAATAATTTGCCAAATGCCTGATTCATTTACACATCCTTTATCATAAGAGTAAACACTGTTTTTATTGAGAATTTCCCTTTTCGAGAAGTTTTTGAAACATTGTAATCTCATTTGGGGACTTAGATTTGTCGTTATTGATCAATTCAAGTTTTTGTTGAAGTCTCTGAGATTCTGCTGCAACTTGTTGATATTTCTTTTCAACTTCATTAATGGCAGCTGTTTTCGCCTTAAGTGTGACTTTAATCTGAGCCAATTTTTCTTTATCTTTGGAAATATCTTCTTGTATTATCTCAATACTACTCCTACGTTTCGCCAATTCAACTTTCTTTTTTTCAAGTTCATCAGACTTTTTCAAGGCAGATTCTTTCCTCATTCTAATCTCATCAGCATAATCTTTAAGCCTTTTTTGTTCCTGTTCTTGAATCTCAAGTTTTCTTTTAACTCGTGCGATTTCATCATCAAGTTCTTTCTGCTGAACAATCATTCTGTTCATCTCCTGTTCATCATTCTGAGCTTTAAATAAGAGTTCCTGATTCTTGTTGAATTCCTGAACGCATTCTTCATATTCTGCTTCCATTTGAGTTATCTTTTGTTCTGTTGCTTTCTTTTCATTAAGATAATCCTGTTGCATTTTTAAGAAGAGAGTTTCTTTTTGTTTTAATGTATTCCTATTATTATATACCTCTTTTTGTAATTCCAATGCATGTTGAACTTTGGTTTCTGTTACATCTGATGACTCAAACGTACTCATTTCCTTTTCTAATTCATTTTTGTTGGATTCTAATTCTTTCATTTCATCAGTCAGCCTTCTCATCTCAGAATCAATATAATCTCTCTGAGCCTCGTATTGAGTCTTCTTGTTTTTTAGTTCTTCTGTTCTTAAAAGATTTTGCGATTTGAGATCTTCTAATTGAATCTTTAAAGTCCGAATTTGCTCGGTTTCTTTTTGCAGGTCTTTAGGAATCAAATTTTGAAGTTTCAAAATCTCGGTTTCAAGAATCTCAATTTCTTTTTCCTCTTTTTCAACATTTTCAACAGGTTTCTCTAACACTTTTAGAGCTGCTTCTTTTCTTTGTTGAAGTGTTAAGTAATAAGAATCGAGATCTTCGGAAATTCTACTAATAATGATATTTCTGTCAACCATATTGCCCAAATTTGATTCAAATTCTTCTCTTTTTGCGACATAATCAAGATAAGCCTCATGAAAGAGCTTTAAATCAATAAGAAGCTGCTCTTCTCTTCTAGACAAATCTGCCTCAGCTTCAACAAGATCCCTATTATTAATTCTTTCACTATATGGGCCAAGTGGCGAGGAATTTCTTGTCGATGATGGAGAAAAAGGGCTCCGCTTTAATCCAGTTGCCATTAATAATAAACGTACATTGTAAATATGTTTATTTTATCGTACCCGCAAGGTGATTAACAACAGGCTTTTCTACTAGGATTTGTTTCTTTTATCATCGAAACAAACTCATCTTGAGGCAGGTTAGTGCATCTACATACATCGTTAGCTATTTCAGTGAACAACCTATCTATTCCCACTCCAGAAAGAGCTGAAACAGGGAAAAGCTTCAGATTTTCGGACTCCAAATATTCTGATATGGATTCGAAAGTCTCTTCCGGCCTTAAGTCGATTTTATTGCCAACAACATATATTTTTGTTCCCTCATCTGCATTGTTCTTGGCAAAATCTACCCAATGCTGAATTGGTTCAGCGAAATTTTCGATTGTTGAGTCAAAAACAATAATAACTGCTGAAGCCCCCCGACAATACACAGGAATAACACTTCTATATCTTTCCTGCCCAGCAGTATCCCATAACCTAAAGCAGACTTCATTCTTCATATGAACAATCTTTTTCGTAACAAAACTGGCTCCAATTGTGGTTGTGACGCTCTGATCGAATAAATTGCGTGTGTATCTCATTATTAAACTGGTTTTCCCAGCAGCAGAGTCACCAAGAACAACAATTTTGTAACCATGATCATTGCTGTAATCGTCAGTCATTTAAATGATAGTATTTTTATTGCCTGGAGTTCCATTTGATGATGTTATCCTTAGTGGTGTTGATGAGTTTTTTCTTGAAGGTTACAGGTATGTCGCAGTGCTCTATTAATGGGAGCGCGATGAAGTTGTAGAAGCCAATTATATTAGATAAGAACTCATGTACTTGATTGTCTTTGACAGTTTCTTCATATAGCTGTTTGATCCACTTATTAGATGATGAGTAGGGTCTTATTAGTGGCCTTATAGAAGATATTTTGATCATGGATCTCATGAAGAAAACAGATTTCTCTTTGTGTGATTGGGGTGGTATATTTGTTGATTCATATATAAACTTGTAGTGCTTAAGAGAACCAGAGTACCCAATGATATCAGAGAATAACACCCAAAAATCTTCGAGATTTTTTGCACCGAAAAATGATAGTAATTGATAATCCTTTGATGATAACACACGAGTTGATACTATCCATCTTTCTTGGAATTCTGCTTCAACTTCCAATCCAATGCATCTATTAGCAAAGCTCATCATTGCTAAATCATTTTTTTCGGTATTGCGATATATTCCAGTAAATAGAGAAGCTAACAGTAATGTGAAAATTTCTCTGTCCTTCAGATTATGATTAGGTGTTTCCATTAACAATTGAGCAACACTTTGGAGAGAGTCAATAGATTTAGAGAAACAATGATAGGGGTTTCTATTTGTTAAATCATATATATCATATAAAAAGCGGAAAAACTTCTCAGATGGAATATGAAAATCAGAAAATATGGAAAAATGACTGAATATTTGAAACGCTATTTGGATTTGCTCTATTAAAGAAAAATCAAGGGCACAAAACTCATGAGACATAATTGTCGATATTATGCCTTGATCAAGGGCCAAATACTTGGGGATACCCATTAATCTCATTTCTTCTTGGGGAATTACAAGGCTAATAATATAATCGAGAGATTCTGCACAATGCATTTGAACAGGTTTCTTATCTGACAACAATATGGATAGCAAATAGCTTAATGAGTTTAAGCTTCCTATTTCATTCTGAGTAAAAGAGTGCAAGTCATAAGAAAAAAACAGGCAAACAGCTATAACTTGGTGATTTGGTGATAATATCGGTATTGATCCGATACTTAATGCACTTTTAGAGTACTCAGAAGATAAAGATGAAAACCTTGGGTCATTTCTAGTATCATTAACATATATTGGTTTCCTTTGTTTAATCGAAGTAGAGTAGATATTTGTCCCTAAAACGAGTTCAGGAATGGGTTTAACGCCTTCATTCATGAATAATCTCAATCCCTGGGGTTCGGCTAAATATAGAGAAACCCCATCCATTTTGAAGTTTCGCCTAATAGAAACTAAAATTTCCTTCAATAAAGCAACTATTGTTTGAGAATTTATTGGTGCAAATGCAGATTTCAATCGTTCAAATATGTTTAACTCCATAATTTTATTCTGATTCCATTTTCCTTGATACGAAACCATAACTCCTATGATTTTAGAAACCACTTTCGCATATTGGATATCATTATCAGAAAATGCAGGTTTGCAATCTTTGTTTTGAGAGTAAAAAACAGAGTGCAATGTCCCATCCAAAGTAATTATGGGTATCGCAATAGCATTTTTCACTCTTTTCCCATCAATAAGCATATTTTGGCAAACAATATTTGGTTCTGATGTTGGTTCAGGGAATATACATATGTTTTGGGTTGAATATGCTGTATAGGCGATTGATTTTACAGAATACTTAATAGAAGAATTATAGAAGTCAACCATTAATGATATTTCATTATTAAAAAATAAAATATTTGTATTTTCGGATTTGGAAATTGTCTGGAATCCTGTCAATAGTTGCTTAACTGTGTCATTAATAGATTCAGGAATCACCAAATATTCCATAATCTGAGATAGTGAACTAATAAAATGCCTATCATCTTCATGAATACTAAGCAAATCATGAGATTCTCTTTCCTCGGCCCTCAACAAAGCTTGTGCAGCATATGGTAATATACCTTTAAGAGATTCTTCCTCGGTTTGAGTAAAAACTTTTCCTCTCCCTCCTCTTAGAACAATTGATATAATAACTTTGTCCAATGAATATGGAACACACAATACAGACTCAATATCCTCACCATCTGATTCATGATGATAACATGAAAGTAACCTGTTCTGTAGGCAATTGATTGACATGCAATTCCTAATTGACTCTCCGGCAATCCCAGCAGAAGCCATAAAAACCTCTTCTTTTTGTCTGACATATCTATAAAGCGTTTGATTTCGAATATCATATTTCCAAAGCTCAGCTGAACGGCAGTTAAACTCAGTTTTCATGTCTCCGTGAAACTTGTACAAAAAGTTGTAGAAAGATTGTTCTTCAAACAATTCAAGAACTAAAGACCTGTTAATATGATTTGTGCGAATAATAGAGAAAAGTTTGAGAAATTTTTCTTGGAAATACTTGACATAAGACAGCTCACCCTGATCATCAAATGGATAATTTCTCGCAACTTGAATTATGCAATATACTCCTCCATTATCATTGCACAGAGGGAATAAAAACTCGGAGTAGCCTTCTGTGTTGAATGAGGTATCCATTTCAGGATCAAAAGCGGGATGCTTTGTTGGATTAGCAAATACTTGATTAGTTCGAGAAAAGAAAGTGAATCCAATTAGTCCCCTCGAATGATCATTTGTCTTGTTCAAGGATTTAGAGTGAAGAATATGAAGAGATGGTACATCCTCCCAGCAAATAACAGTGCTCACCGAAAAGCATTTTTCGAATTGCTTCTCGAGGCATTGATAAAGTGGCATCTTCAAACATTGAACCATGAAATCATCAAAGTTGGATTCATATTTCGAAGAAATATTTGGGAAATTCTCGTTTTTTGATACTTTAACGTTGTTTTGCACTGGTTTAATTAAAGAATTGATGTTGGGTAGCTCTTTAGTCACATCAGATGAAGAAATAAGCTTCTTTAATTGAGGAGAAAGCAATGGGAAACTTGCCGTTGAGAAGCTCGAAGAAAACTTTTTTTTCTCTGTGTTCTGATACGGGTTCTGAGGAGACATCGATATAGAGGGCTTAATATGAACAGAATGGGGCTCTTTCTTTGATAGTATCCTGAGAATGCTATTTTCTTTCATAATATTAATTTCTTACAAAAGTTCAGAAAACTGTGTCGACTTTTTACTTCTTTTTGATTGGATTTTCGTCTGGATTCATGATAATTCCGTGTTCTTGGTACTTTCCCTTTTCGACAACCTTCTGGCCCTCGATGAGGTTCAATGTACCAAGACCCAGTGTGTTTTGTGCCTCACGCAGTTGCTGCTCAGTGAATTCTCTCTCAATTTTGGTACCCTGCTTAACGGCATCTTGGAGAATTGGGCCTTTGTAGCCAGGGCGGTACTGGACTTTCCTAGCCAGTGACAAAAGCATAATGAGGCATTGGCTCATATTCTTGTTGTCGTAAATGTCTTCAAATCTGCACAAATCGTTGTGTGGAACACCAATTTGCTCAGCAGCAGTGCAGAAAGCCATGAAATTTTCTCTTCTGAAAAGCATTACTGGCGAGTTTCTGATCTTCTTGATGGCATTTGGTTCAATGCAGTTGATAACTTCGCAAAGAGCAACACCATCCATCAAGCTTTCGCGGAAATCAGGGTTGCTTAGCTTCTTTTTCAAAAGAGCCTCCATCCACGTTCTGATCCTTTTCTCCAAATCAGAGTCATAGGCGTCAACGCGTCTCTGTTCAATATCTGCGTAAATGCCCATGGGTTTAGGACGATCTGACATATTAAGTGAAGTGAAAAACGGTTACAAAGAAAAAGTTGTAAAAAATGTAAAAAAAAGGACATTTGTAAACTGGCTAACGTCATTGACATGTGATATAAAAATCAGATGAGTGTTACACAGCTTGATTTATCCTCTGAGGATTTTATCAATTTTTCTATCCAAAATCCTCTTCTTGAGTTTAACGATGTTATGAACGAGGTTCTCTGGGAGTATCGGCAAGGCGGGGCGAAAGAAAAGACTGAGGCTGTTGTTTTGATACCTGGTATTTATGAGACCACCAATTCCATGTTTTTGATTGGATCCAAACTCATATCACTTGGGTACCGTGTTTTAATCGTGTCTATTCCTGCTTATGAAAAGATTGATAAGTTTGTGGTTGGATTGGATCAACTTACGGCATCTCTCCATATTATGTCTGTGCATCTTGTTGGAGTCGGATTTGGTGGTTTTTTGTCATTATTTGTGTGTTCAGCAAAAATATTATCAGCCGAAGTTAAGTCTATTTCCTTGATTGCAAGTTTTATGGAATCCAATATGTTCAAAGCTTCAGGTGGATTCTTTTCCTCTTTCTTTGGCAAAGGTGATTTAACCGCAGAGCTTTCTCCAAATCATGCTCCCTCACACCTAATGCCAGGTATTGCTTTTGTCACCAAAGAAATGGAGAGTATGCCAGGGTCTCTTCTTTCTTCAAGAATTAAGTGCAGATCATCCAAATCTAAAGCACCAGCTCCTGCATTAGATGCTAGTAGAGCTTTGATTATCCAGCCACTTGATTGGGCTTATAAAATGGAAAATGCAGCCAAACCACATAAAGTCATAACTGGAGCTCACTATGCAACAATAAACAATGGAGGTCTTTTGCCTCATCTATCAAACCCACAAGAAGTTTTAACACATTTGGAGCAGCATCTGGAAAAATGGACACAAAAATCAGAGTGAATAAATAGTATTTTACAGAAGTGGCTTTGAGTCTCCGTTTTCCTCTTCTTGACACTTGCATTTAAACTGGTTTCCAGCATCATCACTGAAATCTTCATAATCAAATCCACTCACTCCAGGTTTCAAAGGAATTGGACAGCACCAAAATGGTAGGTATTTCCGGGGTCCACATACTTCTTCCCAACTCTCTAAGCATCCATTATCATAGTGTTTTGGCAACCCTTTCATTCTCTCGAGTGTGGTGTAATTATGAGAAAGCTGGAAAGTTTGGAATATTACTTGGGCCATAATTACATATAAAAAGAAAACAGATGTCATCATCACAAATACAAATTTGGGCCTTGTCATTGTATTGGTTTTTTTGAAAGTCGTATATAATACAAAGAATACAAACATTGATAAGTAGATACATGTTGATATAATAGATATCATGAAATATCTGTGGTTTTTCAAACCAATCCAATTGTTGACCCATCCACAATAATGATCAGCTCTTAAAATAAAGTAACCAGCATTAACTGAAAAGCATGAACGAGGGGGTCTCTCAGATTTTTTTGCAAATACAAATTGATCGTCATTAACTGCTGCTCCATTTCTTAATTCTTCAATTGAAAAAACTCTTTTCTTTTCTTGGGCCCAATTAAAAGGTAAATAACCAGGATCAGATAATTGGCAAATCAACAAAAATAAAATAGAATAAAAGCACATAAATGGCAAAAAATAAAACCAGAACGGAGACCATCCTGTTAAAACCGGCCAAATAGTATCTTTCCATAAGAAAAATGAATATGCACATACACAAATACCCAATATAGATGGATAAAACTTAATTCTGACAAATTTACATCTTGGAATTGGATCATCTTCAACAACCCAAAAAACATTTGGGCAACCAAACAAATCTCTCCATTTAGTAAGAGATGGTTCCCCTTCTTCTTTCGGAATATCTGTTTTAAATGGAACAGTCTCATCATTCTGTGTTGGCTCCATTTATGTGATTAGTAAATCACTGAATATCTCCCTAGATTCCTGGAATAAAAGATCCTTGTTTCTCAAACAATTTTTCATTCATGAGGAAGCAAAACATCATAAATGAATGTTTATTTTCTTCTCATGCATATAATTCAACTTTCATAAACAAATAAAGAGTCTGTTTATCTCATCTATATTCTATTCCCCCTTTACTTTTAAGGAATTCAACAATTTTGAAATTCAAGGATTGCCTTGCTACTGTTAAAGGTGTTTTCCCATCTTGGTTTTTCATATTTATTTCACATTTTTGATTAAGAAGATATTCAACAACTTCAAGATGACCTTTTTTAGCAGCATGATGAAGAGGAGTCCCACTATTGAACAATGGCCAATCACATATATTTTTTTCGGCTTTTAGACTGATTAGATATTTAACAACACTGAGATGACCTTTTTCTGCAGCAAAATGAAGTGGAGTTGAACAATATTCGTTTTTTGCATTTATATCAGCTTTATGATGAATTAGATATTCAACAACACCGAGATGACCTTTTTCTGCAGCAAAATGAAGAGGAGTTGAACAATCTTGGTTTTTTGCATTTATATCAGCTTTATGATGAATTAGATATTCAACAACACCAAGATGACCATTTTCGGCAGCATAATGAAGAGGAGTCTCACCAAATATAATATCATAGTATTATGACCCTTTTCATTTACATTAGCTTTTTGATTAACTAGAAGTTCAACAATACTTAGATGGCCATTTCGAGCAGCTAAATGAAGACAGGTTCCAGATTTGTAATCTTTGGCCAGACCATTTATATCAGGTTTTAGATTGACTAGATATTCAACAACATTAACAAGACCATTTTCAGCAGCTAAATGAAGTGGAGTACAATTAAATTAACAAAATTAACACTATTATCTTTTGCATGTACATCTGCATTATGATTTATCAAAAATTCCACAACGCTAAGTTGACTTTCTCTCATAGCAAAATGAAGAGGAGTCTGATTAAATTATCAAACACAAAACAAGTATTCTTTGCTTCTATATCAGCTTTTTGATTAACTAGATATTCAACAACACTCAGATGACCATTATTTGCAGCATAATGAAGAGGAGTCTGATTAAATATATATACTCAACAGCTTTATTTTTTGTATTTATTTCAACTTTTTGATTAACTAGATATTCAACAACACTAAGATGACCTTTTTCAGCAGCTTTAAGAAGAGGAATATCATTAAATATAAAAACTCAACAAAATCACTTTTTGCGTTTATAACAGCTTTTTGATTAACTAGATATTCAACAACACTAAGATGACCATTATCAGCAGCATAATGAAGAGGAGTATAATTAATTATAAAAACCCAAAATATCTTGCTATGGCATTTACATCAGCTTTTTTATTAATCAGATACTCAACAACACTCAGATGACCATTATAAGCAGCTCTATGAAGAGGAGTCTCGTTAAATATAAAAACTCAACAGCTTGATTTTTTGTATTTATACCAGCTTTTTGACTAACTAGATATTCAACAACACTAAGATGACCATTATCAGCAGCATAATGAAGAGGAGTATTTTTAATTATAAAAACTCAACAAAATCACTTTTTGCGTTTATATCAGCTCCATTTTCTATCATGAAAACTAACAATGGTAGGTGGAAAAACTCTGATGCGTTACAAACAAGCTCTGAGGTGACTAATTGTTGTCCTTGACATAAATGGAAGAGATCTAAACAACCACCACAAACAACCATTGATGTTACTTGGTCATTGATCTTGATTCCAGTCATTAATAAATGCTTAAAACACTTAATTGAGCAAAAAAATCCAGCAAATGACAATAAATCAATGTTTTTTGGCCTTGCGCTCCACTCAAATGGACTCCATTCAGCTTTCAGATATAAATTATTGATTTTTAATAAATCATCAATCACATCATATTTGAGACAATACTCAATACTGGAAGGAAGAAAGCCAAATTCAATCATTTGATCAATTTTGTTTTCATTCTTGAATAATGATTCATCAAAACATAAAGGCTTTTTCTTGTTGCTGATAAAAATTTCAAAATCATGGATTTCTTTCCGAAAATAACAACTAAACAAGAATGTATCTTCGTCTTTTTCATTTAAAAATGGTTCTATTTCTCCAAAAACTAAAATACCTCTCTTATACAATTGATATATCAAAACTGGACATTTTTTAGATTTCTCTAATAGTTTTCGCCTGAAATGAACTGATTTGCAATACTCAGCCGATAAATCCACAATTTTTTCAAGCTTTTGAGGCCGAATCTTTGGAAAAATAACAATTCGATTAACGCAAAACTCAATATCATCAATAAAAACTTCATTTCCTTCTCCAAAAAGAGAACTCTCAAATGAAATCTTCTCCTCCATCTGAAAAAAATTTGGCGAATTTTGTATGTAAACAATCTGTCCCAGAATATGACTTAAGTATAGTCTCAAATAGAAAAAGCCGTAGTGGGGTCAAGATTGACAAATCCCCATTACTAAAAGAAAAAAGCTTTTATCGTCATTATCTCTTTGCCTGATAAACGTATTGATTCATTGTTATAATTTAAATATTCACACTAATTAGATCTATGCTTTGTTAATCAAAGATTCGCTAGTAACTTTCCAAATTGAGTAGAAATTTTCGTTTTATTATTTAACATGATACATTGATTTCTCCATCAATATTGATCAAAAACATCATATTTGATTAATATTATGCGTATTTTGGCACAATACATAAGAAACTTTATACTGCAATTTAATCGAGAAATGGTAATATTTTGGTTTTTAAAAGGGTAGATTCCAATATTCATCTATTATATTAGGCTTTTTAATTCAAAAAAAATCTCTCAAAAGGATAAAACAAATCAAAATAATGAAATTTGCTTTTTTATGTCTTTCTCACTATATTAGTGATGAAATCGAGTAAAAAATTACATGGTTTGCTACACTATGGAAAAGTAGCTGCTGGTGGACATATTATTTATAGTCTGATTGACAAAACAAGTCATTGAAGTCTCAGCTTGAAGGCTAAGAAAACCGAAGATAGTGACTTTATTGTCTAAAGAAAAGTAACAGAATTCTGTGTGAATATGAATAATGTTCATGTTTGAAATCAGACTAAAATGGCTATCCTTGTTCACATATTATTGCTCTGTATAGCAGTATTTGTGATGATTACCCTGTTTCCTTGATGGAAGTCATATATCATTCCTAAATCGTCAGAATGAATGAGATTCTATATTGAGATGCGCTAAAACCATTTAAGGCAATTTTTAAAACAAATATTTTAAAATATAACATATTGCTCAATATATAGCAATGAAATTTCAAGAAGGGCTGCAAATTGACCCATCATGAGAGTTTAAACCCAAAAAACATCCCAATGTAAAATGAGCAAAAAAAATCCTATTTTGTTTAATGTTTATAAAAGAAATGCAATTTATAAGAGCATGTCCCTGAAAAATGGACATATGTCACATTATATAGTCTTTAGGTCGGAGCATCTTTCATTAATTATTCGATTTCTTGCATAATTCTTTCAAAGAGAACCTTCAGAGTCCAATGAGAAACCAGTTAATAGTTTGCAAACTTGGTGGTTGTGCTGCTCTCACATTAATTAGCCTCCAAATCCCAAAGATGACTGCCTCCCTTAAAACAAAGGCATCTGTTTTGTTAGTTGATCTTTTAACAGAGTTAGGCCATCTATTGGTTTTGCTGCCACAATAGCACAATTGCTTCTCTTGTTCCAATTCAAATAGATTAATTTGGTGGTAAGATTTTCCCATCTCCATTCCATTCTCTTCGTTATGGTTCAATATTATGAGGAATAATTGGTGGCTTCGCCCAAATCATGTGTGATGTAATTATCACAGTATATTATGGAAACAATTCTTTATTCAATGAAATGATGAAAATTGAATATTTCAAAGTTGATTTTCATGCATGCATAAGATATTGAAGATTTTTTTATTTGAGGTTCTTTGGGTAAAACACTTGAAATATATCATTTAGAATCATTTTTCAATGAGCATACAGAGGCAAAACTGCTGAAAATAATCAAACGAAATCAAAAACTAAAAGTTTATTTCAATCTTTGTTCTTATTTCCGTATATGTGCTAGATTAACCACAATTACTATCAGAATTGCTCATGAAATGGCACATATTCACCCAAATCAATTAATGAAACGAGATTATCAGCCTAATCACGTACATAAAGATAATATATACTTAATGGTTTCATTAATCAAGTGATGTGATGAGATTCATTTTTTGAATTTGTTTCTGGACACATTTGGTAAGTTTTTTTCTACCCATCCGATATCCCTAACAAGACATGTAATTTGCCAGTTCGGCTCGTATTGAGTACTTTATTTAGAATTTATGTTTGAAGATATTGTACGTGGCTTCAAACCTCAAATCGAGCTTGTAAAGTATTCTTTTGATTCTCAGGAGGAAGATCAGGAATTTGATGTTGTTGTTGAAGCTTATATTAATGTTTTCGGTAATATATTTAATTATATTTTCGATGATCTTTTTTTCTCGCCTGGAATTGAAGAAGAACACTACAATTATATCAAAAGCCTGGGAATCAAAATAAAGAATGAAAAAATTCCTTATATGTTCACTATCAGGGGAATAAGAAACACTTTCAACACAGATCGTCTAAAAAGAATTGAAAATGATCTGAAAGAATTCATGTTCGTGAATCCTTTGAAAAAATCGTTGCAATTATTGAACCATGATTTTAAATTCATTTTTTCAAGCGCATATGGTTATAATTCATTTGTTTATTATTTGTTAAGGACCACGTCGGCAAAGCCAGAAATCAGGGACAAGATAAAGAAAGTCCAACGATTCATTTGTGATTTGTATTTGAATAGTGAATTGTATTGTTTTCCTTTCAT